>ERZ1034701.10-NODE-10-length-92749-cov-120.529829_pt1 | contig 92749 bp, 117 predicted proteins | sample MGYA00520651_ERZ1034701 | MGnify/ENA primary metagenome ERZ1034701 (study PRJEB33766, sample SAMN09781713) | gut metagenome | biome: gut microbiome | host: Homo sapiens | place: Madagascar | study: EMG produced TPA metagenomics assembly of the PRJNA485056 data...
ATAGGAAATAATGTTTACCTTTGCAAACATAAGGATGATTCAATATCCAATATTGGATTGTCTTTGTACATCATAAAGAGTTAGCTAAATTGTTTCCGCTTGCCTGTGAAGGTAGGCGGATTTTTTGTACATAAAATGACACACGGCACAAATTAAAAACTATATTTCTTTGTGTATTTTTTGACTTGCTATTGTCAGAGCAAAAGATAATTCTTAATTTTGCAGCATGCTTCATAGTCCATAAAACTATGCAAGTATTAAAATGTTTTTATGAATCCGCTTGCTTGTGAAAGTAGGCGGATTTTTTTGTGCGCGTTAATCATTACTCTTCGTAAGAAATCAATCGTCCGTCTGGCAAAAGAGCCATACTGAGAGCGTTGGCATAAGCAGCTTCGGGCGTTGGTCCGTCAGATATGGCTATAATGCCTTGATGTGCGGTCGCTGCCCATACCAATATGTTTTGCGCACCATAGGCTTTGGCGGCAACCAGCGTGATGGAGGTTAAGCCATCAAGACTCTTTAGGCATTTAGCACTCATGCTTTGAGTGGCGAACACGCCCGTGTGTTCTGCCATGGTGTAGTAAGGAATGAAAATGCCTTGCTCACTACTCAATGCGGAATATTTACCATTTAAGCTTCTACCTAAGAACACGGTAAGTTGCATACCCTCGTAGCCAGTGGGGGCAGGCAAGTACACGTTTTCGTTGTCTGGCAACACAAAATAGTTACCCGTGTGGTTGCCGAGGTTCAAGTACTTTTTATTGCCATTCATTATCAAGTCACCTTGCTTCAAGAAGAGCGAGTTGACATGAAGGTTGCCCGTGACATTCACATTCTGACTCTCTACACTAAAGTTCTGCCCAATATAAGCATTGCCATTTTTGCCAAACTTCACCACCGCTTTGTCTACCGTTGGTCCACCAAACCACAGGGGGTAGTCCACATCTTTTCCTCCACCAAATGCACCATACGGCACATTATTCTCGTCCACAATTTGCACTTGCGACACTTGCAGGTAGTTAATGAAAGCCGTCATAATGTCGGCAAACGAGGTGCGGAGCGGACGTAGGTCGTTAATGGGCTCCCAATAGTCGTTGCCATTAGCTGTGGGCTTGTTGGCTTCGGACGAGGTGATGCCGTTATGCGAGGGACGTGCCAAAAACCATTCGGGCTTGCCCGATGCAAGGTCTGTAATAGACACTTCGTCGAGATAGCGGTGGCCATCAGCATCCACCGAACCCTCCTCCGAGTCGTTGCGGTACATCACACCCACTTGCCACTCACTGCGTCGCACAGTCACCCCCGTGTAGCCCCTTTCGCCCTTCAGGTCGCTCAAGCCATCAATAAAGCCCGTAGCAAACATGCCGCTCTCAAGTTTGGGCATACAAATGTATGCGTTGCTGTAAAGCTGCTCGTGCAGGGCAGGGGGCAAACGAAAGAGAACATACTGTTGGTCGGTAGAGGGGAGGGTGGCTTTGGTTTTAAAGGTCAACGTGTGGCGTTTCCACTCTGAGGAGAGTTGCCACCCACATCTACCGTCAGCGGGTGTAGCGTCTTGTTCTACCCCATCTAAAATCATTTTAGCCGAGGGGTCAATAGCCGATGGATAAATGAACGTTTGCAGGTCGTCGCCCCCTTTCACGATGTATGATACGACCGTGGCCAATCCCACGCGCGGTTCGGATTGGTCGTACAAGTAGCTCTGAATGGAGTAAAAGCCCGTCGTCTTTGGCACAAACTGGGTGGTGGCACTGAAGAGGGAGATGGAGGTAATGTCGACAAATGCCATCTGCTCCCAATTCGCATCATAAATGTAGGTACGCAGCGACTTTCCGTTTTTTTTCGCTTCTTTGCTAATACTGCCAAGCACCATTAGGTCGTAAGTTGTACCCTTTACCAAGAACACCTTGCGCTCTGCAAAGCCATACGCATTGCTTTGGTCTAAGATTCTGATATTGGTAGATAGCTTTTTTGCCCAAAAACTAAAGGTGTACCATTGTCCGCCCGCCAGTTTTTTTACTCCGTTAGCGGGCGAATGAATGGGCTGTTGCAACACGTCCTTATATTTGACGGTATCACCCGTTGACGCGCATTGGTCGTAGTAGGAATTGTGCTGCAACCAGCGGTTTTTCGTGTCAATACGCCCCTTGTCGGTAGGCGGTGTTTGTCCGCTAACTACGGTGTACTGGCTCACCACGTCCCAGGCGCTCATGTGGTTGCTGTCGACAAAGGCAGCGTTTTCAATGAGGTTGTAATTGTCGCCACTATGATAGGTGGTAATCAGCTCTGGGGTGGAGTAGGTGGCGTTGGCTTGGGTGTAAGTAGTTTTCACACACTTCCACACGTAGGGCTTTTCGTCGGTTGTGGTGGGGAAGGTCGTACTCCATTCCTTTTCATCCAAGTCGGTAAACGCATGGATTTGAGAACGCTCTGTGGCAGCAAAGTAGCTCACCTGCGCCACGATGCCATTGCCATCATTGCCATCCAAGCCATCCTGACCAAAGTAGCCCATACAAATGGCATCTGTGTAGCTTGACGAGCCACCTGTCCACAGAATGCGGTTGCGCGTCCACAGCCACTTGTTCTTTTGCGGTGTAAAGGTGGTACCCCAGCCCGTGGTGGGTGGGGTAGTACTGCTGTCGCCCACGGCATACATTTCGATTACTGAGGCAAAGTCGGCACTTGCGCCTAAGCATTGTTTGCCAGAATACAGGGTGCGCCCGTCAGTCAGTTCTATTTTGGTGCAACTCCACACAAAGGTATTCTCCGCTAAATGTAATTGGCTAAAGGTAGTTACCCAGCCAGCGTTATCGGCAGGAGGATTGGCATTGCTGCTGGCAAGCACATACATAACATCGGCTGAGAGTATGCCCGTGCCATCGGCACCAGGCTTGCCGGGGTCTCCATCTTGTGCCATTGCAATAGGCACTGTTTGGGGATATACCACACCCGTATGCTTATCGGTCACAGTGAAGGTTATGTTACCATTTGCTATACTTCCGGCAATGACGTAAAAATCGGCAAGGTAGCTTTTATCTGATCTGTAGTCTAACTGATTGAGCACAACGGAGCTGGGGCATTGGGGACGCGACACCTCATATTCGGTTTGAGGTGTAAGGCGATTGCCATCTTGCGCTACAAATACTTCGATGGTAAAGTGTTGGTCTTCGCTTGCCTTTTTTAGGGCTACCGAAAGTGGATTGACTGAGATATTGAAGGCACTCATGCCGTTGGCTCCATCGGCACCATCTTGCCCAGCATCTCCCTCACGGTTTTGCGCAATGGTGGCTACTGCTGTGGCAGTGCCAAAGGCCGAGGTGAGGGCAAAGGTGATGAAAGCGTCTTCGGGCGTTGCACCATTCACCGACACCCCCACAAAGCCTTCTATGGTGATGTGATAGTCCACTGTCATGCCATCGGGGGCAATGGTAGCGGTGTAGTTCATTTGCACAGAGCCGTTATCGGTCGTAGCCTCGGTATTGCCATAGGTGGCGGTGGCTTTTGTAATAGGCAGTGGCTTTTCGCCAGCAAGCATACGTGCCGTAAGCGTAAAGGAGATGTCGTCGGGAGCTGAAGGGTCGTACCAATCGGTTAGGGCTACGCTCACAATGTTTTGGCTCAGCACCACCGAGAGGGCAGTGGGGTCGGCTGCATGAAAGGCTACTTCGCTCACTTGGTAAGTGCCATCGCTGTAGGTGTAGAGCCATTGTTGCCACACAAAACGGTCGGTGGCAGATGGGGTGATAGGGTCGCGTTGCCAACCGTTTAGGGCGTAGCTCAGGTGTGTGTCGGCATTCACCACGATGCCTTCGGGAGATTGCGAGGTTTGTGTGGCACGGAAGTAGAGTTGCTGCGCCACAAGTTGGGGTACGCGGTCGAATTGGTCAATCGAACCCCACATGTAAATGTTGCCCGTGGCTATGCCTTCGCCATTGAGTTCCTTAGTCACTTGCACAAACTCGCCTTTGTCTTTATCCCACACTTGTTGCAGGAAACTGAAGCCTGTGAGCCAACCGATGATAAGACGCATTTTCTGCTCGGTGTACGTCCAATCGGTCATGCCCGCCAAGTGCAACTGATAGGTAGTAGTAGTGAGTCGCGATGCTTGGCGGTCGGAGTTGGTGGCGTTGGCGTATGCCGCAAAGTGCATGGTGGGTTGGGGGTGCGTGGCGTCCGTCCAATGGTTGCGATTTTCAGCAGGGAGCGAGGCACAGGTGGCGGCACGCAATTCGTAGCGGAAGTATTGTTGTTCGCCAATCGTCTCTCCCTCCTCCATCAAGGCTTTTACTTCGGCGGGTAGGGTAGTGGCGGTGTAAATTTCCTTCACCACAAAATAGATGGTCTTGAATCCTGCAAAGTGAAAGTTACCATCGCGGGTGTCGGTGGTCGAGGGGTCGTTCTTTATGCCCTCAATATGGAACACACCTTGGCATTTATCGTCAACGGCTATGGCTCCAATTTCGCCTGCTTCGAGTTTTAGACGTGCTATGCCCTCGGTGCTACTATTGATGAGGGTGGGGAGGTCGTGCAGCGTCCACACCTTTTCAATGATGCCAGCACCCTCGGTTTGCCACTTATTACCCACGGTGATAGTGGTGCGGTTGTAGCGCAGTTCGGGTACTTCGAGGAAGGAGCGTCCCACAATGCTCTCGAACTCGGCATTACCATAAAAATCGACCTTGGCTCCTTGCACGCCTTTGTTGAACACACCCACTTCAAGGTTGCCCAATACATGAGCATTTTGGGGTTGTTCGGCAGTTCCTACGGCAAGATCGCCACGCAGAAGGGTGTTGCCAAACACATCTGCCGTGCCGTTCACGGTGAGATTTTTCATTGCCAGGTCGTGGTCGGTGCGGTCGTCGTGCTGCTTAGAAAGCGCATGGTCATCGAGGTATTTAGGCGTAACAATGTCGGTGGTAGAGTTTAGCTCTGTGTCGTCAGTGGTTATACCAGTTATCTGTCCCTCTTTCCCCTCGAAGGTGATGCTTCCACCCGACACAATGGTCAGCGCACGCGCAAAGAGTTGCACAAAGACAGTGCCAGCCTTCATGGTGAGGTTTTTAAGGAAGGTTACATAGTCATCGACCGAGCTATATTTAAACCATTTGCTCTCAGTGGGACCTGCATTGATGGCTTCGTCCGACGAAAGATAGCCCGTAACCACTTGTTGTTTCCATTCGCGGTTGATGCTGCCATTGTCGCCCGACGATGTGAGAATGCCTTGCAAAAAGATGTAATAATAGTCGGTAGAACCGATTTGCTCCTCGGCTGCATTTTTTCCATACACATCAATGCGCTCTGAGGGGAACACCACCAGGGCAGTTCGTTTGTCGGTAGCTTCGGGTCGCGGAATGGCTGCATACACATATTTTTCGGTGTGGGTGCCAAACACGGTGGGCGAGGCTTGCAGCGTCCAGCGTTGATAGTTGTGTCCGGCATCATAGCCTATCACACCTTTTATGTACACCAAAATTTGTGCGCCGCTCACACAAGCGGCTTGAATGCAGTCAGGGTTGGCATTGGCATTACGTTCAATGAAGAGCGCATTTTTAGCAAGCCAATAATCTTGTGGGGTGGCTTCGGTCATAATGCGCTCTTGCTGTGGGGTTGCTTCGGTTGTCATGTGCTGTTGAGTTTTACTTTATGATGAGACGAGCGAGAGGAGCTAACAAGTTGTAGAGCCATTCGGCACGGCAGGGATAGTTAAGATCCACATCGGCAGTGCGACTGCGCAACAGGTGCAAGCGGTAAAGAGCGTTGTGTACGCACCATTCGTTTTCGAGCGAGGCGAATGTACGCGTCCATACCTTACTATCGGCATGGCGACAGTATATTTTACAAAGCACGTTAAGCATCTCGTCCTGGCGATAATCGTAGGAGTTGATGATGTGCAAATTGTTTGAGGTGATTGAATAAAGCATAAAAAAAATGTTTTACTATTTTGTTCTTGTTTTTTAAAACTTGAACAAAAGTAAAACATTTGCTATTGGATGCAAGGACATTTGTTGCGTGTGGGGGGGGAGGGTGTCACTCTCTGCCTTATGTTTTGTGGCGGAGCATTTGTTGCAAATAGAGAATGGTGTTGCGCAGTTTTTCGGCTGGCGCAGTGTCAGCATTCAACGAAAGAATGACATCGCAAACGACTTGCGGAACATTAGCGTGAATGGGAGCGAGTGGGACGTGTGGTGCGAAGGTTTCGTAGGGGATGTTTTGCACCACCTCACGAGGCAGTTCTATGGAAAAGTGGGGTGCTTCCGTTGCAAGCGGTGCAATACTCCGTCAATCACATTGCAGGGAATGCCAAACTGTTCTACATAGGTGTTGCGCCATTTCATACGTCGTACCTTATATTCTGTGATGCCTTGGAAAAACACCGCACTCTGATTGAAGGGATGGTAGAATATGCCTTGCTGCAAAAGGTAGACGTGGCTGTTGTCGGGTGCATCTTGCATCTCCACAATTTGCTGAATGGTGAGTTTGTGTGGGTACGCCTAACAACGGCAAAGCCACCCTCGACACTATCGTACATATCAGCTGTACTGTCTCCATTTCCTCTCTTATTTAGCCTCTAATGCTGCCACCTTCTTTTCAAGTGCTGTAATGCGACCTACTAACGTTTGTATGTCTGCACTCGCCTTATTCAGCGCAGTTACCTGAGCAGCAGTCATCACACCTGCCTTAGCCGTGGTTGCCTTAGTGAGTTCAAGTTGTTTATTGCCACTTTCAGCAAAGTTTGTGTAGTTCACAATCACCTTGTCAGTGGTATTCAACCCTTCTGCAAGATAGTTATTTAAAATGCGAGCAAATACATACTTGTCCATCAGACCGTCTCTGTTCTTGTTTACCAAATAACATAACAATACTTGGTTGTAATTGGTTGCATTGGTGTCGTTCTCTGCACCCCAATTCTTGAACCGTAAGAATAAGTTGCGGTCAGTGTGTGTGTACATCCATATTTTGCCACTAAGCACTGTGTATGTGCTCTCCCTATCGTTCGTTGAATAGATGTAGTTCTTATTCGTGCCATTCGCTGAAGTCTGCACCGTGGGCATCTTACCCTCCATCTTAAACGATACTACGCCATTTTCATCGGGTTCGTAGCTCACGTTGTTAAACTTGACCGTCTTAACCGTTTTCTTTGCATCGGATTGCAACTCCTGTATGGGGGTTACAATCTGATTGACAAATTCGTCGGCAGTGAGGCATTCATTCGTAGGCACGCCCGAAGATTCAATTTCTTCAGTCGCTTCTTCATTATTCGTCTTTTTAAGAAGATCGTTGATGTTGGTGAAATCAGTTGCCATTAGCTATTTAGTTTTGATGGTTTTTTAAAAAAATGACATTATGCAAAGCGGAAAGGAAAACGCATTGGGAACTTGGGCATGGTGAGCTTTCCACTGCTCTCGAACTCGCCAATGAGTTGCGAACGTAAATAGATGCGCCAACACTTTAGTTTGGCTTTGTCGGTTTCATCGCGTGCCACATAATAGGTTTGAAAAAGTTTGGGCTTAATGGCACGATATTCCTCCATTGTAATTAACACTCCTGCCAGTCCGTCTACTCGCAATCCTAACGAGGCTATGGCTGCTTGTTGGTTTTGCAACACCGTTTGTAAGTTCTCGTCAGCCTCTTTGCGTTCCTTTGTTTCTTGTGCTTGGTAAGCAGTGAACACATCATCGTTCGACGAAAGTATATCAATCTGTTCTTGCAGATGGGTGTCGGCTGCCGTGCGCTCAGCACGTTCGGTTGCAAGGTCGTTGTCGGGACTGCGCTCCACATCATTCAGCCAAAATTGGTTGCACCTCCATATTTGGTTGGTTTCGCGAATGAGAATTTCAGAGTAATAGGGAATGTCTGGTTCACCTCTTGATATTACAGCATTCGCAGAGAAAGACCCAAAACGATAGGTGGTGTTGCTTGGGTTAGCCCCAATTTTAAACTTTAAGGCTTCGGCAAGCGTTGCGAAAATAAAGGTCTTTTTATTGATCATCGCTGTAGGTTTTTTCAGTTGTTTGTATGTCAAAATTAGATATTTGCTTTGTTGAAATAAGGACATAAAGCAAGCCCGAAGCATTCACCACGCGAGGTGTGCTTCGGGCTGGAAACAAAAAAAGAAACAAAGCGTATGTATGTGTATGACTACATTAGAGCATAGGACTTCCGTTAATGTCGAGTTGAGCGGTAAACGACACAGTGAGCGGATTATTTTCGGTGCTGTTGTAATAAGTTTCGTCCTCTTCGAGCGTGATAGTGCATGGTACCCATTGGTTGTTGATGTGCGCCCAAATGTATTCGCTCATCAAGAACTCATGCAAGTACCATTGCTGCCAATCCTCGTTTAACGGTTCGGTTTGAAAGAGCCATGCTTCGCGATTGTTGCTCTTCTTGACAAACGAGCGCGAAAACTTACTGAAGGTTTCTTGTCTTGTAATGGCATAGGAACTGGAGGCTACCGAACGCTTTTTACTATACACCTTGGGTACACTCACGCTCTCTAACACACCTAACGAGTTGATGAAGCGGAACTCTTGTCGGTTCGTTGCCTCGGTTTGGGGTAAGGCATAGAGCGGAATGCCATTGATGGTTTGTGAGCCTTCGGTGCTAATGAGCGTTTTTTGTGAAGTTGGAGGTGTGAGCGTTGCACTATTAAGCAAGGCACATTCTTCGGCAAAGGGTGGGGTGTACACATATCTCTCGCCAACTGCCACAATCTCAGGTGCAGAAGTGGGTTTGCGCGAAAAGGCTTTTACACTTTTAAACTCGTTGGATGCCATGCGTTCCATGTCGGAGAATGCGCCAAACAAGGTGCAATAGTATTGGGGCTTGCCATCTACCTCGGCAGGCACCACCAACTCACCCACACGAGGTTTAACCTCTCCATTGAGCATGTATTCGTCATAGACGCGCAAACAGAACTTTACAAGCGGATAGGTCACGGTGTCGGGAATGTAAGTGTAGCTGTCGCGAAAGGTGCGTAGGGCAGAGGAAATGTCAATGCTTACCTCGGCATCCTCCTTCTCCTCGTCCACAGGAGCCGACATTTTTATGGTTTCAAAATCTCCACCGCTCATGCCGCAAGTTACTTCCACAATCACGCGGTGAAAGGCGGGTTTATCGTTTATTACGTTAGGCTGTATGCGAAACGTAATAGGGTTGCCGTTGAATATACTGCCCGATGTAAGGGATACGGTTCTTGCCATATTATAAGGATTTAGACATTATACATTAAAGACTATACACTTCAAGTTCTACCTCGCCCATGCCGTCGGTCACGCTAATGTCGGTAGACACTTTATTGATAAGGCATTTTTTCCCAGCTATCAACCACCATTCCTTCCAATGGTTGGGAATGTCAGCTATCTGCGCTACCGAAGCAAGACACTTGATGCGGTATTTTTTGCGATTGAGGAGGAAGTAAATAAACTCTTTTAAGAAGGTGTCAACATAACCTCGCGATTGGATGCGAATATGTTCTCCATCCTCATAGCGGTCGGCTTCACACAAAGGAGCGTCAGCCCAAGTGGGTTGCTTGTAAGCACGAGGTTTTAACGAGAAATGTTCACCCAAACCACCTGCGCTTATACCATTATAGTCATAAAGCTCGCCAAAGGGTCCAATAGAGTCAGACTCTAAAGCGTATTCGGCAGCCTTCATGCGCCATTTGTTGTTGCCAAAACCATCATAATCTGAGTCATATTGCTCGTAAGTGGCTTCACCACCACCCCCACGCATCATGGCAATAGCATTATCCCAATCGTAGGATTGCAAGGGTGAATTTCCGTCGTCAGTCTTAGTTGGGTCGTATGATTCTTTGCAAGTAAGCACCTCGGTTAAATAGGCATTTACATAATCTCCAGCAAGGTTTTGGCGAATGCGTTGCTCTATAAACTCATGCTCCATGTCTTCGTCTACATAAGCAGCGAATAGAGGCGTTTTAGCTGAAGCATTGATGGTTTCAACCTTAATGCCATCGGTTGTTGTAAGTTTGCCACCTGTTTCAACATAATTCTTTTCACGTTGATAATTTACGTCATTAAACTGCACAGGTACTAAGTCTGACATATACTCATACACAAAGTCCTTATTGCGTGTAGAACAATCTCCTTCTTCCACTCCTTTAAACTGCCCAACCTCAAATAGCACGGGGTGCATGTCAGTCGCTTCAGAAGCTTCTTTATCTACTTTTATACGATAAGCATTTCCTGTGCGTTGATCTATATACACATTCATGTCACCATGATTGGGATTTTTAAAGATGTCTATATAGTGTTTGTCGATAATGGTTGTTTTTGCTTTATCAGCTGTTGCAGGATCGGGATAATCAATGTAGTCATACGCGACGTCGTAATCTTTCACTTCGTTCTTGATATTATCCTTCTGCTCTTTAGCATCTGACTCGGCAGAATAACCAATGCGCACACCTGTTATTTTCTCCGTCACTTTATGAATGGAATTTACTTGTGCGTGCAGTTTACGAGGCTTTAATGCTGTTTGCAATACATCGCGGTAGAGATAAGCTGTAACCTTTCTGCGCTCATAATCATAGTCGAACTTTATGCCAAACATATTCTCTAATGACTCCAATAGCGACGAAACAGACATTTCTGGGAAATTACCTTCATCGGCAATCATGTGGCGTATTTGAGCGGTAGCTTTGGCATAGAGCATAGTGGGACGAATTTGAATTTTATCGGCATTTTCGCCCAACTTGTATTGTGTTTCCCAGAACTCTCCAGGGTACAGCGTAAACTCATTTATTTCTACACCTTCAGGTTTTTCCAATTCAAGTTGTCCGCCACATCCTCGGCTACTCAACCATTCGTTTACCTCTTGAAACAATTTTTGTCGCTCAGAGTCTGTCACACCTTTGTTACCATCCTTTGTACCTACGGTGTGCGTAAAGAAGGGGTGAAATGCCTTGTTACCTTGTTCGTCAGTATAAGAATCAACAAACAATGGGTCGGAGGTGCGATAAGAACATTTGGTAGTGAAGAAGCAAAGATGCCTCATGTCCTCAATATTCTTCAACACATCAATGTCGTAAGCCACATTAAGATGCTTGAACAAACATTCAAGGAAATACAACACATAGAAACAAATGCCTGACTGCGGACGCTTTGCATCTAACACCCAATAAGTACCGAAGTCTTCGGGGCCACCTTTGCCGTCATCAAACTTTACCACACTATCAGATGTAGTTCCGTCTGCGTCCTTGTCATAATGCTTGTAACAAACACGTGCATTACAGAACTTTGCTGGTCCCATTGACGAACCGCGAGCATTAGCTAAATACGCATCGGTCACATTGATGTAACTTTCTACCTCTTCGGGTTCTGTCACTTTCGTACCATCGCGATAAACCACATCTTTCTTCTTTTTTGCTACTTGCATATTGCCAGTAGTTTTACATTTCCCTGGATAAGAAAAACCAAGTGCTTGTGGCTCGAATGTCGCAGACGTATTTTGTGCGGGAAAATGTTTTTTATAATCAGTAGATTCGCTTCGTCCTTTGATGTAGATGTAAACGTAGAAATTATACTGCATCTCAACCGTCACATCCGATATTTTCTCGCCAATAATCAAACTTGGCCAATCGCTTTCAGGAATGGGAACATCGTTACAGTTTAGGTCGCTTATCATGGAGTCGAAACTTTCAACGGCTGAGTCTACGTTAACAGATAAGCCATCGGTCAGTTCCTCGTCCTCTGAGATAACCATCGGGCCGCTTGCAAACGGCACTCCATCCACAATTATCTGCATAGGCTCGTGTTCAAGCGTAATGGGGCGAACGTCTGATTGTGCGTCGTCCACATTCTTCAGCATGTCGCGGTTGCCATCGAAAGGCAAATCCACAGGATAAGAAAACATTTCAGTGTCGTTCCACATGGGGTTTTGAAACTCCACACTGAGAGAGAGATCGTCGCTCAGCACGCGGTCTTTACCCTTGGCTCTAATAGTTATATGTGAGTTCATTGGTCAGCATTGTTTAGCATTGTTTAGTTTTAACTTCGTATAGGTTGCCTCGCCATGCAGATTCACAAATAAACGTGATATGGCATGAACTTGTGCGTCGCCGTAAGCATTGATGCGTAAATAGCCATAGCCATGCACCGTTCCGCCAAAAGCATTGCATTGCGCACAATCGTACAAACTCATATCGCAATTACCTCGCACCGAAGCTCGGCCGTAAACAGAAACTTTGCCTGCCATGATTTTGCCATACGCATTATCATGTAGCACCACTTGTGCATTGAAACTGTTGTTGTAAACATGCGCATGGTCGTGAGCTATAACCGTAGCTTCGCCAAGCACATAACACCGCGCTTCGCCAAAAATGTGCAGAGGTTCTGCTCCATCAGTCACAATGACACGAACATATTGCGGTGCGTCTGGTGGGCATTCATTCAGATAGATGCCTACCTTGTTCATGTCTGCTTTCAAGGTGGGATAGATACCGGGTAGTTGCCGACGGATTTCATCTACATATATGCTATTGGTTAAATCGTCCCAATAGCGACGCCATGTACCCATCATTTGGCTCACATTCTCCGAAGCCACCATCTTTTTAAATCCTTCGGTACAAGCATCACGTGCATGGCAAGCCTCTGTACAGAGGTGCTTTAGATTTTTAAATGCGGTGTCCTCCATATCCATTTCTCCTTTTTCCGTTAATTATTCACTCCTGCCTCTTCCTCGGTCTTCATCAGTATAGCCTCGAAGCCTTTGATTTCGTCTTCGGTCACAATGTCTGAAAACTCTTCACGCAATTTGGCAATGCGTTCTTTTATACCTTTCACACGGGTTTTTGTGCTGGGTTTGTCTTTGCGACAAATGTATTTGATAATACCTTCGGCTTTGGCTTTGTGCTGCGCTACTGCCTCGCGAGCGGCTTTCACTTCGGGGCGGTCGGCTGCAATTTTCTCAGCAACGGTTTGCGCAAAGAGCGGATCGCGCTGTTGTGCCTTCTCGTAGAAGGGTTTGAATTGTGTGCGGAGGTCTTGTGGCGCAATGTTGAAGGTTTTTTCTACGTATTTAATGTATTCTGGGTCGCCTGTGCGCTGACTAAGGCGCAAATACACCTCGCCCATTTCGCGGTCAATAGCGGTGTAGATGTCGGGCAGGATATGGCTCTCAATCTCCACGGCTCGTGTGGCAAGTTCGGCTATCTCTTGCTCGGTGTAGAGTGCGCCCTTGCCTTGCGCCACGGCTTTTTCGTTGGCTTCAGCCATCGTTTTAGCTTGCTCTGCCTTAGCTGCCGTTTCATTGCGAAGGGCGCGAAGGTTATTCACTTGCTCTTGCAAGGGGGCAGAGAGGAACACGCGAATTTGCTTCATGCTGGGCATGGTGGCTGCAATGCTCTCGCCATTAGGGTCTGCCACAATGCCGTTGTAGGTGAGGGGTTGTAACGACACATCGGGTTTTAGTTCGGGGAATAGGCTGTCTTTAGCCTCTTGCAGTGCCTTTTGCTTTTGCAGTTGTGCATAGTAGGCTTGCTCTTGTTTGGTGGGACGACCTACGCGACGCTTCTGCGAGAGTTGCGCATCTGTGGTGTCGAGCGTTTGCAAGTAGGTGAGCAACTGACGCACACGGCGGTGATAGTCTTTAAATCGTCGGCTTTCGCGCACAAAGGCTTGTGCCTTGGGTGTGCCTTCTAACAAGGTCAGTCCTTTCTCGAATGCCTCACGCTGCTCGGCAGTGAGCATGCGAGTAGTTAGGGCAGGGGTAAGGGTGTTGATTATCTTTTCCATTGTGAGAGATATATTTGTGTTAGTTTATTCTTCGTCTTTAAAATCGAATTTCAGCTGACAGAACTTTTCGGCATACCATTGTTTATAAGGTTTGCCCGAAATCCACCAGTCAAAAATGTTCGCCGCTATTTCATTCTCTTGTTCCTCGGTCAATTTGAGATGAAGCCAATCCTTGCGGATGTTCCACCATATATATTCGTTTTTGAATAGCCTCCCATTTCGGATAGCCTTAATTGCCTTTATCCAATTTCGTTTTACATGTGGCCAACGCTCCATCTCTTTATATTTTTGTTTGGGTTGTGACATAGGGCAGAGAACGCAGCCTATGCGAGTAAAGCCTTGGTCGTATAGTTCGCAATGGGCTATACCAAGCGTATTGAGGAAAGTCCAAACATCGGAGTCTGTCCAATGAATGATTGGTGAGATAAGCAACGATTCTTTACCATGTATGCAACCTAACGTGCGTTCGCCATCGGCATTAACAATGGTAACTTGGTTTTTCTGAGGGTAGCTCTTTCTGCGCTTGGCTTTTTCGGTCTTTTCCTTTCGGTATGCTTCAAGCCCTATTAAATCGCCACTAAACGAATGGTTGTTAATCTCTACTTCATTTCGCTTAGCCCGACGACTACTTTCAGCTTTGCGTATTCCGATAAGAGTAACCTTTCCAGCACCAGCAGTTTCCTTGTATTCTTCGCAACACCAACGTACACGCATTGTAGGCAAAATTTTTTTCTTCACAGCAATATTGAAGATGCTATCCTTGGGCTTAATAAGTTCCACATCAGGGTATTGCTTTTTTACAAAACGTATTACTTCGGGCGGATCAACACTCGTAAGGTTCATGTGCGCTCTGAATTTTACGCCAGCCAACTTTGCCACATGATAAAGGCATTGACTATCCTTTCCACCACTAAAGGCAAGGAAATATCCATCTTCGCTATCGTAGGCCATTGCTAAACGCTCAGCCTTGCGAAGAAGTTCTACACTATGCGCTATTTTCTTTTGTAAGGATGTGTTGAACCGTGCCAACACATCCTCGTACTTAAAATCTAATGTTGCATTTGTCATTTGCTCTATAAATTTTGTTCAACCTTTTAATACAACATAGGCGACACAAAGATGCGTGTGCCTGGCTGATTGTTTTCAAAGCCTTTGCCACTATCTGGCGGTGTGGCGTTGGACGTTTCGGTGGGAGTGGTAGGCTGGGGTTGTTCGGCTTCCTTACGGTCGGCAAGGATTTTGAGAATGCTGTCGCGAATAGACACGGCATCGTCGTGAGCTTGCTGACGAGTGAGCTTGTCGAAGGTGAGCACTGAGGTGCGCTCAATGAGGTAGGCTACCATGAGGCGACGCGACTTTTTAAGCAAGCGGTCGGTGCCGGTGGCTTGCAACATCTCGGTTATGAACGCTGCACCAAACACATCCTCGATGTACTCTTCTTGAATGAAACGAAGGTCGGGAATGAGGCGAATAAACTTGTCGCGGTTGTTATAGATGTCAATGTATTGCTGCAATACCGCACAGGTGGGAAGGAGCAAATCGTGATGCAAATAATAGTATTCGCTTTGCTGCCAAAGTTTTACTATTTCCTCAATCTCTGCCATTCGCTCTTCTTCAGTGGGAGCGGTGGGGGCGTCAGTTGGGGGTTGCTCGGTTGTCGGTACATTTTCGTCCGTATTCTGTACGCTATTGTCGGTTTTTTGTACGTTTTCGTCCGTATTCTGTACGCTATCGCCGTCTATCGGTACGGAGATAGGCATGGGGTGCGTCAGCTTTGCCCAACCTTCGAGCAAGAGCAAAAGGTTATTGAGCGACACCATAGCCTCTTTCTTAAATCCTTGCACACCTTTGTCAAGCATTTTGTCGGAGGCTACGGAATAGTCTTGGCTTGAAGCCATATTCATGCCTGCTCCGTTGGCTGAAAGAAGTTGCTGATAGGCGTAGCGAGAAAGGGTGTCATTTGCCACCATGCGTTGGGCATTGAGCAAAAGTTCTTGCCAAGGGTGCTGCGCATAAGTGCCATTGGTTACGGAAAGGTAAAAATCGTTGGTATCAATATTGAGCTTGTAATACTCGCACAAACGGTTGTAGAGTGGTGTGCCTAACTTGTCGCGCAGAAAGTCTTTCTCGCTGTTGTCGAGTATGCCTTGCAACAGACTTACGTCGTCGAACGCATTGCTGGGTACGTGCAGGCGGAGTTCTTGGTTTGTGGATAGTAACATATTATCTTTGTTTTTTTACAGGGTCGTTTTTTAAGTCATGCGCATAAGGTGATACAACTGATGCGCGTCACTTGATGTGAGTTTCGCGCGAAACTTTTTCAATCTTCGCGCGAAGTTTTGAAAATCTTCGCGCGAAGCTCTATTCCTGCCCTTGCTTGGTTACACCCGTTTTAGAGTTGTCGAGCGTGGTGAGTACTTCACGATCGATTTGCCACACCAAGTGTTCGTCCCAACCATTGAACTGACTAATCACTTCGAGCGGACGGAGCATGAGTTGCTGCAAGGGTGCAAACTGAATTTGCTTGACTAAGAAACGCTCGCGCAAGTCGGTGCCACCCGATGAGGAAGCATCGCCAGGGGTGTTACCAATAAGTTTGGAGTCTAAACCCATGGCAAAGAAGATGATGCTGCTAATCTCTTGCAACTCAGTTTTGTCGGCTGTGGCTTGGTCGGAAGCCTTTGTTTCAATCTCCACAATCTCCCATGCCTTGTGTTCCTTACCGTCAGAACCCGTGAAGCTTGATGAGAAAAGGGCTTGTCCTGCGTTGTCGCTATTGCTGAGCCATGTGTTGATTTCGTTGAAAACACTTGCCATAATCTCCTTGGGCGACCGCTTTTTGTCCTCTTGCGAGGCTTGATTGCAAAGACGGTCCACATAGTCTTGGTGAATGTAAATGACACGACCAATGATGTTGGAGTTGCGTTTGCGCGTCAGTCGGTCGTCAACAATCGTAAAAGCATACTCAAAAATGCTACCCGCGAAAATGCTGTGCCACAGGGCATCGGCATAATAAGGACCGCCAAAATCGCGAGGCGACATAATGAAACGTGTGGGGCGGTTCTTACGGCTCACGCGGTTTTGTCGTGCTTCGCGAACAATGCGCTGAAGGTCGCGAACGGCTGTAGCAGCGGGCAAATAAGGCACGGCTGCAATCTTTAAATCTTCGGGTTTAAGGTTGGAGATGTTTTGCGAGGAGTCGAGCCATTGATTAGAGATGTAGGCGTAGTTGATACGATATTGCGCATCTTGACGCTCCAGTCGGGTTGTGAACACGGAACGCGGTTTGATGCCTACTACCTTGGGCGTCCAGCGTGAGGTGGGAACGGGTGTGCCGTTTCCGTCGAGTTGACGTTGGTTGAGCTGCAATTCTACAAAGCATTGCGACATGAACGACATATCGCCAGCCAACTGCAAGTAGGTGTCCATCAGATCGTTATCGGCACAAAAATGCTTCAGTTCTTCGTTCGTCCATTCCCATTTGGCAAACGCATCTTTTAGTTCCTTCATCTCCTCGCTATCCTTGGTGGGGGTGAGGGCTTGTGCCGCATTGGTCAGAGGTTCGTCAGTAGGGTTGGGGTCGGAGGTTTGCTGCGCTTGTGCTTCTTTGATTTTGAGGTCGGCAATCAAGCCACGTAGCAAAATTCCAGCATGGGCAAAGGGTATGAATTTCTCAGTAATGTTTCCTCCCACATATTGGGTGTAGTGATACTTGGGTTGGGGACCATGCACTGCAAGGATTTTCTTGATAAAATCAATGCCTGCTGCGGTGAATGGCGACATGCGCGAAAGGAGCCAAATAAGGTTGGGCAGTCGGTTGCCAATTCCCCATTCCATGAAGCCTAAACCTTCGGTACCTTCGCCTTTAGGCTTGGCAAGACATTCGCCACCGCTCGAGGCAAAGATGGTGGATATTTGTCGGCGTGCGGCTTGTGAGCCTGCTGTGCCTTGTGCCGTCATGTTGGCTTCGCTAATGAGCATGGAATGCACATAGTCGTTCCATGAAAAGGCTTTGCTACCCTTGTTGGGAGTGCAAAACTCGCCAGGACGGATAGCCACATAGCCAGCACGATGAAGTTCCTCACTACGTTCTTGGAACTCGTGCAAATTGCTTACTGTGTTTTTTGCCATTGTGATTAGTGTGTGTGGGTTTATAAGGGTTATGTTATTTTCTGCTTATCTTTTCCATCTCTTCATTCTCCTTCGAGAGTCGTTCAAGGTGTTCGAGCACAAGGGAGTATGACTGATGGTTTACTTGATCCTCGGTAAGTCCCGCATACTTTTGCATGGTGGCAGTGGTTGCGGTGTAAATTTCGAGTGGGGTATTGGGTCGGCGGTTGTCTACCTTCTGCACCTTGAATACATGCGGAAAACGCTTGCTTAGGGTGTGCATCACACCCGTCCACCAAAAAAGTATCACTTGCCATTTATGGTCAGGGAAGTTGCGAAAGTAGGGTGCATGCGTGGTGCATTGGTTGCTTTCGTAATGGTAGTCGCGCTTCATCATACCCGTGTTGGTGTCGATGTATTTTGTCTTGGCATTGAAAATGGTGGCAAGGAACATTGCTCGAGCCAAATCTACATTTTGCGCTTGTTGCGCCAACTGTTGTGGGGTGAAGGTGCCCATTTGCTGCATCTGCACAAGGCTGTTGCTGAGTTGGGTGTAAGTGCCCATAGTGTCGGAGGCAAAACGATATTGTGCCCAACTAAATCCGTCGAGGTCGGGGAATGCGCCTTGAAACGTCTTGCGCATGCGCCACCATGAACGGCGACGCTTCATAGTGGGGTAGGGGAACTTGGTGAGAAACATGCCACGTTCATTGTCGAGCCAATCGAGCATGCCAGCACCTTGCGCCAAATATTCGGCAGACTCTTTGTCGTCGGTCTTTGCCTTGGGCGAAAGCCAATAGTTAATTTGCCACAAATAAAGTGGGAAGGTGTCGGCACGTTTGCCATCCTTTAAAAAACGACAAGTGTAGTATTGCGCTTCGGTTGCCTCACGCGGATTAGGACTTGCCACTATCTGTATGCCAGATAAGGCAAAGAACATAGCCAACTTCACGTTATACATGGAAAAGGTGTGGTAGCGATCTTGCCTTAACAGTTGCTCTTGCATTACTTGCGATATGAGTTCCAACTGCTCGGTGGTGCTTTGGTTCCAATGCTTGGGTAGCGTGAGGTTTATGCGTTTTGTTTCTTTCATTAGGTCGCTTCTTTTTATGTGGCGTTACCAAGTGATGAGTCGTCCGCGATTGTCAACCATGTAGGTGTAGTTAATAGCGTTGATGCGCCTATACCATCCCGCTTTAAATCGCTTTTGTGAGGGGACTTTTCGGATGAAGTTGTCAATGAATTGCAAACGTCGGGCTTGAAGTTGCTTAAAGAAAGTGGGAGCGTAGGTTCGGTTTAATGCCTCAATGGTTTTTGGACCCACAATGCCATCGGCTGTTACACCGAGCATTTGTTGGGGAATGACTATGGCGTGTCTACCACTGCTCCACATCCAATCTACAAGCATATTGGCAATGGCTTGGTCGTTGATTTGGTCTGCCTTCCAACGGTTCCAATAGTTTTTGCGCATCAGGTTAATGGCGTCGGCATCCGTAATGAGCTTTAAATCTTTCACGTCTATGCGTCCATCGCCATTCTTATCATATCCCTGCGCTCGCCATGTGGCAATAGTCACACCTTTATTAGTAGCACCGCCGCGGTCTTTAGGGTCGTTCACAAAGCCACCCTCATACGAGAGGATGAACTTAGCTAATGGGTCAAGTTTAGCCATGTGTAAATTGTTTGATTGTGTTTCTGTTTTTTGTACTTCAAAATTAGTTTTTTTGTTTTGCGGCATAAGGACATTCTGCTTCTATCCCCCTCCTACACAAACACAAAAAGCCTCAGTATCTATACCTTTATATATAAGGCTTCGATACCGAGGCTTTCCGAATGTAGAATTTTTTGTGTGGTGAGCGATTATCAATCTTTGCTAAAAAGTGAGGTGGACTGCACTACGGCTTCTTCCTCTGCGTTGGCGTCAGACTGCTTGGCGACATCGGCTTCGCTCTGTTGTGTTTGTTCCGTGTCACCTACTCTTTTTTTGCCGAGGCAAGGAGGCTATCCCAACCGCCTTCGGGAGTGGGGATTTCATAGCGTCCCCAAGTTGTAGGTTGCAGAACGCCCGACAAAGTTAACACACGGTCGTCTTCGGGCTTTTTACCCGTATCTCCCTTAATATTACCAGAGTCGTACTTCACATAGTGCTGCTTGTCGTAAACAATGATGTTAGTGCTACCATCCTCAATGACGTAGCCAACTTTAAGGTTGTTAATGCTACGCGCAATGTCGGCAGATGCTGCATTCACACTTTCAAGCACATAGTCAATAGTCTGCTTAAATCCCTTTTGAAAACCGAGGTTCTCAAAGTTATGACCCTGACTACCATCCTGACACTCAAACTTGTAAAGACCTTTGCCGGTCTTAAAAGTATCGGCAGAGAATGTAGGATATTTGTTAGTGCCTGCGGTAGGTTCGAGAGGCTTTGCAAGGTCGCTATACACGAAAGCATAGACGTTCACACCAAGACCGCCAAAGTTCTCCAAGCAGTCATTCTCCGCGAGCATGTCGTGGAGCTGGGGGCAAGTTACAGTTTCAGGCATAATATTAGAATGTTTTTGTGTTGTGTTAAAAAAGAAATGGGGTGGCGGTTGGCTATGTTCGGTCGGGTCAAGTTACCCGTCACCCCTGGGTTGGATTTATAGAGCTTATGAGAAAAGCCGTAGGTTACTCACCTCCCTTCTTAAAGATGGCAGTGATACCCATAGTCATGCCTGTGGCAGTGAGCTGAAGGGTCTTTTCGGTCTTGCCGTTGCTCCAGTGTGAGAACTTGTTCTTAGCACCGTCTACAGCTACAAGTGTGAGCACTTGGTTTACTGAAGTAGCAACAGGAGCGGTGTATTTAGCACCATTCACGGTTACATGACCATCAACCTCTGCCTTGCCATCGGTGTCAACAGCTATCACTACGAGGTTTGAGTCAATGTAGTCACCAGCCACATATTCAGAAGTAGCAAGCGAACCGTTTGACATACAGAAGGCGTACTTAAACGGATTGCAGGGGCCTAAAGATCCTTGAATTGACTGAATTTGGAACTGGATGTCTCGCATGTCATCGTCAGTGCCAACCTTTACACCTACGTAAGTCTGGTTGCTTTCGGTGTCAACACCATAGATAAAGTTGTCATAGATGGTTGCATACATACGGTCGCCTTCGCCAAAGTCTGCCACAGGGCAAATAGTTACACGTGAAAGACCAGGAAGTTTGAAGTTACTACCCTGTTCATATTCAACCTTGAAGTTGCCGTGATACTTGTTAGCATAACCGGCTGCAATGTTATTAGCGGTGATCTCGTTCATGTAAACACGAGTCTTAGCTTTGCGCAAACGAGGATCCCACTTCATGTGCCATGACACGAAGTTGTCGTAAGGTGTTGAGTCGTCGTTGTCAGCAGGAGCCGTGATAGCCTCGCAAGGAACCAAGTTGCCGTTAGCTTCGCTGATGATGCCATCCTCAATGTCGTGCTTTACGCAAGTGTGGAAACCATCGTAGAGTGCCAAAGCCTGTTCGTGTGCGGGCTTGTCTTCTGAACCATCATCAAGGCTAATGTCACCATTCCACAAGCAAGCGGTCAAGTTGTCGGCATAGTTAGCAAGTACGGCTGCAACAGCTTCAGTTGAGAAGGGGTACTGACCCTGACCATCTACACCAAATACTGTTTCGCAATATTTGTCGATTTTGTCGGTAAAGTGGTCCCAAGAAAGCTTAGCGGTAAGTGTACGCTCTTTCAAGAAACCTACTTCGCTATTTACCTTAGTGTGAACGTCCTTACGACGGGTAGTACCACCCTTGCGAAGAAGGACGTGAATGGTGCGCTTAAACTGAACGCCAGAAACAATCTTGATACCAAGGCGGTCCATCTCTTCTGCATCTGTGTAACCAGGACCCATGAGGATTTCCTTAGACACCTGCTCGGCTACGTGCTCAAGAGCATCGATACCAATAAAATTTTCAGGAAGATTTGCCATAGTTGTTTTTGTGTTTTTTGTGAATGAAAAGAAGTTTAGTTTTTGTGTTGGTTTGGTAGGGAAATCTTACTCCTCACCACGCTTAAAGCGTTCAAAAGCTGCCTTGCGCTCTGCATTGGTTTTGTAGGGCGTAGGGTCGAACTCGCGAAGCGTCTGCACCTTTGCACCCTCACCGTTGTTGGCAGGAGCATCGCCAGTGTTCTGTTCCTCGCTGGGTTCGTTGGTGAGTTGGTCAATCTGTGCGTCCTTGTCGTTTACCTTCTGTTCGGCAGTAGCAAGGGCTTCTTTTGCACCCGCCAATTCGGTTTCAACTTGACTCTTACCCTCAGTGAGCGAAGCAATTTCTTCGTCCTTCTTGGCAATAGCCTCGGTGTGGGCGGTGTTGAGCGTTTCAAGTTCCTTACTGTGCGCTTCGTTAGCGTCGGCAAGAGCCTTTTCTGCGTCTGCCTTGGCTTCGTTGGCTGCGGTTAACTGTGCAGAGAGTTCATCGAACTTGCCTTGCAATTCTGCGAGGGCGTTCTCTGCTGTGGTGACTTTCTGCTCAGCATCAGTCACCTGCTGCTTGTTGTCATTGAGGTGCGCTTCAAGCGCATCAAGCAAAGGGGCATTCATAAACGCGCCTTCCTCGGTAGTCTTGATGTCACCTTCCTTCATGCCACAAGCGGCATTGATAAGTGGGTAATTCGCCATATTGATAGAGGTTTTTGTGTTGTTCTCTTTGGGTTCTGGTTCGTTCTGTGGTTCGGGTTCGTTCTGTGGCGCAGGTTCCTCGTTGGGGTCGTTACGATCAATAGCTTGTGCTGTGCCATTGTGCAAGGCAAACGCACGCTGAACAACCGACATGAAGTCTAACTGACCATCAACAAGAATGCCCACGACGTCCTCGGCATTGAACACCTTGCCGTGCAAATGTTCGTCTGTGGCTTTCGGGCAAGCTGCCTTTACATCGGCACGGAACTCTACACCTAAATCGGCAAGTTCTTGCACTAATTTCTCAGTGTCGCCATCATTGGCGATGTCGCGGAACTCGCGGTTCTTGTCAAACGACTCGGGGTCGTAGAGTTCGTGGTACGTTTCGTCGGTAAACTGATTGGTGCTTCCGTCTGCTTCGGTGTAGAATGCTGCCATTACACCAATGCAACCAATTTCGTTCTTTGGGTGCATGTAGTAACGCTCATCGCAAAGTGAAGCGAGATACATACCTGCTGAAGCACACATGCCATCGATAAAGGCAAGAACTGGCTGACCTTTGGAACGTGCATACTCAATGGCTTGCTGATAATCGTTCTTAGCCCAAGCTGAACCGCCTGGTGTGTTGATGACAAATACGTGACCGCAACAAAGTGGGTGATTGGCTGCACGCATCATCATGTCGCGATGGTTAACTGAACCATACGAGCAACCACCTCCATTACGGGTAATCGGTCCGTCAATGGTTAGCACTGAAACGAATGGGAAGGGTTGATTTTCCTCATGCTCCAAAACCCAATTACCTTTCACCTGTTTACCATCCTCTGAAATCTGATATTCCTCTGGGTAGTAAACAGAACCGTCAGCGGCTACGGCAGTAACAAAGCCACAAGTCTTTTCGGGCGTGCTGAATACGGCATGCGTATTCAAGTTCTGCGATAAAGCTTTGAGGATGCCATGCACGAAATCGGGACTGACCATCCATTTTTTTTCAGTGAGAATTTCGTAAAGTCCTTTCATGGAGTGTTTAGTGTTTGTGTTGTTATCCTAAAACAATTTTTACCTTATAGCAGTTGCGGAAGCAGGACTCGAACCATGCGTTCTCTTGGTTATGGGCCAAGCGAGATACCATCTTCTCCATTCCGCGATATGAGGAGTATTCTGTTTTTCTGCAAGCAAAAGTAAGGAGCAACGGTTGCGACGAAAGGACAAAAAAAACGCCGTTGTCCTAATGAACAACGGCGTTTTACGCTGGTTTTAAAGGTATGTTTTCGGTGTGATTATTCTAATCGAATGAAGTCTGACATGGATTTTGCGCTGATGGCAAACTCACGTGCATCGTCGGTTGACGACTTGCTATCTGTAGACCTAAACGAGAAGGTGTTGGGCAATGTGTTGACAAGATGGCGTGTACCACCTTGCGTTTGTAATACCATAAAATAATCCGCCTTACGCAGTATTTTTACGGCTTCGCACACATTATCTTGACCATTTTCTACACTTCCGCTTATATTAAAGGTGTATAATGTGCCATTTCCCGATTCAGTGAGCGTAGATTTAGCGGTAATGGTTTCTGCTATCACATCAGAATCTTCGCCCGAAGTGTCGATATGCAGAATGGCTGTGCCAAACTTACCACCACTCATTGATAAAATTTGCGCTACATTAAAAGGTATAGGCAACTGCACCTCGGCGGTCGGATAGATATAAACATCTGTCACTCCTGAAAGGAATTTTTCGCTACAATTATTTGATAAATTCGTTTTGTACATAAATAAGCCGTTTATTTAACATATATTATACCACTAATTAACACTACGAAACACTTTTAATTTACTCCCATTCGATGCTGTCTATGTGGTATTCGTCCTCGTTTCCGTCCTCATACTGCATATCAAGACAAGAATAGGCACTAAAATTCTTATGCTCGGTATGAAGCCATCGGCCGATAATTCTTCGCAAATTGTCTGTTTCTTGCATGCCCAGTTCTATGTTATATCGCATTAAGAAGCGTTCGAGCATACAAGTTTGCGAACGGGCTACAATGCGACCATTCGATGTACAATAATCGAAGGTAGACAATGCCCATTCTATTACGGTTCGTTTGAAATCGTTGTTGAGCATGATAAGCAACTGCCTTACCCCAAAGATGTCTAAATTCCAGGTGGGTGTAACAGAGCGAACCGTATCGAGAACAAGTATTTCGCTCGGCAATTTAATGCACAAAAAATCCTCGTTCACTGACTTGTTGTAGTCTTTGTAACCGTTTAGCATTTGCACTTCAGCAAAGGTAAGGTAATTATCCACTTCTCGTTTCATAATCACATTACCGCCAAGTGGATGCCGACCATACTGCATGTTGCGCCATTGTTGGTGTGAAAAACATTGCGTATTTACGCACTGCTGCGTAGCTGCATTGTAGATTGAACTGCGCAATAAAAAATACTCTGGTGTATATGAATTAAACACCAATGGTTCATGTTTGGCGATGGGCTTTTTAGGGTCGCGGTTTCTGAAGAACTGACACCTATTAGTGGGTAAACGAAGATATATATTTGGCATAAAACTCTATTTTTTAGGTCGTTTATACAACTTAACGAACAGATCGGTAACGGTGTAACATTGAGCTTTGTACTCTTTCGTGTTGAGCTTATCCGTGTTCAATATCTTATCCAACATTAACGTCTGCTCTGTATTGAGTTTGTTTTTAATGGTGACTATATCAACGTATGGGCAACCTGCATCAGTATGCCCAATGTTGTTAGCACCAAAAATGTCTGTTGAAAAATAAGCATTGAGAGCAGCTATCACATCTTGTTCCGTATAACCTGTATATTCGGGATGTATCTTGTTGTATTTTTCAACATACGTTTTTAAACGCTTGGCAAGGTATTCGTTGATGGAGTCTGAATATTCCCCAAAGAGTTGCGTTTCTGGAAGGGAATAATCTTGCGGACGGACTGACTTGAAGAAACCTCGCAGTTGCTTTAAGACAGACGACACACCATCGAACTGCTGAAATTGGAAATTGTCGCCGAATATCTCGCGCATATCACATCTAACGTCCGTCACAACAGACTCCAGCATATCGGCCAGAAACGTCACTTTGTAGAGGTTGGCCGTGAGTTTCTTCACGAGTTCAGACATACCCTCACGTGAATAGTCTACATGATAATGCAACAATGTGCTAAACGTAAAAAACTCCAACCCGACATCTGAATGAATATTCGTTTGCACAATAGCAGCATACATAGTATCCGCTAATTTGCGATCGTTCTGCTGAATTACGCGAACAAGAGCCGCTATCTCACTTGATTGGCTTTTGCACTTAGCTACTGACTTGATAAGTCGGTTACGCTTGTCAACACCTGCAATAAAATCAGGATTACGAAAAAGCACATCGAGCGTTTGCGCATATTTTTCAATAGGAACATCTTTAAAGTCAAAAAAATAAGCTGTAGGCAAGGCTAAAGCTTTAGCCATATTTCCTTTATTCTTACTCATAAAAATATGTATTAAACATAACGTCCATTCTTTTCATTTCCCAGTAGAGCCATATCCACCAGAACCGCGAGCGGTTTTACGTAGTTCAGCTACTTCAACAAAATCAATTCGTTCGGTACGTTCCAAGCAAATCTGACACACCTTTTGACCAACCTTGTAACGTGGCATATTGGGCATGACGTGATAGAACACAACCGAAATACCGCCCGTGTAGATTTCATCAATCGTGCCTTCAGAATTGCTTAACACCATACCAGTTTCCCAAATCGAAGAGCGAGCACGCGCTTTGACACCTCGAATGTTGTAACCATCAAATTCGTTAACAGGCTGAAGCGCGAAGCCAAGTTCATATTTCCATACATTAGGCGCAATTTCCTCTTCGCTTACAGCAAAGCAATCGTAGCAAAAATCTGCCTCATGTCCTTCTGCCTTAACAGGCATTTGAGCCTTCTCATGAAGTCTCTTGAAAAGCATTTTCATTATATATCAATATAAAATTCTACTTAAATCCAACTATATACTATATCTGAAAGCCTGGAATGTATTCTTTCATTCTGTTATTGATAACAGAACTTACCTGCTCAGCAATGATTTTAGCATCTGGATGCGCTCTGCCTGTTTCGTCACGCAAACGCATATCCATAATATGCTTCCATTCATGCAGATTATAAGTATATCCAACAATCGTATAGGTGTTAAAGGTAAGGTTGCCACGAGCATCCTCTGGTGGTAAACCTGTAAAGAGCAAGAATGAATAGACTTTTTCGGCAACCCAATATCCAAAATGAGATGCCAAACGCTGATACCATCGGCTGTTAGCCTCCCAATGCGGACGACATATTAAGACACCGCCCTTCTTTTTTAAATTGACATAACGAGTACTCTGCTCTGCAATACAATTAGGAGACTTACGATTATAAGATTCGCCTTGGATGCGTTGCGTTGTAAACACCAAAGTCATGCGCAAAAGCCATAATGCTTCCGTACACTGAGCTTTTAGTGCTTTTTCGATGAACGCATCTTCGTCTATTACATAAGGTTCAAGCACTTGTTGAAAATCTTCATGCTCACTCATAAACTGCATGTTGGTGCTTATCCACACTTGCTTGCCTTTCACCACATAATCAATGTAGGGCGAAGCGACCATGAGCGACCATACATAAATGGTATGCAATTTAGACTCATTCGGCACAAAGAAATAACAACTACCATGTCGATACATAGAACGATGCCCTGACTTCCAAAAGCCCTTATCTCGCTCCATGTCGCGTTTATACTCAAAATCCTTACGTTCTTTTTCGCTTAGATTTTCGGGAGGTTGCTTTCCCTTTGCCTTGTAACATATTCTGCCTACCCTGGCTATCTGTTTTACAATGGATTCTTGTGGCCACCACTCCACGTTTGGGGCTGTAAACTTCATTCGGTATATATTTTAATTTGTTGTTTAGGGTGTAAATCATTCGTTTGTCATATTATTCGTCTGGCTCAGAACAAAGATACCATTCACCTAATACCTTCTCTTCAACCTCTTCTTTCATAGTGCCCAGTAAAGCTTGAACAAATGGTATGTCACAAATACATCTTGCTACGTATTCCCGTAAGGAGTTTTTGTCCTTATTGTTTAGAATAGCAAAGTCGTATTTTATCTGCGGTGCATTTCGGAAGCGTGCCACATCCCTAATAATACGAGATAGTTTTACGCCTCTCGCCAATCTGACAACGACATCATTATTTACATAAATAGAATAAACCTCTATATCAGGATGCTTTTCCTTCAACTCAACCAAACCTACTTCGTCTATTACATAGATAGCAGTATCTTTCACTTGGTCGAGTCTCGTCCAATAATCATAACCACCATAGAATGTATATGCCAACATTTTAGTAGGCGATACATTCACATGTTCCACAAAGTAATGTTCTCTTCCGTTCACTTCACCCTCACGCATGGGGCGTGTGGTATATGAACAGAGCACAGGCCAATCAGTCATTTCCGACATCATCCGTGCTACGGTGTCTTTGCCCGCACCGCTGGGGCCTGTAATAGTTATTAGTCGTCGCATAAGCCAAATTATTTTCCCTTATAAGCAATAATATAGTAAAAAGACGAGCCGAATCCTTCATACGGCACATTCTCAATAGTGATAGCGATATTAAAAGTCACCACAGCCGAGTAATAGCAAAAACAGTTTAAGAAAGTTTGGCTGTAGTGTGATTTATGTAATACACAGCAATGTATTGCTCTAACCAGTTGAGCTACATTTCTTAGAAAGAAACGGTAGGAATCGAACCTACAACCTCGTGAAACATGCTGAATAAAAGAGCATATTACACTAAATAGAAAAAAACCGTATAATATCATCGTAAGGGTCAGTTTCACGGGGCAAGCCATTCAGTCTGACCTTACTCGTCTTTTATGCTAATAATTAGAGAGAATTTACTTTTACAAAAATATCATGCAAATAATCTGGAATAATGATGCGCAGTTGGTCGATTTCATCCGCCTTTTTCATTTGCCACTCCTTATATTGCTCGCGAAGTGCATCCATCTTTGCATTATAAGTTTTACAGCAATCTTCATAAATAGCGTATTGAACCTTGTATTCCGAAAGACGCTTTGTATATTCCTTCTCGGATTCAATACGAAAGCTATGCTCAATGCCATTCAGCTCAGCTTGTAATGCACGATAGTCCTTTTGCAAATTGAAAAATAAATTATTTAAACGCGAAATATCTGATGATGATACATCATACGAATAAATAACCATATCACGACCAGTACCATCTACTTTTGTAGGATTAGCCTTATAATGTTCCATTTCTTTTAAGGCCTTTGGTAATAGTCCTTCTGGATGTATGAACTTGCCATATACAGCGAGTTTAGTCTTCAACTCAATATATCTGGCACATTTCTTTACATTCAAAATTTCTTGACCAACGCTCACAAGATCACCAACTTCTTCTGGTGCTTCTGGTGGTACGGGGACTATCACATTATTCTTTTGTGCCCACTGAAAAAACGTGCAATTCATCATCTCCTTCTTGCACTTATCACGTTCAGCAATAGCTTCGCGAAGCCATCCAATGAGTGCATTACACTTTGAAATATCGCGAATAGCATTAGGTATTTCATCAAGACAATCAAGCGGAAGTTGCAACAGAGCTTCCGTATTGTCGCTCAACAGTCTTGCCTTCTGCGTGAAAAGACGCAACGTTTTTACATCCTGACCAATGCGTTCAGCATATTCTTTAGCCATATTAGCTACATGGTTGGCAGAAGTAGAGGTAAGTCCCTCTTTTCCAAAAAATACTTGATTCATATTATATGTCATTTCAATTTATTCTTCCATATATCTCCCTCAGTTCATCACGAGTGAGAAAAATGTTGCTTTCGTGACAAAGTTTAATGAAGGTGTTTCCGGTGATTTTAGGGTAATGAGAAAACTGTGGCCACCTCTCCCGAATTTCAGATTCGCGATGAGCTTTAGAGTCTGATGGGCGAAAACGAGATACGCGTCTCCACATATCCATTCCTGCTACGGGATCTATGCTATATAAAGATATACCACACTTCACCCATGCGTCATAATTCTGCATAATGTCAACACCTTTTGCCTCAATTTTACTGACTAAACGCTGCGCTTTTAGATAAACAATATCTGGTGTATCATTCTCCCAAGAGCGTTCTCCATATCTCGTGCCACCACAGGGCGCATGCCTTGATACGTCAGAGAATGTTCGCTGATAATGCGAGATAGGAGATAATTCTACTTCGCTCACCTCCATACCCTTATAAGCCCCAGCATTTTCGTTGATATAGATATGTTCTTTGTCATCCCAAGAGGCAAAACGCACACGACCTATATTGCCACATTGTTTGTCGAGCATAATGCCAAATGCAGCATACTCTTTGAGCAATGCTTTGAATTGTTCCTTATGGCGTTCGGGATAGGCAAGACGTATCAAGCCAAAATAACCCGTGCCTGAACAGGAACGCATCAACAATGCTATCTCGGGACGGAATTGTGCCAAATTACGTACATTATCGAAATTGGAGATTTGCTTATTATCGTCAAGGTCAATATCGATGGCAAGCCAACCTGTATGTTGCTGCAAGTGAGTTTCGCGACGCGACACCATCACACGCTGCCCTGGATGCGTAAGGCTATCATCCTCATAGAGAGAGAAAAGACCACTTAGTGTTGCACCAGGTAGTTTCTTTTTGGTTTCTATATACTCCGGCATCTTTTTAGCCTTGCTGCCATATTCTTGGCGCATAGCTCGCAAGCGTTGCACATACGGCTTCCATCTATCCGTAAGGCAAAACTCACGAATAGACATTTGCTGAATACACTCCCCCGTGTCATAATCTACAAAGCGACCATAAGCATCGGTGGCAGATTCATATATGGAGCATATTTCGTCAAACATACAGATATTTCAATTTTTGAATTTTATTTATGCTGCAAATTTAATAATTAAATATTGTTTGCGCAAAGGTTGGCTTTGTTTATTTCCCCTTTTTAGACAAAATACAGAACCTCAGTCAATGTTCACCTTTATTTACTTATGCTTCCATAAGAATACATAAATCATTATTCCACGCAAAGAATACTTCATAACTATTGGTTTTCACCCCTTACACATCAAACTACCTTTGCAACAAGTCCGATAATGGACGAAACACAAAAACAAAACACTATGCAAATTAAAACGCAAAATGGCGACTACGATGTTGCCAGCAAGGGACTTGGCAATACTGCGCTTGGTCTCGGCATCGCTGGATTGGCTACCAGTCTGTTAGGCGGTGGTGCATTGCTCGGTGGTTTGGGTAATGGCAGACAAATGACTGCCAACCCTAATGACCCTGATGCAAGGTTTGTAACAAAGAGTGAGACTAATCTTATTCAAGAGAACTCTACGCTCAAAACAGAACTTGCTATTCAGAAGAGCGAGAACTACACCGACAAGAAGTTGGTAGAAGTAACGCAGTATATCGATGGCAAGGTGAATCGCCTTGAAGATCGAGTAAACGCAAATAAAGATGCACAGCAAGCCATCAACGCACAGCAAATGGCTTACAATGCAGCTGCCAACGCAAACATTGATGTGTTGAAGTCGCAGGTTGCTTCGCTTTCAAGCGTTACCAAACTCTTTATTCCTTCAACCAATGTTTGCCAAACTGGATGCGGTTGCGGTTGCAACGCATAAAGCATGATGAGTATGGAATATTCCAATTCACAAATCTTGGCTGCGGTCGTGTCTGAATGGGCACGACCCGCCATTTCGCAAATTGCTGCCAGCAATGTAATGCGTCTGCCCATGCTCCAATCATTACAAGCATCTATTGGGGCTTTAGGATTGGTAAGTGGGGAATACAACCTGCAAAAGGATATTGAACCACTCATTCATCCAGTAGTCAATTCGCTCATCACCCCAATGCTTGCCCGATATTTCGGACAAATACCCGAAGAAAGCATACCGCAGATGGCTCACGACATCATAGAAAAGGTGCGCTACAATGGTCCGCTATCGGTACTCGAAGGCATGATTACGTTTGACGAGGAAGATTTGGATGAACTTGCCGATCTCTTGCAAAAGAACTTACCTGTAGAGAACGCAGAGCATTATCAAGTGAAGAGATAAGTTTATTAACCAAAGCGGCGGCTCGCTTCGTCGCTATACTAAAACAGAAATTAAACGATGAACAAACGTACTTTTCCGGCTCACATTACAGCCACACTTGCAGTCGGCGCAACTGCCACTGCTCCGTATTATGACGTGAACATCACGCAGCAGCTATGTACTCCTGCTTGTGTGGACGAAACACCAGTGTTCTCGCCTACATTTACCGTAAAAAGTATTGCCAACGTAGGTACATCACAATATCTTGTTGTGCTTCATGTGGAGGGTGTAATCAACTATGTGCCTTGTAACTGCGGCACATGCTGCACACGCTCGCAGGTGGTAAGTCAAGACTTTACCATTCCTGTATTTAGTGCTACAGCTATTGGAAGCATAACACCTTCTATCGGCACTGTACAAAACGGCATTGCACGAATAGCATGCTGCTCTTGCAGCAAGACGTTCGTGTCGGATGTACCTCTTACCTTAACCATAACCGCAGCATAACATGGCAATACTATTGACAAGTTTTATTGTCATGGTATCGGTCAGTCTCATTCACCACCTCGGCTTGGCTCACGCCATTTCAGAGGTGGTGGATAAGGTGCTTTCGTGCAGCCAATGCCTCACGTTTTGGAGTGTGCTTGCAGGACTTGTATATATAGGTACCGATATTATTACTGCTATGTTCTTCGCCATCACAATGGCGTATTTGTCTAATTGGTTGGGATTATTACTGTTATATCTCCAACGACAATTCAACATATTATATGGAAGAGAAAAAGACAAAGAAGAATGAAAAAAAGTTTGCGGAAGTTTCTGCCACCTTTCAGCGACCTATCACATTCACTACCTTAGTGCCAGCAATACCTAAATTCAAAGGGTCTTGCCCTAACTGCTAAAAAGAAAAGGAATGAAATATATTCAACTAATAGAACTGGCTCGCGCCACAGGCGTAGCTAATGAGAAAAAGATGTGGGATGCCATTCAACAAATGTCGTGCGACCTTGCAACCATCGAAGCTGAACATCCTGAAATGTATTGGCGTATCATGCGACACCAACACGCCATACTGTATGACCGTCATTATAGCGAGAAGTTTGCAAACCACGACGTGAACCGCCTGGAATATGGCGAATTAGACGAAGAAGGTATGCCTACTAAATGTGGACCGCATTGGACTCGCTCACAAGTGATTGAAGCCACGGAAGGCATGAAATTCCCCCCAAAGGTAAACGATTGGGATAAATACGTAGCCTTCAACTCTATGTATGCCGACCTTTGCGCAGATATGAATGAAGAAGAAATCATCAAGGCTGCATACCTTTTCTACTTTTGTGATGCTGATTGGCAACACGATAACGACTGCACCAAAATATGGGATTACACGACCATGCACGCTACCATGTAAAAAGCTTCGGTCTTGTTTATACGTTCCCCAATATCTCACAACTGAAAAAATCTACCCTAAAACAGGGCTATTAAAGTCCCCTCGCGCCAACAATTATGCCGCAAAGGGACTTTCATTGCGTCCTCATTTACACGTCTTATCCTTCTATTAGAAAATCTTTTTACAAATGTTATTATCATAAGCAAATGTTACGTACTTTTGCTATTAGGAACACATTAAATACTCTACTGCTATGGAATTACGACATCTACGTTCCTTTGTTTACGTTGCTGAAACACTCTCGTTTTCTATTGCCGCTACAAAGTGCTGTGTCACGCAGTCTGCTATCAGCCAGCACATCAAAACTCTTGAAGATGAGTTAGGCTGCAAGTTGCTTGTTCGTACCTCTCACGACATCACGCTAACTGAATATGGAGAAGCCCTTTTGCCTCGAGCAAAAGATATTCTCAAACAGACTGCCGACTGCAAAGAGCATATCTACGCACTCAACAACTGCATGACGGGTGAACTGCGCATTGGTGTCGGCTCATTCATTGCGCCATATATCCGTGTGGCTGCCATGATATTCATGGAGCGTTACCCGAATGTGCGACTGAATGCTGAACTCACCAAAGCCACCAGTTTAAATCATTTGTTGCGCAATCACGAACTTGACATTGCTTTCACCATGAACACGGCATACACGCATGAGGGAATTGAGTCGCAACCTTGCATTCCCTTTCACATCTATGCTATCATGCGCGATACGCATCCCTTAACTCGTTTGCCCAAAGTGTCTTACGATGATATGCTACGCCATAGCGTGATTATGCCAGACGTAGGAGAACGTGTTTTCAACACTTTTCAGCAATATATACAACACGACTTAACGAAACTCAACATAAAATGTATTGTGAATGACCCCGATGAAGACCTCGCCATCGTGGAAGAAACACAAAGCATAACCTTCATGCCTAAACTTTATCTGAAGAACCACCCTACCCTCGTAGCAAGACCCATCATTGACTTAGAACACGAGATAATGAGTAATGCGCACTGGATGCGCGATGTACCACTCAAACGCTCCGCACAGATATTTCTCGACATTATCCGTCAAGAGGCTATTCCTTACATCAACGAGCTGGAAAAGACCTACTAAAAAAACTATTCAACGGCAAAGTTCACTTTTTGAACTTTGCCGTTTTTCGTGAACATTTTTACTCTCAAAAGTCCAAAAATGGTTTTGACCTAATTCTTAATTTTCCTTTCATTGTTCAAAACGGCTTTCAAAAGAACATTCACAGCCCCCTATTTGACTACTATTTGACCAAAGCAAAAAATGCTTTTTATTCCTGATTTCTAAATACTTACACTTATAAAGTTCAAAAAAATTATTATTTTATTGGAATACACGAGCGTAAAGACAACAAAAAGATAAAAGAATATATATAAATCCACATCAAAATACTACCATTTGTCAAATGTTTGCTTTATACCGCTACCCATTTTTGCATTGAATATCAACTGTTTACGACATAGCCGTGAATGCTACTCACTTATAGTTTGGGGTTAGGGGATTGTGCTTTCGGAGAAAAAAAGAAATGGGTGGAATTTTATATATATAGTAGCGGAATTGGGTGGATTTTTGAACTTTTGGGGTTTAGTTTGGCAGAAAAGTTCATGAATATCAATGAATTAGATGAAAAGTCCATTTTGAACTTTTGGTTGGGTGGAGTGGTCAAGCAAGAAAAAGACCGCCACGTTATCACAACGGAGCGGTCTTTGCTTTTTACTAAAGGATTGGGGCTATTAAAATGCGAAGTGAGTTGTTGTTTGTGTGCTTCGCAATACATGTGATGCCTTTAGGTATGCTTGGCTTTATGATTTGCCTTTCATGAACTGATTAGCTTTCGACATACTGTCGTAGAGATTACCTCTGCCATACATATCTATCTTAGCATGGATAGGTTGGTCAAGACGCTGCATAAGCGTGTTTATAGCGGTTATGAGCGCGATATTCGCTGCGCGACTATCAGCTATCAACCCGTCAGTTACTGACGCACCTGACGAAAGATTACCTAATGCTTCGGCAAGGTTGCCTTCGTCGAATGCACGACGGGCCGCGTTGCGTCCCGAATAGTTTGCATCGTAATTGACGAGCGCCTTTAACAAAGAGGGATTGTTCATCATCATTGCCTTAGTAGTTTCACGCCCAATCACTAACTCAGGACCATTCTCGGCGACCAGGGCACGCTGTCCGTTAATGGTGGTTGCAGTGGGCGTGGTGAGAAGGTTGACACCACCCTTCGGCTTATCTTGCTCCCTTGCCCAATAGATTTCGCCATTGTCGCCCACAAAAGGCTTCATGTCTTGCACATTACCACTGTCGTAGGTAAGCATGCCCGAAACAAGTTTGGTGTTTTTACTGGAAGAGTTATTACTCTTGTTCTTGCCTCCACCAAAAGCTGCATTTAAACCCCACTGCATTAACCCTGTAAGGAGAGCCATCACTGCGGCAGCGGCAATAGGACCCGCAATAGGACCAAGGAACTCAAAACACTTACCAACTGCACCGACAATAGAGAAAGTATTTTCAGCTTGTGCCGTATTCTTACTTTGCTCTACCACTTGCTGATCATTTTTTTTCTTTAGTTGGAAGTTGGTATTCAACGCAGTATCAACAATGGCTGTGGTGGTACTTTGCTTTATTTGCTCTGTCTCAACCTGCGACTTGCTTTCTTCCTTAGTAGACTTGGTAATTTCCTTGTTGCCTTTTTTATTTATCGTCTCACGTTCTTTGACGCCTCGATTGGTTTCTTTCGTGAGTTCCTTTTGGTGTTTCTTGGCTTCTCTCTGTTGTTTCCGTTGTTCACGTTTCTCGCGTCGCGATTGCTTACTGCCAAAGTCGGTATTCATAATGGTACCAACAGCACTACCTATAAAACTCTGAGCGGCATCGCCAAAAGAAGATTGCCCTGTGACTACACTCGCCGCGGCTTCACCAGTTTGCGATGCTACGTTTGTGGCAGTAGGCGAAACTGCTGTGGTGGAAGATGCTGGGGCGTTACCCGTTTTTTCAGACGGGCTATGCTCGGTTGACGCAGGCTTCACATTTCCGCCAGATTTCGTATCAGCAAAAGGCACGCCCGTACCATTTTCTCCCGTACCATCATCCTTGCCTAAATTAGATAATGGCATTGCGTCTATTATGGCATGAACGGGATTTGCCGCCGTGCCTAAATCAGACGGAATGTTCAGTTCGCCATTTGCCGCTGCATTTGCCGAAGCCTTACGTCCCGCCTTTATATCAGGTTGAGCCTTGTCCTTTGCTTTTTTTACACCCGCGTCGTTGATAGCCTTCCACATTTGCGTATTTACGTCATTGAGAGCCATTTTAGCCCACGACTCGAGCATTGATTTGAGCGCATTCTTGATAGCTTCGTTTGCGCTATCAGCATCATTCTTCATTTCTGCGAGAGCCTGACCTACCGCTGAACCAAAATCCTCAATAGGTTGTACCAAAGATTCCATTTGAGACAGGCGCGACTTCATGGCGGTAGCCATTTGGTTTACATAGTTCAACTCTGCCTCTTGACGAGCCTTGTCAGCATCCCTAACGAGCTGCATGTTTTTAGAATTGGCAAACACAAAAGCATAATAATCTTGTGCAGCACGCATACGCGCCTTCATCAATTCCACTTCGGGGTCGGCCGGCACATCTTTCAGTCCAAGATTAGACCAGAAGTTGTTGCGTTTACCGTACATTTTACCGTCATTCTGCAATTTGCGCAACTTCTCTTGATTGTCAAGATTGCGTTGAGTATTCGCCCACATTTGGTTGGCATATTTCTTTGCATCGTCATACTTTTTCTTTTCCGCTGCAATATATTCGTCTGAATATTGAATAAGTTTTTGATAAAACAATTTCGCATCGGCTTCCGACATTCCAAGCAAAGACTTAAATACTTCTGGAGTGTCTTTATAATCTTCACCAAAAAGGAATGCTAATAATTTATCCTTCTCGCCATCAGTTGCATACAAACCCGCAAGATCTTGCCTTGACTTCTCAAGGAATTTGAATACATCTAACTTATCTCTTTCCACATTTTTCAAATCAACATCTGCATATCCCGAGGTTACAAGACCTAAAAATGTATTATGCTTAACCACTCCAGTATAAGAATGTTCAAGCAACTCTTTTTGACGTTCGGCCATTCGCTTCTGCTCTATGGTAGCCTGTCTCCTTTCTTCCGTTGACGCTTCAAGCCACTGTTTATCAAGATAAGCTCTATCACTCTCGTCAGACTTTTCCCCGACGACCTTGCCTTTCTTTATTTTGGGCATGTGCTTGAGCAAATCCGCACGCAATTTCTTAGTGTTAACCCCTTGCACTGCATCTTTAAGCATCCTGGATTGAGATTGGCCAAACTTATCATCTTTTTCAACAAGATCCTGGTCCATCGACGGGCTGAACTCCGCCCAAGCATTATTTCCGAGTACAATAGATTGCTGAGCAGCCGCAAGTGCAGCCGCCTCCTTCTTTTCTATTTCCGCAAGAGCTTGTTCTTGAAGTTCCTTTTCGACGTTTTTTTCCGTCAAATCTTCAATCGTTGCAGTCTTTTGGCGCTCATAGAAATTTTTTATCTTCGTAACAAACTCAGAAATATTATTACGAGCGTCATCTTCAGGCTTTGACGCATCTGGCTTTGTATTATTAACAGAGTTCTTCTTCGGTCTCGGTTTGGGTTTATATTCGCCGGGGAAACTTTTTTCAATAGTCGCCTTATTATTAAGCGCCGTGTATATGAATCTAACAGCTTCATTCAAATAACCCATTGCCTTCTGTTCGTCTGACCGGAACAAACCATCCTTGAAAAATCCACCGATTATAGGAATTTTTCTCAGATTAAACCAAACATTGCTTGGAATATCCTTGTCAGGATAAAGCATCTTAAACAAACGATCCGTAGCTTCAGACGAATCCAAACCTTGCCGGGCATATTCTTTTATAAATGTTTCTATGATATTTATGTTAGCCTTTTCAGCGTATTCCTCCGGCATCTGCCCTAACTTAGTAATAGACACAGCCGCCTTGTGCTCTTGTTCCGTAACAAGTTCTGCTGTCAAGGCTTCCTTCTGCTTGTAAAAATAATATTCACGAAGCGCATCCGTAGCGTCATTGTAAGATTTTTGCAAATTACCAACCTTCAACGTCTCGACATCGAGGTAGCCTATATATTCACCATATTTAGAATTGATTTCGCCAATAAGTCGCTTGCGCTCCTCCATTTGTCCAAAATTACGCTCCAATTCACTATACAACGTTCGCAAGTTCTTACTGGCTTTTTCAAATTCCTCATTAGCCGTTGCAAGACCGTTGGCTATTTTATCCGTTACTTCTTTTTGGTCTTCTTCTGCTTTATTTATCTTCTGTATCTTTTCGTAGAATTTATCCAAAAGCGAAATAAGAGAAATAAATAAAATAGCCCCCCATGCCAAACGCATGTTCTTTGTTGCCACTGTATTAGCCTCCTTTGCAGCAGTCTCTCTTTCTATCGCAGCGGTTTGTGCATTTGACATAGCCGTAGCCATGCCTTTACTTTGTGATAGCACTATTTCACTCGAAGAAAGTCCTTCATTGATAGCACCTTCATATAACTTCGATTGTGAGTCCTGTAGAACCTCAGAGGTTTCCATACCCGTGGCAGCCGATAATTCGAGAGTAGACGCTGCCAACATTTGTTGTGCTGCCAAGAGATCTGCATCAGCTGCGGCAGCTGCAGCGTTTGCAGCCGCCACTTGCTCTTGCGTAACTGCATTTGCCTGATTAGCCAAAGCCGCTTCCTGTGCGGCTACAGCTTGAAGATACATAGATTCTGCCGTTGCTTGATTAGCTCTTGCCGTAGCAATAGCGGCTCTTTGACTTGCAGTATGAATGCCCACCAAATTCAGCATTGCGGTACCTGCACGACCAGCAGCCGCAGTTACCGCATTGATTATTACTGGCCACTGCGCCCAGCCGGCCAATTTCACCATACCGAAGTACAACAAGCCATTGATAAGGGCTGGCAAAGCACCTATCAATACCTGAATACCGAGAGTTATAGATTTCAGCAACAATCCTGCTTCGCCCATAAACGACAAAGACTCAGTGATAGCCTTTGTCATATCGTACCATGCAGCCGCAATGTCATGGATGCCACCAGCTGCATTGTCAGAATTTACAAACGATTTCGCCCAAATATTATTTGCACGTTCAATCAGAGCTTGCGAAGTCTCGTTCTGAATATCAAATTCGGCAGTTACGGCAGTAGCTTTTGCAAATTCATCTTCTGATGTAGCGAGATGCTCTTTAAGAATGTCTACGTTCGATGCCATCGAAGCAAACACGTTCGTCAATCGCGCACCTTCAGAACCGAGGTCCCCCATAATAGGCGCAAGTGCATTCAAGTCACCCATGTCACGCATGTGTTCAAGCACCTCTACAATAGCCTCCATCGTTTTATGCTGATCGAGCAACGACTTCAAACGCTCTTGGTTCATACCCACAGCCTTGGCTACCTGCCCGTACTTTGACTGCAAGGTGGTAATAAACTTATTGAATGCCGTAGATGCAACTTCGGGCATTAACGCCATTGAGTCGGCAGCAGAACCCAACGCTAAAATCTGCGGTGTGGTAAGGTCGGCAGTTTTTCCCAAACCGAGTAGACGCTTGCTAAACTCCATAATGTTTGAGCCACAAGCCGTAGTGGTAGCTGAAAGTTTGAAAATGGCAGAGCCTGACGCAAGCAAAGATTGGCTTACACCCATGTGTTCCATGTCGCCCATAACTTCCGCCATCTTAGCTAACTGTGCAATGGCTTCGTCACCCATATCTTCGTGTAAAGCCATACGGATTTGTGCCGTTGCTTCGGCAAAACGAGTCAAACCATCCACACCATATTTTCCAATACCCAACTTAGCACCCTGGTAGGCAAGATCGTTCATTTGTTGGATGGTATTACGGGTATCAATTTTAGCCAAACGCTTAGACAACTCGTTCACATCGCTCATAGCCCATCCACTCACCTTACGAATATCTGCAAGTTGGTCAGAGAGTTTAAGATTAAGGTTAATGATTTCAGATATTTTCGTCTTAATCATATTAAACGCACCAAACAATCCCACATAAGCCGTGAGGTTTTTTAATGCGGTTTGCCATGCGCTACCTTGTTTATGAACAGAGCCTGAGAGTTTGTCTATTTGGGCTTGAAGGGTTTTTACGTTGTTTTGCATCTGCTTCAAGCCACTACTACTTGACGACATTTTTCCCAATTCACTTTTAGCGGCAGAGAGTGCGCGTTTTAGTTCGTTGAGCGAAGTGCCCGAAAGGTTCTTCATCGCATTTCTTATGCGATCAGTATTTTTTATATTGTTCGAAGCAGCCGAGTTATAAGAAACCAATTCTTTATTCAGTTTGTTAAACTCTCGCCTTCCTTTTTCAGTCGTCACGTCGAGCGCAGCCATTTTTTGTTTTATGGCATCGGTGCGCTGTGCCAACTCGTCAAGAACCTTTTTGGCTACTGAAGCATTGGCAGTAATGACAATTTGAGTTTTCTTTGGTGTTGCCATATTTGTTTAGTCTTTTGTGCTTAAAAAAGTTTGATAGGACTGGCCTCCTCGAATGTGTTAATCATACGAACAGCACCCTCCATTCCGTAAAAGTCTGAAAGATATTTACCTATGCGGTCTGTAAGGTGGCGCAACTCCATCATGATAGCAGGACGTTGCGATTTACCCGCCTTACGATTCCATTTTGAGATGTAGCGAGTTCGGTAGTTAGCCTTCCTTGAATTATCCACATCCTCATACTTCGTTCCCATACCCACACCCATTTCGGCAAATCGCATGTAGTCGTTAAATGTAAAAGCCATGGTCACTTTTCCAGCTTGTCCTGCTTCAATAATCTTTCCGGCAAACGAATGTGCGCCCTCTCCAGTAGAGTGCCACATGCCCATTTCCTTGCGCTTTTGGTTCACCACTGCATAGCCATTATACACCTCTTTGGGGTAAATACATTGCGTCATGGTATTCACCTCTAACTGCGTAATGGTTTGTTGAAAGTAGCGAGCTGCCACTCGCGGAAATGGAAATATCGGATTTGTAATAGGCTTTCCCATACGGCTTTATTTATTATCGGGTTGCATGATGTACTTATCGTTTCCACCGCAGCCAAATTTATAAAGCGGTTGCAGGCTTTTCCAATCTACACCTGCCACAAGCCATTGCCCAGCATAAAGGTCGCCAATCAGTCCACACGATATGGTGCTCACATCAATGCTTTGCAATTCGGCTTGAATTACGGGATCGTCAGCAAACGAGCGTCCTGTGACGGGACATTTGCCTGTGCGCTTCACTTGCACTATCCACGCCACAAGGTCTTTGCAGTATTCCATCAAGTCCTCAGCGGCTTGTTCAATTTTGTGTCCGTCGTATCTGCCCAAAGTTTGTGGTGTGTCCTTCACCTTAGCTAAGAACCACACTTGATGCGACACCTCCATTTTGTTAGCGTCGCGAAATTCACCCGTGTTGATTACGCTTTGTAGCATACAAGGCGAATGCACCACATTGGCGTTGCGACTAAAAATGTTTTCGAGGTCGATGTAGCGAATCCTAAAAAACGCTTGTTCCTCCAGTTTGCCTTCGGGTTTATGTGAGAGGGGTTTGTAAATGGTTGTCCAATGTTCAAGAATGTTGCTGATGGTCATTATTTATCCTCCTGTGGTTTAGGGTTGGTTTCTGTTTCGGTTTCTGTTTCGGGGTCGGGGTTCGGGGTGTTTTCGGTAGATGCGTCTGCGTCGCTTTTTTCCATGTTCTCTACATCTGCCATAAGTTCTTTAAGTTTGATATTGAAGTGGCGTTCGGTTTTGTCTGCCACAATCTTCTGCACCACCCTTGCCCATGCTGCACCATTGCAAGTACTTTCGTTTTCGAGAATGCTCACGAATTGCACCGAACAGTAAATTACGGCTAAATAGTTAGCAAGGTGCAACTCGCCCATGTGCACCAAAAGGTCGTTGTCGATAATCACGGCTAAGAAAATAGCCATGATAAGCACGGAAAAGTCTTGCACCATTTTAGCCATTTTCTTAGAGCGAAGTTTACCGTCCATTTTGCACTTAGGGTTGCGCTTTATAGCTTCTCGGTAACGCGAATAGATGCGACGGTTGCACCGCCACGCGGTGTAACAATCCAGAACGAGCGCGAAGAAACACACCGAGATGTAGTTTAACGACGGCTCAATGTAGCACCAAAGAATACCGATGAGTCCGGCTACGATGCGTGTGATGATTGGGGCTGCTGCTTGCATAGTTGTTTGTGTTTAGTTGTTTGTGTTGTTTAGTTAGTTGTATGTAAGTCTTATTTTGAGTATGACTTTTTACTGTTCACTATTGTTTTTATGTTCAAAGGTAAGCTTAGCTTTTTGCAGAATAAGGACATTGTTGGGAATGGGAATGAGAGAGACAAGCAAACGTTCAAATGTCAGCATTGTCCGTAGGGATTAAAAATCAATATTTACCTTTGCATCAAACAAAAGAATAACACCCAAACCATTATGAGCCAAATTACCAAGGGCACACTTGCCCGAATTGACAAATGGTTGTCGTGTGGCACGAGCATTGAAATGGCTTTTCCAAAGTTGGAGCAGCGTTACCGCATGCAGGTGTGTGGCGAGTTCTACAAGCGTTGGCAACAGAACAACGACATTGACCCTCGCACCACCTGTCGCAACATTGCCCGACGCGATTATGAGCTATTCTTCAATCAAGCGGCACAAGGCAACCAAGATGCGCAAGCTATGGTGCTTGCCTTGCACATTACGATCGACGATGAAGGCAACATACGTCCGCGCACCGTGACGGAGATTAACAACGACGTTACGGTGTGCAACCATCTCATTCGTTTTTTTATGACAGACGAAAGTCCGCGCCACAAGGCGATGTATCTGAGCAGTGCCGAATGGCTGATACGCACAGGCAAACAGCAAAACAACGATCGTGCAGTAGATAAGGGTATGCAAGCCTTAGCGAATGTGTATGGCAACTTCCAGGAAGAGAAGGACGCTACCGACGAGATGCCCGACATGAGCCGCATTTCTATCACGCAGGATGTGAGCATTGTGAAGCGCGACCGCGTGAACTACACTGATGAGTACAAAGCGAAGATGGCACGCAAGTATGGACTTACGGCTAAGGATATGCAAGACATTGAAGAGGATGCTTTGCTTGCCACGAAGCCCGAACGCGAGAACGAGGAAGAGCCAGACTACTTTGCGTATATGGAGGAACAAACCGAACAAGAAGATGCGCAGCACCCTCACTCCGCTGCTGCCGAGGCAGAAATGCCCATGCCTAACACCAATACCGGCCATGAAGCGAAACAGCAAGGGGAATAACCATTATCACAACAAGCGCCCGCCTTTTCGTCCCGACCCCGAACATTGGACGCGCAAGAGTTCGCACGGATGGAAGGCTAAGGTGAGTTACAACACCGAGGACGATGCCTACGAATGGTTGAACCAACAACCGCGCCTTCTAAACGAAGGTTACAAGGCTTACTTATGCAAAGTGTGCAATAAGTGGCACATTGGGCATAAGCGTGAGGAATAAGTTTTGGGGAATACAATACTAACTACACACTAACCCACACAAACAAAAAGAAACGAATATGAAATACGGATTACCGTACAAAGGGAGTAAGAACAAACTGGCTGAGCGCATTGTGCGCCTATTGCCCCGACGCACCAACCTTGTAGACTTGTTTTGCGGGGGTTGCGCTATTAGCCATGCCGCCTTGCTTATGGGTAAGTTTGAGCACATTTACATTAACGACATCAACTGGATGTGCCCCACCCTATTTATGGATGCCTTGCAGGGCAAATATGCCAACGACACGCGGTGGATTAGCCGTGAGGATTTTTTCCGACTACGCGACACCGACCCTTACGTGGCTATGGTGTGGTCGTTTGGCAACAATATGCGCGACTACCTTTATTCCAAAGAAATTGAACCGCTGAAAAAAGCCATTCACTATGCGCTGTTCTTTTCAGATTATTCGCTGGCAAAAGCACTGGGGCACGACCTTTCGTTTGTTGACGCCATTAAGGATGTGCAACAACGTTATCGTTCCGTAAGACAGTATTTCAGTCAGTTTGGGCACTTCCAACAACAATCTTTTGAGGGGGGAATATCCGCGCGATTGGAAACGATGGAGCGACAGCAAACACGCTCCGTCTTTCAAAAAAAATCCAAAAACGACCTTGGGAGGCAGAACACAGAGAGCGCACAAACAGCCTTACACAGATTGCAATACCAAGAGCGGTCACACAACCTGCCCAGAAATACATGTGGGGAAAAAAGTTACCCATCACGCCATCTGTGCTTAGCTACGAGCAAGTGGTTATACCGCCAGATAGCGTAATCTATTGCGACATTCCTTATGAAAGCACAAACAAATACAACAAAGCAGGAAATTTCGACTACGAACGTTTTTACACATGGACAGAAAGTCAGACTCCGCCCGTGTTCATCTCCTCCTACCAAATGCCCACCGACCGATTCGACTGCATTGCAGAATATTCGCACCGTTCTACGCTTAACGACAAAAAGAATAATGCCGTAACCGAGCGCATCTTTGTGCCAAAGCACCAAACTGAGCGTGGCAACATTTGCCAACAACTCACACTTCCATTGTTTTAACACGAACAAACAACCACACAAACAAATATGATTATCATTAAAATCAAAACGTGGAAGGACTATAAAAAGGACTTCATAAATTGGGTGCAAGCACCGCGACGCAAAACTTGTAAGGAATTTGTGAATTACATGGGAAGCGTTTCGCAAAAAGTAGTAGACAAGCGTCTTGCTGAAGAACTCGACAAAATAGAGTTTTTGAACGAAGCGCAAAAAACAAACATCATTTACGCCGCACAACAAGCTATTGTGGATTGCCAAAAAGGTACTTGCCAGTTGATTGACGAATGTGTACCCCAAAAACTTTTATAACACGAACACCCACAACATGAAAAAGATAAACTATTCCTCGCAATCTCTGCGCCACATCATTTGCAGTGCGATTGTAATCGTTATTCTGTTAATCATTGCAGCTTGCTTTTTAGTGACTGTTTCGGTAATGAGAGCCATATCCTTTGCGCTATTCATAATCGGCGCAATCACTGGGCTCTACTTAGTAATCTTTCTAATAGTCGATACGTTCTTGAATGATTTAGAGCATGAGCACGACAAGAAACAAAAACACCACACCACATGAAAATAACCGGCAAGTTTCTTCTTCGTTGCATGCGTCACACCTTTATATGGGCATTGGACACTTTCATCATGTGCGCTGACTATCATCTTCAACACCTCATTCCACCCATACCGGGCATATTGATAATGGCGGTGGGTATATATATCTTCGTATTCTACATGGTGCGCCTCGCAGGGTTTCTTGCATGTATTCTTTGCGGCGATGAATTGTTTAAGAACGAAAACTGATTAACTAAACACCCCATGCAACAACGACCTCACCAAATTTTGAAGAATTATAAAACAACAACACCATGTACATATCAATTTTAGATTACAGCCGAGGAACGGTTTCCATTATATACGACACGGAAAACGTGACCGAGAACATGCAGAACGAGGACGTTTATACGCTACTCGACACATTAGGTTTTCATAAATCGAATATCTATTTTATGATTTCTAAGGAGAACCCTTACGAACCAGTGGGAGAATACATCACCTTGCAAAAACTTTGTGAGGATATAAATGAAGACAGAATAGAGGATTTGTCACATAACCTTAATCTCTCTACTGAAGACTTGACAAGAAAGGAGGTTCACCATGGCTAAGGACTGGGTTGGCGGCTCGGCTGCTGTGTTTAAGACATTAGGCGCAAGTAACCATACGGCTGCGGATAGGCAAAGTGAGGATTACTATGCCACCGAACCAAAAGCTACAGAATGGCTGTGCAAACTGGAGCAGTTTGAGGGCAGGATATTGGAACCTTCGTGTGGTGAGGGTCACATGAGTAGGGTGTTAGAGGCAGCAGGGTATGACGTGGTGAGCCGCGACCTTGTAGATAGGGGTTACGGCAAAGTGGCAGACTTTCTTGCAATAGACAATTTGGCGTGGGACGGAAACATCGTGACCAATCCTCCCTACAAATTCGCGCATCAGTTTGTTGAGAAGGCTCTGAGCATCATTCCCGAAGGTAAGAAAGTGGCGATGTTCCTGAAACTGACTTTTCTCGAAGGCAAGGCACGACGCGCTCTCTTCCGTTCTACTCCCCCCATTCGTGTATGGGTAAGTTCTTCAAGACTGAAATGTGCTATGAATGGCGACTTCGATGCTTTCGGCAGCAGCGCAGCGGCTTACGCTTGGTTTGTGTGGGAGAAAGGCTATAAAGGTGAGACAACTGTAAAATGGTTTAACTGATAGATTTACAAAAACAAAGCATGATAGAACTGAATAAGATATATAATGAAGACTGCCTTGAAGGAATGAAAAGAATACCGGACGGGAGTGTGGATTGCATTGTGACGGATATACCCTACAATGAATGCAATCGTGCTGATAATGGTCTGAGGAACTTAGATAAGGATAAGGCAGACATTGGAATGTTCGACGTTGCTGTGCTGACAGAAAATCTATGCGACAAGACTAAAGGAAGTATCTATATGTTTTGCGGTTTCAATCAAGTTTCTACTATTCGGCAAACTATGTCACAAAAAGGTTTGAGTACAAGAATTGTCGTATGGGAGAAAACAAATCCATCGCCAATGAATGGTTCGGTTATTTGGCTAAGTGGAGTCGAGTTATGCGTCTATGGCAAAAGAAAAAACGCGACCTTCAACCTCCATTGTATGAACACCGTTTTTAGATACCCTTGTGGGGGTAATAAGATTCATCCGACACAGAAACCAGTAGAGCTGATGTCACAACTGATAGTTGCAAGTACCAAAGAAGGAGATACCGTCTTAGACCCATTCATGGGCAGCGGTACCACCGCCATTGCAGCTATCCGCGAGAAACGCAACTTCATCGGTTTTGAACTCAACAAGGAGTATTACGACAAGGCTTGCAAGCGTATCAAACAGGAGCGGGCGCAACTTACCCTCTTCTGATAACACACAAAAAAACAAACAATTAACTAAACACCCCATGCAACAACAACCTCACCAAATTTACCTCACGCGCTTTCAGCAACAATCGCTCTACATGGCTGCTAAGGATGAGCGAGTAATTGCTGCCCGCCGTGTGGGAAAGACCGACGGACTTGTGGCACCTTACGTGTGGATGGCAAGCCAGTCGATGCCGGGTATGCTTGGTGCTTGGGTGGCAGTGAGCCGTCAGCAAGGCTTTGGCAAGACCATTCCAAGCACGATGGCAGCTATGGAGCGCATGTTCGGCTTTGTGCAAGGCGTTCACTTTGGGTGGGGACGTCCGCCTAAGCATGCCAAAACCAGCATTTTTAAGCCTAAAAACTACGACAACTACATTTGGTTTGCCAACGGAGCGGGATGGGTGCTCATTTCGCTCTCGCAAACTGCCTCGGCAAACTCTTACACCTTCTCGGCTATGGTGGGAGACGAGGCACGTTTCTTTCCTTATAAAAAAGTGACGGACGAACTGATGCCTGCGCTTTCAGGTCAAACACACCCCTTGGGCGACATCGCGTTTTCCGACCACAATCCGCTCTACAAAAGCACACGCTTCCTCTCTGATGCCTCGCTCACCACCAAAGGCTCGTGGTTGGAACGCGAGGAGGAGAAACTTGACCTTGAAATTGAAACAGGGCAGTTCAAGGGCAAAACTTACCGATGGGTGCAAGAGCAACTCGAGGACTATGCCGACAAAATTATCCGCTACAACGACCTGCTGTATAATGCCCACAAGTCGGGACACGCCATTCATGTGGTGCCCAATGAGGTGCGCCAAGTGATGCGTGCCGTAGCCTTGAAGATGATGAAGCATGAGGGACAATTCCGCATCATGCCCAATCATGGCATGCACGTGACGCGAGCTATGGTCACGATGGCGGTAAACTACCACTTAGTGGAACCCGACGATGCTGAACTTATTTATGATTACGAATACCTCATTACCCCCGAAGAGGATTTTGAAATGCAAATGTTCCTCCGTTCCAAAAAATTCTCTGAAGGCTATTTGCGCGAATTGCGCCGTGTAGCTTTTTTGGTGCGCAGGGCAAGCACCCTCTCGAATGTGGATCTTCTTTCTGAGGATTACATCCGTCAGATGAAACGCGACCTTCCAGCCTATACGTTCATGGTCAGCATTATGAACGTGAAGATGCAAAAGTCGAACGATGGTTTTTATAGCAACCTTAATATTGACCATGTGCATGGCTACATACCGGAGGACGTTGACCCACTAAGTCAAGCCAATTTCTCCACCCAAAAAGCAACGGGCATTGTGGATGGCAAACGCATTACAAGCGAAAGTTATCAGCCCGACTTTAAGGAACTGAGCGAGCGCAACGATTGCCGCATGGACTCTGACTGCCACATGAGCGAACCTTTATACCTTGCACTCGACTATAATGCCAACATCAATACCTTGGTGGTTGGGCAAAAATATGAGCGCGATGGAGTAATGGCCCTCAATGTCATTAAGTCGTTCTATGTGAAGAACGAGCGCAAACTGCGCGAACTCATTCAAGACTTTTCGCGCTACTATGCGCCCAAACGTGCCATTTGTAGCGATGTGGTGTATTTTTACGACGCCACTGCCAAACAGGGTGCATCGTATGCCACCACCGACGAACGATTTTATATGGCGGTGATTAAGGAGTTGCAAGCCGCAGGCTGGACGGTGCGCGGCATCGACATGGGTGTGCCCGAACGTCACGACGTGAAGCACCGCCTTATTAACGAGGCTTTGGCGGGAGTTACTTTCCCTGCCATACGCATTAACCAACCCAACAACCCCGACCTTATTATTGCCATGCAGCTGTGCGAGGTGAGTCTGTCGTATCGCGGTTTTCAAAAAGACAAGAGCCAAGAAAAGAAGCCCGAAACTGAGGATAACCTTCCCCTTCAGCAACGAACCGACTTTACCGATGCCTTCGATACGCTATGGTTAGGCGTGAAATACTTTATCGGTCGCTTCGGTTGGGCGTGGATGCCTGGGGGATATTAAACATGAATGAATAACTAAACATAAATGCAGAAAAAGGGGAGCGCGTCATCACGACGAACTCCCCTTCATTGCATATTTAATACCCTGATTAAATAAAGATCTATGTGTTATAATTTCTTTGTCAATAACCAAACATTGTTAGGTTCGCGTTGTTCGCTATAGCCCATTCGGTTATACCACCGCCGTACCCATTCGGGTGTTTCGCGGTAGTCCCATTCCAAGCAAACGGTTTTGCAACCCATGCGTCGGGCTTCACGTTCTGCCATTTCAAGCAATTTGCGTCCCACACCGCGACGACGTGCAAACTCATCTACCCATAGGGCATAAATGAGTGCGTCGGCTTTGCCCTCAATGCGATTGTCGTCGCTGTCGGCATCGGGTACCGAAACTTGCACCATACTGAGGTTTTCGGTGTCTATGATGAGCGCACGACGCTCTTGGCACCAATGTTGATGTATAATTGTCATTGTGCGAGTTTCTTTGATTTTGAAGTAGTAATCTACTATCCTCATTACAGCGTACACAAGAAGTATAGTGCACAAAGTTGATATAAAGTCTATCATATTCTATGTCCGATTTTACCTGCCTTACATTGTTTAATCCATTTTCGCAACCAAGTTTTTTCTTTAATTGTGGCGGTATAAAATTGTGTGATATAGCCATAAGTGCAGCGGTAAGGCGCACGCTGCATTTCGCCATAGTACTTGTCAGCAAAGGCTATGTAATGAACTTCGCCATGCTCGTCAATATGATGAATTTGAACAAGCGAATTGTCTAAGGCTTTAACTATATCACCACAACGCACTTTGTCGGCATCAACAGGAATGTTGGAAACTGCCTGTTTGTCTTTCTTTGACTTTGCCTTCACAATGCGCCATTTGCGTTTGCCTTGGCGAATGATGTGATATTTATTGCGATCGGGGTGTATCAGATAGCCACGCGTGCCAATACGTGGGTTAATTCTGCGATGGCTCGGAAAGATGATGCGGTCTAAGTCGACGGGCACACCCGTCTTAAATATTTCCTTAAAATTGTCACAAGCTTCAATCATCTGCAACCGCCAACCTTGGCGTCGTGCCAATTCAGTGAGCAACATTTCTTGATGATGCAATCTATGATACATATTATCTACCCAAGGCTGACACTTGCGTCTTAACTCTTTCAGCTTAATTTTCATGTCATAAAAGCTTTATAAATCCGATTTACAAAAAAAGTGTGCAGTGGTTTACGTTAGTTTTCCTTCTCATATCGTGCGTCTGCACCAGCACCCGTTAGTTACGTTGCACGGCTACCCCAGGCATCGGAGAGCAGGCGTATCGGCTATCATACGCCAGACGCGATGGGGGCAGGACTACGATCCCTTGGCCTTCGGGATTGTTATGCCTTGTGCGCCACGTGGCGCGTGGGGTCAAGCATCCAAGTTGCCACCATCCGGCTGCTGCGTGCCGCCCGCCGATGATGAACCGCCACCGGTAGCAGTTTCGTCACCCTCGTTGTCCTTAGTCCATGAGGTTTTGGCAGTAGCCACGGCTGCATGCACTTCGGTGCTGGGGTAGAAGGCCACACCAATTTTGTGTTCCACACCCACTTGCTCGTCGGCAGTTTTAGTCCATGCACCGCTGCAAGTAAAGCCAATGTTGCCGATACCTTTCAGTTCGACAGCCTTGCCTGCCGACAAAGTGTCTTGAATGGCATCGAGCATCAACTCGAAAGCCATACGCAGCTCTGCCTTGTGCATGGTGGTGTTTTTACTTGCAGACGCAACGAGTGAGTCCATGTCTGCCTTACCGTTGGACTTTACGGTTGTACGAAAACCTACTTCCTTAGTTTGCGGATTGACGGTTTTCGTCTTTGAAAGTTTGAGTGTCATTGCCATAAATCAAAATGGAATTAACTCGTTAGACATATAGCATATACCCAAACATAGTTTCGCGCGAAACTTTTTCAATCTTCGCGCGAAGTTTTGAAAATCTTCGCGCGAAACTTGTTTTTCGTATGCTCACGAGCAAAGTTACAAAACGCCCTTTCGGTGGTACGGACAAGGTGCTTACGCCTTGGGCTTGTAAGGCTTGCTTGTGCCGATCAAATGCTTTGTGTCATCGTTGTAGGGTATGCACTGATAGTAGAAAACAAGAGAACCATCGCCCACTACACCAAAAGCGTCTCCCCTATTGTTGTCCAATTCAGCAAAAAAAGCCGGCAGCCACAGTTCATCATCTTTATCGCGCACCAGCACCTTGTCAAAAGGCTCCAACTTGAACTGCGCAGCAGGCTTCTCATTCTTCTCTGGCACTGGTTCGACGCATTTCTTTTCGGCATTCCATTGCAGTTGATGCTCACACAAGGCTTGTTTGATTTCCAATACTTCATGTTTGTAAGCCGCCCGACACGAGACTCTGATCGCATAGGGATTTCTGAGGACACCCAACCAGTTTCGGTCGCCGCACAAATCATTTGAGTTAGCCATCAGCAGGGAGTGGAAATAAATAACGCCATCACTCCAGTCGCATTTTTCGAAAATCATGATGTATAGTTGTGGTTCGTCAAAACGGGCGTCGTGCTCTTCCACCACCACCACGTCGCCTTCTTCAAACTGGGTCACGTCCCACTGGCGCAAATCCTTTGACGGAAACAGAAGGCATTCGCCATCGGAAGCTACACGTCCTTTGCCATCGTAAAATCTGCCGTCGGACGTAAACCCTACAGAACTTGAGCCAGGAATATTGTTTGTTCGGCAAATAATATGGTTGCCTTCTTCAGTTATATTGTCAAAAGCCACTTCACCACAAAGGGGTGAATAGAGTTTCGTGCCGATCGGCTGCCTTGCCAAAATTTCTGCAATGTTGATAGTGTTAGTTCTCATAATGCTTAAAATGTTTTTGTCGTTGTTGTTATATTGTTTTCTGCTTAATCATAATCGGGCATTCACTGCCATTCGGCCTTGCGAAGTAACAAGCCTTGTACATGTTGTGCGTGTCTCGCTCCGTATGCGACAGGGCAAAGCGCAAACAAGCCTTGCGCTCCTTGCAGCCTTGCCCGTCGCATGATTTAATCTTGCTCATTTTTGTCAAGCTCTTTAACCAACTGCTCATAGCTCTTGGTGGTGCCTACCAATCGTTCGGTAACTTTGGATAGGGGGAGGACTTGTCGCCAAGTGTATTTATGGCGTCCTGGACCGTAAAATATCACATCACCATCAGTATTCTTTCCTGCACAGGCCAAAACACTCCAAGATTCATTATCGTCATCTCTCACCAAACAAGGTTGCCACTTTTGCGGCACTAAGTTGGAGTAGTTGCGGAAGTAGGTGGGGACTTCGATATGCAGGTCAAAAGAACTGTGTTTCGATATATCGATTGCGTGTCCATTATCCATGTACATGACGATAACTTCTTCTCCGCAAAGCTTCTCAATTAAACATATAATCGGATGTTTTGTCTTCGCGTCAAAGCAAATAATGCGTACTTCTTCTCCTTTACGAGTAACGATGCGGCCCTTAATTTCCTTGTTCGTTATCTTCTTCGCCAATTCAAGGTCGAAAGGAATGCGTTTAAAAAAATGATTATTCATTTTTTTATTGTTGATAGAATTTTAAGAATTGTATTTAAATAATGAATATTGATTACACAAGAACTGGCAATCAATATTCACTTTTGCTATTTACGTAAATTTCGATATTTGCCTTTGTTTATAGGCCAAAGCATGAATACGCAGAATGCCACGGCTGCAAACACGACAAAAAACATGGGCAACCAAACGGGCAGTGTGATCCACCACCACGACCACTGCACTACGCCAGTGAGTTTGAGCGTAAGCAGGATGTAGAACGGAATGCCACCAAGGAGGTAGAACTTGATGGGATTTACTGGGAATACTTTTTTTACGTTTTCCATAAGTGTTTATGTTGTTAGAGTTCAATTAAGATTTTTATTTCTTGATTCCCCCCATTCATTGTGTGAATGGCTGGCGCAATGCCATGTGGAGAGAATACACGTCGAGATTGCTCAAACATTCTGTCGTAAGGTGGAAAGTTTAAGCTGCCCACTACAAGGGTGTGAAGGGTGCGGTTCATAACTGATTCCACCAAGACAAAATAAGTTCACCGTGGGGTGTAGATTTTTCATAACCATACCGAAGTCTTAAAAACTTGGCTAATGTGTCTACATCGGGAAAAAGTTCCTCTGCATTCTCAATACGCACGCCTACTTGTCCTTTTGCACAAGCCTCGGTAATATACTTTTCTACTACGCTGAGTTGGTCTTTAAACCGCTCTTCGAGCACATCTAAACTCATTTGTCGTGCTTCTTTTGCTGTAATCATAATGGCTGGATTTTTAAAAATTAGTGTTGCGTATTTTTCTTCAAGTGTTCAAAATCAGGAATAACCAATCTTAAAAATCTCTCACTTGAATCATGTGGATTGATGGTATCGAGCAAATGAAATTTTGGATTTATTTGCTTCGCTAATGCTTTTATTCTTTCTATTTCGTCTTCGCGGTGGAAGCCCAAGATGTGCATATTGTCGTAATCTAACGCAAGCATATAATCGCGTTGTTGCGCAAAAATCGGGAACGGATGCGGCATGCTGTTGTAATACTGGCAACCATGAATCCATTCGGGAATGAATACTTGGGTGTAATGGTCGCCTCTCGCACCAATCACAAAATAGCATTCAAGCAAACGCTCGGCCGGGTAATAAGCCTTGGGTGCGAAGTAGAGCATTTTGCGCTCACCGTCCTCGTCGTAAAAAAGGCTATACACTTTGCCTTGGCTCAACACGCTAAAGTCGATACTGCCTATTCTCACACCGGTTATCAAAATGGGGTATTCGTTGTTGGCAATACATTCGCCTATCTTACTTGCCTTTGCGCTTGCAGCCAGTTGTTTATCTAAACTTTCACATGCGTCTAATAACGCACTATAACGCTCCTCTAATTCTACGTACTCTTTTTCTTTCTTGCCTAATCGCCGAGTGAGCGCAGCGACTAAATTTTTGTTTTCTGTCATTGCTTATTTCTTATTGCAGTACTTCATGCTATCGTAGTCGTAAGAACAAAGAATGTAATCTGTTCCTGAAAGGAAAGATTCCACACAATGTTTGCAATTCAAACATACCTCAGAAACTACATTCACTTTTACATCTCGCCTACATTGATTTCCTTCGCGCATAAGAAAAGAGTGACCAATGCGTGCAATGCGTTTGTTTGCCTCTTCAAGAAGAGAAACAAGCTTATGGTACTCCTCGTCCGCCTCGTCAAGTCTTTTTTCGGCATTCTTATTTTTAGAGTTCGCAGTATTGAGCTGTTGGGATAACTCCTCATACTTATGTTGCAATTCGTTATATTGCTCCTTAGCTTCGTCGCGTTCTTCGCGGACTACTTTCAATTCTTTGCTTTGAATGTCATGTTGGTTGAATAACGACTCATAAAGTCTTTGTCCGTGGTCGTATTGCTTTTTACAGAAATCACGATCGCGTTCCAACTCCTCCAACTTGTCAAGAGCTTCGGTCAAGTCGCTCACTGTGTGGTAGGATCTAATTCGCCTTGCTAAGCGGTTGTAATCGTCCATAAGGTGCTTGACTCGTTCAACAAGTTCGTTGTTCTCTTGCTTTAGGTCGCCCATAATGGATGCAAGTGCCGTAATGCGTTTGCTTGCAGCTTCGGCATTTGTGCCGTAAAAATCTGCGAGTTTGCTATCCATATATTGGCGTTGCTCTTCGGTGGCAGGTTCGTAATGATCGGCAGTTAATTTACTACTATCTGGATTGAGAAAAACATGGAAGCACTTCGCCATGTCAGTGTAAGCCGAACGCAGAATAAGGCCATCGGGTGTTACCTCGGCTACCTTATTGATCATGCCGTCTTCGGTGCAAACAATTACGTCGCCTGGTTTAATATCTTCGATTTTCATTATGAGTTATGTTTTAAAATTTAGTGTTTACGGTGGTGCCTTGCACTTTCTGCAAATCGGCAACGCGGGGAAGTCCTCTATCCAACTTCCGCTTCAGCCACACCTTGCGGTTGTAGCCATCCTCAATGTACACCACTTCCCATCCATGCTTTCCCTCTGCATTGAGTTTAGGCATAGGGTCTTCGTCGTTATAGATGATGATAGATTTATATTCGAATGTGTGCATTTGTGGGTCTATTTCTATTATGTGAGGATAGTTGCTTTTTTGTTTCATTTAAGAATGTTGCAAATCTAAGTAAGCTTGATATTCGGCATCGGCTTCTAAACTCATACAAGTAAAAACACGTCCTAAGATATAATGATTGATGGGGGTGGATAGTGGCGGAACGGGTGTGCGCTCTTTATGCCAGCTAATGGGAGTGTCATTTTCTCCGTCTTTGTCGTTACCATATTTTAGAAGGTGTATCAACTGCTTCTGCATGTAGTACGAAATTTCGTGGAAGGGTTCTTGTGTGGTATAACCATTCACCACATATCCACCTGCACAAAGTTGATAGCTCGCTCCATCCAGTTTGTGCTTATACAAGCGAATGCCTGCTTTTGCGCATAATGAGCGAAGTGTTTTTTTTGTTTGATATTTGCCCATAGTTATTCAAATTCATACACCACATATCGAAGAAAATAATTCTCGCCTTCAGTCCGCCTTGCGTTACACTGCGTCCTTTCACTTCCTTATTGGTTATCTTCTTCGCCAATTCAAGGTCGAAGGGGATTTTCTTGTATGTTGTCTGTATCATTGTGTTTTAATTTATACCTATTTATTACAATCTTGGCGATAAGCACAAAGAACGCATCTTTTGAATGCCAAGTCTGCTTTCAAAAAATGCTCGCATTTGAAACAATCCTTTGACCCCACTTTTACGGCTTCGTCCAAAGAATCGGGAGTAAAATACGGACAAGCCTGACCTATGTTCACAAACTCCGATTGCTCAAAACGTTCAATACGGAAGTTCGCCTCGTCGTGAATTTGTCGCAAATCGTTATAGTTCACCTCGGCTGCCTCGCACCTTTCTTCAGCTTTCTGCAACTTGGCTTTTAAGGTATCGTACTTTAGGAGTAACACCGTATGTTCATGTTGCAAGTCTTTGTATCTCTTCTCTGCTGCCTTGCACTTTTTTTTTACTGTCTTTGTTTCTTCGTATTGGTCACTGAAGGATCCGAATAAATCCATGTATGCCTTTTCGACTTGATCGATTTTCTTTTTCAAAAAATTGCAGTCGCATTCCGGGTCCTCTACCTTGTTCAATGTTTTGGCCAAGTTGCTCGCCATGGTGTTGGTTCGCAGTTGCTTCACCACGCGGTTATAGTCGTCGGTGAGTTCGTGCACGCGCTGAGCCAGTTCTACATTTTCTTTCACCATCTCACCCAATCTTTGGATGAGTGCATGAAATGTTTTATCGTCTTTTGTCATTGTGGTTTGTTCTAAATTAGAGGTTACGTTACAAGAGCAAATCAAGCAAGATTGAAGTGTTCTCCTTAAAGTCGTAGCGAAGAAAACGATTGTTTACCCAATTTACGGGGCTACGCATAATAAGAGCTTCGCTGTCTGAAACAAAGCGCGATGCTTCTAAGTAATAATCCGCACACTTTCCGTCCGATGGCAAAGTGCATTTCTCTCGTCGAAACACCAAGTTTTCGGCAGGCTTTGCGTCTGTTGCCTTACCTTTCACAATAAGCATAACTTCGAGCTTTGCCTTTGTGTCTTCAATCAGTATGTCTGCCCTAAGTATGCCATATCCAATAGGCTTGCCAAACACCACTTCTGCATCTGTTCTTCCAATACAGCGGTAGCCTAAATTGTGTAAGGCTTCGGCAATAAGACGTTTCTTCTCTTCCATCATTGTAGTTTGTTTTTTTTGAGGTTATTCAAATTCATACACCACATAGGGCGTGGTGTTGCCTAATCCGTCCTCTTGGCAGGTGTGTGCACCACCCGTGGCTTGGGTTATGGCATTGCTCACATCTGTTTTTTCGGGGCGCGACACAACTTTGCCTTCGCGGTCTCGGCTCCAGCCGATGAATGTGCGTTTAGTCATAAGTGAGAAGTATCATTGTGTGTTGTCCATGCTCATCATACAAGCCTGCCCAAGCCTCGTAGCGTGAGGAGAGTGCGGTTGAATACCCCCCACAACGAGGAAATATTTTGGAATAGCGTTGCACAAATGGTGTTTGGTTGGTCATATATTCTTTTCTTTACAAATATTACAGATATACCATATTGTCTTTGCCTACTGAGGTGAGAGTATTGGTTGTACCCGCCACGTTTATCTCCATTCGCTGGCAGAAACGTCCGTTGGAAGGATGCTTGCGGTCGGATGGATTGTCGGGGTCACGCCCTCGAAAAGCAGCTATGCGAAAACGTAGCATAATAGGTTATCTTTTGTTACTGTTGTTATCGAATTACTCCACGGCCATTGGCTGGGACGGTGATACTTATCGCCGTATTTACACCTTCCCCTATCGCCATGCAATTCTGCGAAATTGCTTAGCTTCTTCTGTGCGATAATGCACAAGCACAGCACGGCTAATCATACTCTTTGATTAAAAAACAATTATACTGCCACGAACAGCTGGTGATCGTTGGACACAAGTCTATACCTATTACCCCCCATTGTTTTTACCACGAGGATATTGGTAAAAGTTATATCTAATCATACTCAATCAATATCTTAGGTTTATCCACATCATGACCCTTACCCCCTCCAGCTATGCAACGTGCAATGCCTTTTGCCGACACGATGATGCCGTTTTGCGAGGGTGAGTAACGACCAAGAACGATTGGGCGGATTTCAGCGTTCATAATTCTACAGACACATAATAATGGTTACGGCTGCTCACTCCGGCAAGTATGGTGTAGATTATACCTTCCCCAAATTGTCGGTTGTAGGTGTCTATCCAAATGCCATGCCCTGGGCGGAAGCCTTGGGCAACCATGCGTTCAAGCCGCGCATTCTTTTTTAGCATATTCAATTATATACCTTAATCATGTCCTTTAGGACCTCTCCTGTATTTAGCATAATAATAATTGCGATTGTTTAGCCAATATCTATGCCAAACCTTGCGATTAAATTCTTCTACGCTCATGCCTTGCTTGTAAATACCTCTATAAAGTTGGTAGCATTCTGATGTGCGATAACCAATAGAAACAGACGAAACATACTCACGCGACATTGTAGAATCTTGTTCAATAGTAACACTCGTAATATGGGCGCAACCCTTTGCTATACTCCGTACCTTTCGCAATAGTTTACATTTCATAAGCTACATTCTTTTCAATCATACTCAATCAATACTCCTGTTCGTGGGAAATGAACGAGCGACATGAGATGTTCCACACACAACCGCTCATATCGGGTGTTAAGCGTTACGGCTACCCCACCCATACAAACATTTAAGGGACGTTGGTTAATCATATTCAATCATTACCGCCGTGGCGTCGAAGCCATCGTTGCCAGTAGTAAAGAGGAAGTTGCGCACTCCCATTTTATAATAATTGGCTTTAATGGTGTGGGATAACAAGAGATTACACCCACAACTTGCGGCATTAAGGATTATCTTATTCATATTCATAGAGCACTACCGTCATAGGGTAATGTGCCAACGTGAGAATGTTGGTAGGCCCAATGTTCTCGTAACGAGTGGTAATGGTGGCTGCACACCCCCCGTTGGTCACATTTACCGCTTGCCGTTTACCACCCCTACTTAGCGGAAAAGGCTGGGCGGCTTGGGTGAGTTTAAGCTTCATGCTTGTCTTTAAGTTTGGCATTCTCAGTGAGTAGGCGTTCGAGCATACCTTGCATTGAGAAGAAACTCAACATAAGCATCATGATAGCACTAATAGCTATACGATCGTGAAAACAATGCACGGCTAAAAAACCAAGAAGAATGGGTGCCGCAAACGGGGACAATGCGCAAAGCAGTGAAAGTCTTTTTTTCATTGTGGATCTTTGAGTTTAATTCCGTAGTACTGAAAGAAAAGGGATTCGAACTGACGACCTGCGTAGAGGGCGGCTTCAGGGCTATTAAAGCAGAAGGGATAGGCATCACATATACTTAGCAACCTATCTGCATAAGACGAGTGTTCGCATTGAACTATAGAAATACCCGTGTAATAAGGCTCGTCGCGATGTAAAATTGAACGAAGACCTAATGCTTCTTTGTCGTGTTCAGACATACGCTCGAAATCGTCTGCAAAATAAAATTTCCAAACAGGATAGAACCCCCACAAATCCTTGTCGCGTACATTGCCATTGTTGATAGCCTTTTGAATGATAAACAACTCGTAGAGTGCTTCCGCTCGCAAAAATGCTTCGGTATCGCCAGAGTCTACTACTAAAAGCTGAGTGTTTTCGCTAATGCCTAATCGCTTGCAAGCATCCTCAAATGTTTTTATTTCGTGAAAGTCGAATGTTTTGTTTTCCATTGTTATTCGGGTTTGTTTGAGACAGTTAATTCTGCATCAAGTTCTTTTATCAGTTGTTCATAGCTCTTAGTCGTGCCAATCAATCGTTGGGTTGCTTTGGAGAGGGGAAGGCAGTGTCGCCAAACATTAGTGCTGCCATCGGGACAGTAGAACAGCACGCCATCACCGCAGCGTTTACCTTTGCTTACTTGTAGAAGCCATATCTCATCTTCGTTCTCTCTCACCAAACACGGTTGCCACTTGTCCGGCTCAAAGTTGGAGTAGTCCTCGTAGTAGGTTGGAATTTCGATGTGGAGGTTATATATGTCTCGATTCTCTCTAAATATTTCTTTGCCATCGGTGTTAAAACACAGTACAACTTCGTAATCGCCATGTTCAACAAGAACTGCAAGGCCTTTTTTGCCTACGAGATATTTAAAATCGAAGCAAACAATTCTCGCCTTTAGCCCGTTCCTCGTTACAATTTGTCCTTTCACTTCCTTGTTGGTTATCTTCTTCGCCAATTCAATATTGAAGGGAAATCTTTTAAAACTTGTTTGTGCCATTGTCTTATCTGTTTAAGCATTGGGATTATTCTTCGTCATTGTATGCGTTGTCGTCAGAATCTATGTCACGGCTCTTTGAAAGAAATTTTGCCAAATCAACGCCTTCACGTTCGACGACTTTTCTAAAACAGTTCATAAACACCCCATCCTTTACAGATTCTGAAAAATCTTTGTCGTCCTTCCACCTTTGGTAGATGGGGTCACTCTGCATGAGTCTGTCGATGTGGGCAGCACACTTTTTTACGGCACAAGCAGCTCCAGGACTCTTAAGTACGAAAAGACCCAGCATGAAAGTCAGTTCGTGCATGGAACAAGAGCTCATGATGCTCAAAAGACCACTTCTGCGACTTGCCAAGAATATGTAGCGATGTTTTGCTTCGTCGGCATCCTCCCATTGTTTTAAGTCGTCAATAACCTTTTCAAACAATTCTTCTTTTTTTTTTTGTTTCCATTTTTTGTTATTGTTTGTTGTATATCATTAAGTGTGAATCTTTTGCTTATTCTGACTGAAAATACTCTCTGTATTGTTTCCACTCGGGTTCGTTGATATTACCAACAACCTCGAATTTCTTTATTTTCTGTCGCGAGACATCATCAAAAATGCCGTCCGAAATACCATTCACGTCTGATTTCGGGTTCTTTGCCGTTGCTATAGCGAAGCATGCTCCCTCCTCGCAATAATACACTACGGCATAGTAGTTATCGCGCTTGTTGTCTTTAAGGCAACTGTACGGATATTCGTCCGAGCGCAACACGTCACCCTCATAAATTTCATTGCCGTTCTTGTCGAAAAAGCCAGTGAACTGACAGATGGTATCAGGATCTACGCTGAAATAATTGAACACTTTGTCGTGGTCGTGTTCAAAAATTCGTTCCGTACCATCTGGAGATGTAAGAAGCGAGCCACATGCTATTTTTCCATCGGATTTAGGGTCAATGCACTGGCCTTTGAATTTAATTGCTCTCATTGTTTTGTTTCTTTTAAAAGATTGTGGTAAATTGCTATTTGTTTTTGCGTTCCATATTCTCTTCAAAGACGCTTGCAAATTTTTCGCCCAATGCCTGAACTCCCTTTTCGATGAACACGGAATAAGACAGCTCCATTTCCTGCTTTGCCGAATAAAGGGCGAGCTGAAGACTTGTAGAGGTCATTTCCCAACCATCGGCTGCATACATCCACAGCGTGAGCCACGTTTTGAGAAACATAGCAGCCTCGTGAGTAGGTGGAAGGTCGAACTGAAGGAAAAGTGCGGTGTCGTTGTCGTTGGCTTGCAAGAACTTTTGCACGGCATCATCTTTCAGAAAATAGCGTTCTGACACTTCATAGTCTAACACATCCTCCAATCGCGTTTGCAAGGGGAATGCTTCGGGAAACTGATAGTCGAAGGCTACGTCCTTGCGCATGGATAGGCAGAACACACGGTCGCGATTTTGTGGCACGCCATAGTCTTTGGCATTCAAACGTGCCCAGCGGTTGACGTAGCCCAGAGATTCGAGTTTAGCGAGCCATAACTTAAAGTCGGGCATGAACTTTTTGCTGACCAAAGCTGCCACATTCTCTTGAAGGAGATATTTGGGTTTTAACACCACCACAGCATCGGCTACGTGCCAAAGCAAGGCAGAACGTGTGTCGCTACCCTCTTTTAGTCCCATTTGCTTTCCGGCTTGGCTAATGTCTTGACAAGGACTGCTATAAGTAAACAAGTCTACTTCAGAACCTTGCAACGACTGCTTTACCTTGTGCCAATCTATTTCCGTAATGTCGCCCAACGCACGGTCGGCATATTGCGGAAAAACGATGTTGTGCATTTGACAAGCAAATTTGTCGATGTCGCTCCAGCCCATACACGTCCACTGAAAGTTGGGATGATCCTCGCGTAAGGCATCGGCTGCCATGAGTTGGGAATCATACCCGCTAAAGGTGGTAATGATTACTTTTTCGCCTTCGGGGGTGTCTACTGGATGAAGCGGTAAGGCGTCTTTAGAAAAGAAGTCATCGAACATGGATAACTGCGCTTTGGGGCAGGGCGGTTGGGGAAACCACAGTTGTGCGTAAATGGCTTTGAGCACATCCACCACAATACTATTGCCTGCTTGCATGTATTGCTGACTCGCCGACACCGCCATGTCGCTTGGTTTGCCTTTGCCCTCAGAGCCAGGCATGCGCTCGGCGGCTTGGGCATTGGTGCTTTGCATTACGTTAATCACGTCCTGACGCACACCCATCAATCGGAAGCATTCGGAGGGGGTAAATTTTCGGATGGCATAACTCTTAATGGTGCGGTCGGTGAAGTTGATTTTCGTTATCATTGGTTCTTAGGGGTTTGGAGTTATTCATAACAGATAAGCACACTTGCATCGTGCATGGTAATCTTTACGCATCGGCTAAGGTGCCATAACGCGCCACGGTTGAAGGCTTCGGTAACTTGCGAAAATGCCCAAAAACAAGGGGGATGTGGTAGTTTATCTTTATCATTAGTCAAAGAGGTCTGGTTGTAAGTTTGCAAGATAACAATAACGCTTTATATCGTTCGTGCTGATAAACAGGTTCCAATTTTCATCGTTATGACTGTAATGTTCATGAACGAAGAACCTTCCATTACGACACCAGCAAAGAAGTTGACCTATGCAATACGGTTTTTCAAAAGCGGAATGCCAAAGTTGAACAATGTTGCGATAAACAGCCTTGTTGTCCATTGCTACATTCGCTGGAAGATCTTTAAAACTTACGCCTTGCATATCCGCATCCATGCAAATGTGAAGCTCTGACGGGCGATTTGCCATACAATTTGACGCTTGCTTCGAAAAAAATAACACATCTGGCAGACGTTCTTTTCTTTTCATATTTACGTAGTTTTTTTGATTATTCCTTGCGTTTATCCTTAATCATGCTAAATCGACAACCTTTCAGCCACGATTTTAGATTGATATTGCCTTTAGTTTCGCCATACTTGATGTTGGCGTCGCGCCATTCAGCATACTCATCATAGGTGAGGTTGGCTTGAAGAACGAGTACCATTTCTTCGGGGGTGAGGAAGTCGGTATCTTCAAAATCGCACAAACCGCCAATTTCGTTGGCTACCCAATAGGGGTCGCGTAGGCTCTCGAACAACTGTACGTTCACAGCATTTGCAAGGGCATTGCATGCAGCGTAGAACTGCTGAATAAGTCGGGCGTTTTTAGATGGGTTCATAAGAGTTGTAGGGTTAAATGAAACGTGCGCCAGGGGTTTCCATATCGTCCATGGTTTTTACCTTGTGCCACTTTTTGCGCTTCACAGGTTTAAACACCTGCGCAATAGAAAGGAACGCATGGCAAGCAAGGGCAAAGGGACTCACGGTGCCTTTATAATGAATGGACGACGGCTCGCGGCATCCGTTACTGATGCAGTTGTAAAAAACACAACGCCCGCAAGTTGGGGGGGGTATAAATTTTCATATTTCACTTTCAATTCTCATTGTGATATGGACTATAGACGTTTCGAGACTTTTAAACGCACGGTCTAACTCTGCAAAGAACCATTCGCCTAACATGCGTTTTATGCTTTCTTTGTCGTTGGGGCCTGACCCTACAACGGCTGCTTCTTTAGTGAGTATGTTTGTATCTCCGAGTACGATGCCATTGTCAATTTCCTCGGCAGTCCATTCTACTTCAACAATTTCGTTTGAATCTTCCATAATGCTATGCGTTTGTTTGTTGTTCGGTGTTTTCAGTTTCCTCGCCAGCTACCACGTATAAACCATGTCGGTGTGCGGTTGCCTCCATTTGCGGTGAACGGTCGGTTTCGCTGTCGTAGCATACCCATTCGGTGTGGTCGGGGTCGGCAAAGTAGTTCTTCTTCCTAATCATTTCCGACTTCTGAGCACGTGCTGCATGAGATAGTGTGTTTACCGTTAAGCGTAATTTTGTAAGACGAGGCAAACCATATTCCAAGCGCAAACGGTCGCGACGTATCAAATCCTTACGCTTCTCAGCACGATCTTTAATCATGCGCTTGTACTTTCGCGGATGTTTCTGCTTAAATACTGCTAAAGGGGAAAAACCCTCGGCACGAATGCGCTTGGTAGCTTCGATGGCTGCTTCGCTCGGACGACGACCGCGCAATGACGCGTAATAGCCGCTTTCAGTGTTAGTTTTCTTAGCTGCCTTTGCCTGTTTGCGCCTAATTACATCCATGTCTTTTTGTAAACAATAGGTACGTGCAAAACGAGTAATGGTGCCATAGCATACACCAAAGATTTTCATGAGTTCGGGGTTGGTGTGCGTAGGATAGAGTTCAAAAAACTTCTCCTTTATCTCACCATCGAGATAGTACATTAGGACGTTTGCCGTGGGATGTGGCTTTTGAGGAATGGGATATTTAGGCTTTACGTCGGTGAATTTGTTGGGTACTCCACTCATGATAGTATTCTTGGTGATGATTAAAATGTTTATTTTCTGGAAGTAATGTTTTTGTCGTAGGTAAACTTCAGACCCATAGAACGTAGGGCTTCTTCGTTATACGACTGTTGCGCCCCGAAAATCTTGCCATCGGCAAAGCCTTCGGCACGACCTTCCTTTTGACCAATTTCGCGTCCTTGTGTGAGTCCGCATTTGTAGCCTTCGGCAAAACCATTATCGCGTCCTTTGGCATAGGAAGCTTCCTTTTCGGTTTGAAGCATACCAGTTTTATCTTTGTAGCCACAATGATACGCGATTATGCCAATGGCGATGTTGACTACAAGAACAATGAGTGCAAATAATATAAGGTTGCTCATAACGTATCTTAGGTTTGAATGTGGATAATGTCAATGAGTGCCTTCCTCTATGCACTGAAAACCTTGCTCAATGTGTTCATACATTTTCTTGCACCAATCATCAGCAGGGAGTCCGTTTAGCCGATCGGCAAAGACCTTCATGCTATACAACATGGTTTTCACACCTACGTCGTAGGCTTCTCTACCATTTTCGCGTTGCTCGGCTTCGGTGTAACCACCTAACCAATGAATTATTTTAGTTTTGAGTTTGTCAATCATAATTTATCCTCCTCTTTTTAATAGTTATTCTTCGTTATGCAGAGCGTGTTTCACATCCTCGTACATTGCCATTTCTACTTGTGTGCCATCGTAATGACCAATGGCAAGCAGTTGTCCGTTCTCTTGCGTGGCATCCTTAGCCGAAGGTGCTGTGGTACGAATGACCATGATGTCGAACTCTCGGATAACATCAAGACTTTCAGGCTTGATTTCGCTCATCGTGGTACGAGCATGCTGACGAATGCGGTAGATGTCGGCATTGGTCAGGTTGGGATTGTCTTGCTGTGCATGGCGCACTGCTTCAGTTTCAATATCCAACACACGCTGTTCGTAAGCAGCGGTAATGAGTTGGTAGTTTTGCCAAGTTGCTACTTGTTCAAGAAACTTTTGAAAGCCTTCTTTGCCCTCAGCTATTTTAAGCAGGGCAAAACGCTCTTCAATAAGCAAGATGTTGTCTTTCTCTTTCCAGTAGATGTTGCCTCGCTTTGACAACTGGTCAAGTATGCCAAACATGGTTGAGAGGTTACGAATGCCGCTTAATAGCTCTTTCTGTCTTCTTCGTTTAAAGAAATTCCACATAGTTGTAAGTTTTTTTTTTAAAATACGTTTCCTATTCATCGCGAACCAGAAACGCGGAATAATCTAATCCAATAATCATAACATAAACAAATCAATGCGTAATAAATCGGGTGCCGTCCACCTCTAACACTAAGATGTCGTTGACCCACCTTATTTCTTTGCTCTCAATAAACTGCACTCTGCGTTGATGCGTGAGTGTGTTGACGGAAAGACAAATGCAGTTGCCCTCGTCTACATGCCCTGTTTTAGTGAGGAACTTGATGTAGAACGGGTGGCGTTCAACTTGGGTGGCACTTTGCGGATGCACATAGCCCGTCACAAGTTGATGGCTGCGAGGGTCAATCCATTGCCACTTTTCGGTATATTGGCGAAGGTTGGTGTAGGATTGTTGTGGACGACTATTCATAGGGCGGAAATTCTACGTTGAGAAAATGAGTTAACTCAGAACAAAGGTTTGTGCGCTTACTCTGCTTTGCGCCTTTACGGTGACGAAGCACATCAGGGAAGAGCGCATTGCGCAAAGGGTTGCCCCAATCCTGACTATTAGAATATGTTGACAATATGGGGTAGAAGGTGGCATGATAGTTGGTTAGTCTGGCACTCATTGTGCGAGAGTACATAGGACCTTCAACGACCAATGCCTTGTCTGCGGAGTACAGAACTAAGTGGGATGCCCCATCTGTCGCATCTCGGTGCTGCACATATAACACCTTATTCTTATAGTCGGACAGATACTTATCAACCATTGCCAAACAATCTTGTGAGGTAGACAATACCAAAGCATTTATCCAGCCGCGCTCAAAGCATTGCAGAAAGAACGCCATCGTTTCGACTTCAATAAAGGTCATGCTTACTACCATTGTGTGCGACTGTTCTAACATATAACCCACGGCACGATACAACTTTTCGAGTGTTACGTCGCTATGGGTGTAGAACGTGAGCGAACGGTAGGGGGCTTGCATGATAGCCCTTGGCAATTTGCGGTCTACGCAACAAGGCGGAATGAATAATAACGTATCTTCCATTGTGTTCTGAGTTTAGGTTTTATGGGTTGTGGTTAATCGAAGAGCATTGGCATACAAAGCGTGAGAACCTTGGGTGCCGGGTCATCAGCTGTAATCAGAATAGCTCGGTTGGGTTCTGAAAGCTGCATGCGCACATTATCTGAGTCGATGGCGTTAAGTGAATCTTCTATACGACCTGCGTTCACACAAATACGGAATTGCTCATCGCATTGTGAGTCTATAATAAACACTTGATCGTCGGCGGCGGTTGAATAATCCACATCCTTTGCCGAAACATCAATGAACATACCGTTCTTGGTAAGCATAAGTCTGTTGTGATTCTTGTCACCAAAAATGCTTACACGCTTTATAATCTCGATCATTTCTTTCTTATTAAATGAAATATAGAAAGGATTGCCCATTGGGATAACCGACGCGTAGTTGGGATAAATTTTGTCGATAGACTTACAGATCAACTCAATGTCGTCGGCTGTAAATTTAAGTGTGTGTGTGTCGCTCTCAATCTCCACTACCTCGCAACCATCGAACACCGACATGGTGCGGAAGAACATCGATGGCAAGAGCAAACGGCCGGGCTTACCTCCTTTAAAGAACTCACTACCTCCATTTGCAGGATCGTTAGAATAAGTGGTTCGAATAAGGGTTTGTCCGTCTGTAGCCACGAAGTTAATGGTTGAACGATCTTCTAATACGTCCATGCAAAGGCAATTCATTTGAGGGCGCAACTCGTCCTTTGACGTAAAGTTTGCTGAGTGCGCAAGTACCTCATTGAAGAATGGAACCGGAAGTACAAGTTTTGTTGTATCACCCTTTGGTTCAATGAGCATAGGAAATTCCGTACCATCGAGGAAGGGAATTGAAGCCTTCCCCTCCTTGGTGTTGCCGTTGCTATCGGTGCAATAAGTGAGCGCAATGGTATTGCTATCCTTGTCGAAAATCATTGAGAGTGTGCAATCGGGCAAAGTAGCGAGGAAAGGAATAAAAGTTTTGATAGGCAAAGCAACGGGATCTTCGAACGTGCCTTCAAACAAGGTTAAAGGTGCGGGAATGGTGAGCTGCGAACTGCTGGATGCCGAAATGAAGTAGAAGTTGTTTTCGCCCTTGCAAGTAAGTAACACATTGTCGAGAATGGCCAACGGGTTTTTACTGGCAATACACTTTGAAGCCTTGCATAAGACAGTGTGAAGGGCTTTAGATGATTGAGCTTGAAGTTTCATTGTTGGGTTCGTTTAAAAAGGTTTTAGAATGGGAGGTCTTCTTCATTGAAGTTCGCACCCCATTGTGGTTGCGTAGTTTCGTTGTTGGCAGGTGCTACATAAGCAGTAGCATTGCTTGCGGCATTGTAGGCTTGCTGTGGATAGGCTGTTTGCTGCGCATTATTCTGTGGCTGATAGAGCATGGCCAAACGCTTATTCATGCGGTTGCGAAGTGCCTTAAACAAATGACTATTTTCGTCTTGCACATCTTGCGTCATAATGCTTGGGTCGCGTTCTTTGTTCTGCTCCTTTACTTGTTCTACCAAATTAGGGAATGACTTAGCAATGTATTTCACGAATTCGGTAGTGTAAGAGATTTTCATCTCGTGCGTTGGCACATTCACATTGTTGTCGCCTCGCTCTTGTGCCTTTCGACGAACGGCATTTTTATATTCCTCGTTGAGTGGCCAAATGTTTACGCGCAGTCCTGCAATTTGCTTGGTTGCATCATTGCGTGAGGTGGTCAGTCTGATTTCGTTTAAGTCAACTGGCACACATACAAATGCACGTGTGGGGTTCTGTTGGTCGATACCTGTAAAAACTTGTGCGCCATTGAGCGCAAGGAGGTCAATACTCCCGTTGTAACTTGCCATAATTGTTGGGGTTTATTTGTTTGTTGTTGTTTCGTTGTTATTAGAAGGGTAAATCCTCCTCTTTGATTTGAGCAACCGATTGAGCTGCTTGATTATCGTTATTGCTAATAACCATGCGTTTGCCTTGCTTGCGCGACATGAAGTTGTCCCAACGGTTTTGTTCTTCGTCGGTGAGCTTCACAATTTTGCCATCTTCATCGCGGCAGGGCAAAAGGTCAGGTTGTTCAGCAAACTTACGCGCAATGCTTTTGAGTTCTTTGTAGTCCTTGGGTACTTTATCCTTACCAGGTCGGTAGAAGAAGAACACATGCTTTGACGTTTGCAAGTAGCGAATGTATTTAGGCGAAACGGTTTTGTCGTTTTCCCACTCGCGACCCACAAAGTACTCTTGTGTGACCCATGCTTGCAACTTGAAACATTTGCGGTGCTTATCAGCATCGTTCTCAAAGAGGTGCTTGGGGTTGCAAGTAATGCCCATATTCTCGCAATAGTCGTAAATCTTCTTTTTAAAAGTGGCTCGGCTATACTCTTTCGATTTTCCCTCACTGGCGTCTGCCCAGTTGCGAAGAAAGTCGTTAAACATCTCGTCCGTGCAAATGGGTACACCATAAATCTCCGACTGAGAAAAGAACCATTCAAAATAGTTCACAATGTTCTCGGTGAGTTTCTGCACCATCTGTCGGCGGCGCACATTCTCTTGCGGTGCAATAGCAAAGGTGTGGTAACGCATGAGGAACTGAACCGCCAAAGCACAAATATAAATGATTTGGTTGCGGTCGGTGTCGGCGAGTTTCTCCGGCTCCATGCGGAAGTTCTTCATTACATCGCTTGGCGATCGTGCCGGTTTGCGCTTCTGCGGATTGGCTCGAGCAAATCTATCAGAGAACGAAACAAGCGGAAAACGACCTACGGTTGAATCATCGTCATCGCTCAATGGTGAGTTGGATGTAATTACGTTAAGCGGTGAGTCCTCCATCTTCATCAGCACGGGGTCGCCAAACTTTTTTTCAACCTTGGTGCCCGATGTTACTTTGTTGTAAAAGTATTTCATGGGGAAACCTTTGGGTTTATCCTCCCAATGCACCACTCGGAACTTGCCAGGATATAGCAGCAAATCGGAAAGGCAGAATTTGGCATCGGTAATGGAGATAAACTCTTTCATATCCACCTTTAGCACATTCACTGCCGAACCTACTACAAGGTTTATCATAACCGACTTGCCCGAACCACCACTTGCTTGCTTTTCATCCATGATGTTGTCTTCCAACAAATAGGGGCAAATGCTCTGCATGGTGTCCCATGAGCGGTAACAAACACGACCGATGCACGAAATCATATTAGCGAAGTGTGAGGCTATAATGGCTTGGTCGTCGGGAGGAAGTTCTTGTTTGTTGCGAATGGCTTCTTGTTCTTTCTCCCAAAGCACATTCGAGCAACCACGGATAATGCGAAGGATAGGCCAAAGGTCTTGTTCGCGTTTGCCTTGCCAATCTACTTTCCATCGGTAAGTCTGCGACCACTCCTCTAAATCGGCTTTCATCTGCCCTATTTCTATGGTCGAGAACACTGGTGAGCCATCTTCGTTGCGCATCTTTTCTTTTTGGTCTATAGCTGCGCGTCGGTCGAGGTATTCTTGACTTTCGTAGATGTTGAATGGTGTTTTAAAAACACGCATCGTAAAGTCGTAGGGTTTGCGAGCTAAGGCAGGAATAAAAAAGTTAATGTTGTCGTAACTGACTGGTGTGATAGCTTCGGGCGTTATCTTTAAAGCCACATTGCGGAAATAAAAGTATTCCGTTTTGGCATTAAAGGCGTCTGCAAAATGAATGATCATGCTTTGCAAACCACCCGCTGACTTTTCGGTAAAAGTTTTATCAACCATGTTGGCGCAATCAGACATTAAGCGTTGCTCTTGGTCGTTGTGTCGCCAACTTTGTTCGATAAACTCTAACAACAAACTCTTAACGGCTTGAATGATGCTCTTTACATCTATATATTCCACAAAGCAGCGGTCGAGGTGGATGTATTGTCCCACAAGGTCGGTGCTTTCAGGGTCTATCATGCGGTAATATCCGTGTGCGCTCATAAAGAGCCAAACCTTAGAAGGTGATACCTTGCAAGTAGGTGGCTTGGGTTTACCACTACGCGGATCACGCGGATATTCAATTTCAAAGGGGTCGGTGTTCTTGGCACCACGCAAACGCGAGTAGAGCGGTATGCGGAGGTCGTGGTCGAACTTAAAGTTGTCCTCGTCGGTCATGCGGTAGGCTATCATGTAGTCGCGCACAGAACGAGGCGAACAACCATACAACCATTGCCAACGCTGATTGTAACGTGAGCGGAAAGCCTCGGGCAACATGGCATAGCACAAGTCGCTATATTTAGTTGCAATGGCTCCGCAATCGCGTTGACTGGCAATATCATTGGGGTAAAGCATAATGATACGCTCAGCAAAGCGTTTCATCTTTTGATATTGTATGGCGTTGAAGTCAAGTTTCTCTTGTCGCCATTGTCCGCGGTCGATATACCAAAAGTTTCTCCGTCCAATACTGAAGGCGACATGATACCAACAGAATTTTTGAAAATGCGGATCGTTCTTTTTGTCGATGCGAAGCGAACGCAGCGCGTAATACACGCTAATGGCATCTTCAGGAGTACGACAGAACACGATGTTGCGAGCTTTAATGTCGGGAGACTTTATCTTTTCTTGTTCCAAACGGAACGTGCCTTTCGGCTCGCCATCCTTAGTTTCGTTCTCTACCCAAATATCTCGTGTGTCGGTGTATTGCTCGTCCGATTCAAACTTTTCAATAGCTGCATGTACGGCAGTGGATGCGCTATCGCGATTATCCATAGCATAGGTAAAAACCTTATCGCCCATGAGCCAACGGCTAACCTTGCGCACACTGTGGTCGTCGCAAGTAGAAAAGACGATTGGGTCTCCTTTCATTGCCGGACGGAACAGACAGCCACATGAACCTTGTGGTGCAATCACATCGGTAGCGAAGCACACGAAAAGTGGATTCCATGGAGTGCCATAAATGACCTCGCTCACTTGCTTGCCTTCACGCACTACGTTAGGTAGCGTAACACTATCAACGGCATAAATGCGGAAATCTTTATTGAGCATGTCGGTGGTAAAGTCCTTGCCAAAGCCAAAGGTAGGAATGCCTTTTACCAACGTGACCTCACAACCGAGTGCAGCCAGTTCTTGCGGATTAAAGTCCATCTTCGGCATAAACGAGAAGGTGTCTATCGTCTGCGGTGCAATGGTTCGGTAATCCATTTTGCCAAACAACATGGGGAACACCGCACGCGTTTCATCAGTGTCGCCATATACCCGAACCACCAAGTCTTTGCACAATCGCAACAAACTGGCTCCGTGCATGGGTAAATTGCGCATGGCGGCATAAAGTTCTAAAGCACCATAGCCTTGCTTGCCTGTTTTAGTACACATCCAGCGCACGGCTCCGTGCTTGGCTTGCGTATCGCCATCAATCCCTACCCCATTGTAAAGACCGCCACGCTCGTCATTGTAGATAATGAAGTGCGGTGTCTGTCCTGCCTTTGCCTTATCGTCCGACGGTACATCGGCATCCTCGGTTCCCTTCTTTTGACAGAAGGGACAGAAACACGCAGTCTGTCCTTGAAAATGCTGTTCCTCGGCTGGCTTCACAAGGTAAGTCAGCGGAAGGTTGGCAAGACGATTTATGATTGGGTGGAATTGCATAAATGATTATTATAAGTTTAGGAACGTTTCAGTCCTGTAATGCCGAATAGAGCAAATACAGATATTCCTAATATGGGCTATCAATAACAAAGTAAATTCCTTAAATGAAATGAAGTGTTCGTCAAGGTCAATCACGCTCACCGCATAACGCCAGTAACATTTGCCATTCTTATATCGGCACGAATGCTCTAACTTTATTTTCAGGTCGCCTACCTTTCCGTTCATCATTTTATGAATGTAGCAGCAGGCGTCTTTTAGCAAAGCAAAGGGTGCTCCGTAGAACAAGAGGGTTTGTATTTCGTCCTCATTGCCTCGCATAGTTTCAGTGTATGCAATGCGGTGTAGATAATCGTGAACGATGGGACGCCCCGTCTTTTTTTTCTTATGCTTCAGATTGGGAATGTAAGGCGCAAACGCATAGCGGAATTGTGACATAGTTATATGTTATGAGTCGTTATTGGGCAAACAACTTAGGTTCTTCATCATTTGCCAAGTGCTATGAATGCTCTTTCGGCAATCATACAGAGGGTCGTGTGCTGCACCTGGTGCTTCGTAAGCGTCTACCAAATCATAAGCTTTGTCGGGTGCAAACTCTGCACCAGATAATCTGCAAATGTGAGCTGCACCTTCCATGTAGAATGTTCGGTGGTCGCGGAAATTGTTATGACTAATCGGAATTTCAATATGATATTTATAACAAATGTTGCGCAAAATAGCCATATCGAAATCTGTGCCTTGACACCAGAGATTTACCTCGGTTGCGTTGCAAGCTTTTTTTACGTAGTCAATCCATCGGAAGAAGTCTTTCATTACATTTTGGATAGGCGAGCAAGGCGAACCCTCAAAATCGTCATCCAACACAGCATCCTTGGCTTCATCGCTACGTTCTGACCACCATTTGGCGGTATCAGCATCGAACGTAAAGCCGTCAATAAACATACTGCGTAAGTCTACGTGTGCAGAAAATGTGGGATAAGCGATTGGTTTCCTTTCATCGAAGAAAGGGGTATCTTCGCCATTTCGGTTCCATGCCACAGCCCCAATGCTCATTACGGCGGCTGTTGGGCAGAGCGCACAAGTATCTAAGTCGAAGGTTATGTCAATCATTACGCGAAGCTATATATTGATCTAACAAAGACTGAATGCCCACACTCTCCCAAGGTTTCCAATTTTCTTCGGTAAAACGCTTGATGGTGGTGCCCGAACTCATACCCTTTTGCGCCATAAACTCGCTAAACCTTACGCAAAGTCCACCTTGCGCTTTTTTCAAGCAAGAGTAAAACACATTGGGTTTGTCGCACTGAGCCAACGTATAAAGGTACCCTTTGTCGCCAAGTGTTGCGCCAAGCACATCTGTTTCAACGTAATCGAGCAGACATTGCGCCACGTCAGGTAAAGCTAAAAATTGATTTTTGCAATTTTCAATACCCACAATTTCCCATTCTGAAAATCCTTTTTGAAAGAAACGAAGGTAAAATGTTGACATTGAAAATCCAAAATCCATAAAAAAGGTTTGCATTGCCTTTTTTTCTTCGAGTGAAACAGCGTTAATATCTAAAGCTATTCCGTCTTTAAGAATTTTATGGAGAATTTCTTTGGTCATTCTATTTTTAATTTTTATTTTCGTTGCAAATTTAATAATTAGAATTGAAACATCAATGCTTATCATTGAGAATTTTTGAATTTTTCGATATTTGGCTTATTTAATAACTTAAAAACAATAGAGAACTATGTTGTACAGATATAATTATTCGTACCTCGCGGAGTGGATAGAGGCAAATGCACAGATGCCCGTTAACACCATTCTTCAAGCCGTTGGTTCAAAATCGAACAACAGCCTGCGCTCATGGGAGCAAAAGTTGTGCGCCATGCCAGTTATTACCTTGCTGCGTTTTTGCAACTCGTTTCAGATTCCTATCGAAGCGTTTATTTGCAACACAGGCGAACCGTTTAAAGACCATGTTCGTATTTCCACATCGGCACAGTTTGAACCCGATGGTGGCTACACCACCGACCCGACACTCAGACTTCCTGGTGAGCGAAAACCTTTAGACCCTACAAACGTAAACATTGTTCCGTCGGTTCTGCCCCATGTAATTGCTTTCACTCCGTGCAAGGAGGGGCAAACAGAAGGTGTGCTCAAAACGGATGCAGAAGCTGAAACGACAAACGAACCATGCGATGGCGACAAATTACAACCAGAGGCTGGCGCAAGTTTGCTTTCGCTTATCACACTCCAGCAACAGCACGCCACAAACGAAGCCGAGCATCTTAAACAACAACAAGCCATGCTCGACATCATCAAAGCGCAACAAGCGCAAATTAAAGCACTGACCAAACAACTGCAAGAGGAAAGAATGCGAAACAAAGGGTATAACTCAATGGTAGCTGAGCCTTGATCAGTTGCTAAGGGTTTACCGTCCGGAAACAGCAGAAAGGTTAGAACGAAATAGGCAATTCGTTCTAACCTTTCATTTTAAGTAGGTAGCAATGATATGCTATCTCTCGTTTACCGCTGCCAAACGTCTGCGGTAAAATTCCTTTTCTTCAATCGGGGTAAGTGTGGTGTCGGCTGACCGATAAGGCACCTCTATATACCACAATCCATGATGAAGGAATATGATGGGCGTTTCGTTTCCAAAGGTGTACATAGGCAACTGACCTTCTTTTTTGTTATCGTGAACAAAACGAAGAATGCCAATCAATTCCGTTTCGCTCACCACCGGAAGATCATACATCTCTTTTTCAAAATGTGTGTTCGATTCGGGATAGAAAAAAGCTCGTCCATCGGGTGTAACCACTTTTTCCCAACCCGCTTTCGACAAGGTGTTGTTAAACTCCACAGCAACTACACCACCAGCCATGCCGTTAGGCGACTCGTAATAGTGGTCGGCACCAATCTTTTCTGCCCACTGACGGGCTTGTTCTTCGGCAGCTGCGCATTTATTCATAAACGCTTGCAAACGCTTGCCTGTTTCGCTCTCGGCTGTTACCGAATAGTAATACTTTACTTTTTTCATGAAGCTCTATTATTTTAAAAAAACTATTTAGCTCGACAATAAATGACGGGTTCTCCGCATTCGTCATTACGCATTTTAAAACCGCGCATTTCAAGTTCTTGCAGGTAGAGCGACAAGGGGTCGCCCAACGGACAAACCACGGCTTTAAAATAAGTGCGTAATTGGTAATCGGTAAACACATCGCAATCTTCCGTCCAATGGTCCTGCGGTTTGTACTGATTGCAAAATGCTTGTATCTTAGATGGGATTACAAAGTCTTGCAGCGTAACTTCGGCTTTTTCGCTGACTTCATAATCTTGTTGTTTTCTCTTGCTCATAATCACTAATGTTTTTTGTCATACTGAAAAGCCCATATCAACAAGCAAAAGAACACGACCATTAAAAGGATTCCCTTTGCTCTCCCCCACCCTATTCTTGGTTTTATGTTCGAGGTGTTTTTTTCAGCAACATTGTTGATACTATCATGCTTCGTCAGGGACTTTTCGTTGGCATTTAAATTGTTTTTTCTTTCACGACTCAAACTGTCTACATATTGTTTCAAGGCTTGCTCTTGACGGAGAAACAAAACATCTACTTGTGTTTGTTTGGCATGATTACCCTTGCGCTGAATGGTGCGATTGGTCTTGATGGTTTTATTACCCTCAGTGTCGTAGGTTTCTGTAATTTGCTCCGTAATGGTTTCTTCGCTTGTGTCGGTTTCGCAAACGTCTGCCGAAAAATGTGTGCTATCGGTTAGGGTGGTGGTTGTGGAACCTTTCTGTACCTCTACCACCTTTGCGCTATCGGCAATAGACAAGGATGTGCTATCCTCAGTAACGGTTGACACATGATGCTCTGTGGTGCGTGATGACACACAAGCAGTGAATAAAAAGACGGACAATAACGTCAGAAATGAAATAGTTTTGCGCATATTCTTTTTGTTTTAAATGATAGGGCAAAATTAAGGCATTCATGGCGAAGGGTACGGACAAACACAAAACACCGCACTACCCTTGCGGATAATGCGGTGTTCGTGATTGTAAATGTGAGATGGGTTTATTTGACAACTCCACGCACTAAAACGCGAGCGGCTGCCTTGCCTATAATGCTTGCTAAGGTACGCATCATCTTGTCGTACTCATTTTTGTTTGCAGGTTTTTCGCATTCGGCATTAAAACTTTCGAGAGTCTGTTTATCATCAAAACGAATTGACATGAAACCTGCTGCATTCGCTCCGTAATGTTTCGCTTTTACAAGCCAAGGTTTAAAGAAACCTTCATATTGCGCTAAGAACTTGTTCCACTCATCGGCATATTTGCCTGGGTAATCTTCAATAACAGGTTCTTGTCGTTTCTTTTCCTCTTCTTGTTTAGCAAAAAGTGATGCTTGATAAGCTTCAGGATTGAGGGCCTTTTGCATTTCATCTATTGTATTGAAAATTTTGAAACGTATAAATTCAGGATTGCCAACCCTTCTTTTTCCATTGTAAACAAGTTCGTAGTATATGCACACATCGAGCAAACCTGCTTTATTCAATCGGTTTATATCATTTATACTGGTATCAAGAACCAACTTTCTAAACTGCGAAAATTTGGGATAAGCCTCTTTGATATACTCAGTAGTAAGGGAGGGTCTTCCTGCTCTTTTCTTCTCGCCTTTCGCTTCGCCATCATTGTTCTCTTCTACCTTTACCTTAGAACGCATTCCGAGATAGTCTTTTATGTCGAAAACATTCAGTGGCACTTCGCGCTTTTTCCAAGACTCTGACTTCTTAAACAATAAATAGTACATCATGGGCATGCGCTCCACTTGACCTATTCTTGCTAAATTAGCTGGGTGTCTCACGTAGCCTTGACTCATGTCGAAAACATAATCTACTACTGCCGTATTAAGTTGAAACGTAACGCCATTGCTTTCATCTGAGGACATGTTAGCTTGCGTAAAGATATTGTATTTTACCATCGCAGGATTACCATTCTTATCCACACCAGGTATTTCAAGCTTTAATGCAAGCACCTCGTTGACAGCGGCACTGGCAACACCATAGTTGTTAATGCTCACACCGAGTTCGGAATAAGACACCGAAAATATAGGCATGCCGTTTTTCTTTTCCGCATCAGAAAATAGCGGACGCGGAACGGCTGGATTATTACGCAATTCGCTTCCAAAGAACTTTCGGATATAATCTTGCAGATGCTCACTTACCTTATTCAGCATGGATTGTTGGAGCAAGGATAGATTTTTTGAAAGCTTTGTATAAGCAAAAGGTGTGCGTATGTATTGTTGCGGTAGTTTCTTTTTATCTTCCATAGTCGTATAAATTACTCAGGTACTATTATTTTTTACCTCAAAAGCCGTTATTTGGGTAAATAGGTACTAATGTTTTTTACCGCGCAAAATTCTAAACTCTTGAAAATCAAGGACTTTTACAAGAAAATTTTGTTCCTAAAATAAAACAATATAATAAGTATATAGTATATTCTTTTATTTTATAGATATAGGTAAAAAACATTAGTACCTATTTTACATTCAACACCAGTTTAAGGTAAAAAACATTAGTACCTATTTTACCTCGGTAAAAAACATTAGTAGTCATTTTACCTTGACTTATTCTTCCATTAGAAAAACTCATAAGGTAAAAAACATTAGTAGTCATTTTACCTTAACTTGTTAGTGTGGAAGGTAAACTACTTTAGTAGCAGTTTACCTTCGCCGTTCGTGTGATTTCCCACAAACGCTATAACAAGTTACAGATCGTCATAGTTCTTGTTCTCGCTCTTCAGATAATTCTCAGCATCACCATAGAACAGACTGATACTATATTTCTTATTAAGAACTCTTTTAGGAATTATCATCTTTAGAAAAATAATACCTAACATTTTCGTTTCTTTTTCGTCAGGTATGTAGAATTGAAAGCCTTCCGCATTCCCATCACTTTTTTCCAGTATTTCAACAACAGAATTGGGATATTTCTTTTTTAATTGCTTCGAGATATTAGCAAGTGGAGTTATTGCTAACTCATAAGAAGAATAATCCATAGAGACTTCCACCGCAAACACGTTTTTGTCTTTAGGATTAAAGAATATCATGAACTCAGAGTCCTCACCCATGAACAAACCTTTATATATTTTCACGCCAGAAGGAGAAGCCTTTGTTTTAGCTACATCACAAGTAAGACCTTTAGCTTTCAACTTCTGCGTAAACAACTCTACGTTGCCATTCAAGGGAATGCCCATGAATTTCATGTGTGTCTGTCCTTGCACAATCATGCAGAACAAAGAAAGCAATAAGGTAACTATTGTCTTTTTCATTGTCGTATAGAATTTAGTCGTTCTTATGCTTATCCACGAACTCAATAACTGCTTGCAATGCCAAGTCGCGAATAGGTATGCCCGTTCGCATTTTCATGAGCGTAATGCGTTCGTAGTATTCCATGGGGACTGAAATGGTAATGCCGTTCTCAGACTTCTTAGGACGCGCCTTACTAATTGGTGCAGCGTTGGAAAATGAAGTAGTTTGCGCTGGTGTTGTCTGCTCTTGCTGTGGCTGAACGGGCGCCATTGCTTGCTGCTGAACATCTGTGGTTGGTTGGGTTACTTGTTGCTCGGTTGCGGTTGTTGGATTATTCAATATACGTTCATTCTCTGCCACAACGGGAGAGGCTTCAAGATTGAATGGTGTGAACTTGCGTTCTTGTTTTCGTGCCATATCAGTGATTTTTATAGTCATTATAACGAGTGATTATTCGGGCATGCTTTCAAGTATCTCTTCTGTAAACTTCTTATAGTCCAGCCCTACCCTACTATAAGGTGCATACGTAAAGATGTCCTCGTTCATAGCCTGCGCTTCTACCATCTTGGTATCTCTGCGCGTATAGGCATCGAACATGTAGTCATCAAACTTCTCGCCTAAATATTGTTTGAACTGCTTGGTCGCATTGGTTTGGTCGTTACTCATTACCATCAACAAACCGCGAATATCAAGGTTAGGATTTAGATCCTCGCGTGTTTCCTTCACTGCATTGATGATTTCAGCAATACCTTTGGTGGCCAGCATCTCCAACTGCACCGGCAATACCACACTGGTGGCAGCGGTCAGCGCATTGTGTGTGAGCAATGACATGGCCGGAGGACAATCTATCAGCACATAATCAAATGCTTCGGTCACATTCATTGTACCTTCATCAGCCAACTCGCTACCTTGCATCTCTATTAAAGGTTTACCCAACAATTTACAAAGTGCTTTGCGTGGCACCGCCATTTGGTTTAGGAATGGTTCTATGCCTATTAATCGTCCTGATGCCGGAGCAAGGTATATGCCCTCTCGCACTTGATATACGGGGATTTGCCCTTGTTGTACCAGGGCATCATACATAGTCGGCTTGCCCATTTGCTGTGTTTCGCTCCAACCAAAGAGGAATGAAGCACACGCCTGTGGGTCAAGGTCGATAATCAATATACGCGGAACGCGTCTCTTCCCTTCTGCGTCTACACCAAAGAAACCTTTACCGAACCGACGTAAACCGGTTGCAAGGTTCTGCACTGTTGTGGTCTTGCCTACCCCACCTTTGTGGTTGACGAAGGCAAGCACTTCTCTGAGTCTTTCTGTTGCCATAAATCCAAGTATTAAAAGTTTAATTGTTCATTTGTTCAAATGTTCAAACAAACAATTAAACATTTGAACAAACAAATATTCGAACAAACAAATATTTGTTTCTTGCTGCAAATTTAAGATTTGTATGCTACACCACAAAACAAAACGTTCATTTATTTATATAAACAATCAAATAAACATTAAAACAAATGAATGAACAAATATACGTTTCAACGAACATACGAATAAACAAACGTGTAAATGAATAAACGTTTGAATGTTTAAATAAACAAATGCACAAATGTTTATTTGTTGAAATGTTTATTTGTTCATTTCAACAAACAAACATTTAATCATTCCATTTATCGTTTACATCAATCGTTATTTTGTCTGTTGGGCTATTTAATGGTTCGGTACGAATAGGCAAAATGCAGTAGTTTGTTTTCATTCCAGCCTTCACGATTGTGCCATTTGGCACGTAGGTGTAGTAGTTTCCCGTGCCGAAACGTGTTGAACCGATTTGTGCTTTTCCGTCCGATGGGGTATCGTAGCACAGAATGCGCTGCCCACTTTGCCAATATCCTTCAGGTAGAGAGACATTTCGCAAAACGGCAAAAACTTCTAATTTCGTAGGCATTCTACAACGAGCGTTTTCTATCAATTTCGATGGAGTGGGGGAGGTTGAGAGCATGACGTTACATATCTCCGTACAAGACAGGTAAAAGCGAGCTGTATCATTGGTGGCTATCAATGTATCAACCTTTGCAGCATCATTACCAGGCAATGAGGGGGTGGTGTCATCTATATCTTTTGGCAAATCCAGCTCTCCACATCCAAACACCGAAAGCAGAATGAAAATAGGAAACGAAAAAAAACAGTGATTATTTTGAGCCATATAACGTAAAGAATGAAAAAGAGCGCACTGACTATATGATTATGATGGCACTATATAGCCAATGCAATTCCTTGCAAATGATTAAATGTTTATGTCATAGCCTGTATCGTCCCAAGCATCATTGAGTGAAATGGAAAAACCTTGATTGTGGTTGTAGAACGATCCGGTAATGGTAGTTGTCTTGTTACGCTCGAAGTGTAATTCGGTACGGTTATCGATGAATAGGGCGTTCCTGATTTACTGTTGGTGGTAAAAGTAATGTCCGTTGTATAGCCATCAGCAGGAACCAGTACATAGTAAGTGAGTGTAGTGCCAGTAGTACCAGCTAACGACGAAACGTCCGTGGTACGCTGATTTTTCATGGCGTTCATCACGTCGAATGTCTGTAAAGAGAAATCTTTATATTCTTGAAATGAAGCGTCCCATGTGCTGCAATCCGTTGGAAAAACATCTGTACTTTTTACAATCATACGAGCCACTAAACGATCCAGTGTAAGATTTACCGTTTGTGCTTCGCCGATCCCCACCACAATGTCACGTTGTGCGCCAAAGGTGTCTGAGGTCTTAGCAGAAGAAAGGAGGGCAGGGATAGTTGCACCCGAAACAGGTGTAAGCACGTTGGCAGGTAACTCCCATGATGCCGAGGTCGCATCCAATAGAGTAGGGGATGTACTTCGCGTAGCTATCACTTTTAGTGTGTGTTCGCCATAATCGAGCGTCAAGTCAGGTTCGGCAAAGTCAGCTGCCGTATTGGTTTGGTGCAACACCTGTAACAACTTGCCCGACGTCTTATCGTAGTCCATAATGTAAAGGTCGGTCAACTCCGTACCATTTGCCGTGAGGGTAGCTCGCGAATGTGGCGCAGCAGGGCGCAATGTGGTGCCGTCGCTCGTGCCACACTTCAAGCGTACATGCGCTTTGCCGTTTGTAGGCTGATTAGTCACTGACTCTGTAAAAGAGCCTTCGTTGTCGTTTGAGCATGATGCGCTCATGCAAATAGTCATTATTGCAATGACTGCAAAAAATAAATTTCTCATTGTAATTGTTAGATTAAGAAGATGATGAAAAAGATTTGTTTACAAAGTTCGTGTTAGGGTAATAGGGGAGGAGGTAAAGAGAAGGTATGCACATTCTTTTGTGTCGAACGTCCGTTACTTGCCGGCATGCGCTTGTTTCGCACGTTCGTGTGACAAGCCACACCACACCGCCCCAAAATCAGCAAAGGATAGTTTATAGGTTGTAGCACGGATAATGGCACAGATCGCACAATACATGGCTTTTCGGTGTGGTTTTCTTCCGCACATACATTCACAGTTGGCTTTGCTGTTTCCGTTTCCGCACATACATTCACCACTTGCTCTACTGTTTCCTTGCATACATTCACCTGTGGCTTTTCGTTCGCTACTGCTTCCGTAGATTGTTCCTTCACCTTCAAAGTTTTATTGAAAAGTTTTTCCAATTTTACGCCCTCCCTATAAAAGAATGCGCAGCCACGATAACTATTCGACTTGTTGCGTTTCTCTTCAGGCATGAAAGTTTTACAAAAACCCGATAACGTGTAAGTATTGCCTTCAAACGATACCTTATTGTCATCTACCGCAACAACCTCCTTACCATCTACAAAGGTTAGTTTGTCACCAGACTTCACCCCTATTGCTGCAAAGGTAAATTTGCGCGAAGGATCAACTTGCTTTACCGTTGTGGGCTTATCTACTTTTTTAGCAACAGTCTTTTTTGCCGTAGAATCCTTGCTCGATACAACCTTAGTAGTACGTTTCGCATTTAGTACGTAACGCTCTAAAACATTTATATCACATTCCACGTTAGGAGCTACTAACACATCGTCCACATGCTCACCCACAAAGGTTTGGTCTTCTTCAACCTTTGGGCATAAAACATACACATTGCCGTTATTGTCAACTGCTTCTACATATTTACTGTCTTCTGTACCTAAATACAAGCACATGCTTTCGGCTTTTTTGATTATACCAAATCGCTCAGCATCAAACATCAAGCAAAAGCTATGTTTCAACTCATAGCCATTCCTTACTTGCGTTTCGCTATTACCTGCCTTAAACTGAATGGTATTATCGCCACGTTTGCCATAAACGACAATATTCTCTCCCTTACCCATTTTTGCAAGTTTGCAGATATTCTTCCAGTTCTGCACATCAAAGCACAAATCAGACGAACGCTCCACACAAACGGAGTACCATTTTACTAAAACGCATTCGTGCTTTGCACGTGCAGCAATACCTTCAAACATAATATTGGTGCAAACATCATAGTCCATGCGTTCTTTCGTCGCGGTCATTTGGTAAACATTCTTACCTTTCATTTTCGCGCACATTTTCTTAAAGTCTGCTGCCAAAATGCGCATACCCGAAGTGTCACCCTTTATCTTACTAAAAGCAACAGGGCAAACTTTCATGCTATAACCATTTGTAGCGACTAAGCATTTACGCTCGGCATCAATGGAAATAAAAGCATAAGCCGGATTCCAGAGTTTAGGGTCGGTAAAATCGCACAACTCTCCCAACTCCTTAGTGACGGCAAAGGTTACACTGGCTTCTACCTCACCTTTGTTTTCAGCCACGAACAAATGGCGTTTACTGCCCACACCTACCAATAACTCGAATTTTGCCACAAGGTCGAAAATTTGGTTTGTGGGAAATGCACAACGGAAATTGCCTACCTCCACCTGGTGTAACTTGTTAGCGTCGTCTCTTTCAAAAAACATATCATTACCCATGTGTTTTGGTGAGTTAATCTCACGTGCTGTAAAACTACCCACAACGTCGTATCTACACATCAATGGCCAAACCTCGTCCGCTATCTTGTACAGTTCATTCAATATAGCCGTATTCAATTCTTTGTCAGTCATAACTATGTATCGTATTAAAATGTTTTTGTTTCGTTGTGGGGATAGTGAAATTTCGCTATCCCCATAACATGAGTATCTATTTTGCTGTGAATGCTCCACCAATTAAAGGCAGAAGGAACACGCCTACACCTATTAACGAGAATAACACCACACACACGCAAGCCACTACCAATGCACCGATGATATACTTAATAATCTTTTTCATAAGTTACACAGCTTGTTTAAATGCACGAATGTCTTCCGCTATATCGTAAATATCTACATCGAAAACAACGCCATCAAAGATAATATCGTTTAACGCTTTGTTCAACTTGTCGGGGTCGTCAAAGTCCTCCTCATTAAGGTAGGCTTCATCCTCTAAGTAAGCATCAAAATCCCGAATAAAGTCACGGATCACGGTGCGAAGGTCTATTGCCCATTCGCTATTGTCGTCAGGGCGAATACCGATTGAGTCGCATACCCAACTTGTAACTTCGTCGAGAGATTTTCGACCTTTGATGTATGCGTTAGCATAGAAGTCGAAGGGGATAATCTCCTCAAGCAGCCATCCGTTCGGCTCGTTGATAGCCGCCATGTGCCCCCCGTCTACAATGTACCCCATGCGCTCGCCAGGCTTTTTGTCAGACAAGGTTCTCGCGGTTGCTCCACGTCCGTTGTCACGTTCCACATACACATCGCCATTATAAACGATGCTATTAAAGTTATTTACACGCTGAATGTTATTTCTAAAAGTTGTCATAATCTGCAAGTATTAAAATGTTTATTTTTATGTTTTGAAGTTGTTTTTTACATGTCTGATAGAACCCAAAGTCTAACCAAACCTTCCACATCATTTGTGGCAATTAAAAGCAGGAGGTTGGCCGTAGCCCCAATATACCTTGCTTGTTCTTTTTCGGGTAATTGAGCAATGTCTTTACCATTAAACCAATCACGCACTGCTTCTAAACTACCTCGTGATACGCCATCAAACATATCCAGTTCAATAGTGGCCAGCGTATCTTCGCTAATTTGCATTCCGTTCTCGTTCATATCAATAGACAAACGAGTAGCAATAATTTTTTTTAAACGTTCTCTCATTTTCAGTCGTTTTTTAAAGGTTCTATAATAACTTCATTTTTTCTTAACTATTGTGTTTCCCTGTCGAAATTTCAACATATCCACGCACTTTAGCATTTCCCATAATAATCGCGTTGCCGCGTACTGTTGCTTTTTCGCAAACAAGCGCATTGCTATATACCTGTGCCTTGTCACGTACACATGCTTCACCGCACACACACGCATTGCCTGCAATCTCAGCTTGGTCCATAACAGTTGCATTGCCTGCAAGGTGAGCATTGCCTAACAATTTTGCACTACCACCAACGAATGCTCTGTTACACACATGCGCATGATCCGTAACGACGGCACATCCGAACACTTGTGCATGTCCGCTCACCCTTGCATGGTCGCACACGATGCTGTTCCCATACACACACGCATTGTCCGCAATCCACGCTTTGCCAAACAAGTTTTCAGTTGACTCTACAAAGCCTCCTAATTCGCCTGCTTTCACCTCGTCGAAAGGCTTAACACACGCTATGCGATGAAGCACATGCTCGTCAATCGTGATTGTTTCATCTGTCAGGACGTATCTAATAGTTCTCATTTTCAGTCGTTTTTTTGATAGTCTATAACAATGTTTACTTCAGTTCTAACGATACACCAAGTGCATCAGCAATCTTGTCCAGAACGTCAATTCCAACGGAATACTTTCCTTCCTCAACTCTGCACACGTTTGCTTTGGTGATGCCGGCTGCCGTGGCGAGTTCTTGTTGTGTCATATCGCGTTGAAGTCTAATACTTTTTATACGTTTTCCAATAGCGGAACGTATTCCGCGATTTTCGCGTTCACACGCAAACGATAAATCCGAGTAGAAGTCTTGCAGCTCCTCGTCGCTTGATTGAGAGAATAGCTCGTCAAACAGATCCGCCAACTTGCTCCCGCCATAATTGTAGCATTGATTGGCGTAATCATCATACGGAATGTCTACAGACTGATCCCAGTTGTCCTTATTCCATGCAGCCACACATGCTACACATTCTTGAATTATAGCTGCTTGTAATGTTGTCTTTTCCATTTTTTTCTATTATTTAGTATCAAAATTCATGTTCATTCTTGCCTTATCCTTCACTTCGCTCCGATCGATAAGCCCTAATTCAGCTTCGTGTCTATATTCGTCGAGTAGGTGCTCATAGTTAGAGTTATTGTGACGGTGAGAGGCTTGTATAATAGCAATAGCATGCTGCTCATCTTCTATACGTCTAAGAGGATTTTCTCGCTCCATTTTGCGTATAAGTGTTGCACGCTTCGTGCTATAATTGTCGTATTGCTTGGCTTCTACTTTTTCTATTTGTTGTCGTTTGTAGTCGTTTTTTTCTTCGGCGATAGAGCGTGCAACATCCATAGTTACCCATTCATAGCCATTGCAATTAGCCAACAGTCTCACTAATCGCTTGGCCCATGTATCGCGCACCTGCGTCCATGTCTTTACCGTTTTAGGCTTTGTTGCTTTTCCTTCTACTAATTTTAGGAAATCCTTCTCTGAATTTAAGAAGAAATTGTTGAACTTGTCTTGATAGCCAAAACCATTCCAATTCTCCCCATAATGTTCTTCATACACTTTATGGGTCGAGATGTATTCTTTAATTTTACCGCGCATGGCACCGCTCCACACTCTTCTATACACCTTCTCGTTACATATACGAAAAACGTCGTTAGGGGATTTTTTAGACGCATTGTCAATGTTGGCATAACGCGTCAAAACGTACACTGAATTATAAGTAGCCATTGTTTCAAACCGAATTACTGTTGCCGCCAGTTCTAAGTTATTTTATATAGATGTTTGTACACGAAAAACGTCAGTCCTCGAAGATTTTTGTCCCAATTTCATGTTCGTAGACTGACCACCAGCCCTTGCCGTTAAGACTGCCTGATGCGATAATCAAGCCATTGCTGTCCCAGACAGTGTAGGATGAGCGATTATAAGGCTGTTGGAAATGTTCGCCCCGCACAATCCTTTTTATGTCTTTAATGGCTATTGCCTTATTGGTGTATTCGTATGGTTCAGACAATATCGTAGAGCCATTGTTGGCTGAAAAACTTGCGTAATATTTCATCGCTTCAAGCCGAATTGCTGTTGCCGCCAGTTCTAAGAGTTTTTTGTGAAAATGATTTATTGTTCCCACCGTGATGTCGCTTCACCTTGTGCCAGTCGTGCTGAAGTGGGTAGGCTATTTTTTAAAACGTTGCCCAATCGTTTAAATCTGTCGTATCGCTGTTTGCCCAATACTCTTCAACCCTTGAATAAAGGGCTTCTACGTTTGCGCCATGCAGCGTTTTAATCTTCTGTGTAAACGCTTCAACATCTACCTGCCATTTGCGGTCTAAGTCCTCCAGTTGTGCCGCATCCTCCACATGTGCCACAAGTGCTGAAACATTGCAGCGAAAGGACTCAGAAACGCTCGTGCCGTTTAAACTATCTGCCAGGAATTTCCACTCTTCAGGAGTAAACACCCCCCTAAGTTCTCCCGCTGAAACCAGGCGCACTCTTCGCAAATTTTGTGCGCATTCCACAACGGCTTGATTTATAGATTTTCCGTCGCCCGTAAGCCACTCAATGAGTTCTTCAGGCAAACGGATCGTTGCATTCTTTACAGCCATAATCGTATTACTTATTATTTGACATTGCAAAGGTACGAAGAGTTTTTTAAACACACAAACATTTTACACATTATTTTGTGTGCAATTTGTTTGTTTCTTGTTTGTTCGGTCAATCAACCTTTAAAAGTTGAGCGCAAACAGTCGCATAGCATTTGCAATCCCAGACTTAACTCTGTTGTTGCTTCCTCGGCTGTTGGTGTGTTCACCGCAAAATATTCAAGCATTGCGATTGTTGCGAGCTGCACTGATTCTCTGTCCATGTCGATTGTCACTGTTGTTGTCATTTCTGTTGTTTTTTTAAATATTAATAATAAATGAATTTACTAAGATAGCTCATATTTCCCTGTCTTAACGGCGTAACCAATGTTAGTCAATTTTGTTCTCCCGAAGGATTTCACGTCGCTATACCAGGGCGTAAAAGTCAAAAAAATACTATCATCTTTCAGGCTGCATCCCAAAATGTCACATCCGACACGATGCCCCTGCTGCATGTGCTTTATGTATGCGTTCTTTGCCTCGCGTAAAGTACGATGACACTCACCGCCAAATTTATACGGATCGTAAACATCAAATTTATAATAATCTATTTTCATGATTCAGTAAATTTAGATAGGATGTAATTAGGGAGTGGCTCCCAAATCATGCACCACCGCTACATTATTCTGCAAGGAGCGGTGATTATTTTCATAGACTATAACGTTAGTATAATACCATACTACCGCCTGTGCCATTTGGTCTTTTACGGCATCAAGATACTTTCGTGCCGTTTCCTGTCCGCAGATTTCGAGGTGCCGTTCGGGGTAGCGTCCTCTTTTGTCGCCACTGGCGACTTGCACAATACAAAATGTGCGGTCGGTTCCATGAGTTGCCACAAATCCCTCGCGTGCCTCGCATTGCGCCACAGCTGCTTTAAAGTTTTCATGTGTGGTCGGCACAACTTGCAACACGCACCACGGCCACTCCTGTGCAGTTAGGAGGGTGTGCCCTTCGCATTCCTCAATCTCGTAGGTGTAAATGTTTTTTGATGTAGTCATTTTGTTTATATTTTAAAAGTAGGAGCCATCTTCCACTAACTGAAGAAAGCCATATTCTAATTTCGTCTGCAAATCATAACACAAGGCCGTTGCATCTTGTCGGGCATCATTTTCCAAACATGCAATTTGTTCGCTCTTTTCCAGTTCGTCGCTTTCATACACAAACAAACCTTTTTATATGCCTTCGCGAATAACGTTTAACAAACGCTTTATGCCAGTATTTCGGCTATTCACCAGGAAATAAGGCTGCATTGATGCGGAAGACTTCCACGCGTCGCAAGTAGAAAGTAAAAAGATTTTCATAAACCAGTCGTTTTTTTCGCGTGCTATAATAGGGGATACGCCCCCATTATAGCTACGCTGTTATATTTAACTTCTGGATACTTCAACATTCACGATCGTGTTCTCGTCCACGTTGTATAATGTATAATTCATATAATCTTCAAGTACTGCAATTTTGAAAATCCATTTCATGGAGTCGGGCAGGTCGGGTAATTCCTCTTTTTTTCTGTAAGCATCATGGCAAGATTGAAAGAACTCCAAGAACTTTTCCGTTTCTTCTTCGTCTAAGTCTAACTCACGATCGTGCATGGCTATTGCACCAGCAAGGTTATAATTAAGTAAAAAATCTCCGCTGTAATTATGCCAAACTGTTACATACAATTCACTGTTTGTCTCTGACTTTTCGGGATCGACAAACTTAGTATCTAACCACACCACACAGTTTTTGTTTTTGTCGATATACACGAGTTCACCATCCTCGCTGGCTGCATCATATATTTTCATGCCTTCTGTAAGGCTGTACCCGTGTTTACTCAGAATCAGGGCTACTTTATCTAATGTTGTCATAATGCTAATTTTTTAAAGGTTGTATAATGTGTTAATTTTTTATGGTTTGTGGTAATTCTGCACGTATGCTATAATACATCGTATGGATAGGATAGCGCACCTCGTTAATATGATAAATAACGGTTGGTGTGCTATTTGCCAACGTGTCACGACAAATTACCGTGCCATTCATTCCGTGCACCATCAAGTTGAGCGCACACATTTTGCAGGATATAATATCGGAGTCCTGCCCTTCGTATTTAAAGCGTCGTCCGCGGCTATGGTCTGTTTTGGTCACTTTCATATAATGTGCCAATAATAGCCTACCACTACCCACTGCACAGTCGCTAACAGTGCCCCCCTCGCGGTTGTCGTCTAACATTTCCGCACAAAGCGTTGAAATGCTGCCAGGGGTGAAGAATTGCCCCGTGTGTGAAGCCTTGCTCCGCGTTAAGTACAAACTTTCATAAAGCAAGCCGAAAAGGTCTAAATACTCGCCACGATCCATTGCTTTCACCACATCTAAAAGCCAGCAAATTGCAAGTTCATAAAAAACGGAGTCTTCTTCTCGCAGGGTTTGATGGTATGCTTGTATTGCCTCGTCACCACCTTTCAAGAATTTTTCAATTCCGGAAAACTTGATAAGATAATCCATAAAATCAACGAGTGCAAACTCGTGGGGTCTGTGATGGTCTGTGGCGTGCTGTGTAAGCGCGTCTACATATTTTTTTACTTCCATTAATTCAGTAGATTTTTTTTATGTTCTATAATAGGGAGTACTGGCACGGGAGCCAGAACTACTCCAGGTTGTTTTTATTGGTTAGTATCGCCACACTTTCGACGCACCAACACCCGTTTCCGTATCATGTTTGCAAGCCCACTCTTTTAATGTGCTGTCGTAAGTGTTTAACTCTCTGACCAACTTTGCAGCCTTCTCCGCTAACCTTAAATAGCCGGAATATTGCTTTTTTGTGGCATTTAGTTCGTCGATACGCTTAAAACGGTCGTTTATATAAGGTGCTATAATATCAGCCACTGTGCTGGCTTCCAAACGGTCCCCCAAAGCCCAACGCCAAAAAAGACGGCCTGCCCCATCGCGCTCTTCTCGTTTACTTCCAAAGATACGCACATACGGGTGTAAATTATATCCATAATCGTGGCCAAAATATTTCATATCGAGCACACATCCGTAATACTCAACAAACGAACAACGCAAGCCAGAAGCCTCGCTCACGGCATCGGTGAAACGCTTGTTTAATACTTTGCCGTCGAACTTTTGGCAAACTTTCTGTAGGGCGTTTAGAGCCTTAATTTCGTGCTGTTTTATTTTTACATGTTCATCAACGTATGCGGAATAGTCCTTCACTTGCCTTGCGCGTTTCAACTTTGCAAAATTGCTTTGCGCTTTTTGGTATTCTTCTTCCGTGCCTATAACGAAGGTACGCTCAAAGAGTTGACGAAGGAAAAGCCACTCTTTTTTCAGGGCTACAAATTCCCTGGCGTTTTCCACCGTGCCAAAACGTCGCACATTAGACGGCTCGTCGCCTTCATTGTCCCACACGTACACAGAGCCATTTCCGTCGATAAGTGAAAGCATTTTATCACGGAGTTCTTTTTTCTTGTTCGTTTCCATAAAGCGAAGTATTTAAAATGTTTTTTTATTGTTTGAATTGTGGGTGCAGCGGACTCGGACCGCATAGAAAAGCCTGAATACTTTTACACCCTATAATATAGTGGCTAAAAAATTATACTTCGCACAGTCTTTTTTCTGTTTCCTCATATAAGGCCGCGCCGTTGTCAAAACGTCCGACAAAGTTAAGTTCGCACTCAGCAAACTGGCTGAAAACCTTTTCAGCCTGATTTGTGCGCTTGGCTATAACAGACGAAATGCATTTTATCATGTTGTGCGCTTGCATGTTGCTTAATCCTTGCAAGCCCGTCCAGTTATCCTCGCGCACGTCGTCTTCAGTTGGCACGTAACGGCCGAAAGCGTCGTACTCGTTAACTTCTTCGCCGTTGTTATCATACACCGTCAAAGTGCCATCAAAATCCATGCACGCTCCGTCATAATAGCCGGAGTTTATTTGTGCCTGCAAAGTGAGTGAAAATTCACACCCCCCATAAAGAAGGTTGTCGGTATAAGTGGCGAGCGTCGCGCCTTCTCCAGTCTCCCAGCCTATAGCCAACAAACCTTCTAAAATGTTGTTGCGTTCGCATTCGTAATTGAACTCGGTGCCGTCGGCGTTGTATTCACCCAACATTTCTGGCTCCATTTCGTTCGCGTCTATATCTTCTTGTGTGTAATACTTTGCAGTGCCTATAACATAGTAGCGGCTGCAATTTGCCATATAAAATTTGGAAGTTGCCATAATGCGTTTTTTTTTGATTTGTTTTGTTGAATTGTGGGTGCAGCGGACCTCGGACCGCCTGGAAAGCCTGAATACTTTTACACCCTATAATATAAGCGACTAAAATTTTATGCTCAATACGAAGACGATCGCAAGGCTCAATAAAGCAAAGCAAAAATACTGAGCGCCCGTAAGTGTTACGGGGTCCTCGTCGTCCCCTGGCGTAAAGTTGTGCTTTGTTACGGCCCATTGTGCGGCCTTACGCATAGCTGACAAGGTAAAGCGTAAAACGCGAAGAAAAAGGAGCACAAAAGCGGCTAAAATAAGCATGCAAAGATCAACGCTCTTTATTTGCTTTGTAATGTATGCTTTTTCCATTTTTTTAAAATTTAAAAAGTTCTATAAATTATTATAAGGGCCTTGCACGTCACAACGTTCCCTGAATACATTCATATACTTATAAAGGTCTTTTTCTTCGTCTTCTAACATATTAACTATGCAATACATCTTAAAGTACTTCATTTCATCAACTCTAATATACTCGCCATATTTCCTACTCACATAGAATGGATCAAAACGGTTAGATGGGAGTAAATTAGTAGGTAACAACGTTCTATTTTCATCAAATCTCACGTTTAAAAAGTGCATAATTCTTTCTTGCACAACTCGCAAACGAGCTTGAAAACGGTTTAAACACTCTTCGTAACTATCAGAAGACAAAACGAAAGCTTTATAAAAGTTAACCCTTAAGCGATGGCCTTCTTTATCATTCCATTTTTCCCGGACTCTCTTTTGTTCTTCGATAAATAGTGACTCATGAGTCTTTATAGGTGCAGCGGTGGGGCATTTAAAACCACATCTTCTTCTTGCCTGTTGTGTAGTTACATTATCCATGATCTATTTTTTTATACTGTTTAAAATGTTATTTGTTTTGCTGAATGTGCGCCAAATGCCTAATTTTTTCGACGTGCTATAACATATAGGCACGGCGTTATATGTGGGCTTTTGTGTGGCTTTTGTGGGCTACATTCAGGGCGCACGGCTACCATGTTGGCAGTGTGGCACCATGTAGGGCGCACGGCTACC
>ERZ1034701.11-NODE-11-length-92004-cov-27.866643_pt1 | contig 92004 bp, 140 predicted proteins | sample MGYA00520651_ERZ1034701 | MGnify/ENA primary metagenome ERZ1034701 (study PRJEB33766, sample SAMN09781713) | gut metagenome | biome: gut microbiome | host: Homo sapiens | place: Madagascar | study: EMG produced TPA metagenomics assembly of the PRJNA485056 data set...
AGATATATGTATATGTGTATATCTGTATGTATAGTATATGGATATCTGGTAAGTAGGTATGTGTATAGTGTATCTAAGTATATACAGATACAGAGTGCAGGGGCTGACAGATGATCAAGTCAGAGACGGACACAGCACAGCCAGCAGATGAGAGATGGACAGACAGCCAGAGCGGACACAGGCACGAGCTGGACACGATGAGCACGCACAGAAGGGCGCTACAAGGGCACAGAGGGCGGCTAGAAGGGATTCGAAGGGGAAAGGCTAAGATATAGCCACATATACGCACGACAAAAAGAAATACAGGGAAAGGAGGGCTACAGAATGCCAAGAGGAGGGAAACGAATGCCAAGCTATAGGGATATTGCAGAAACCATGGACGGAGATGAACTGGACGCTATCCTTGACGTATCTCTGCAGGGGCTAGCTAGAGCACGTGAAAAAGGTTCACAGCCCATGTATAGCAACTCTCCCGAAGGGCTAAAAAGTTTCAAGCACGACTCAGAAGAGTATCTGACATTTGTCCGGAACGTAAACAAGACCCCAACGGAAGGCGGAAAGCTGCGCCTAGTGCCTGATATAGAGTCCTGGGCGGCATTTTTGGGAGTTACGCGGCACATGATCACGGGCTATGAAAAGCGTAGCAGTGATTGGAAGTCTACTATAGACGCGGTAAAAGGCGTTATAACAGCTTGCAAGAAGCAGCTTGCCTTTACTGGTAAAATGCCGCCAGTGCTTGCGATCTTTGATCTTACCAACAACTCTGACTATGTCAACGCGTCAGAGTTCCGCTTATCAGCTGAGGCAGCACCGGAAGCCAAGCAGATAAGCGCGGAAGAGTGGGAAAAAGTCATTGATGCAGAGCCAGAGGCTCCGAAACTATCGGATTTTAAATTGTCTGACGATTCAAATTAAGATTGGTCAAGGTTTCTTGATCTGTGTTAATCTTTAGAGCAACGCATAGTTCGTATAATGTTTGTTTTACGAACTTTCAACGGTCAAAGGTGCGTATACTCAGACCAGGACAGCAAAACACTGTTGCTTTTGTATATACAAATACGCACAATTTAGGTTTTGCCACCATAGGATCAAGAGCCGTGACCAGCTGCGCAGCCTGTCAGATGATCACACAAAAAGGGGTGTAGGGGTCTCAGAGCGTGCCCCCGGCATGGGGCTACTTAGTCCCCAAAATATTTTCCCAAAATAAAAAGCCCCTTTTAACTCGTAACTACACATATGGCAAAGATAGGGAATCGCGACCCGAAAGCTGTGAGCCTTGACAGTTTCTTTGCCGTAACACCAAGGCATACCAGAAAGGTAGGTGTTTATATGAATAATATAACAATCTTTAACAATCCAGAATTTGGAGATATCAGAACCGAGATCATCAACGGTGAGCCGTGGTTTTGCCTGAGTGATGTATGCAAGGCATTAGACCTTGAGCAGGTAAGCAGAGTAAAAACAAGACTTAATTTAGATGGGGTTACTACTAGTAAGGTCATCGACAGCATGGGAAGAAATCAAGAAGCAACTTTCATCAATGAAGCCAACCTCTACAAGACCATCTTCCAGAGCCGTAAGGAAAGCGCAGAACGTTTTTCAGACTGGGTCACGAGCGAAGTCCTTCCTTCAATCCGTAAGACTGGATCTTATAGTATTGATAAGTGTAAACCCGACTCCTACATGATCGAAGACCCAATTGAGAGAGCAAAGCGCTGGATTGAAGAACAAGAAGAAAAGCAGAAGCTCATCGAAACTGTTCAGGAGCAAGCACCAAAGGCTGAGTATTTTGATTCTCTGGTAAACAGCAATCTTCTTACAAACTTCCGAGATACAGCTAAAGAATTAGGGTATAGCCAAACAGAATTTACTGGATGGTTAATTGCTAAGGGCTATGTTTACAAAGATTCCAAGGGTATTTTAAAGCCTTACGAGACATACCGTAAGCAAGGATTGTTCCAGATGAAAGATTTTAAAAATCCATATAACCACTTTACCGGGACTCGAACCTTTGTGACAGTGAAAGGTAAAAACACCTTTAGACTTTTGATGCAGGTTCCAGACTAATGAAAATATCAACCAAAGAAATAACCGATGAATGTCAGCACTGCGGTGACATACTGGTTTGCCAGTTGTGCCGCGAAGGACACGGAATCAATCGTGAACGAATAAACGTTACCCAAATGGTTACATGCCAGATAGAGCACAAGAACAGGAGGTTATCAAATGAGAATCATATCACAGTGCAAAACCAAATCTATTGAGTTTCATAACGTTGCTTTGCTAAGACGTGATGAAACAATCTTTGCAAGGACTGCAAACCAAGATATGGTACTTGCAGAGTATAAGACTCCAGCCAGAGCAGCCGAGGTATTTGAGGAATTAAATATTTCTGCTTCTAACTTTTCGACAGATATCTACTACATGCCGGAGGAATAAAAAGTGAACGATACAAAGTTAGTTTTAGTCGAATTTATTGACGGCACGAGGAAAATGATAGAAGCTTATTGCGATCCGCAGTATGAATACTATGGCTATCTAGCCAACAAAGAATTGTTTTACGTAATTTGCACTTCCAACTTATCAAAAGCTCTCTTCCCTCGCGAGTTTGTCAAAGCAATATCCTTTTTGGATGAACAGGAGGCGTAATGGCAAATACAAAATTTGAAAATGCAACAATATGGTTACAAGGTGTTATTTCTGGATATCAAAAGCAGGTCAACGATTTCTCAGCTGCCCCTAACCCAGATGCGAATAAAATAAAGGCATGTAAAGAGCGCCAGGAACTTTGCCAGTACATTCTGGACTTTATGGTTAAGGCTAAGCAGCAGAATGATGCAATGGCTGCTAAGACAGGTTCTCAAAATACCGCTGTAAAGCCACAGAATGCCACACAATCAATTTCAGCTCATCCAATGTCAAATACTATAGGTAAAGAACAGTTAGAGCAATTAGAGCTTGTTTTGGGGCTTGATGCTACAATTAGCTTTTGCAGAGCTGCTTTAATCTTGGAGCTTCCAGAACTCGGATCAAAAGAGACGCTCATTGGGACACTTAAAGATTTTGTTACAAAGCGAAGCTAGGAGGTTATGTGGAATGATAAAAATTTTGAGACCTGGTACATTACAACAAATTGATTGCTCACATTGCGGTGCACTTTTAAGTTATGATGAGGCAACTGATGTCCAAAAGAGTACATTACCATCTCGCGAATTGTTATTAGATACTAAGGACTGTTCATTGCCAGAACCTATTCAAGGAAAAGAGTATTACATCATCTGTCCACAATGCAATAACAAGATTATTTTGTCGGCGACTCGATAAGAAAGGAGCATCTATGAGTGATATAGAAAAACGTATTTCTGCACTAATCAAGCTTAGCAAGTCTTTTGGAATTGATGCCAAGACTATTCCATCACGTTTTGATTTTGACTACATAGTTGTTACTTTCGAGAAAAAAACATACGGTGGTACTCCGTGGCGCCTTAACTATGCTTTTGAGCTTTGGCTGTTGAAAGACCTTGATGCTTGCCGACTTCAAGAATATTTCAAATATGTATTTTTCGATAAAATTTTAGAGTCTTTTATCGAATACGAAAAAGAAGTGTTCAACATAGAGGAGTTTTTATGATTAGATTAGAGCATATTGTATTGCCGAGTCCCGAACAAATAGAATTTGCTATTGAAGGTCTTCGAAATTCCTTCAATTCATGGTTTAAAAGTGATAGCCATTGGGGCTGCCTTCACCTCGGTGAAGAACGTGATTGTGATACCTGTGATAGCATCCAACCAGATAAATGCACATGATTTCTCGGCAGAGCATCTTATTGACTTTGAAAGAGCTGAATCTGATTTCCCGATATTTCACGGGGCAGAGCATTCACCAATTGGCCTGTTGAATCAGACAATCCGTATGCTTAATTTTTACAGACAAAAATATCTTGCTACCAAGGAAAAGAAGTATTGGTGGCAACTAATTCAATTGCTACCTGATTCTTATAATCAGACCAGGAATGCTATGTTTAACTATGAAGTCCTTGCAAACATCTATAAAGCACGCCGTAATCATAAGCTGGACGAATGGCGAGATTTTTGCGACTGGATTGAAACATTGCCGTATAGTGATCTTATCACTGGAAAGGAAACAAAATGACATTTAATGAATATCAGCGCGGTGTAATGAGAACCGCATCAGACGTAACAAAAGCAACAAGGGAAAACATGCTTATGAACGGTATCCTCGGTACTGCAGGTGAAGCAGGTGAGCTTGTTGATCTTCTCAAAAAGCAGATTTTTCAGGGACACCCGTTTGATAGAGAGCATCTTATCAAGGAATGTGGCGATGTGCTGTATTATCTTGCACTTACTGCTGAGGCACTTGATACCTCTCTTGAGGATATTGCAATTAAAAACAACAAGAAGCTTTGGGAACGCTATCCTGACGGTTTCAAGGCCGAAAATTCACTTCATAGAAAGGAAGGGGATATTTAATGTTTGTTCTTATTCTCCGCATTCTGGCATCTCTTTTTAACATCTTTATGCTGACCTCTATTATAGGGTGGCTGAATGAGAAAAGATCCAGAGAAAGGCTTATTAGCTCTGTAGTACTTTCTACATTCTTTGTCATGAATCTTGTCTTGACAGCCAGTGGTCTGTGAGGATAAGATCACGCTGGGGCTATCGCCAAATGGTAAGGCACAGGATTTTGATTCCTGCACTGTTGGTTCGATTCCAACTAGCCCTGTTGCGCCATTAGCTCAGCTGGAAGAGCACTTGACTTTTAATCAAGGCGTCGTGGGTTCAAGTCCCATATGGCGCATACGGACCTTTAGCTCAATAGGTTAGGGCAGCTGCCTCATAAGCAGCCGGGTCTGGGTTCGAGTCCCAGAGGGTCCATATGCAGTTTGTAAACAATGTGGTTTTTTCTTTGTGAAATCCCTTTCTCTTTTCCCACAAAGTAGCAACTGCAACTCTCGTGAAAATCAACCTGTGGACAAGTCAGCCGCAACCGTATAGGCGGTCTTTGGGTAGATGCGCAGAATTGGTATTGCAGCAGACTGTAAATCTGTCGTCTTCGGACATGTAGGTTCAAGTCCTACTCTACCCACTTTTGCCGCGATGCCACAATGGTACTGGGCTAGTTCTGAAAACTAGTGATCTGTAAAAGGACTGAGGGTTCGAATCCTTCTCGCGGCGCTCCAGTTGCCTAGGGTAGCTCCCGAAAAGCAGAACCTGTGACTGCCTGGCAACTGATTTGTAATCACAGGAATACATTATCGCGCAGGAGGTAAAACAGATGTCAGAGAAGGCAAAAAAAGAAATAGTAATATCAGAGGGCAGAGATTTTAAAGGAATCTGGATTCCAGAACGTCTTTATTTATCACCAGATTTAAGCCCTAGGGAGAAATTCTTGTTAATTGAGATATACAGCCTTACTCAAAAAGACAAAGGCTGTTTTGCTTCTAACAAGCATTTTGCCAACTTCATTGGCTTAAAAGAAAATAGTATTCAAAAGATGCTTTTGAAATTTGAGCAACTGGGATTGATTGAAAGAATCTTTGAATACAAAGAAAACACTAAAGAAATCGACAAGCGAATTATTATCCTCACCCAGATTTTTTTTGATTCTTTTGTCAATGAAAAATCTATTTCTTCTAACATGGAAAAAAATCCATGTGGGGGTATGGAGAAAAATCAACAGGGTGGGGTTGAAAAAAGTCCACAGATAAGTAATACAATAGATATTAAGTATAACAGTAGTTTAAGTGATACAGATAAAGAACATGCCCTATTATCAACTAAAGTAGATAATAGGGATAAATACATGGTTTCGCGCACTAAAAGTGCTCAAAACTCAGGGGACAAGCCCAAAAAGAAAGAACCTACTGTTGATTCAGATGATTTTATCAAGTCTAAGGAGCAAGTTCTTAAAGATGAGCTTCATAGACTGTATTCAAACAATCCCAGAAACATCTTCGCTACAAAGCAAGAGGAAAATGACTGGGTTGATAAGGAATATAGCAGCCTGACCGCCATCATATTTGAGTTTAACCGCCAATACAAAGCATCTACAGGCTTTGACGCTAAGAATCTATCAGACGAGAGCCTTAAACGAGTTGCGAGAAGCTATATCAAGTCACCAGAATCTTTAAAAGATGACTATGATGACCTTCAAAGCAACAAGGTTTTGATTGAAGAGTATCTAAAAACTGATTATGGCAGCAAACATGGAGTGATTGTAAAGAGTTTATCGCACTACATGTCTGGCAGCATCCGAGAAATGCTGTTCTATAAACACTTGTATTAACTTGCTAGCTATATACACGTACATTATGCTAGCTATATATATGTACGTTGATACAAGTATACACGTACACTGGAGGTGTAAATGCAGAATATAGAAATTAACTTTGAGCTTCGTCCATGCATCGTAACCAAAAATGGGAAAAAGAAGAAATCATTATTCCATAGATGGAGTGTGTTCAACTTAGCTGTTGTAGAATACGAGGACGGCACAGTAGATTCAGTAGAGCCGAAGCAGATACGATTCATTGACAATAAGATCAAAGACTATTATTTTGAGGAGGGCTGATTCATGGTGAAATATAGACCACACAGAGGAGCATTATGTGACGCAATGGCAGAAATGAAGATCTTTGATTCTGTCGAAGATATGTTTCGCTACATTGTCGAAGACTGGAAAGCATATGGAAATCCATTCAATGTCGGAGATTTGACCATAACGTGTGATGAAGGCAAAGACGAACGCATTAACTGGAAGGAAGGCAGATGTGTTTGCACTAGACGAATGCGAGAAAAGTTTTTTGGCACACCGCAGTGTATTGGAATGTGCTCAATTGAATCGTAGAGCGGAGATAATAACATGATGATTGCAAATAAAGTAAATGTAATGGGACAGGAATACCAAATCATCAGAGTAAACCGCGATCAATATAAGACATGTGAGGGTACTGATGGATGGTGTGATATCTTTGGGAAGAAAATCTACTATATAGACCCTGAGACAGACCCTGACAGTGATCCAGTTGCAGCATCGCCAGAGGAACTAGTGAAGCAGGTATTAAGGCACGAGATTGTACACGCTTTCCTCACAGAGTCGGGGCTTGCTTTTAATTCACATAGCGTTATCGGTGCATGGGCGATGAATGAGGAAATGGTTGACTGGATTGCATGGAACGGAGAAAAACTGCATAAAGCGTGGAAGGAGGCAGGACTAGTTGATTAAAGATGATTTGCAAACAAAAGTTGTGGAGCAAGCCGCCCTTATAGCGGCGGCACTCAAAAAAGGTAAAGACGTTGAGGTACGGCGAACTGCAGCTGGAATCAGTGTTGCCGAAGTTAGCAAAAAGGTTGTGTACCGATGACTGTTGACTACATAAAAAATATCGACTGCCTCATTGGTATGAAAGATATTCCAGATAAATCTATTGATATGGTCTGCGCAGATTTGCCATATGGAATAACTCAAAATAAATGGGATGCTGCTATTCCACTGGCTGAGCTTTGGAAAGGAATTGACAGAATCATCAAGGACACAGGCGCTATTATATTGTTTGCGAGTGGAATGTTTACTGCTGATTTGATGCAAAGCAATAGAAAAAATTGGAGATACAATCTAGTGTGGGAAAAGAATCAGCCGACTGGTTTTTTAAATGCAAACCGAATGCCACTCAGATCACACGAGGATATTTGTGTTTTTTATAAAAAACTCCTACATACAATCCGCAAAAGTCCACTGGTAATCCCAGAAAGGTAAGCAAAGCAAACCATAAATTAAACTGTAAGGAAACGACAAATTATCAAAAATACAGTTTAACAACTTACGATAGCACAGAGAGGTATCCAAGATCTGTATTAAGGTTTCCAAAGGATGTTCAGAAATCAGCTGTACACCCCACGCAGAAGCCAGTTGCACTTATTGAATACTTGATTAAATCTTATAGCAACCCAAACGATACAGTACTTGATATCTGCGCTGGAAGCATGACAACTGCTATCGCAGCTGTGAATACTGGTCGCCATTACATTTGTTTTGAAAAAGACCCTGATATTTTTTCAAATGGTGTAAAAAGATTTACTGAATCAACCAATGGAGGATATGAACAATGAAATTAAAAAGACTAATTGTAGCTTTTGCAACCGCAGCAATGTTTTCTAGCGTAGCCATTGGCTGCGGCACTGAAGCCAATAAGGTAAGTGCGAATATTTCGCTACAGGCTGACAACTTCAACATAATCAGAAAGCTTACTGTTCTGAACGCAAGAACCGATACAGTCCTCTTGGAGCTGACTGGAACATTTGCATTAAAGAACAATACATCGAATGAACTTGAGGTCATCATCGAGACTGCCGAAGGCAAATATCAGAAAGACTACGTATATCTGAATAACTACACCATGTACGTTGTCGAGGATATCTCTGGTTCGGATGTAGACAAGTACCATTATGAGATCAATTTCTTGCCAGAATGGGGATTTAAGGCAACTCATCACGAGTAAACTTTACATTTACATAGTAAACGCACGTAATACATTCAATTTTAAAGGATCATAACAAGGGTTTGGAAGTGAATTTTGCTGTGATAAAGCTTGAAAAACCTAGAAATCTGTCGCCAAACACTTAGGAAAGGAGAAAAATCTTTTATGACATACGAAGATGCCTTAAAAGCTTCAAAAAATGGTCTAAATGTAATGATATGGACAGGAGAGGAGTATCTGCGCCTAGAAGAAGCAAAAGAATTTCTGAATTGTTCTTCTCATGTAATTCGAAGTAGTGAAGAATACAAAGGATACAAAAAGTTTTGCGAAGCCATTCAAAGCGATAAATGGAGTACTTATACAGAAATAGATCTTAGATGGGAACTTAGAAATTATCGAAAGCGTTTTGAACACCTGAGTCGCATACAAGATGATTTTTTAAAAGAACTACTCGGCAGCAATTATACAGCCCGGTATTCCAGTGAGCAAATGATCGTTGCCGATGCATTCAACACTCTTTATAGCCTAAAACGCAACAAAAAAATATTTATGCTTACAACTATTGTATTTTTAGCGACAACAATTATAGCCTTAATAGTTTAAAGGAGGAGTACGCATGAGATTTTCAGAAGCATTTAAATTGATGAAACAGGGTGCGCTGATAAAGCTTCCGTCATGGGCAGGCTATTGGTACTGGTCCAAAGAAAAGCAGACCATCATCATCCACACAAAAGATGGTGAGGAGTTTGATATTAGAAAAACAGCTAATCCAGATTATACTTTTTCAAACATTGCATCCGATGATTGGATTGTTTGGCATTTGAACTGTGAGAGCCTTAACGGCAGAGCTAAGATGGCTATGATTTCGCAGCCAATTTGTGGGAAAACCATTGAAGAAATTAAAGCCACAAGAGAAAAAGCCGTTCAAGCTTTAAAAGAAATGGGGTATGAACCTATAGATGTTCCTTTTTTAGAAGAATGGTACAACTCCAAGGCTTCTCTTAAACAAAGCAGCGTAGTCACCGTTCCCGAATATTTTGTTGCTGAACTTTTTATTCGCATAACCCGTTCTAACGCAATTTACTTTTGTAAAGGATGGAAAAACGCGGTTGGTTGTTGGCTCGATCATAATGCTGCTTCGGCATATGGCTTAAAAATCATCTATGAAGAGTGATACATTGAAATTATGCCCTCTTGACTTAAATCAGGCAAATGCTTATGTTAAAAAAAATCATAGGCATCACGATCCTGTTTATCGAGACAAATATCGAGTAGGATGTACATGCAACGGTCAACTTGTTGGCATTGTGCAAGTTGGAAGACCAGTATCTCGCTTTCTTGATGATGGTGAGACATTGGAAATTGTTCGCCTTTGCACAACTGGTCAGAAAAATGTCTGCTCGTTTCTTTACTCAGCGGCTTCAAGAGTCGCAAAAAACTTAGGATATAAAAAGGTAATCACATACATTTTAGATTCTGAAGATGGGACATCTTTAAAGGCGTCCGGCTTTAAAAAAGAATGTGACACTCGTGGACATAGTTGGAGTTGCCCAAGTAGACCAAGGAACACAACTGCACCAAAATGCAATAAGCAAAGATGGAGCAAAACTCTATAGGTTGATTAAGTGCAAAACAAGGAGGATAAATATGGTTAGAGTAGGATCGGCAAGAATTGATGAGAATGGAAAAGTGAAGGGCGGACAGCCCGGCGACCAGACAGGACTTGAGGTGGCGATTGAGCCATGGTATCTACACGATGAGGGTTGGGTTATAATCCGTGCGAAGGATGCAAATATCCGTGAGCGTATTGCAATCTGCATGGAAGCAGCGTGTGCAAATGATTTGATTGGTTACAATCAGGACGGATCGTGGGAGCTATACGATAAATCAAAACAGTATGGATGGGATTGCTCAAAGGTAAATGTTACTGCGAATACAGATTGTAGCAGCCTTGTTCGTACATGTGTTGCGTTTGCAGCACAAAGAGAGATTGAGTGGTTCTCAACTCTAATCGAAGTTAAAATTTTGGACAAAACAAAATTGTTTGATATCTTGACAGATGCAAAGTATACCAAGTCCTCGGATTACCTGTTGAGAGGAGATATTCTCTGTACCTGCACACAAGGTCACACAGTAGTTGTCCTTGACAATGGTGCAAAGGTTGGACAATCTAGTGGCCAGCCACCTCAGAGCAGCACAGAAGGCAATACAAGCCTTTGTGGCAAGGGTATTGGAACAGCAGTTGCACTCACACCTATGAACATCCGCACAGGGGCAGATACATCTGCAAAGAAACTTGATACAATCAAGGCTTCTGTAGCCGTAGAAGTCCTTGAAATCACTGCTTCTGGTTGGTACAAGATTGTATGGCCAGGTGAGGCTTGCGGATATGCCTTTACAAAGGCAGGAAGCGGCTATTACAGCTATTCTCCAAATGCTAACGCACAAGTTATAAACTTAGGCGATAAAGTCCAATTTACAGGCAATAAGCAGTATATGTCGGCATGGGCTGACAAACCAATCACTGCAGTTCCAGAAGTTGCAACTGTAACAAGTATTTGTGAGAGCGGCAAGCATCAGTATCACATCATAGGCGATAACGTCTATGGTTGGGTAAACCGAGAGGATATAACAAGAAAATAATTAAAATGGCATAGTCAAAATGGTGATTATGTAACAGCCAAAATGGAGGCTCTTCTTTAAGTGTTAGGAAAGGAGGAGCCTCTTTTTTGTTAGAGTTAAGACAGCATAAAGAACGTGTGGAGAATATACAGCGCCAGATCATCATGCAGCCTACATACAGCCAACTCAGCACCTTATGTGGCGGAGCAAGGCTGATTCTTCTTGATGCAAATGAGTTTATACCAAATCGTGATTTCAAAAACCTTGACGCGTATAGAGGGTATGGCGACCATGTAAATAGCTATGTCAGATGGTACTGCAACCGTAACAGAAAAGTAGAGGGTGACGAGTGGGACAAACTGTATTGGCAAACCTATCTGAATGGTGCACGAGCAAGAATATTCAATGACTACTTATTGTTTCTGGAGCACAAGCGTGAACCTCGAAAGATGTTCTACAAGCCAAAGATTAAGCAGTTCGAGAAGTTCCAACTTATAGAATCTTATCAAGGTATGCTTGATGATAAGTACGACATTTTGTGTATATCCATGCCACCTGGTACGGGCAAGACGACCCTACTCAAGTTCTTTCATTCAGCCGTAATTGGTTGGTTCCCAGACGATTACAGTCTGTTCTATTCGCATTCAGGTGATATCACAAGAATGTATTATGATGGTGTATATCAAATGGTTGATGATTCACTTGAGTACGCTTGGCACGATATCTTTCCAGACTTAAAAATCACATCTACAAATGCATTGATGCAACAATTCAATGTCGGAAAATATAAGCCATTTCCATCTTTGCAAACAACATCTGTAGGCGCGAAGAGTGCCGGAAAAGTTCGTGCAAGCAAATTTTTGCTTACCGATGATATGATAGGCGGCATAGAAGAAGCTCTGAACAAAAACTACCTTGATAAAATGTGGGAAAAATACACTGTAGATGCACTGCAAAGAAAAACGATTGACAGCAACAACAATGCCTGCAAGGAAATCATGCAAGCAACTCGTTGGTCAACACAAGACGTCATCGGAAGAGTAATAGATATTTACGAAGGGGACAGTCGTGTAAGGGTCATTTCTATTCCTGCCACAGACCCGGAGACAGGTGACAGCAACTTTGACTATGCAATAGGTGGTTTTACAAAGGAGTTCTTTGCAAGGCAAGCACTGATGATGGATGATGTGTCATACAACTGCCTTTACATGCAGCAACCAGTTGAAAGAGAAGGTTTGCTGTTTCCAGAAGAAAAAATCATGCGATACAAGGAACTTCCGACCTCAAAAATTGAACGGATCACTGCTCAAGCTGATACAAAATCAACAGGTACTGATTTCTTCGTTCTTCCAGTGCTTATAAAGTACGAAGGAAAAGATTTGTATTACTGCGTAGACTGCGTGTGCAGCAATTCTTCCGATTATGAAGCTCAGTATGAAAATTCCGCAAATCTCCTTGCTGACAACAAGGTTGAAGATTGCGAGTTTGAGGGCAATAGTGGCGGAGACCGTGTCTCTCTGGAAGTTGATAAACGTGTTCTTGAGAAAGGCTGGATTTGCAATATATCTTCCCGAATGACTGAAACAAACAAAGAAGCAAGAATATATCAGTGTTCAAACTGGATATTGCAGCACGTTGTCTTTAAAGACAAAAAGCTTTATACACCAAAAGAGCCATATGGTGTAATGATGTCTCTTTTGGCTCAGTATTCCACCAGTGGAAAAAAGCAGCTTGATGACGTACCAGATACTTTTGCAAACTTTGCGCTGCGCATACAGCGTAGAAAACCAAGACCAACAAGAATCATTAACAGCATCTATTAAGATTGGAGACATGTATGGATACAAAACACTATCTTTCCCAAATTAGCGTACTTGATCTTAAAATATCAAACAAGATTTATGAAAAAACACAGTTAAAGAATATGCTTTGTTCGGTTCCGAGTTGTGTAAAAGATGTCAATGTGCAAACTGGACATGCCACAGACAAGACTGCATCTACGATTTGTAAGTTGGTAGATATGGAACGCGAAATTGATTCAATGATTGATTCTTTTGTGGACTTAAAATCTAAAATCATTGTTCAAATGGAGCAGCTTGAGTTCAAGTATTATAATATACTGTTCAAACGTTACGTTGCACAGCAACAATGGTGCGAAATAGTAGATGAGTTACATTTTACACAACGGCATGTTTTTAAGCTCCACAAAGAAGCATTAAACGAATTTGAGAAAAAGTTTGGGAGTGAATATCTGAACCAATAAAAAAATAGCAGGGGAAGCAAAATTCTCCTGCTATTGATGTTTCAGCAACTTTGATTTTCCTGAAATTCCTTTAAATCACTTTTTAACTTATTCATGATTTTTTCTGAGTAATTGTTGTCTTGACGTTCCGTGAAATTTTGGAATACTTGAGTGCCTCTAGCAACTGCCTGTGATGATTGTTTTGCTTTCGATGATACATCTCCTTGTATAAGCTTTCGCAAATACAAAAATCGGCTACGAATCGGCTTTTGTTCATTCCTGCGCTTAATTTCAGCAGCTTTCTGTGCTATATACTGGTAGTAAGCCTTTTCCAGATCTTCCTTTTGGCAACTTGGCAGCTTATGAACTGGTACTGTTACGAGTAGCGTCTGTATCTCTTCTAGCTGTGCCTGTGATAGTTTCCATTCATCCAATGCACTTTCCCAGAGCGGACGATCTAGTGTATCTTCCTTCGGCACTGGCGCTTCTGGAACTTGCACTTCCAATATAGGTAATGTTTCGACTTCAAATCTTATACCAACTACCGTTCGCCCTTTCTTAATGGGTTCATATGTGTACCGACATTCAGTTTTTTCATCCATTTCTTTCTGAACACGTTTCAATATCTTTTGATTGAAAAACTTGTATTCTTTATACAGTTCCTCTTTATCACAATCAAGTATTTGCCTTAATTCATCAAGCTGCACTTCCCAATTTTTTCGAAAACGATTTTGCTCAAGATACGTAAACATGATATACGTATAACGGCTTGTGAGTAATGTTATGCAGCGCAGCTTATAACGAAGATATCCGAGGTTTTCAATATTAAAAAAATACTTCATTGCTTTTTGAGAACACTCTAGCTTTACTTGCCACAGACCGTAATCATCTTGTTCTGCCGTTGCTTCTTCAAATAACGTCACCAATCTAAAACCTTGTTTTTCACTATCATCTTGCACTTCTATTACATTTCCCATAAGATGCTTTAATCTTGCCTTGAGGTCTTGATTGTTGATTTTTTTTACTCCTAGAATCTTTTCAAGCTCACCTTTTTCAAATACCACAACCCGTTTCTCTGGCTTGTGACTATCTATACGCGATAGGTATGTATCGAGTATTTTAAATTCTGCAAGCGATAGCTCAGAACGCCACAGAGAAAACAGCGGTAAACTTTTTTGAACAGTAAGTTTGTCCCCATTTCCTAAACTGGTTATTGGCCCAATCTTTTTTCTAGCCATGTGTAAAACCTCTCTTTCCCTACTTTTATGTTTATTATAGCACCATAAGTTACCATTGTAAATATAAAATTGTTACCTTTTTATATTTTATGGAATTTCTTGGTTACTCATGTGGAATTTCTTGGTTACTCATGTGGAATTTCTTGGTTACCTATCCACATCAAAAAGCTAGTATTTATGCGGTTTTTAGAACCCCTGTAATCAAGAGAGTAATCAAGGGAGTAATCAAGGGAGTAATCAAGCTATCAATCAAGGAAAGCGTTGATAGATAGATAAAAAGCAATTCAGTATTAACTATGACATTTTAATTGGAATTTTATGGTTACCTATAACACTAAAACCTATCATCTAATATCATTAAATGACACAAGATATCATCTTGAATACATGCTATTACTATGATACTCTCAACAATAGAAAAGTATGAAATAAAGTTAACTGCGCCTTACATATGTATGGCGCTTTTTTATTACCCGAAAAGGAGATAGCCATGTTAACGATTAGAAGCAAGAGTATATCACTGTCAGGAGACAGCACAGTAAATGATCAAGTGATTTTTGCGTTCCAGGCATCAATCAATTCAAACAACCCCAAAGAAGTCCAGTTTAGCAACTGGATAAACGACCATGAGTTATACAAGCAGAACAGGAAGGAATGCAATTCTGATTACGAATCTTTTCAAGATGAAGTATACAAATTACAAGACTCGATGCTGCTGTCAGCTGAAACGCTATGAGTAGCCAGATAATTACATGTCCCAATTGTGGAAGAATTATATTCCATTATGATAAGAAAGCGACAAACACTTTTGAAGTGCAATGTAGGAAATGTGAGCAAATGGCTTGCATTATTACGCAAGATGGTATTGTACAGTCGATTAAGCCTATAAAAAAGATACAAGCTAAAAGCAGCAGCGGCAAAAGATTCTATTAAGAAAGGAGGGCGAACAAAATGTGGATGTTGAAGGGACGTCAGAAGATATATACGGACGCAAAAGAAATCACTGCCGAAAACATAATCAAAGAGTTGTCAAAAGCATATGATAAGCATAAATTTAATCGGTTAGAGATGCAATATCTTATAGATTTTGAAGCTGGCGATCAACCACTGGACAGACCTAAAATTGTTCGCCCTGAGATCAATATTAAAGTAACCGATAATGCCGCAAACTACATCACTGATTTTAAAATGGCGTATTTTTGGGGAACACCAGCAATGCTGATACAGCGATCTGACAAAGACGCACACAAAACACCAGCAGACTTAGACGATGAAGGAATATCTGCACTTAACGAAATGCTTACAAATGCTTGCGACATCGGTTACAAGAATCAGGAGCTTGGCAATTTTGTTGAGAAGGTAGGTGTGGGATATCGACTTGTTGACGTCAAAACTGAATTTGAAGAAGATGACGAAGCTCTTGTGGATATATATACGCTAGACCCAAGATATGCTTTTTGTGTATATAGCAATGATGCCAAGCAAAAGAAGCTAATGGGAGTAACATACAGAACGGACAATGGTGAACAATATTTTACATGCTTTACTCCTAAGATGCGCTTTGAAGTCTCAAAAGGTAAAATTGTTAAAAAATCATTAAATCCACTCAAAAAAATAGCGATAGTCGAATACGAAAGATCTGTTGACAGAACAGGCTGTTTCGAGAGACAGATATCAGATTGTATCGAACTCAACACGCTAGTTTCTGATTTTGCAAACCTTACAGCACAGCAAACGCAAGAGATATGGTGGGGCAATGATGTTGATTTTCCAATTGATCCCAAAACCAAGAAGCCTATAGAGGTGAAGTCGGGGCAATGGGTACTTACTAGCACAACACCAGACGGAAAGACACCGCAAATCAAGGCGCTATCCAATGCATTTGACACAAACGCAACATTAACAGCGATAGACACGCGCTGGCGAAGAATTTTACAAAAATGCAAAGTACCTACACAACAAGATTCGGAAGGTGGCGGTTCCACAGGAACAGCAATGGATATGTCTAGCGGATGGAGTGCTGCCGAGATTGACGCTGTGCGTGAGGAACAAATTATAAGCAAGGCTCAGAGAGAGGAGCTTAAGCTTATCATAAAAGTACTCCAATTAACTCCATCAAATGTGCTTAAAGACGATGATCCGATCAAAAGAGTACATGTTGGAGACATCAATTTCCATTTCTCGAGAAGAAAGAACTATGACATGTCTGTTAAAGCAAATGCTTTATCAACCCTTATTAAGACTGGTGTACATGGTAGACATGCACTTAAATTTATTGACGGTTTTGAAGATACTGAGGCTACATGGAATGACAGCAAGGAAATGATAGAAGCAGTACAAAGGGCTGCTGCATCAAGCGGAACCACAGCAGCGGAAGACAGTGAACCAACCGACAGGCAAATAGATCAGTTGGAAACAAGCCCTATAACCGGGAAGGTATAAGGTGATGATATGGCACAGATATTTGGTTTTGACGAAATCGAAAAGATACGGTCCATGCCATACGATAAATTTTTCGGTGAAATGGGAATCACAAATAAGCAAAAGCGAGAACGCATTGAATTTTCAAACAAGATTGAAGATGATATGCGTTTTTTAATTTTGCTCATCCTGATTATGAAAGAGACAGGTAGGGTTGATGCCAAGAAAGCAGCAGAACAATTTGAAACAAAATTACTGAAATGGATTGCACGATATATTGACCTTGGCAGCGAGACAAAGGCTTATATATCAGATTTCTGCTTATCCACAGCACAGGTAACTGCGGATCATGTCAGCGAAAAGTACTATGTCTCAGAAGACCGAATACGTCTGGTAAGCGAAAACACAGCCCTTGATTTTTTAAATCATAAAGACTTTAAAGAAGCAACCGAAAATAAAACATACAAAACATGGAACACAATTATAGACGGAAAAGAACGCGAAACACACCACAAGGAAAATCAAACAACTATACCGATAAACAACTACTTTTTAGTAGGCAAAGCACTTATGCGGTATCCGCATGATATGGCAGTCGCTTTTACAAATCCAGAGGAAGTAATCAATTGTCGCTGCTGGGTGACGTACTCTTAATTTATGCAAAGAACAGGCTCTTTAAACGAAGGTTTGAAGGGCTTTTTGTTTGCACAAAATTAGGGCAAACAAGTCGGAGACGGACTTTAAGGAGCAAAACAGCTCAGAGAAGAGCTTAATAATCGCACAAATCAAAGCGGAGAGAACCGCACAAACGCAGAAAGGAATGAATCTATGAAGACTCAGCCGATTTTTAGAACATTTGAACGCAATGCCACAAAGAGAAAATTAAACCTGCAGCTTTTTGCAGAGCCGACACCAGAGGTTGAAACGCATGAAGAGCCAAAGGGATCAGGTGATGATCACGAACCGGAAACTGATGCTGACGTATTAAGGGTGCAGCTTGCACAGGCAAACGCACAGATTGCGAAACTCACAAACAAAGCTGATGCACTTGCATCTGAGAACGCAGCAAAAACAAAGCAACTCAGAGAAAAGATGACAGCACAAGAAAAGGAGGCGGAAGCAAAGAAAGAAGCGGAAGCCGAGAGAGACAAGCAGTTCAAGGCGATGCAACGTGAGCTGACAATTATGAAGTCTACTAATACGTACATGGATACCTTGGAAATGTCCAAGGAAGTAGCGCAGCAGTACGCAGAAGCAAGAGCTGACGGAGATGCCGATAAGGAAAATGAAATCTTGAGACAGCATATGAAAGCACTCAAATCAAAGATGATGCAGGAGTTTCTGGCAGAGCGCGGCGAAGTCAATGCCGGACATGGAGATAGTCACGAAAGCAAGGCTGTCGAACTCATGAAGTCACTACCAACGTACTCAACAGAGGTAGATGAGTCTGTGTTGAAACAATACATGTAAAGAAAGGAAGTAAGAAATGGCAAGAGGAGACATGAGATATGCAACAACCGAGATACGTCCATCTGGTGCAGAGATCTTAAACAGAGAGGTGTTCGAAGGAGTGCCAATGACTATTGATTTTACAGATGTCAGCACTACTGATAGTGATACCGGAGAGAAGGTTGTAAAGGCAGGAAGCGTAATTAGCGGAACAGGAACAGTAGTTGCAGCAACACCATGGACAGGCGGAGCTGGAATATTACTTTTTGATGTGTATGAGCATCGACCACAAGGAACGATTCTCAAAAAGGCATACATTAACAAGTCAAGAGCAGAACAGAATGCAGGAATCACCTATGATGCAGATTTAACCAAGATCTTACCTATGATCGTGGTTGAGTAAAAAGGAGGAACAATGGCAGTTTTAATTACAGATATTTATGATTCACAGGCAGTTGCCGTAAGACGTACACAAGATCCAAGTAATGCCATGGGTTTTGTCGGAAAGGCTTTTTTCCCAAATAGAAAGAAGCTGGGCTTATCATTAAAATGGATTAAGACACACAAAGGCTTAAATGCCATCTTAAAGCCAAGCAATTTTGATGCAATTCCAATGATTAGAGTCCGTGAGGGATTTAAGCAGGAGGCTACAGAGATGATCTTCTTCCGTGAGAGCATGACTGTACGAGAGGAAGATTTAATGCGACTCATGGAAATAGAAGATGCTAATAGCCCATTCATCGGAGACATTATATCATCAATTTACAATGATGCTGCAAGGCTTATTGATGGTGCAGAAATCGCAGCCGAAGTAATGCGAATGGCGCTACTTGCACCAAAGGACGGAAAACCATCCATCGCTATAGGAACTGGAAAAGCTGAGAGTGACAATATGGTTTATGGCTATGATTACGATAGCGATGAAACATATAAGCAAAAGCATTATTTAAAAATTGAAGGCACTGATACGTGGGATCATCCTGGCACAGCAAAGCCATTAAAAGACGTCCAGCAGGGTACAAAATATTTGAAATCAATCGGAGTACTTCCACGCTATGCAATGATGAACAGCACTACCTTTGATTACCTCATCGAGAACGAGCAGATCAAGAATGCTTTAATTACTTCTTCTGGCAAGACAGTTGATTTTACCGATGAAGCAACCGTTAAAGAAATCTTTACGCGAAAGACAGGCCTGACACCTATCATTTACGACAAGATGTACATTGACTACGAAGGCAAGACTCAAAAGTTTTACCCAGATGACAAAGTAACCATTATCGGCGCAGGAACACTGGGATCAACCTATTATGGTGTGACACCAGAAGAGCGTACATTGATGTCAAATAGAAATGTGGATGTTGCCATGCTTGACAACCGCATTGCAATTGCGACCAAAACTGAGCAGGGGCCACCTATTAAGACTACGACTAGTGTATCACAGATCGTGCTTCCGTCATACGAGGGCATCGACAGCACATTTGTGATTGACGTAAAATAATGAGATTTGATCACATGATCAAGCTTAACGGAATCTACTATGCAGCTGGCGAAGACGTCCCAATGGAAGAAAAAAACGATGCCCCAGAGATTGACGTCACGATGGAAGAAAAAAACGATGTTCAGGAAATTGAAATTCCAGAGTTGCAAGTTGATGATGAGCCAAAGCGAAGAGGTAAGAAGCAAAAAGCTGTTTGATGGAGGTGAGAAAGTATGAGTTATACAGACAACCTTGCAGACGAGCTTTTTTTTGATTTGCAAGTTGAGCTTTCAAGCGATGAAGAAGGCGGCAGCTTTTCGGAATCGCTACTCAAGCAAAAAATCAAAAGCGCAATCAGAGAGGTCAGAGACAAAAGAAGATATCCGTTTGGATACACAGACGGAATGATTGCACAAGATTTAGATAGGTATTATAGCCAGATTCGTAATCTGGCTTTGTACGATTATAACTCGATTGGCTTTGAGGGTGAGAGTCAGCACAGTGAAGATTCCATTCAGCGAACAATGGTGGATAGAAATACATTGTTTGCCGGAATAATACCGTTAGCAACAGTCTAAGAAGGATGTTCGCCAGTGTGTTTGCAATGCTTGCGAATACGCTGGCAGGGTGCGCATTAAAGCGGTGGTGGGCGATGCGCAAAAAATATAAGCAGGAGATATAAAGATGCAAGAGTTTTTATTACAAACATACACAATCATCCTTCCGATTGCTTTGGGATACATTGTTTGGCTTCTGCAGCAACAGAAGAAAGACAAGAACGCGAATGAGAGAGGAACCATGCTGTTATTGCGTGTGCAACTGATCAAGTATCACGAAGAATACATACGGATGGGGGAGATACCACCCGATGCTTATCAGACCTTTGAAGAAATGTATGAAGCCTATCGTGATTTAAATGGAAACGGCATGGCCAAAAAGTTGTATGAAGAGATCAAAGAGTTACACATCAAGAGTGGAGGAGGTAAATAGAATGGAAATATCGAGCATGACTACCGTGATTGCAATTGTGGTTATTTGCTATTTAATTGGGCTTGCAGCCAAGACGATTCCAACAGTCAAGGATAATTATATTCCGGTCATTGTGGGCGCTTTTGGCGGCATTCTAGGTGCTTTAGGAATGTATGTCATACCAGACTTCCCAGCACAGGATATTCTGAATGCGATTGCTGTTGGCATTGTATCAGGTTTGTCTAGCACTGGTGTCAATCAAGTATACAAGCAGCTAAAAGATGGCACGGACAAGTAGAAGGAATCGGCAGCAGATGCGGTATTCGTACCAGGTTGGAAAAGTACCTGGATATCTGAGAGACGAAAACGGAGACATACAGTACGAGAGTTACGTTGGAGCTGATGGCGAAGTGTATTTTTATACCGATGACGAAGGTAAAAAAATACCAAAAGAAAGCGGTGAAATGGAAGTGCTTTACAGCAATCCTGTGAAGTTCTGGGGAACAATCACATCACAGTTAAAAAACGCTGTCATGCGAGCATGGGGAAGCGACAGCACAAACAATTATGCTACGCTCATCTTAGCTAAACACGCAAAAGACTCTGACGGGAATGAACTTAACTTACCATTTGGAGCAAGAATTTGGTTACATTCAGAAATCAAAACCAAACCAAACGGATCACCAGATGAAAATTCCGCTGACTATCAAGTGAGCGGAATCATGAATGAAGCACTGAATGAAACGTCTTACTATCTGCAGGTATTGCAGCAAAGCGAGGAAAAAACCTAATGGCAAAGGCTTTGGAAATAAAGGTGAGTGGAGTAGATGAAGCCATAAAGATGTTGGAACGTTACCAGAAAACGTTTCAAACACGAGTAGAGCTTTTTATGAAGAAGCTTGCTGATTACGGAGTTGAAAAAGCAACAGAAGAAGTCTTGGTGATGGATGCAGTATTTACAGGTGAACTTGCAAATAGCATTCGCTCAACCGAGATAGAGAGCAATGCAGAACGTGTCATCTTTGTGGTAGAAGCCGATTCAGAACATGCTATCTATGTAGAAATGGGAACAGGAATCATAGGTGCTACTACTCCGTATCCAGGCAAGCTCCCGGCTATTTACGCACAGGGAAAAACGATTAGAAAAACGGCAGATGGTAGATATGGTTGGTATTATCTGGGTGGAGATGGCAAGTGGTACTTTACGGAAGGTATGCCGTCAAGACCATTCATGTATCATGCCTCAACACAAATGAGACATGATATTGAAAGAATTGCAAGGGAGGTGTTTGGATAGTGGCTCAGAATCAATGGGTCATCGACCTTGAGAGCAAGGTTTTGTCCCTTGTGAAAGGCAAGACGTACAACAAGTTAAAGAAAAAATATCCACAAATAATGTACACCACCTCAAGCATAAGCAATGATTCACAACGCAACTTCCCATGTGTGTACGTCCATCAGTTGGGGGGGAGTGAAAAAAATTCCGATCTGGAACGTACAAGAATCAACACTATAGTGGCAGGAATCCAAATTGAAGTGTATAGCAACACATCACAGCTAGACTGCAGAACTATAATGGCAGAAATTATGGACTGCCTAAAAAAACTTATGTTTGATATAAAAATGTCACCATATGCGGACAATCAATCCCCGATATATCGCTATGTAGCACGTTTCGAGAGAACATTTGATTGGAATGATATTTTTTAAGCTCCATCGGTAAGATGGGGCTTTTTTAGTAGGAGGAATACAAAATGGCAGTAGGTTTAAAGAGTAGAATTATATACAGGGAGAAAACAAAGGAAGATGGCGCAGCCGATTACTGGGCTGGTGAATATAAGCTCTTGATCAGGGCAAAGTCAATCCCATCACCTTTTGGCACTGTTAATATGGTTGATACATCAACCTTGGAAGACTTAATAGAGACTCAGGAACAAGGAAGAAGAGCAGCTGCATCAATGGAAGTGCCAGGCGCCTTTGAAAAAAAATACAAAGATGAGCTTGTAAAAAACGAAGGAAAACAATTAGATATCTGCATCCTTTATGGCACAGACGGAAAAGGCTCGGAAGGAATTGTGGCATTTATAGGAACAGAATCCTTCGCACCAGACGAGGCAACAGAAGATCACCTCACAGGAACAGCAACAATTGCCACAGTAACCGTTCCGAGATGGATTGAGGATAGTTACACCGTATCTGTAACAGAAGATGAGAATGGTTATCCAACATCAATTACACTGGCAAAGAAAGAAATGTAACAGCTATATTCGGGAAGCGTGAGCTTCCCGTTTTTTGTTTAAAGGAGAATGAATTATGAAATTTATGAATTACGAGATCAAGTTTGGAATCGAAGCAACTACAAAAAGCGGAATTTTAAAGAAAATCAAAGAAGTTCAGCAGTCCAGTGATGATGAAGTTCAACGGTCCAATGGTGATTTTATTGACGATATCGAAATGATGCTTAATATGCTTCCGGAGTTTTTACTTGTTGGACTGCAAAAAAGACATAAGGACGAGTTTGGATACGATTACAACACGAACAAAGGTAAAGAAGAGGCAACAGCAAAGGTATGCGAATTGATTGATGAGTATACCGATCAGGAAGATTCAAGTATTAGGGAGTTGTTTGAAGAGCTGCTAAAAGAGGTGATGCAGAATGGTTTTTTCAAGAAGGAAGTCCAGCAGATGAAAGCGGAGAAAGAAGCGAAAGAGCAAAAAGCAGAGTAATAAATCCAATTGATTATTACGACGAAAAGCTGCTTCCGTATTTTTTGTGCGTTACGCAACAATACGGCTTTACCGCTGAAAAAATAGGCGATATGTGTCCGTGTGAGTTAAAACCATATGAACTTGCTTACAAGCTACATCAACAGCAAGTTGATATACAAAACCACATGCTTGGCAGGTATGTGAGAATGTCTATCTTATCAACACTGGGTAATAGCCAGTGGTTCAAAGGTAAGCATACACCACCGTTTGAATATCCAGATATGCCTTTCTTGCAACAGGAAGCGAAGAAAAGCAAAAACGGCAATGCAGAGTCTAGCGAAGAAATCGCAGTGTACGAAATGAAGCAAAGAATCAGGCAACTTGAAAAGCAAGGCTTGCCAGAGAGTCCGATCTAAGGGAGGAGGGATAAAATGAGCGAGGTAAATATTGATTCAATCCGGATTGAGGCTAAAACAAATATCAAAGAAGCCATATCTGACATTGAAGCATTAAAACAATCTCTAACCGGATTGGGCGACAACAAAAGTGGAATTGACCGCTACTCAACATCTGTAAATGGTTTAACGCAAAGATTAACACGACTGACAGGGATAACCAACAAGACAGGAATTGCGGCGGTTGAAAAATCTGTAAGAGAACTGGCAGAAGCATCCATTAAGCTTAACAACTTACAACTTAACGAAAAGAAGGGTTCGATTTTTTCCGAGGACACATGGAAAAGAGCCATGGAGAACGTGGAAAGTGCGATGGAAAATGTTAAAAATACCATCGCGCAGAACGTTAAGGAAATCAGACAGCTAGATGGTGTGGAAAAGGCTTTTGATAACTATATCAAAAAAGCTCAAAACATAAAAATCCCGATTGGCGTAAAAAACGACTTAAATACAGATAGAGAATTTGCAAACTTGCGAAGTGTGCTTGGCAAGAATTTCTCTACAACAAATAGTGGTACGGACTTTGTAACGTTCATAGATGATATGAATAAGTCAATAAATACCACTTTTGACACTACAAAAAACGCAACAGATCTGTTCAAGGACGTAGTGGAGCGTTTAAGGGATATACGTAAGGAATCTGTGATGACATCACAGGATGTCATTAAAAATGGCTTGATTCCAGTACAAGAGATTGAATCCGAACTGTCAAGGTTTGCTGCAAAAGACATACCTAACCTCAGTGAAAAGTATGGACTCACTGAAAACGATGTTTACGGTGGAAAAAAGCTATCAGAAAACAGCGAAACAGAAAGCGTAAAAGAAGTTACAAGCGCCATAGGACAAAAGACTAGAGCATTTGAAAAAGAACAACAGACTGTGACCGATGTTGTGAACAGCGAAATGAAAGACCTTATCAATTTAAGGTCAACCATCGAATCTATCACGAATGCTGTAGGAGATGGAAAAGGCCTGGCAGGAGCATTCAAAGGGCTTAAAGAACTTGGCTTGGGTGAACTGGCCTCTTTAAAAAATATTGATTTCTCTGGAATTGCAAAGCTGAACATAAAAGCATTACAAGAAACAATAAAACAGACTACCGATATTAAAAACAGTGCAAGTAAAACAATAAGAGAATTAGTACATGATTCCGAATTGAAATACGCACTAGGATCTGACAGTCCAGAACGCTTAATTGCTAAGACGACTGCAAAAGGAAACGAAATCAATATTCCTACAAAACTAAGCGAGATACAGTCTTTGTATCAAAAGCTAATAAATTACAAAGGCGAGCTTATTAAATCCATTAATGAAACATGGAATAACAACAACGAAAGTCTTGATGTAGCTATTGACAAAATTTTAAAATACCGTGAACAGCTTGCACAAGCAAGATCTTCAATCAAACAGGTTGGAGAAGCACTAGAAGCTATACGCAATGGAGTTGACATTACAAAAGGTGAACAGTGGTTGACGGAATATAATTCATTTCTAGGGAACATGCAGGAATATAGAACTAAAATTTTGCAAGAATCACTAGAAATGTTACAAACAGAACAAAATAATTCACCAAAATTAAATTTGGCGGAATCACTGTCGGATTTAGGCACTGTAACCGATTCTGTTGAACAAAAGCTATCAGAATTATTTGATATGTTGCAATCACTTCCATCTTCAACAGATAAGGTTGGCTCACAGGCCAGAACTATGATTGCACAATCAGCACAGCAATTAGGAATTGCAACTGAAAGCATAGAAAATGCACTGTCAACATTGCATGGAACCCTCAGAGAATATAGTACCGTAAGTGAAACTTCTGCACCGATACATGATTTAAACAATCATGTAAATTTGGTTGAGCAAAGCTTGTCTGCGTTGGATTCTGCCCTGCAATTAACGCAGAATGAAGTCAGAGCATTTGCACAAACTGGCCAATTGTCAGAAACAGCATTGCAAGCATTGTCAAATGCTTCACAAACGTCTGATATGGTTATTGACCATATGAACTCTAGCATAAGCGAACTTACAGGGAATTTAAGCTTTTACAGACAATCACTTGAACAAGCTGCACAAGAACCACCAATATTTAGAGACATGCCAGAGGATATCAACAGGCTGAATAGAAACATGCAGAAATTGCCGCTTAGCCTATCTCAGTTAAGATCAGATATAAGTGATTTGGCAGGCATCATGGGTGGATTTGCAGGAAAGGCAATATCTGTTGCAGGTGTGATTGGCAAAATAGGATCTTTTGCATCAAAAGTAAATAAGCAGATATTGTCGCTCACAAAAAACTTTGCAAAGTTATCATGGGAGTTTTTGAATTTTGGTTCAAGTAAAAATGCATTATCTGGGCTAAAGAGTCCATTCAGCCAGCCCTCAGCCAGTCTCGGAGACTTTAACAAAAAATTAAAGCATGGAATCACAACTGTGCTGCGCTATGGTTTTGGAATCAGATCTTTGTATGTGCTGTTTAACAAGCTACGATCAGGAATTAAGGATGGAATCAACAGCCTTGTTATGTTTAACGACAGGGCGAATAAGAGCTTGTCACTGCTGACGTCTGACATGTCGTATGTCGGAAACAGCGTAGCTGCGGCATTTGAGCCAATATTGAATATTGTTGCGCCAGTCATTGATCAAATCGTTGACTACGCAGTTGCAGGAATCAATGCTGTAGGCGCTTTTATAGCATCAATAACAGGGCAAACATCATACACGGTAGCTGTAAAGAACATCAAGGACTATCGTGACAGCTTAAACGGTACAGCATCTGCAGGAGATGCGGCAAGTGACGCAACCGATAAGTTAAAGGATAAGACTGATGAGCTAAAGCGCGAACTGATGGGATTTGATGAGATTGAAAAGTTTTCAGAAGATCTCGATAACATAGCTAACAGCGGTTCAGGAAGTGGAAGTGGTTCTGGAAACGGCTCAGGAACAGAAGATCCTATACTTTTTACAAAAAAGGATATACCAGGAGCGGTATCTAACTTTGCAGATCTTGTAAAGGATGCTTGGGCGAAAGCCGATTTTACTGACATCGGTAAAATGGTTGGAACAAAGCTTCGTGATGCGTTAGATTCCATTGATTGGGAACCAATTAAGGCACAAGCAAATAAGATTGCCAAAGTCACAGGCACATTTATCAATGGCTTCTTTGAAACAGAAGGACTTGATAAGAGTGTTGGCAGGACAATTGGTGAAGCTTTGAATACGGCTGTAGGTGCTGTAAACACTTTTATTGATGTTACCCATTGGGCATCAATTGGCAAGTTTATGTCAGGAGGACTTCGCAGTGCAATAGATACCATTGACTGGGATGGACTTGGAAAGACTCTGGATGCTAAGTATACGGCTTTGTGGGGATTCCTTGATGGATTTGTAGTGGATATGTCTCGAATTGATTTTAAGGGCACTACAGGCTGGCAGGAAGCAGGAAACGCACTTGCAGAAACCATAAACAGTATCTTTGCCAACAGAGATTACGAAAAAGTCGGCACAACCATCGCAAATGGAATCAACGGAATAGCATCAACACTCGAAACAGGAGTAAACCAAATTGAGTTCAATAAGATTTCTCAGAGATTTGCCAACGGTGTAAACAATGTATTCTCAGGCGTTGATTTTAATGCCATTGGATCAACTATATCAAGTGGTCTTAATCAGGCAATATCCTCACTTAGGATGTTCTCAGTCACAATAAACTGGAAACAGATCGGAAAAGACATAGCAAATAGTGCCAATACATTCTTAGCTGATACAGATTTTTCATTAGCCGGAAATGCACTTGGGTCAGCTTTTAAGGGTGTTCTATCGTCTATCAACGAAGCAGCAGCAACCTTCAACTGGAGAAGTCTTGGAGTGGACATTAACCACTTTATCAAAGGTATCAACTGGAAGGGCATACTGAAGACCGCAGCAAATACAGTCGCAAATACGTTTTTTGGACTGTTCGAAGCAGCATGGGGATTGGTATTTGGTGGATCAGATACAAAATACACTGCCATAGCCGATAACTTAAATCAAGCACTTTCGAAGCTCAAAATTGAATGGCCGGCAATGAAGCAGGAAGAAATTGAAAAATTTGAAAATGTTTCCACAATTGTTGATAAGTTCCTTGAGCTGAACGAGAAGTTAGAAAAGAACGGAAGCCTATCTGAGACAGATATGTCTCTGTTTAAGACCTACTATGATCAAATCGTAGAGTATGCACCACAAGCCGCTGAATTGATTGGTAAGGTTGGAGAAGCTTACGAAGGTACAGACAAAGCATTAAAAGATCTGATTGAAAGCCAAAAGAATGCAGCTATTACAAAAGGTTTTGAACAAGCGATGACAGATGCAGCAAAAATTTATGCAGATTCTGCAACGGCATTAAATGGAGCTGTAACTGAATTGGTGGATTCGGTTGTGGCGAATAAAAATTTGGTCTTTGATGCATGGAAGCACGATAAAGGAGGAACACTAGAAGAATTTCAGAAAAGCTTAGATCTACTTTTTGATAAAATGCGTTCTGGAAAACTAGACTTATCCAACCTATCAGATGAGGAAGTAAGACTGCTGACAGCGTTCCAAAGAACAACACCGGAAATTTTAACGCAAACATCGAATGTTGTGAATTTGACCGATAACTTAAATGATTCGAGAGATGAACTTGACAGAATTTCTGAAGCACAAGATGATTTCAGAAAGCAACTGGGTTCTACATCAAGTGAAGTCAAAAAGTCGAGTAAATCGATAGCTAACAATTATAAAACTGTGCTTAAAAGTGCAGAAGAAGTCGATAGCAAAAGCCGGACGATGCAGGAACATATAGCGGTCTGGATATCTGGATTAAACGAATTGTCTGAAGAAGAAAAAAGTACGCTGTATGATTACATGACAGGAGTTGCTGAGAAATCGAGCACAACAGAAAGCGCTGTTAAGAAACTGAATAAGAGTCAACAAACACAAATAGAAATAACTGCCAAAGCGTGGAGAACGGCTAAAAACGATGCCAATGGGTATGCAACAGAACTTGGTAACTTGCCAAGTTCTGTAACAACGGAAGCAACTTTCAAGGTTGATAAAAGCGAGATCTACAAAACTGGAAGAGATTTGTTAAATAATCCATTAAAGCTTAATTCAAAAATGGTGGTGTCTGGAGTTGATAAAAGTAAATTAACAGAAGAAGATAAAACCTTTAATACCACAGCAAGATTCAAAAATATGATAGATGCTTTGGGAGATAAGATTTTCCCGACAATAGCAAAGTTTACATCACAAATTGATAGTTTGCCAGCTATAGGGAAAATATTTAATACTGTAGCAAAATTTACAAGCAAAGAAGATTCAATTGGAGATCGAAAGATTAGCAATCTGACCGCAATGCTCACAAGCATAACGACGGCAGCAGCACTTAACGTGCCATCAGCCAGTGCAACTATTACAAGTTTGATAAATGGTGGCGGGCTATCAGTAGCTAACGTAAAGGGTTTGATAAATCAGGTAACAAAGCAATCCGGTGCATCGCTTATTTTAAGTGGTATTCATGGAATTGTTTCAAGCATCACAAGCATTTTCGGAAAGAAAGCAGAAGGTGGCGCTTTTTACGGTGGAAGTTGGCACGATATTCCACAGTTCCATGAAGGCGGAATAATCAAGCCGAATATGATGATGAATTTTGATATGGTCCCACGATATGCAGGAGGAACGCTTGATGGTGGATCAATGTTCATTGCCGGAGAAGCCGGACCGGAACTTGTAGGTCATGTAGGTGGCAGGACAGAGGTCTTAAACCAGTCGCAACTTGCAAGTGTAATGCAGAGTGCCGTAGCGAGTGGAATGGAAGCAGTTATGGCACGTTACAGTGGAAATAATGGAGGAAATGGAAATGTGACAGTTAATGTCGTTCTTCAGGGTGATGCAAAGAAGATCTTCGAGGTCGTCAAAAAAGAAAACAACAGCAGAGTCATACAGACAGGTAAGGCACAACTTTTAACGTAAAGGAGGGAAGCAATGCAATGGATGATCCAGTAAAAACTGTAATCATAAGCGGATTGGAGCTGAAAGTCAAAGATCTGACGATAACAGATAACATCATCTGGAGCAGTAATACGGGACGAGTTGCGTCTGGAGAGATGGAAGGCGACATCATAGCAAAAAAAATCAAGCTGAATCTTACGTTGGCACCTTTGAGTGATAAAGAAGCAGTAGCTTTTGCCGCTGCGATAGAACCACCATTTTTTCCGATCACCTTCCGAAATCCAAAGACTGGAAAAACAGAAACACGCACATTTTATGTCGGAACACCAACATATCCGGTGTATTCATACGCTGATATACTGCCTAGATATGTTGGCGTTGCCGCCAATTTTATTGAGAAGTAAATGGAGGAATTATGTTACAGAAATTTACGAATAGAGATCTTGCTAATACGATCATTGGCCTTAATAATTTTAAACGTGGGAGCTCTAAGAAACCAGTAAAGTTGATGTATGCGATTAATCGTAATTTGGACCATCTTCGGACTGCAGTTAAACCATTCGAGACTTCAAGGCAGGAGATCATATCAAAATATTTTGAAGCCGATGAGACAGGAAAACCGGTCCTCATTGATGGAAAGAAAGAAATTGCAGAGTCAGAAATGAGTGAGCTGCTTGAAATAGAAATTGAGGTTGAGGTACATAAGATACCGCTTGATATGATAGATGGAATCGAAGTATCTGGTGAAGAATTTGATGCGATTGACTTTATGATCGAAGGGGGAGAGCAATGACATATGATTACACGGTAAAACAAGATGGACAGATTTATAAGCCAGGGCAAGATGTACCAGATATGGGATCGTTGGTTTGCGTTTCTGCCGATGGTAATGTTCGCAGTTATGAAGGGCTTGCAGCAGATATCCAAAAGTTACCGCTGTATGTGGGAACAGGAAGTTCATTTCTGGCAAGCGATACAGGCGATTACTACAAGTTTGAAGCGACAACGCAGCTTTGGAACAAAATATAGATAGGAGGCAGCGATGAAACCAGATGACGTGCTTGGAATTGTAATTCAGAAACTAAGAAATGGTGGTGTTACTGATGAGCAGATCAGTAATGCGGTAGAGAAATACTATAATCGACATCCATTGGAAACTGATAAGACATTAAGCGTTTCTGGTGGAGTTGCGGATGCAAAGACAGTTGGCAATGAACTTGCAGGAAAGGTATCTGGTGCAGGAATTGAGTTGTTTTACAACGAAGAGAAACAATGTTTAGCCGTAAAGGTAGAAGGGTAAGGTGATGATATGGGACTTTGGACCGAGTATAAGAAGAAAACAAAAGTGGAGTCGTCAGACACCTTCCTTGTCTATGATACACAGGATGGTGTACGACAAGTCACGGGGGACAATGTTAGGACGTCATTCCGTGATGTTCCTGATACCACGCTAGAAAAACCAGATGTACCAGCTGAATCCAAAGCAGTTGGAGATAGGCTAGCAAAGATTGAATTAAAAAACAATGAACAAGACACAACGTTAAAAACAAAGGCTGACGGAAGTGGAATTGAGTTTTTTTACAATGTAGCTAAAGGCTGCTTAGCCGTAAAAGTCACAACTGAGTAAGGAGATTAATTGTATGGCAGAGACAAAAATATTAAATTTGGCAAGTTTCGAAGATGTAGAAACATTGAAACAAACAACAAAATCGCAGGGCGAGGAAATAAGTCAGGTAAAGGAAGATTTATATAACCAGATTGAAAAAACACTTAGCACGAGTGATGATTTTGATTGGCAAAACGGATGGTACGATCCAGATGGTACAATCCATGCTCACACATACTTTAAGCATTCAAAAACGTTTAAAGTCGTATCAAACTCAACGATTACATTCAGAAATCTTCGTTCACCTGCAAACTATATTGCCTGTATTGCCTGCTTTTCTGGCGGAAAATATGTGGATAACGCATCGCTAAAAGGAGAAGCATATTTGCAGTTTTCGTCTGGCACCTTTGCTGTTCCTGAAAATGTAGACAGCGTATCGCTTATATCATATATTGATGGTGCAAATGAAATTACGGCTAAAATAATAACGATTGAAACTAAAAGCGATTCACATGAAGAAAAGATTTTGAAATTGGAACAAGCAAATGAAAAAATAGAAAATCAGCTCAAAGAAAATACAGAAAATGCTAAAAAAGTTATGGACATTAATACTGCAATAATCGTTAAAAAAAATGAGACGTTTTCTGGAAAAGATATTGAGTGGATAAACGGATTTTACGGAGAAGACGGAACGATCACTTCAAATGCGTATTATAAGCATACAGAAATTTTTAAAGTTGAACCTGAAACAAAAATAACATATGCATATCTGCGAAGCCCCGCAAACTTTTCGCCATATATAGCCTGCTTCAAAAATGGAGTTTATATCAAAGAAAGTTCTTTGCTTGGCGATACAGATGCTAATTTTAAAAGTGGTGAATTTACGATACCTCAAAATATTGATGGTATCAGTTTTGTTAGCTATGATGCGCCAAATGATGAAAGATTATCAATTTCTGGTATATTTTTATACTACAAGCCAGATGTAAATGCTGAAAAACTTGAAAAAATTGAAAATGATATTCTGCAAATGGAATCAGATATCGCAGAAAACTATAATCAAATTTATAATGTAAAAAAATATACAATAACCGATGGAATTGATATTAAAGGAAGTTACTACGATAAAAATGGTAAACTGCAACCTGCTAATAATCTATCGACGACTGGTATATTTGCTATTCCATATGGTATTAAAAGTATAACATATACTGCTTTTCGAAGCGTAGATATTCCGACTATATTGTTTTTGAGTGCAGATATGAAAGTCGCAGGAATGGTTATAGCAACAACTGCACCCACATACGGTGATACGATGTATTCTGGAATAGCTAAAATCCCATCCAATGCAGTATATATGGAATTTTCGGTATTAAATACAAACAATGATTCTAGTGTTACAGTGATGTATTCTAATATTGAAAGCAACCAGAAACGTATTGAGATACTTGAAAAAGATCCACTGTATGGAAAGAAAATTACATGCACTGGAAATAGCATTACCGCTGCGACACATAGCGTTCCGGGGCATGGATATGTTGAACAGATAGCAGATGCTCATGGTATGGTAGTGGATAATCATGCAATCTGGGGAGCTATCATACCGCAGGGGCATCCGAGAGCAAGCGGTGATGTTGCGGATATTGGCTGCATTCATGATACACTGGATAATATGGCCGCAGATGCTGATATTGCAATTATGAGTGGTAGCATTAACGACTGCGAATATTACCAAGATACAAATTTCTTGGGGGAGATTACAGGGGATTTTTCTAGTGAGTTGGATTCAACTACATTTTACGGTGCGTTGGAGAATATGTGCAAAAAGGCTCTTCAAAAATGGGCCGGAAAACCGATTATATACGTAATCGAGCATAGAATGACTTTAGACAATACTACATATGGACAGTTTTATTTAAAATTGCACAAAGCAATTACAGAAGTAATGAACAAATGGGGTATTAGTATTGTTGATTTGTTCAACGATTGTCCAAGTCTGAATTACAATGAAGGGTATAAAACAAAATACACAACAGGAGATGGAACACACCCGAACTATGAAGGCTATGAACGTTTTTACGTACCGAGAGTTAATGCTGTAATCAAAAAGCTAACTATCATTTAATTAACTAAATGGGGCGTTTATAACCTACTAAAACGCATAAAAACCTACCAAAACGCACAAAAATAAAGAGGGGGGTTAGTCCTCCCCTTTATTTTGCTTTTTATTTTGTTCCTCAAACCAATCTCGGAGCGCTTTGTCAATTATCCACGATGCTGACAAGTCTAGTTCGAAACTATATTTATCCAAAAGATCCGATACGTCAGGTTTAAGTGATATGGATTTTTTGATGGCCTTATCAGAAAGTTCTTTTTTGGGTCTTGCCATTTTCTCACCTCCTGAGTTCAACTATAGCAGATGAGCATTCCAATGACAAGTGATTTTTGATATCACAATTATAATTAGGACTATAATTAGGGCTATAATTAGGCATAAATTAGGAATATAATTAGGCATAAATTAGGAATATAATTAGGAACGATCGGAACGGAATTGCAAAAGAAACGCGCTATAATTAGGGAAAAATAAAAAAGTATTAAGAAGTGTTGTTTTATGCGGAATAGAGAGCGATACAAACGATGAAACTATAGCACTTTTTTTGAAGGGTTTAATAGAGAATTGCCGTAACAGCAGAAAAAGCGATCATGAAGAGAGAAGATTGATGAAGGACGATTTAAACAAAATTCGTCTAACTGAGATGGCCAACCATATTTTGTTAGATTATTCATTGAACCCTCGAAAAATTACAACTAGGAGCAACTAGGCACAGCAAAACGCAGAAGAAAACGAACAAAAACAACTAGGTACAACTAGGGCTACAACTAGGTGAATGGAAAAAAGTATGCGAAAACCTTTGATCTAAGCGAAATTAAAAGGGTTTCAAAACATGCAATTATCGGTATTTTTGCAGAAAAATTTTGGAGGGAAGTAAAAATGCAAGATGACTTTTGAAGGTTGATTGACAAAAATTTCCAAATTATAAAAAATATAAAAATCCTATTAAAAAAGCCGCACAAGGATTGACTTCTCACCCAATATGTTTTATGATGTCTATGTAACATAGATGTTACATAGACAGAAGGCAAGTGATAAAGTTGGAAAGACGGAAAAAAGAATAAAAAAGGAGAGCTGTTTTCCCACCTGGCAGTTGGAACAGCTCTCGCACCGTCATTGCTGACGGATTCATTATACTTCATGTCTTTACATTTTTCAAGATGTGGAGGAAAAAAGATGAAAGAAATTTTTGTAAGTGACTTAATGGCAAAGCTTAGTACGATTATACCATCGGACTTGCTAAGGGATGTGCAAACGATTATAGAGTTGCATATTGATGACTACGAGATAGCAAAAAGGAACACAGAAATAGTCCTTTATGAGGATTTTACACCGAGTTGGTATCAGGCATACATAGTCAGTCAGAAGATTGAAGGCATGAGCGATAACAGCATTAGGCAATATATGCTGTATCTAAAGAACTTCTTTGAGTGGTTGCAAGATATACAAAAGCCAGTCGAAGAAATCACACCGAACGACATTAGAGTATATCTGTATACATTACAAAAAACCAGAAGTATAAGCAATCGCACATTAGACGGGCGCAGGTCAGTGCTGCACGCATTTTTCGAGTGGGGCGCGAATGAAGGGTATTTAGGAAAGAATCCATGTAGAGCAATAAAAGTAATCAAATATGAACGCAGGGAACGCCAGCCACTAAGCGCAATTGAAATGGAGCAGATTAGAAAGGCGTGCAAAACCATCAGAGAAAAAGCAATGATTGAATTTTTCTACAGCACCGGATGCAGAGTCACGGAACTGGTGAGACTCAATAAAGAAGATGTAGATTTTGAACGAAATGAAGTCATTCTTTTCGGAAAAGGAAACAAGCACCGTAAAAGCTATATCAGCGCACGAGCAAAACTAGCATTGATCGACTATCTAAAAGAGAGAAAAGGCGACTCGGAAGCACTTTTTACAAGTGAACGTGCGCCATACGAAGGACTTAAAAAGCCGGCAGTCGAAAAGATTATCAGAGAAATCGGAGAACGATCAGAAGTCACCAGAAGAATTTTTCCTCACTTGATCCGCCACACAACAGCGACAGATTGCTTGAATCGTGGCATGGATGTAACGGAAGTGCAGGAGCTTCTGGGACACGCAGACGTAGCAACAACTATGATCTACGCAAAACGAAATAGCGAAAGTGTAAAATTCAAGCATCAGCGCTATATGAACTAAAGAATTTTTAATACCGTGGGCAAAATGCCTGCGGTATTTTTGTATTACAAAAATCCTTAGAGGAGGAGAACACTATGTATCAGGTATCAGAGGCATTGGACGGAGTTATATCAGGCAGTGGAAGAACGTTCTATGCAAGACTTAATGATGTGCAAACAGGAATACAACGTATCATACAAACTAGTATGTCTACTCCAGATAACTATATGTATGTGGGTTCTGCCATTTCCTCAAAGATTGAAGTATCTATGTATACTAAATCTAATAGCTTTAAAAATGGCGTTGAACTAAAATATGAAATCGGTGCATCTATAGACGATGTAATCGAGTGGATTCCAATGGGGTATTTTACCATACAGGACAGCAAAAAGGACCGAGACTTACTTACTTTTACTGCCTACGACCGAATTGGGAGTCTACTAGGTAAAGCATATACCTGCAAAATAAGTTATCCTTCAGAAAGTAAAGCTTTTTTAAAAGACATAAGCAGTCAAACAGGAATACAGTTTGACATGTCTGAATTAACTGATGAATATACGATCGATAAGATTCCGTCTGCTGATAATGCTGAAGATGAAGATAAGACATATACAGAGCCGTTCAAGGGCTTTACAATGCAACAGGTAGTGGGCTATATAGCGCAGCTGCATGGCAAATTTGCCGTATGTGATCGTGGCGGAAAAGTTATATTTCGATGGTATAATAAAGTTAAAATGGCATCAGAGGGGAACAAAATCCTTGATAGCAGACGCATTCCAATTAGGGATCAGTTGGGGGAAATGCTTTATGATTCTACTATTGATTTTTCAAATGATGGAAGGCTGAAAAATACTGCTACAGATTTTATTTTGGACCAAGGCGCATTCTTCATTTACGACACTCTACAATATTATGCGGCAGCTCAAACGTATATCGTTAAATCAAACCGATATTTTGATGATCTCGTTAAGGAATCATCAAAGTTTGAGGTTACAGGCATTGGTTGCCAAACAGAAAACGAGTATATTACATCGGGCGAGTCAGCAGGATTGATTATAGAAAGCCCCGTAATGAAGCAAGAATGGCTTGACAAAATACTGCCATTGGTAAAGCAGCTGAGCTTTTATCCATCTTCGTTCTCTTTTATGGGTGATCCTCGAATTGATGTGGGTGACATCATTGTAGTCATTGATGCGGATGGAAACCCAATTGATGTACCAATCATGGAGCATGTATTGACTTTTGACGGTGGATTGCTCTCTGAAGTGGCTAGTTATGGTGCTGATGAAAATGAAGCACAAAGTCCATCTTCGGCAGCTTTAGATCGTACAAAAGGTGATATAGAAGCAACATATGCCAGATTAGACAAAGTAAACATCAAAGAGGGGTGGATAACCACTGCAATAATTGGTGATGCGCAAATTACTAATGCAAAAATTAAAGACCTTTCGGCAGATAAGCTTACGGCCGGAACTATTGATGCCAATATTATAACAATTAAGAATTTGCATTTGAGTGATGTAACGGACACTGGAGGAGTATCACTGGACGCGACCATAAAAGAAATCAATTCAACAGTGTCCAAGAAGGTTGGAAATGACGAGATTATATCCAAAATTAACCAATCGGCCGAGAAAATAAGTATTAGCGCTGATAAAATTAATTTTAATGGCTCGGCAACTTTTACCACAGCAGTAAGTGAAAATGAAACGGTAAAATCAGCAAGCCAATCAGCTCAAAATGCGTTAACGACAGCATCAAATTTGGAACAAGGATTGTCTGATGGTACAACAAATATAACAGGCGATTGTATTAAAACTGGAACTATATGGTTTGGAACTGAATCTTATATCAACAAAAACGGTAAATTTCGAATTGGACCGATGTATAGCACAGGTGGGACGGAAGATGGTAGGGGATTCTTTGGTAATCAGGATGTGTGTTTTGATAAGGCAATCATGATCAATTATGGAATTGAAATCTACGGAAATAATGATAGTGCAGAAGGAATATCATATATTGATTTCCACTCTGGCTCTGACGTAACCACTGGTGATAAGCTATATGATTATACTGGCAGATTTCAAAATTATCTTGCCGAGGATGGGGTAAGCCAATTTGCATTTACAGGAAGCAAGACTGTGCAAGGGACTAGTGCTAGCACCTGCACGGTAGCTGTAAACGGAACAATTGTACACTCATCCGATAAACGGTTGAAAGAGTCTATCCTTGATATTGATTATGATACAGCTACAGCGTGGATAATGGATCTTCGCCCTGTATCGTACGTTTATAAGGCTGATACAAACAAAAAGGTTCATCACGGTCTGATATACCAGGAAGTCCAAGAATGTGCCCAAAAACACTATTTTGAGAATTTGGCTATGCTGCAAGAGCTTCGAGGAACTGACAAAGTAATCTATGGCGCAATTAGCTATGAAGAATTGATTGCTGATATAATCAAATTAGTTCAAAAACATGAGCGAATTTTGCAAGGAGAAATGAGCACAATATAAAACAATAACCCTGCTTTTTAAGTAGGGTTATTTTACTGTTGTTTTTTATTTGAAATTTTCAGAATACGAGTTTTTACCTTTGCAAGCAGAATCTTTTGCACTTTCAATTGCATTTTTTAACCGATTTAAATCTGGTTCAACACGAGAAACTTCTACTTCGCCGCGAGATTTCCGAATGAGGTATTTATCAAGATAAGCTTGTGCAGAAGTAATACGATCTTCAAGAGGCAACTTATTAAGCGCTGTTAACATATCAAGTTGTGCGTGCCAATCAGAGCCAGTATCGCAAAAGACGTTGTAATACAGACGTTTTAGATACGCAGCATCTTCGTGCTTTAAATATTCCTGCAGAGCAGACAGTGTCTCACTGTCTTTTTTAGGATGATAAACACGCTCATATTTGCTGGGGTCATAAATAGCCATAAGACATTTTTCTTCATCAACACCACATCTATCAAACCACTCTAGCAACGCTGGGAAGTCTGGTGCACCAAGACCATTCTCCCAATTTTTTATTGTCCCTACGCTCTTTCCAAGTGCTTTTGCCAAATCCATTTGTGACAGTCCTGCGTTTTTACGCACATAAATTATGACTTTTACAAGCCGTTCTGTATCAGCTACTCGATTTCTCATGTCAAAAACCACCCTTCATATTCATTCAAAATGTCATTTTTACAATAAATTGTACTTTAGCAAAAACAAAAAGTATAATTTATTGGCTACATCAAGTAAAAACAAAGTCAAAGTTTTCTAGCACTTAACGGCATGAGAAATAGCCAAAAAACTTTGACCGAAAAAAATGTAAACAAAGTAAATACAATTGTAGTCACCAGTGCTATCATCTATACCATAGCAGAAAAGAGAAAGGAGGCTACTAATGATGACAGTTTACAACTGCAAAGTAACAGAGTCAATGGTTAATTTTGCCATTATTCACGGTAAATTACTAGACAATTTTACAACATTAGACTGCTTGGAGAGTGATTTTTGCTCAAACACTATCGAGACAAGCCGTTTAAGTGGAGTAAATGATGAGATTCCGATTACTGTTGCAAAGGATAGAATCGGGGCTTTAAAGTGTCAGGATGAAGTGACAGTGATTGGAGAGTGGCGAAGCAAGAATTATTACACCAGTGACGGCAAAAGACATGTACAGCAGTACTTTTTAGTTCGTGAAATCAAGGTAGAAAGTGGGGAACATCGAAACCAAATTTCATTGACTGGGTACTTATGTAGCAAACCGATATATCGCACAACACCATTAAAAAAGGAGTTATGTGAGCTTATAGTTGCTGTAAATCGTCCATACGGCAAGAGTGATTATTTGCACTGTATTGCCTGGAATCAACTTGCTCGAAAGGCATCAAATTTAAAGGTTGGAGACAAGATTAGGCTGTCTGGAAGAATCCAGAGCAGAACTTACATAAAAAGAGAGCATGAAACAGAAACAGTTAAAGTTGCATATGAAATTTCTGCAAATGCAATCGCAAAGGAAAGGTGATTATATGTGTGATGTGGTTAGACGTTTTTTAGATAGTATTGTAGAGCTAAAAGGCAATGAATATGTAAAAAGAGCGATTACATATATATCCACGTTTGTTCCGGAAGGAAAACGTAACGAAATGGAATTGCTTGATTTCTTATATCAGCTAACAGATAGAGACGATGTAAAGGAATATCGCTGTGAGCTGATCGCACAGGCAATGACGAGAGAATAGAAGAAAGAGAGGGCAATGAATGGCAGAAAGCAGAACTGAAAAGGAGATTGATCCGGATGTTGAAGAAGCAATGAAACGGTATTACATGAAGAAGATAAAAGAAAAGTTAAAAACAGAAGACAGGCTTTCAAAACTGAAGATCGTTTATTACATCTTAGTTAGAGAATAAAGGAATGGGAACCCGTGATTAGGTTCCCATTTTTCTTATTTTTCTGCGTTTTTAATTTTTACATTATGTAGCGCATCTTTAGATTGCTCTAAAAGTTTAGAACCATTTTTCCATGCATAAGATATTTCGATAGATTTATCCCAGCCGCTAAATGCAGAATCAAACGTATCAGCTATCTCATCATGAACAGAAATAATATAGTTATCATTTTCCCAAATCAAATATTGCATATTTGTGCTGTTTGAACTCTTTTCGATTGTATAATTTTGCGAAGGCTCCCCACATTCTTTTCTAAATTTTTCTGCAAATTCTGCAAGTGTTCCTAACGAGCCTTCAACTCTATAATTAACTCCGTACAGCAGTGCTTCATTATCATCGTAATCAATGTATCCATCTTCCGTAGTCTTGAATGCAAAATACATTACAAGATCAATTAAATTGTGATCTTCAAACTCAAAACTATAATTAGATTTATAAGATGAAAGCTTGTTTGACCAAACACGCAAAGTTACTTGGTCAGAAGAATTGCTTGAAGCCTTGTTAAATCCGCTGATGAGACTATTGGGCTCTATTTCTTCGTGTGTTACTCCTCCTAGCTCTAAATCGGGAAGTATCTGCTTTACAGACGCAAAATCAGTTCCCCAAGGAATGTTATCGAATGATATCTCCCAGTTTTGAGAATCGTTGCTTGCGTCTGATGTAGTTTCACTTTCTACTGAGATAGTACAATCCTGTGAATTAGCCTTTGCAGTTGAGTTGTCAGAACATGCTGACAGCATAAATGTTTGTGAAACGATGCACCCACATAAAGCTGTAAATATAATCTGTTTCTTCATATTTCAATCTCCTTTAACGATTTGGATTAAGATTATATAAACAGTATAGACAACAGCAGAAAAAATATCAACAAGAAGATAAATATTTTGTAATAAAACAAGTAATGGGCATCCATTTCTGGATGCCCACCATTTGTCTTGCTCAGGATTACTTTCCAATTTTGGTGTCTGGCGGAAAGATGATGTCTTTTCCTGCAAGAAGAGTATCAAGCACATGCTCTAATGCTTCCCAGTCTGAATCCTTCATTTGCGCAAGATAAAGGATTAGACGCTTTTTGAAATTTTCGTCGCCTGTTATTGCAAGTGTGCTAAGAAATGACTCAATCTCTTCTGATGGTGTAAGACCCCTGAACATATCACCTTCTCCAGTAAGGAGCCAAGTTTTGTTGATAGAAAATTCTTTGCAAATCAAGTTTATAGATCGCTCTGACAAATTTCGTTTTCCGCGCTCTACTACAGCAACCGAATTTTGCTTCAACTCAATCCTTTCTCCAAATTCTTTTTGGCTAAGGGAATAATATTCTCGAATCTCTTTTATTCTTTCGTTCATTGTGTTCACCTCCTTCCAATACAAATTATACAGCATAAATATTACTGAGTCAATAAAAAAAATAAAAAAATATCACTAAGTACTTGACAAATGTATTACTGAGTGATATAACATAATCACTCAGTAATAGCAAGGAGATGATGCAATGGACTTAATCAGAATCAATTACGATTCCGAAGTTCCTACAGTTTCGGCAAGACAACTGCATGAGGGACTTGAGATCAATACAAGATTCAACGATTGGTACAAGCGTATGTGCGAATATGGTTTCGCTAAAAATGTGGACTATCAAGCTATTACTCAAAAAAGAGTAACAGCTCAAGGCAATGAAACAACATTCATGGACTATGAAATCTCCATCGACATGGCAAAGCAGATCTGCATGATTCAGCGTACCGAAAAAGGCAAGCAGTACCGCCAGTACTTCATTGATCTCGAAAAGGCATGGAACACACCAGAGCAGGTAATGGCAAGAGCCTTAAAGATTGCCAATAACGAGATTGATAAGCTTAAGGCAGATAATAAGGTACTGATTGCAGACACAGAGCGTATGAAGCCAAAAGAAATCTTTGCAGATGCAGTGGAGTCTAGCAGGACCTCAATCCTAATTGGAGACATGGCAAAACTGATTTGCCAGAATGGTCACGAGATCGGGCAGAACAGACTCTTTGAATGGATGCGTCAAAATGACTACCTAATTAAATGTGGTGGTAGTAAAAATATGCCGACACAGAAGGCGATGGAACAGAAGCTCTTTGAAGTTAAAGAGCGTACCGTTGTGAATCCAGACGGAAGCGTCAGAATTACAAGAACAACGCTTGTGACTGGTAAAGGACAAATCCATTTTATTAACAAGTTCGCTAAGATGAAGGCAGAAATGATGGCAGAAGTTACATAAGAAAGGAACAAACAATGCTTGATATCAACAAGTTTGTAGTGCTTAAAGATTGTATGTACTACGAGGGAACGCATAAGTATTACATATTCCAGTTTGGTAGTACATACACACTACTTGCTGACACAAACAGGGCAATCTTGTACAGAGCAGAAGGCTTTGCAGACATGATTACCTACATTGAAAGATTGGAAACATGCAGGAAGGAGGTGCAGGCGTGATGACAGATAAAAAAGAAAAGTCTAAGACAACAACATACCGCTTTTTGACTGAGCAGAAAAAGCGCACTCTGCAGAAGCTGAGTGAAGTGACAAATAGCTGCTCTAGTATCCAGAACAACTATTTGCTCGGCTGGATAGAGAACACAGTTACAACATCGTAAACTAAAAAAGGAAAACACAACATGGAAAGAAAAATTAAATGTGAACTGTATCGCGACTCGATGCAGAATTACAAAAAATACGGAATCCGCCCAGCCCAGTTGATTATTGCGGACGTACCTTATAATGTCGGAGCTAATCTCTACGGCAGCAATCCAATGTGGTACAAAGGGGGCGATAATAAGAACGGTGAAAGCAAACTTGCAGGAAAAGCTGCTTTTAACTCAGATTTCAATTTCAATCTTTATGAGTACTTCCATTTTTGCTCAAAGATGATGAAAAAAGAGGACAAGAAAAGCCCGACAAGAGGAAGAAGCAGCAACAGTCCTTGCATGATTGTATTTTACTCGTTTGAGCAGACATCAACCTTAATTGCAGCCGCAAAAAAACATGGATTTATTCATTACATTCCATTGGTATTCATCAAGAACTATTCACCACAGGTATTAAAAGCGAATATGAGAGTAGTTGGGGCTACAGAATATGCACTTTGCTTCTACAGAGACAAGCTTCCAAAGTTCAGAAACGGAGCGCAGTTTGATGAAGAGGGAAAAACAATCAGAGGTACTGGTCATATGGTTTTCAACTGGTTTAACTGGGAGAAGGACGAAAAAGACATTCCTAAGATTCATCCGGCACAGAAACCTGTGAAGCTTTTGAAAAAGCTAATCGAAACATTTACTGATCCAGGTGATGTTGTTATTGATCCTTGTTGCGGAAGCGGAACGACATTAAGAGCTGCAAGAGAGCTTGGTAGAAGTTCATACGGTTTTGAGATAGACCGCAATTTCTACCAAAAAGCAAAGGAAGAAATGTTGCAAATATAAATTAAGAGAGGTGGTAAAAAAATGTTCTGGATGACTAAAAAGATGCCAGATAAGACCGCAGGCTATCTAATGTGCACAATCAGATGGGGTGAGACTAGACTTACCCACGAGTATTACTGGGGTCCAGACCCAAAGGGCAGATTTAGATGGTGGGTTTCAAAAGAAGCTTGCCAGGCGAATTTGCCAGACGGTGGATTTGAAGAATCTGGCTATGAGATTATGGCTTGGGCTAGAATGCCAGAACCATACAGAAAGGAAATGTATGAATCTAAGAGAAATACTACCGCATTTGAGCGGAGAAATGAGCAAAGACACAGAGCTGCTGAAAGAAGCGGCAAAGCAGGGCGACACTGTTGCGCTGAATGTAAAAATGCCAGATGGAACACCAACAACAGTAAACGCGGCGATTAAAGCGAAGTACCCACATGTGGTACATATGCAGTATCAAACCGCAAATGGATATACCGTAAACAAAACACTCGCTTGGAAGAAGCTGCTAATGATGATGCTCAATCCAAACAGTATCGAAGAGAACGAAGAAGGAGAGTGATTAGAATTTTTATTTACCATGGAGAGAGTAAAGAGCAATTGCTTGAAACAGCAACACGGCTGCTTCCATGTTTAACAGAAGAACAGCTTGCCTACATCATTGGGATGGAGCAGGCAGAAGAATATAAAGAAAAGGAAGGAGCGAAAGAAAATGATAAATCTGTACTTTGATACGGAGTTTACAGGATTGCATAAAGATACAACCCTAATAAGTATCGGAATTGTATCCGCAAGCGGCGAGTCCTTTTACGCAGAATTTGATGATTCTGCAGGTTATCAGATCACACCTTGGATCAAAGAAAATGTACTAGCAAATACAGTGATAAAGGGTGAGAACAAAGAGCTTGCAGAGCTGCTAGACAAGGAAAACACCGTATTTGTGGTTGGCAACAAATATGAGGTGCGAGAATCACTTCTTGAATGGCTTGGGCATTTCGAAAGCAATATTCAATTTGTGTCAGATGTATCTCATTATGATTTTGTTTTGTTAGTTGATCTTCTGGCAGGTTCCGCATTGGAGCTTCCTAATTACATATCAGCAAGTTGCCACGATATCAACCAGGATATTGCAAGGGTGCTAAGAATTTCTGAAAAGGAAGCTTTTGATTTGTCGCGCGAACAGCTCTTAACAAAGCTGGGAAAGCCACTTCCTAAAGGAGTAAAACACAATGCATTGTATGATGCTAAGATCATTCAGGCGATTTATCGCCAGTTACAGTAAGCCTATGAAGTTAACAGAGGAGCAGCGATTAGAGCTGATTAGACATATCTATAGAAGAATGAATGCAATAGCACCAAAGTCTGGAAGGACGGCAACAGAAATTAAAAGAGTCAGGCAGAAAGCCATGAAAGGGTTGATCCAGAGCTTTTCAGATGAATTTGGTGTGAGAGCAGAACACTTATGGAAACAAAATGAAGCCTTAAAATTTAGAGGATGTAGCTTATATGACTTGCATGAGTTTGTAGATTGCTACAATCCACCAGAAAAGAAGAGAAAGGAGAAAGCGAATGGTTGTAGTGAACAGCGGAGAAAGTTACCTCGGCGCAGAAATCCGCGAATGGTGCAGCCGATCCAAGGAGCAGGATGCGGCAATGGTAAATGCAAAGTATTACAGCGGTTTCAGAGAGCCGAATGACGGAGCGTTTTACTTTGTTGAGAAAGACGGAGAAAACATTTCAAAGTATAGAGTTGTGCGTGATTTAGTCAAGTCACCACGACTGTAAGAAAGGAGATAGACATGAGCAAAGAACTTGAAGCTGCAAGAGCATTGGTGAAAATGCTTGAAGAAAGAGAGCAGGACAACAAGGTTAAGCTGGAAAGCTTAAAAGCCGGAGAGACATTTTGCATTGGAGAGAATGATTATATTGTCCTCGAACATCACGAAGGAAAAACCAAGGTTATCTCAAAGGATTTTATAGCAGAAGACAGAAAATTTGCAGAAGATACAGCGGATTACAAAACATCTGGACTTAGAAAATACATTGAAGCTGAAATCCAGCCAACTATTGAAAATGAGGTCGGAGCAGAGAATCTTGTGGAGCACAGAGTTAGCCTTGAGACAGTAGATGGTCAGGATAATTACGGGGAGCTGACTTGTAAGGTTCGCCCGATTACTTTTGACGAAGCTCGACAGTATAACAATTTGATCGTTAATAACAATTTGAATGATTGGTGGTGGACTTGTACAGCATGGACTAGTCCAAACCGTGAATGCAATCGTTCAATCACCGTTGTTCTTCCGTCCGGCCTCATCAACGGCTACAATTGCAGCTGCGGCTACGGTGTTCGCCCAGTTTGTATCTTAAAATCTAACATCTTTGTATCGAAGGGAGAGTAAATGGCTGAATTAACATTAGAAGGACTGCAAAAGCAGTTTAATGAGTTAAAGAGAAGAGTAAATATCTTAGAAGGTAATTCAAAAAGAAAAATTGATGTTGAGCCTAAAGCAGGTAATCGGTTCGAACTTGCAGGGCTAAAATGGGAAATCATTGATGTTTCTGATTTGGGCTATATGTGCCTTGCAGAAAAATTGGAGAAATCAATGACATTTGATTCGAACTGCAATGACTGGAGAACTAGTGAACTGCGCCAGTGCTTGAATAATGATTTCCTCAGAAAACTAGAAAAGGAAATTGGAGAAGAAAACATTATTGAATTTGAAAGGGATTTGTTATCTGTTGACGGGCAGAAGGAATATGAAAAGTGTAAGGATAAGGTATCAATGCTTACACTTGACGAGTACAGAAAATACAGAAGTCTGATCCCAAACGAAGAGTATTACTGGTGGTTACTTACTCCATGGAGTACGCCGTGCAACGGATATTGTAAATGGACTACCGTTGTTCTTCCGTCCGGCTACGTCTACGACAACTATTGCTACTGCGGCCGCGGTGTTCGCCCAGTTTGTATCTTTTCCCCTTCAATCTTTGAATCTAAGGAGAAGTAATTAAGTGGCAGAAGAACTCAGAGTTATTCTTAAAGCAAAAGAGCTGGCAAAGCATACTTTAATAATAACTTCTAATTGTAACCGTTATCCGAAAAAATATAGGTTCTCACTCGTAGATAAAATGCAAAATAAAGCACTTGAAATTTATGAGCATTTATACGAAGCGAACCGAACAGATTTGAGACTTTATCCTAAAGAGCGATCAGAACTCCAGACAAAAGCAATAACAAAATGTGATGAGTTATTGTTCTATATTGAATTGTCAATGGAATTGAACATCATCAACAATAAAAGTACAGAATATTGGTCAAAGATGGTTTCAGATATAAAGCATATGGCAATTGCCTGGAGGACTAAAGACAAAGAAAGATAATAATATTAGGTTATTTGCTGTTAAGACCGTTGTTCTTCCGTCCGGCAACATCAACAACAACAATTGCAACAACAGCAACGGTGTTCGCCCATTCTGTGTCAAACAGGCCGTCAGAGTAGGCATTAAGCCGAAATCAGCAAAAGATACAAAAAAGCAAATGACCTTTCCAAAGAGGATAAATACAAAGGAATTTTTACTATGGATAAAGATCTTATATGCGATTTTCAAAATTTATACAAAGCATACCGAAAAACGAAATCTGGTAAGAAATTTAATGGAAGTTGTGCGAGATTTCAAACAATGAGTCTTGAAGGGCTTCACATGTTGGAAGAACAGCTTGAGAATCAGACGTACAATATGAACCCGTATAACAAATTCAAAATATATGAGCCAAAGGAGCGAGAAATCAAGTCCTGTGCTTTTAAGGACAAAGTGGTTCAGAATTGCCTGTGTTATACCGTTCTTAGACCAAGGTTGCAGTCTCAATTTATTCGAACCAATTATGCAGGCCAGATAGATAAAGGCACTCATTTTGGAATGGATTGCCTGAAAGAACAGATGCTAAGCTTTTACGAAGAACATGGAACAAGTGGATGGATTTTAAAGTGCGATATACGAAAATTTTTTTACACCATAGAGCATGATCCAGTGAAGGATATAGTAGATTATTATTTCTGCGACGAATATACAGTATGGTTAAACCATTTGTTCATTGATAGCGTTGAAAGCCCAGGTCTTCCACTCGGAAATCCTGTTGCACTAATGTATGCGCTTCTTATGCTTGATGGACTTGACCATTTTGTAACTGGTGAACTTGGAATAGATAAATATGGGCGCTATTCAGATGACTTTTATTTGATATGTTCAAGCAGAAGTTACGCAAAGTGGTGCAAAGAAGCTATAGAAGTTTTTGTTAGCACCCTCGGCCTATCGCTAAATGGGAAGACACAAATAGTTCCATTTCGTAAGGGAATTTCGTTTTTGGGATTCCATCATTATGTAACAGAAGACGGAAAGTACATCAGGAAAATAAAAGGCGAAAATAAGCGTAAAATCAAGAAGAAATTGAGTAATTGGGCAAAAGCTGTGAAGGCAGGGAAGATGACGTTAACAGAGTTTTATACAAAATATAACGCGTGGAAAAATCATGCACTTCACGGGAATTGCAAGAAATTATGCCATTCTATGGACCTTTATGTAGAAGAATTGTTGAAAGGAGTGAACCAATGAATTATGTAAAAGCCCGATATGAGAGTAGTAAAAGAAGCTATTGTTTTGCAGCAGAGGAAGATTTAAAGCCAGGAGACGAAGCAGTAACTCCAAACGGCACAAAAGTTACAGTAGTAGACGAGCTAGTAGACCTTTCGTGGATAGAAGCCTACGGAAGAAGCAATATTAAGGTGATCAAAAGAGCACCAGAGATCGACGAAGCAGAGTGCAAGAACTGCACATCGTGCTGCAACAACAAGGCAAAAACAAAATAAGGAGGATAATATGAGCACTAGATTTACAATTAAGGCCGGATTAGCTTTTAATGCCGTTCTTGTCGAGGATGAAAAGACAGGTGAGATGGGCGTGGGAGTTTATAAAAATAGTGTTGACGATATCAGTTTTTTGTCAGCATTAAGTAAAGCGTCAGATGAGCTACTGAAAAAATTGGAAAAAAGAAAACAAGATGAAGATCTGGAAACTGTGCACGAGCAGGGAAAGGAACCAGAAGAGAAAAAGGAAGAGCAGCCGACATACTACAGTGGAGCTGTTGAGGTTGCAAAAGGTGATAACGTGCTTTTCCCGACAGGGTTAAAGTTTAAAGTGATACAAGGCAAAATAGAATATATTACAGGCAATTTAATGAACGACATTTCTGCATACCTTATATTTTGCAATAACACATTCAAATCATTTGATGATTTGAGCAAGTTTTTTGACAAGATGCATATTGAGATTAAGGAGGGCGAGGAATAATGGCAGCAGTTAAAACAGAAGTGTTAAGTGCAGAAGATCAGCAGGCTAGTTTAATTGTAAACAATAAGCTTATCGACGGTCTTGTACGCCAGTTACAAGAAAAAGAAAAATTTGGTTTAACATTTCCAAAAGACTATAACGTAGCAAATGCATTAGCTGGAGCGTATCTGATATTAAAAGAGACTCTTGATAAGGATAAACGTCCAATTCTTGAAAGTTGTTCACAGGTTAGCATTGTAAACTCACTTATGACAATGGCTACACTGGCGCTTAGTGTCACCAAAAAGCAGGGATATTTTATCGCCTACGGTGGAAAGTGCCAATTCCAGAAATCTTATTTTGGAAATATCACATTGGCAAGACGTAACGGCTTAAAGAAGATCAGTACAGAGATCATCTATGAGGGCGATACATTTAAGTACCACATTGTTAATGGTGAGAAAGTTATTGATGAACATACGCAGGACTTCATGAACATTGACAATGACAAGATCAAAGGTGCTTATGCTGTTGCAAAAATGATGGATGGAAGCCAGATAGTAGAGATCATGAATATTAACCAGTTGAAGAAAGCATGGAATCAGCGAATGGGCGGATTAAAAGAGGATGCTGCCAGTACACACACAAAATTCAAAGATCAGATGTCAAAGAAAACTGTAATCAACCGTTTGTGCAAAATGATCGCAAATACGAGTACAGATGGTAATATTTCTGAGATATCCGACAGACTTGATCAGTTTGAGGACATTTCTCCAATTGAAATTGAGCAGGAAAATGTTGCATACGAAATTAAAAATGAAGCAAATTCAGAAACATTTGTTGAGCCTGTAACTGGAAATCGAGAGTTAAAAGCTGATGCAGACGGTGAGCAGGGACTCCCGGCATTTATGCAGTAGGGAGATAGCCTATGGATGAAATCAAATGGAGAATAGAAGGTATTTTCAAAGCCAATGCCGCAAAGTGTCTGGATGAAATCGGAAGAGATGCGGAGATAACACCAGAACAAGTACTTGAGAAAGCAAGAGACGAACAGTCAGAGCTTCATAAGTGCTTTGAATGGAATGACAGCATAGCAGCAGAGAAATATCGCTTGCAACAGGCAAAACAGCTTATCCAGTTCTTTGTAGTTGTCCCAAAACAGGACAATAAACCACCTATTAGGCACTTCCAGATCACAAGTCAGAGAAATGTGTATATGCCGACAACACATTTTGCAACACAACCTGACGAGTATCGGAAGCTGCTGCAGAGGGCTTACGCAGAGCTGAGAAGCTTTCAAAATCGGTATAAGTCGCTTTCTGAGTTAGAGGGTGTCTTTGAAGAAATCGACAAGATAGCCGTCTAAACAGTTTCAATGCTTAATTCGAGTGTTCTATGGATGGTGTAACGGTATGCACCATCTGAGAAAAGAAATAGCTCATATGTCAAAAACAAAACAACATACGACAGTACAGAACAAGATAGCGCAGTACACTACATAACAGCGTATCATATTACAAAACATAACATTGCATCATTCATAGAGCATTCGAGTTAAGCGGATTTTATGGGCTAACACGAGGCGGTAAGTAAACCTCAACAAGATAAAAGCATTATATCAAACAAAACAGCACAATACATCGTAGAGCAAAACACTACAGAACAAAAAAGATTACTTGCTACTTCATGCTAGCTCATAAATTAGAACATTAAACGTCAGAATAATATAGAAAAAAACAGAACATAACACAAAAAAACAAAAGGTATCCATTCTGCATATGGCATAAGCCACAAAGCAAATCATAGCACATAATAACATAAGACAGCATCTTACAGGACATAACAAGACATAACACAGCACCGTAAATTTCTTATGCCATGTACCGAGTGGATACCGACAAAACAAACTGGTAGCATTTGCAGGCAGCATGAGTTGCCAGCACAGAGCAGAACGCTACAGAACAGCACACCACAACACACGACATCGCATTTCATGTTGTCTGCAAGTGTTACCAGAACACTTGAAGCTTCCGTTTGAGACGCGGCATGAACCGCAGAAAATAACATATGACAGTACAGCATATCACACAGCAGCACAAAATAGCACATAACATTGCATCACAACGTTCATGACGCGCCTCGAGCGAAAGCTTAGACCAAAACAAAAAAGGAGAACACAAATTATGGCAAAGAAGGAAGAAACACAGGTTATCGAATTAAAGCCGTTAAGTATCAAGCAGGCAAGAATTACTATTGCAGGTGATGGAGATTTGGTACTCAACAAAATGAATGATTGTAACGCTAGAAGACTGACTGACGAGAGAAAGAACAAGGCTAAGGACACAGCGGCTACAAATGTGTGGGAAGAAGTCATCACCGCCATGCACTGGTATGATGGAAAGCCTACAGACTTCACAGAAGAGGGTTTAAGAAAAGCACTGACCAATAATGCTCCGTGCATTACAGCATTCGGTCTGAAAAAGTCATTTGGACAGGCTGTTGTGCAGAACAAGATTGACACTTACGCAACTAAGTTCAATGCCGCTGTAAATGTCATCGCGAAGGGCAATCTGGTTCCGATCAAGTTTGCAGAGCATTATATTGATGAAAAACTTATGTCGCCGAAGAAGGGTGCTCCGGTACTTGTACGACTGAACCGTTTTAGCGGATGGAGTGCAACATTCACCATCCAGTATACAGAAAATGCGTATTCCCTGGAACAGATTTTAAACATCATCCGTCTTGCAGGTTTTGGAAATGGAATTGGAAGCGGAAGAACTAGCGGTTACGGTCGTTACCACATTGAAAGTGTGGAGGGATGAATGACATAGAACTCTTTGAGAAGATTAGTAACAACATGCGTCAAGGCTTGATGGATTTCACAAAGGACAGTAAATGCAGTCAGTGTGGACAATGCTGTTCGAACCTGTTACCGATGAGTGGCAAAGAAATCAAGAAAATTCATTGGTACATAAAGCAACATCATATTTCCGAGCGTAAGCACCAGATTCCATGCGCAGAGGAGCGATTAGTTGACCTTACCTGCCCGTTCTTGGATGAGAGTAAGCCAACAGAAAAGTGCACTATCTATCCAGTTAGACCAGAGATTTGTCAGAAATTTACTTGCTGCAAGGCAGAACGAGACAAGCAAGATGTTAGCTGGGCATTCAGAAAGAAAAGCACAATTAAAGGCGTGAATGTAAGAGAGGAGTTTTTCAGATGATTCTAACATGCTTAGCCAGCGGCAGTTCTGGTAATTGCTATGCTTTAAAGGATAGCAAAGGTAAGATGCTTCTTCTTGATGCAGGAATCCCGATCATGAAGATCAAAAAAGGCTGTGACTGGAAAGTATCTGATATTGTTGGATGCGTTGTCACACACAAGCACAGAGATCATTCAGAAGCAGTAAGTGATTTGGGAGAAATGGGAATCCCAGTCTACAAACCTTACGAAGATAACTCCTATATCGGCGAATATGGCGAATTTGGAATCGTATCGGTTCCAATGACTGATGTGCACGGACACTTCAAACATACCGATGCAGACGGTACAGAGTGTCCGTGTTACGGATTCATTATCAAGCATCCAGAAATGGAAAGAATGCTCTATATTACCGATACGGAGTTCGTAAGGTGGCAATTTAAGGATATTAGCCACATACTGGTGTCTTGCAATTACCAAAAGAAGTACATTTCAGAGGATGTCACTGGTAAACGATTACACGTTATCAAGGGACATATGGAACTAGAAACGTGTGCAGGCTTCATAGAAGCTAACACAACAGACGCACTCCAGAACGTCATTATTTGCCATTTAAGCGCAAATAATGCAGTGCCGAAAGAAATGGTTACAAGAATAAAAGGAGTCGCAGGAATGGCAAATGTGGACGTTGCAGAAGCAGGTAAGACCTGGCAATTATTTAATCTCGAAACATGTCCGTTCCTGTAAGAAAGGAAAAGCAAATGAGCAATAAAGAAGCCGTGAAGATATTAAAGAAGAAACTTGATACTTGCACCAGAGCAACTGAACAAGCCTTAAGGAAAAAGGATTACAAGGCAGTTGAAAAGTCAATGAGAACCGCGTTTGTATTCATGAAGGCACATAGCGCTCTTAAAAAGCAGATTCCACAAAAACTGGTTATTCTAGCAGATAAGAACGCATGCAGCTGCTCTGTATGTGGAAACATCATAAATGATTGCCTTGCTTCCTATTGTTCAAAATGCGGGCAGAGAATTGATTGGGAGGATCGATAAATGGCTATTGCAAAAAGTGATGAAATAAAAAACCTTTTGGTTAGCAATAGTGAATTGATGGTTACGACAGCATATCCACATACCTATTGCCGTGTAGTACCCCTACAAACGGCATGTGAAATAGTCAACAACATTCTTAAAAACAGAGACATGCATAAAACAATTGCAGAAGAACCAGTCGTCTGCACATCAAATGAAAATGTATATGAATGGTGTTGCCCGACATGCGGCACACGGTATGAATCAGAAGCAGGTGCTTGTGTACACTGTCCGTACTGCGGACAGAAGATAGATTGGAGCGAGTATGATTCTGAATGAAATTTTGAAGCTTATGGAATGCTTTCCTGGCAGCAGTATTAGCAGTAAGGGATACTTGCTTTTAAACAAGCAGCGTTCGGGCTTTTCCATAGCTGACATTGAGAGCGAAGAAGATCTTAAATGTAAATTGCTTGAATACGTGTCAAGGGATGCTTGTAAAACAATGGTTTATCAACAGCATGTAAGGAACGTAAGATTCTGGAATAGAACTCGAAAGGGTATAAACCAGTATCTGCAGACGAATTTTTCTGATGACGACATGCTTGATATATACCAGTACTTAGGCAATGGCATCAGGCACAAGCTCACCAAAGAGTTTGTAGAGAATGGATATGATCTAAAACTGATAAAGGAGGTACAAGATGGATGAGATTAAGATCGGGACTCCTGTCTATCACGTAGAGGAATACCGATTAAGCAACTATGAATTAAAACAGAAAGGATTCGAAGGGTTCGACAATTACGGACTTGAAGTTGTTGAATCAATCGTTATAGCTGTGACAGACACACATTTTGACACAATAACAGAAAAACGCGACATCGGAAGCAATACGAATAATATACATCATTGGGAGAGATTAACGCTTGGAAGGGCAGTATTTCTGAGCAAAGAAGAAGCTGCGGAAGAAGCTGATAACCGTGCACACGATATCCAGTTAGGATATCACCGTTCAAAATTTAGCCAGCGTCCAATGTATAAGAATTGGCTACACTGGCAAGATGCAGCTAAGGTAAAGCCATTTAAAAAGCAAACAGGGCATAGAACAAACTTTGTCGCGAAAAAAGCTACACTTCCAGAAGAAATTTACATCGCATGGAGAGATGGAAAGTTAACTGGACCAGAAGGAGCAAAGAAGATAGGCGTTTGCATTACAACCTTTGAAAAGTATGCAAGAGAAGAACTTGCAAAGAGAGGTGATAGGCATACCGTTAAAACTGGTAATAAAGTACCGCCAAAGCCCTTGCCGCCAATGTTTGATGACTGCTTTGAACAATGGAAGCTTGGTTTACTCTCAGATGAAAAGGCGGCTAGACAATGTGGAATGTCACACACAACTTTCCGCAAGTATGCAAATATCCGATTGAAAGAGATTGGAGAGCAGAGGAAGGGAATCCAGGGGAGAGCAATTCTTCCGCCAAACTTCGCAGACGTATATCTGGAATGGGAACAAGGAGACATTGGATACAACGAAGCCGCAAAGAAATGTGGTCTTGGATACTACACATTCAGATACTATGCAGAGAAAAGATATAACGAAAGAATGGACGCAGGAGTGTTCCAGTATTAAAGGAAAGAAGGGCTTCAAAGTGAAGAAAAACCGGCAAACCTTACTAGCTGAAAAGTTAATTGCGCCTACGCTTGCTTTTGAACTTGGCATGACAGAAAAAGAGCGAAAAGATTTTCTCAAAGCTATGCGAACAATGTTTAAATTGAAGATTAAGCAGGAAATAAGACCAGAGGAAGAGCTTATGTACACTCTTACAAGGCAGAGGGAACTAGGCGCAAGGAAGAAAAGAATCAAACTTTAAAGAAAAGAGGTGTTCCATATGAACAAAGTAATTTTAATTGGAAGATTAACCAAAGACCCAGAAGTGCGCTATACACAGGGTCAGGAAACAATGGCGGTAGCCAGATATACACTGGCTGTAGACAGAAACCGTAAGCAGGACAACGGTCAGAATGCAGATTTTATCAACTGCATTAGCTTTAAAAAGAATGCAGAGTTTGCTGAGAAATTTCTGCACAAGGGAACAAAGATCGCTGTTACTGGACGCATCCAGACGGGTAGCTACACAAATAAGGATGGCCAGAAAGTGTACACAACGGATGTAGTTGTAGACGAGCAGGAGTTTGTGGAAAGCAAGAAGAATACACAGCCAGCTCCAGAACCGGCGCCTGCAGGTGGATACGAGGGATTCATGAATATTCCGGACGGTGTAGAAGATGAGGGACTGCCATTTAACTAAAAAGAAGGGAGATGTTTGAGATGATCATTGTGAGACAAGACAGAAATGCTTTTTACAACTGGGACAATATAGTTGGTATTTATATCAACGGAATTTCAAGAACAGAAATATTATTAAAACATGTTAAAAATGAAAACGAGTGGACTGATTACCCAATTGGCAGTTATAAGAATGCAGAAAATGCCAAGGCTGCGTTCAAGGAACTTATAGAGGACATTTCGGAAAAAATTCCACTTGTTGTTGTGCCAACCGATGAAGAAATTGAGAACAGCATTCATCAGGGGACAGAATCAAGCTCAGAAGAGGAATAAGATGCATCCAAATAAATTTTTTAAGGAATGCGATCTGCGAACAGATGTGGATTTTGTAGAAGTTTTTGATGCAGATTTAAAAGAAAAACTTGAAAATATTCATCCTAAAAACTTTATCAAAACAAGAGTTACAATGCCAGTATATAAGATTGCGATAGAATTTTACACAAATAATGGAAACTATCGCACCGCTGAAAAGTACGCAGTGTTTGATTCATCATCAGATAACGAATATGCGGACATGTGGCTTGACATGTTTGTTACAGATTACAACTCAGAAAATCCGCAGCACAGAATGAATGACCCAAAGATTCTCAGCGTAGAGAAGATTTGTGATGCTGTGCTGCCAATTGGTTAGAATTACTCAATACGTATATCGCACCTTTAGCGTTTAAAGGTTGTTTCGAGATGCGAAGTTGGATCATTGAACAAAAGCATCGAAAAAAGTAATGAGATAGAAATGTAAAAATACACTCTCTAAGTATGGATTTACCTCATAAAAATGAAATATTTTTTTGTGAGGCAAATACGTGTTGAGGAAAGCGTCCAATCTAAATGAATTACTAGAAACATGTCCATATAATGGCAATATTATAGACAGTTTTGTAAAGGCATGGTCAGTGGTTAACAATTCTGACAACAAAAAGCTTATATGCAATGTGTCAGGTGGGTCTGACAGCGACATAATGCTAGACTTGATCTGGAGAGTAGATATCAACAATAAAGTTGATTATGTCTGGTTCGATACAGGAATGGAATATCAGGCAACAAAAGATCATTTGAAAGAGTTGAAAGCCAAATACGGAATTAACATTTCAACTCAAAAAGCAAAAATTCCAGTTCCAGCAGGATGCAGAAAATATGGATTGCCATTCGTATCAAAACGAGTAAGTGAAATGATACATAGATTGCAAGCTCACGGATTTCTATGGGAAGATGGTGATTTTGGAGCGTTGCTTGCAAAATATCCGAACTGCAAAAGTGCCTTAAAATGGTGGTGTAACGAAAACAGCAGGATTCTCAATATAGAAAATAATGCATATTTAAAAGAGTTTATGATGTTGAATCCACCAACTTTCTCAATTTCCAATATGTGTTGTCATTATGCAAAGAAAGAAGTAGGAAATTCTATTGTAAGGAAAAGCAACTATCAGGTCAGAATTGAAGGGATAAGAAAAGCGGAAGGAGGGCAAAGGAGTTTTAGGTACAAATCTTGCTTTAGCGCTAATACAAAGGCTGGTTGTGATGACTATAGACCGCTTTTTTGGTACACAAATAAAGACAAGGCGGAATATGAGAAAAATTATGGTATTGTGCACAGCAAATGCTATTCAGAGTACGGCCTAAAAAGAACCGGTTGCTCCGGATGCCCATTTGGAAAAGGCTTTGAAGATGAACTTTCTACCATTAAAGTCTATGAACCTAAGCTTTTTAAAGCGGCAACGTACGTATTTAACGATAGTTACGAATATACAAGAAGATACCGGGAATTTGTGAAGAAATTAAAAGAAGAAAATCAAACGGAAGGAGGGAAAATATTTGAAAGCGATTAACGAACAAATTGCATCAACTTATGACCGAATGCCCTTTGAGATTGCTGATTTGGTTGCCTATGTCGATGGAAGCTACGATCAGTCTACCCAGTGTTTCTCCTATGGCATGGTAATATTGGAAAACGGAGAGGAAAAGACCTTCAATAAGAGCTTTTCTGATTCTAGCCTTCGCAGTATGCGAAACGTTGCAGGTGAGATCATGGGCGCTAGAGCTGCGCTAGAGTATGCCATCAAAAACAATAAGAAGCGACTTATTATACGTTATGATTATGATGGAATAGCAAACTGGCCACTTGGAAAATGGAGTGCAAACAAAGAAGCAACAAAGTCATATGTAAAATTTGTAAGAGAGGCTGCGCAAAAAGTTCAAATCACCTTTGAGAAGATCAAAGCGCATTCTGGCGACAAGTATAATGACTGTGCTGACAAGCTTGCAAAACAAGCATTAGGGTTGGTTAAGTAGGAGAAAGATATGAGCAGAAGTAAAATGTATGGAATAAGGAGTGATTATACGGGAACGGTGCTTTTTGAATATCCTAATTCATGGCTTTTCTCTCCCAATATATGGGGAATGCTGCCAAATAAATATATTCCAGACTACATCGAGACTCCGTATGGATACAAGTTAATGATTATTGAACCGCATTATGGTCCCAAAGTATGGTCAAAAACAAATGAAAAGGTTAATAATTGTGATAATACACCAGATAGAGTATGTTGGGAACTTTCCAATCAGAACATTTTTTCTACCAATAACAAAGACTTAATAGCGGATTCAATTATTAAGTTTATGGAACAGAATATCCAATATCTGGAAGCTTCAAAACCAGAGAATATCATTAAACGTTTTTCGGAAATTGCGAGTAACATTAGGTCTATTAACGAAAAAGAGTATCCGTATTTTGTTTTTAAAAATACTACCTGTGATGATAGCGTGGAGAACTGGTTTGAAAAATACGATGAAGAGACAGGGGAATACATCGAATGCTCAATGATTCAAAACAGCGATCATTTTCTGGCAGAATTTGTACTTTTCAAGGATGGAAAGATTGATAAATTCGTAAGCAACGAGGATTATTTTAAAGAAAAAACTATGGCGGAGGTATAAAAATGTCAATAGTATCAAGCTACACGTTAAAGGATAAGAAATGCGTCTCAGTAAATATTTATAGCATTGACGCAGCTGCAATTCTTCACGACTTCCTTATTAAGGCAGCCAACAAGAGGATGGAAGAAGGAAAATTTGGTGAAGCGGAAGTGGCACTTCACGATGCAAACGAGCTTACAGCAGCCATGGAAGAAGCTTTTGAGGAAAAATCCAATGGATAAAGAAGGATGGTGTAGACCTAAAGTATGGCTCATGTATATATTTGGCGATCAATGCTGGATAAGCTGCTTGCCACAGCAAAAGTGGCAGTTTAAACGTAAGGAAGGAGGCGAAGTTACCATTTTTAGTGAAAAGCGGCATATCAACTTTAAAATAACAGAAGAAGAATTTAAAGCGCGTTGGTCAGAAATTGAGGTGAAAGGGAAATATGATAAATTTACCACAGAATGATTATCTCAATGTTGAAAAGAATGGAATCACATATTCCTGCTGTACGCTTCGCCAGAAGGTGCGTCACACAATTGGACTTGACGATGCTACACGGAGAATGCTTTATAAACGCAATGGAAAGACGTATTTCAAGCCCACCAGAAACTACTTCAATGGCAAGGATGAAGAGCTTGAAAAGCTTGTTGATGCAGGTTACATGGAAAGCAGAAGATGCGGAACAACAAAGGAAAGCATCACATACTACTTCACGAACGAGGGGCTTGATTGGCTAGAAGAGCAGCTGCACATCACAATTAGGAGGCGAAAATAATGGAACATGGAATTGCAAAAGCTATGAAAAAAATGACATATACCTTTGGCAGCTTTTGTGAAATAACCATTTATCCACAGCAGAAGTGGAAGTATTACATTGATGATATTTGGGTAATCCTGAAAAATCGCAATGTAAGAATAGTGCTTCGTGAGGAGGAATTTGACGAAGATTGGAAGAAACCAGAAACTAAGGCAAACAAGGAAGGTGCGTGTAATGAATAAAAGGCAGAAAAAGAAGCGATTCAAGAAACTTTATGGTATGAATCCAAAGCAGTATCAACAAGCTATGCAACTGGTATCGCTTGAAGAACCATTGGAAAAATTTATGGATTCAGAAACGGCTACATTTACAGATTTGGGGAGTTGCTTTGAAAGAATTAAAGATGGACTGCAAAAATCAGTTTCTGCTTTGGGAAAGTTGAGCTGTGAATCGTTCTATTTTTGGGTAGAGCAAATTGAAAAGGAGCTGAAAAAACGAAGATAAAAATGAATAAATATGGAAACATTGCAAAGGTAAAAGCCGTCGAGTTGGAGAACAAGAAGCGACTGCTGAAAATCAATCCCCAGCTGAACGATGAAAGCGGAATCTACATTTTGACCAGAGAGGATGAGAACGGCTTCAAGTTTGCATATATCGGGCAAGCATTGCACATACTTAGTAGACTGGCAAGTCATATGGTTGGCTACAAACAGCACATAGACTTGAGCTTGAGAAAACACAAACTGTACTCGGAAAGCAATCCTTATGGATGGAAGGTTGAACACATGAATGTTCCCCTTGATCAGCTTGACGAGCAGGAGAAGTATTACATCAGATTTTATGCGGAAAATGGCTATCAGCTTCGAAATGTTAGCCTGGGTGGACAGGGCGAAAACCGTTCAAGCGGATCTATAGGAGACAGAAAGCAGCCTAGAACATATTTAGAGGGAATACAGCAAGGCAAGAAGTCGTTAGCTAAGGAATTATCGGCTATCGCAGAAAAACACCTTACAATCGCTGTTAAGGCTGAAAAACAGGGTAATAAAGTTTCGGAAAGGCAAAGGGATAAGTTTATGGAGCTTATCAGTGTTGAAAACTATGAGGAAGGAGATATTATCAATGGATAATTTTGATATTTTTTGTATTGAGAATGCAGAAGCATTTTGAAGATGAAATGAAAGATTGCAAGCAACTATACATCGTAAATGTGGACAAGGATGAAATGTGGAATTTATATTTGGACAGTTTTGAACCTGGTGCAAACATTTTGTTCAGAAAGCGCCGAGAGTATGATTGCAGTTGTTGCAGACATTTTGTCAAGAGCATTGGAGCTGCTGTAACTATTAAGGATGGTACAATTCATACAATTTGGGAATTTGATGCCGGCAGCGAAGAGTTCCAGAAAGTGTGTGATGCTTTAGATTCTTTTGTAAAGGGTAATACGATTTCTGACATTTTTGTTAGTAAATTCAAAAAAGTTGGAACTGACCGCGATTTTGAAGAAATCAATGGAAGATCTCATGAGTGGACACATATGTTTTTAGATTTGCCGGGCAAATGGGTAAACAGGAGCGGCAAATCTAACGAGAGGATTCGTGCCGAATATAGGGACACCAAGAACGTATTCAAACATTCGCTTGATGAAATTAGTATGGAGGCTGTTGACACAGTACTTGAGTTAATCAATTCGAACACGCTGTATAAGGGTGAAGAGTGGAAGATTCAGTTAATTGTGTTCAAGAAATATAAGAGGATATATGAAAAACTGCCTGATTCCCAGAAAGATCTTTTTGCATGGGAAAAGTCAGCAGAAGTGGGTTCGGTAATTGGCAGAATTAGAAATCATTCCATTGGAACCTTGCTTGTCAATATTAGTAAGGGAATGGATCTCGATCAAGCTGTTCGAAAATATGAAGTAATTGTAGCTCCGGCAAACTACAAGAGAGTCAAAGCAATTTTTACGAAAAAGATGTTAGAAGATGCAAAGAAGACAATCGCGGAATTGGGATATATGGATGCTCTTCAACGTCGCTTTGCCAATCTTGATGATATTACAGTCAATAATATCCTGTTTTCAAACAAAGATGCTACAAAAAGAATCGTCGGAGCAGATGACATCTTTGGTCAGATGGAGAAGGAGGTAGTGGTAAATCCAAAGAAGTTCTCTAAAGTTGAAGAGATTTCAGCACAGGATTTCATTGACAAGGTGCTTCCTGCAGCTAGGGAAGTTGAAGCTTTTGTTGAAAATAAACATGCTTCTAATTTTGTCTCTTTAATCGCTCCAATAAATAAGGACGCAAAGTCAATGTTTAAGTGGAACAATCCTTTAGGTTGGGCTTATAGCGGAAATATCACTGATTCCGATATCTGCAAGAATGTAAAGGATGCTGGAGGAAAGGTTGATGGAGTGCTTCGATTCTCTATTCAGTGGAATGATGGTCAAGACGACAATAGTGATTTGGATGCTCATTGCAAAGAACCAAACGGCAACGAAATCTATTTTGCGGATAAACATGGTCGAACTGGCGGAAATTTGGATATTGACATTAGAGAGCCAATAAGCCAAAGACCAGGAGTTCCATCTGTCGAGAATATTGTTTGGAGCAATTACAATCGAATGATTCCTGGAACATACAAATTCTATGTTAATCAGTATGCGGCGAGAGGATCAAAAGGATTTTCTGCTGAGATTGCTTTTGGTGGGGAGGCTTATAGTTTTAGCTATCCACATCCGGTTGTAGGAAATGTCAATGTTGCCGAGATAACAATGAACAAAAATAATGAGTTCACAATCAAGCCGATTCTTCCTGCAACATCCGGAACTGTCAACAAGGAAATTTGGGGAGTAAACACTAATCAGTTTGTACCTGTATCAGTGATTAGCTATAGCCCGAATTATTTTGATGATCAGAACGGAATTGGTCATAGGCATTTGTTCTTCTTCTTAAAGGGATGCAAGAACACAGAAGAACCAAACGGATACTATAACGAGTTCCTAAAGCATGAGCTTGAACCACATAAGAGAGTATTTGAAGCTCTGGGTGCGAAGTGTCATGTAGAGAATGCAGATGATCAGTTGTCCGGGATTGGTTTTAGCATGACTAAGAGAGCAGAATTGGTTGTTAAAGTCAAGGGTGCGACAGAACGTATTATGAGAATTAAATTTTAAGGAGAAATTATTATGGAAAAGAATTTATTTGAGTTAGCGACAAGATGCAAGTACCGTTTCCCATATCGTGGACAGATAACTATTGAAGATTTATGGGATCTTCGCCCAACTGATTTGGATTCAGTCTTTAAGACCTTGAATGCAGAAGCTAAGAAGGCATCAGAGGAGAGTCTTCTGGAACCGAAGACAGAGAAAGACGAAGAACTTTCCAACAAGATTGAAATTATTAAGTATATCGTTTCTACAAAACTGGCAGAGCAGGCAGCAAAAGAGAGTGAAAAGGCTAATAAGGAAAAGAAGCAGAAGTTGTTAGCTATCAAGGCTAGACGAGAGGAAGCTGCACTGGAAAATATCTCAGATGAGCAGCTGAATAAGATGATTAACGAGTTATAAAACATTTTGGGCTGGCTGCTGCGGCAGCTGGCTCATTGGAAGGAGATAATTTGCAGGATAAATATTTAAGCGTAATAACAAACTTTGGCTGTCATTATAGCTGTCCGTATTGCATTGTTAAGAATAACAACCTGAATATTCCAAAGTCAACGGTTAAGGGACTTAGCAGATTACATAATGAAATATGTGATAATAACATCAATTGGGTTTCTGTTTCTGGTGGCGGTGATCCACTGTGGGAATATGAGAATCATGAGCGCTGGTGGAAACATTTCTTTCAACAAGTTCCATTAGCAGTCCAATTAGAATTGCACACATCCATTCTTAATATCGAACAGGATCTAAAAGAACAGTTTAACCGCATTGTATACCATCTCCATACATTTGAACAGTTGAAACACGTAAAAAGGTCTGAGGGCGGAGTCTTTGAAGAAATTGTTAGAGTAGTATTCGTGGTGACAGAGAATTTTACTGAGGACTTGATTGATAAGATCGCGGAATACTGCAAAGAATCGCCAGAAATTGACGAATTGAGTTTTCGCCAGATGGTGGATGACCATTACAAATCGACTAATTACTGCGCAGAGTACTTAAGAGCAGGACACAAGGACAGATGGTGGTATATCGAGCAGTGCGATTATAACCTGTATTATTGTGAAAACAAAATATACACGGAATATCGCAAGATTGGAGAAGAATTATAAAAAAGTACTATGGGGGGGTTGACTGCTGTAGCAACCAGCTTCCTTAAAATAAGTATCTAAGTGATGCAGGAGGTGAGTAATTGAAGGCACTTACATTAAATGAACTGCGGCAAATGGTCGGTCAGCCGGCCTGGTGTCCAAAGGAAAATGCATACGGAATAATAACGTGTGATAAATATGGAAAATGGGCCGGAATCCCGTTTTTGTACGGAGTATGTAAATACGAAGAATCAACAGTCGAATTTAATCACAATATTGTTAGCAGAAAGCTGAAATGCTTCAAAATTGAAGATAAGAAAGAAATTCCAATGAAACTATTGTCAAAAGTAGATGATTGTGGAAATAAAAAAATGGTATGCCCGAACTGCCAGAGGGCAGAGATATTTACGGCATCAGCAAAAATATATCCGTACTGCCCTTGGTGCGGACAAAAACTGGAAGGAGAGGACACATGAAAATCTGGACAGAGGAAAAGCTTATTGAAGAAGGCTATGAAATCAGAAACGCACAAATCAAAGGTGCGGAGCTGACAATGGAACATTGCGGTTGCATATCGCTTGACGTCGTTGTTGAAGGCGCAGGTTGGGGATGCATTTTTGGCGGCTACAGTCTCGGACACGGTTATCTGGGGGCGAAAGAATTTAGTGGCTATGGTCCGGGAATGGAATCCATTGCCAGAATAATGGATACAGTTGGAGTTACAAAGTTGAGTGATTTAGAGGGAAAATATATACGAGCCGCAGTAACTGGAGATAGAAGATTAAAAATCATTGGAAATATAATCAATAATAAGTGGTTTGATATTGAATCGTTCTTTAAGGATGCACAGGCAAACGATGAGAAGGTATTAGAAGGGAGTAATAAATGAGTATTAGACATATTATCTTATGCATTGAGTTTGTATTTCTTGCGGTTCAACTCATAATGGCTAGAGCCGCATATAAATCTCCACTAAAGTGCGGAAAAACTGCTAAAATCGTGAATATTTTAGCACTTATCGCTATGCTGCTGTGCAACATAGCAATAATAGTTTTAAAAAATATCATGGGGTGAACTGGATGTTCAAAATAATGAGCCGAAACAAATACGATAACCTGATCAGAGAGAACGCAGAACTTAAGCGCGCAAATGCAGACCTTGAAGATAAACTGAATCAGTTTGAAGCAGAAAAAGCTGTAAATAGTAAATACAAATGCGGAGGATATTGTCGCGTTTGTGAGAATGGATACGAGATACCGAGCTATACCATAGGTCGTGATTATGGATGCTTGTTGAATACAGAATGCAAATCCTTTGTAAAACGTAAAGAATGAGAGGAGTTGAATATTATACAGATAATGATAATTAAGATTAAGAGTGTTTTATGTATTACCCTGCTTTTGGCTATGCTTTCTTACTACATAGGCCCAAAAAGGACTAGAACATTATTTGGAGCATTGTGGATTATCTCACTGATACTTTTGTGGGTTTTGACTCTTTTATAACGTTATTGTTTTTATAGGAACGAGTTGTAAAAAAACAAAAGAGAAAATACATGTTGACAGGAGAGACTATGATAAACGGTGAATTAGTGGTAGACAACTTTGCAGGTGGCGGCGGAGCTTCGACAGGAATAGAGATGGCAACGGGGGTAAGTGTTGATATTGCAATTAACCACGATCCAGAAGCTATCCGAATGCACAAAACAAACCATCCAACTGCAAAGCACTATTGTGAGGATGTTTGGCAGGTAGATCCAGTAAAGGCTTGTGACGGACACCCAGTCGGGCTTGCATGGTTTTCACCGGACTGCTTTGCAAAAGGAACTTTGGTTCTAACGGAAACTGGATATCAGCCGATAGAAGCCTTGCGAGTTGGTGACAAGGTACTGACGCACAACGGATCATGGAAACCCATTACTGCAACTATGATGTCTCGCAAAAAAGCGGTGAGAATCGTAGGGTACGGTAATGTTGGAATGCTCTGTAGTGAGGACCATCCATTTTTAATCAAAAATTGTCCTCACTTATGGAATAACCAAGTTAGGCAGTACAAAAGAGTCCACAATGATATGCAATGGGTCAGAGCAAAGGATATCCAAGGGGATATGTACTGGGCATGCAGAATAAGCGTAGATCCTATGCCTATCCCACAGCTGGAAAAGCCGAATACGAAATCAGTTTTTCTGCCAGTGGATGAGAGATTGCTGTGGTTAGCTGGAAGATATGTGGGAGATGGTTGGACCAGATTAACGGATACTCGTGCGGAAATTACAATCGCTAGTGGGATGCAGGATGTGGAGTTTCTAAGAGAGAAACTAAATATGTGGTCACGTAAAGGAGTGCGATGCAAAGATGGTGAATTAAGCTGGTACTATCGCGATGTTCGTACAGGTGGACAATTCACTGCCAACAATCGAGCACTTGTTAAGTGGTTGAGAAGTAATTTTGGCCACTTAGCATTGCAAAAAACGATTCCGGCATGGCTATATGGCGCACCAGAGCCGTATAAGGAAGCGTTTATGTCGGGCTATTTGAGCGCAGATGGTTGGACAAGTGAAAATAAGGTTGAGTGCACAACCATTTCCAAGAAGCTTGCCTATGGGCTCCGTACATTGGCGGTCACAATGGGGTACTCACCCACTATCTACATGAATCATCAGGGAGATAAGATTGAAGGCAGGACTGTAAAAACTCATGATATTTATATCGTGAAGTGGAAAATAGCCATTGACGACAAACATGCACAAACATTTACGGAAGATGGATATTTGTGGACGGCTGTTAAAAAAGTTGAGAAGACAGGTACAGTCGAAACCTTTTACAATATCAGTGTGGAAGACGATGAAACTTACATTGTTGAAAGTATAGTTGTACATAACTGTAAACATTTCAGTAAGGCTAAAGGTGGAAAGCCGAAGGATAAATTCATCCGTGGCCTTGCTTGGGTGGCTTGCAGGTGGGCTGGACTAGTTAGGCCTAGAGTGATAATGCTTGAAAATGTCGAGGAGTTTAAAACATGGGGGCCGCTTAATAGACGGCATCACCCTATAAAATCGAGGTCAGGAGAAACGTTCAAACGTTTTATCAAGCAACTTACAGATTTAGGATATGCTGTAGAGTTTCGCGAACTAGTCGCAGCTGATTACGGTGCGCCTACAATGCGTAAAAGATTCTTCTTAATTGCCAGATGCGATAATAAGCCAATATTATGGCCTGAGCCTACACATGCTCCATTAGATAGTGAAGCGGTTAAAAAGGGTATTTTAAAGCCATATGTAGGGGCATACACACAATTAGACTTTTCGATTCCATGTCCAAGCATTTTTGACACATCGGAAGAGATCAAAAAGAAGTATGGTGTTCGTGCAGTCAGACCATTAGCTCCAAAAACAATGCAGCGGATTGCACGAGGCATTCAGAAATTTGTTGTTGATAATGCCGATCCATTCATTGTTGAAATCGGATATGGCGAATCTAAAAATCAAAAAAGCCCAAGAGCATACAGTGTAGAAAAGCCTTTGCATACTATCGTTGCAAAAGACAAGAATTTCCTAGTAGCTCCGATCCTAACCCAGTATCATTCATATGAAAATGACAGTATTCGTGGACAGGGCATCAGTGAACCAATAATGACTGTAGATGGTTCAAACAGATATGGACTTGTAACATCTTTCTTGAGTAAGTTCTACAAGACTGGTATCGGGCAGGATGAGCGAGAACCATTGCATACTGTAACAACGTCAGCTGGTCATTTTGGAGAAGTCAGAGCTTTCCTGATTAAATATTATGGCAGCAATGATGGTCAGAATATTAAACAGCCCCTAGACACAGTAACAACACACGATAGATTTGGACTTGTTACAATCAAAGGCGTAGATTACCAAATCGTAGACATAGGACTTCGCATGTTGGAGCCACGTGAGTTATATGGATGCCAGGGATTTCCTGATGATTATATCATCGACCATGATTACTCTGGCAAGTCATATCCTCGGTCAGAGCAAGTTAAAAGGTGTGGAAATGCGGTGTGTCCGCCAATTCCTGCAGCACTGGTAAGAGCAAATCTCCCAGAGATGTGTTTACGGCAGAGGATGCCAAACATGAAGGTTAGAGAAGAAGAAACTGGACAGCTCAAATTCGCATAAGGAGATAGCATGACAAATAAAGAAAAGTATTCAGAAGAAATAATGGAAACTTTATTCAAAACAGGTATACATCCTGCTCTAATAAATGAGCAAATAGTCGAGTGCCACAAAGAATGCAGACATTGCAAATTCGCTCATACAAAATATTCTTGTGACGAAGCCTTTACGCATTGGGCTGAAAGCCCTTGTGAGCCAGGAAAGATTGATTGGAATAAGGTTCCTGTAGATACTAAAATTTTAGTAAGAGATTCTACAGATGAACGCTGGATCAAAGCTCACTTTGCTGCAGCACAAGGCAATCTTGTAACTGTTTTTAGTTTTGGTAGAAGTAGTTGGACAGCAATGTCAGCAAATACTTTTTCTACATATCGTTTTGCTGACATTCCGGATCAAGAAGAAAGGAGGAAATATTTAAAAGATGAATAAGTACAATGAACACGTCAAGGAGTCTATTGATTATTTTAATCATGAATTAGAATGCATGAAGCACCGAGTTTGTAACTGTGATATGCAGACAAGTTTGAGGATTGGAAGAGAAAAAACTGCTTATGAAACAGCAATAGAATGCTTAAAGAAGCAGTTTCCACAGTTACCAGTTAAAGCAATTCACAAGTCTGTTGTCTATGAAAACAGAGGCGATCAACCACACACATGGATAGAAAGCCACTGCGAGTTGTGGGAATGCCCGTGCTGTGGAAACACAGTATGGAGTGGCATAAGTATTGCAAAGAAGCTACCATATTGTTCAGATTGTGGGCAGAAGATTGACTGGGAGGAGGTCAAACAAGAAACATACGCCGATGATCTGTTTTAGTGTATAAGGAGGAACGAGAAAATGGCTGAACAAATTAAATTTAAATTTGAGTTGGATTCCGATGAGGCATTTGACATTTTGAAGGATATCGGAGAGGCAGAAAACGAGCTGGGAAAGCAGTGCTGGAAAGATGGATTAAAAGCGCAAGCGATTGAGTATTTTAAGCATGAGGCTACATGCGAAATTGCGATTAAAGCAATCAAAAAGCAAATTCCAATGAAGCCAATTAAGATCACAGCAAACGGAGTTTACAAATGCAAATCTTGCAGTTATCTCATTGCGTGCATCCCAAACGCAACAAAATATTGTGATCAGTGCGGACAGAGACTCTACTGGAAGGAGAAATAGACGTGAACACGGAATTAATTGTAGAGTACGAGAACGGAGAGGTGCACAAGGAGCAGCCAGAAAATATTATTTTTGCGGATAGCAAAGCATATGTTTTTCTGAGAGCGGAGGCAGAGAATGAAAGTGTATAAAAACCCTTTCGTGAGCTATCCGTGCTATTTTGTAAAAACGGGAGCTGGATGGTCTGCAAGAGGGGAGGCATCGAAGAGCAAAGGATATGATGTGGAACTGCATAATGGGAAATGGACATGCAGAGACGGTTGTTATTATGATGATACAATCAAGCATGAGTTGGTTCTGGTAGGCGAAAATAGAAAGTCCATTCACAGCATCATAAAAGAAGCAGTAATTTGTGCAGTATTAGAGCTTGTAAAGGAGGTCAAATAATATGTATTACATGGATGATGAAGACTATTTCGAGCCGGGCGAGTTTGACGTGAAAATTGAAGAGCTTAAAAACGAGCTTCGGGAATCTGTAAAAAATGAAATTAAGGACGAACTTGAGAAGCTGCGCACAGAAAACAAAAAATTGCAAGGTATTAAGGAGAATTTTGAATCCATAAAGGAAGATTATGAGATAGAGAAAGCAAAGTACAAAAGCGCAGCAAAAAAGGCTGAAGCCAAAGCTGGAAGAGCTAGGCTGAAAGAGTTAATGGAACAATTTAAGACTGTTATGTGGTCAGCAAATTGGAGCTACCAGTACAAAAAGAAATGCGACAAGTGCGATAAGTACAGAAAAATCAAAGTGACATTACCATCTGGAAACGTGGTAGACGATGATTGCAAATGCGGAGAACGTAAGAAAACATATCAGCCGAAAGAAAATCTGCTATATATGCTTAGCGACGCTAGCGGAAAGATTATAGGCCGGTACAAAGCAATCTCAGATGGGTATTTCGACACAGATGGTCATAGTGCAGATACAATAGTGGATCACAACAAAGATTTCAAAGAATTAGAAGAAAACTTGTGGCATACATTCTTCACAACTAAAGAAGAATGCCAGGAGTTCTGCGACTACATGAACAGAAAAGAAGAAAATTCTGGATACGATTACGATTTGGCAGGAAAACTAATTAAGGCTAGAGAGGTATAAAAATATGGTTAAAACAATTGTTGATAATCCGTCAAACATCTTAGCATTGATGCGCAACTGCGTATTTATAAAAGATGGTGATGTATGGTACAGGGATTTTAAACGTGAAATCCCACTCATAGAGTTTGCACGGAATCTTAATAAAGCATACAGTGATTCTAAAGCATCAGTGATGGAGGATGACGCATTTAGTAGCAAAATGTATGACGATTTACAATTTAAACCAGAGGAAGATATTGATGGTTTTGTTGGCATTTTTTACATGGTACTTGTTGGAATGGCAGAAAACCGAGAACGCTTGAAAATATATGAAACAACAGGATTGCCAACAACGGCATATCCAGAAGTACTGCAGGAATGTATTGATACTTACGGAGCGGATAAACAAATCGACCAGGCGATTGAAGAAATGAGCGAGCTGATAAAAGCACTACTTAAACATCGCCGCAAGACAATTCAGCTGGAGGGTGGAAATGTAAATCCAACGCCTGACACTGACACAGACCTGGCAAGAGCAGATATTCTTGAAGAAACTGCTGACGTTATTATCATGTTGACTCAAATCATCATGATTTTTGGTGGCAGAGATTTCGTTGAAAGAACAATAGAATCAAAGGTTTACCGCCAGAAAAAGCGCTTGAGAAAGGAGACAGATGGTCAAAATTATTGAAGTGGAAAATGTAATAACTTGCCCTGAGTGCAATGCAAATCTAAGTTACGGAGAAGCTGATGTGTTTTTTAACAAACTAGTCTCCTGTGAACACAAAAGTTACTACAATAAATGCGTAATGTGCCCCTGTTGCAAAAATAAAATTGTTGTTGCAGATGGCGCAGTATTTGTTGAGCCGACAGACGTAAATGGCGTCCCGATAGACACAGATGGTATCTTAATATACACAGATGATGTACTGATTACAGATATAAGAAGAAAGGAATAACGAATGCCCGGTAAACCGGGTTGATGCGCAGTGATCCGTGGTGGCGTATCAGAAAATTTAAACACCGTGGCTGAAAAGGTGTGCAGTGGAAACGCTGCACACGCAATTGATAGCAAACGAATTATGATCCACGATACATGCATTTGTAGCGTGGTGTTATGCAAAAATACAAAGTGTGCTGGTTATCAGCAGGAATCTCTAGTTTTGTTGCTGGATATTTGGAAAAGGATGTTGACGAATGGATATATATAGATATCGCTGATCAGCACCCAGACAGCCTGAGATTTATACACGATGCAGAAAAAATCATTGGAAAGAAAGCAACAATTTTAAAATCTTCCGAGTTTAACTGTGTGGAAGATGTAGCTAGAAAATTCAGATTCATAAACTCTAAGAATAGAGCACCTTGTACAGGAATGTTGAAGAAAGCAGTTCGTAAAAAGTGGGAAAATGAACACTTGCAATACCAATTAACATATGTATGGGGAATGGACTCGAACGAGAAACATAGAGCTAGGCAAATGGTACAAAATTTTCCTGAATTTAAGCATAAATTTCCACTTATTAGGGAGAAAATGTCCAAGCAAGATTGCCATGCTTTTGCTGATCGCTTGGGTATAAAGCGCCCCGTAATGTACGATATGGGCTACAATAACAATAACTGTATTGGCTGCGTAAAAGGCGGCATGGGCTATTGGAACAAGATCAGAAAAGACTTCCCAGAGGTGTTCGCAGCGCGTGCGAAGCTTGAACGGGACATTGGACACAGTTGCATCAACGGCGTATTCTTAGATGAATTGGACCCGAACAGAGGAAGAATGAGTGATGAAATAATGCAGGATTGCGGAATAATGTGCTATCTGGCATTTAACGAATCAGAAAGGAATGACGAGAATGACAAGGAAAGAATTGATAGCAAAAGTCAAAAGCAAGTCATATGAAGAAAACGTAATAAATACGATTAAAGCATTGCGCGGACTAGGCTATGAAGAAGCGGCAAGAACCATGCAGGAATTATACGATGATGCAAAGGCACTGACCGTTACTGCAAAAGCATCTGGAAAATACTCAGATGATCCAGAACTTGACGAGGCATTAAGTGATTATGCTTCGATGAGAACAAAGATAAAGAAACCACTGACTTCAAAAGCTCTTGAAAGAGCAATGATCAAGCTCGAATCCCTATCTCACGGAGACAAGAATTTAAAGATTCAGTTGCTCAATCAGTCCACTGATAACTGTTGGATAGGCATTTTTCCGTTAAGGGTAGAAAAAACATTTGAAAGAAAGCTGCAAAATCCGCAGCGGTCACAGTTCGATGCCATTTTAGGTAGTATATCCAATGACTGAGAATGACGCAAAAAAAATAATGCTAGTGATGACTGTAGCATATCCAAACTATAAAGTTGCAGATATTGATGCTACCGCTCAAATTTGGGCTAGGCTGCTATCAGACTACACATATTCACAGGTTGACGCAGCACTGAGAGCCTATATTCTCACTGAGAGCAAAGGATTCGCCCCAACAATAGGACAGATTGTTGAAAAAATAGCATTATTAAACCAACCAGAAATTCCAACAGGTTTGGAAGCATGGGCTATGGTTCGCACTGCTGCTTCTAACAGCACATATCATGCAAAAGAGGAATTTGAAAAACTGCCACCATGCGTTCAAAGAGCTGTTGGAAGTCCTGGCAATCTGGAAAAATGGGCTAAAACGGAACAAACAGATCTTGAAACAGTTGTACAGAGTAATTTTTTGAGAACGTATACAACTGTTCTGACAAAGCAAACAGATTTTCAAAAGATTCAAGGAATCAGCTCAACTGGCAAGCAGCCTTGCTTGCCAGAGTTTGAAATAAGTATATAGAAAGGAGCGCACAGATGACACGAGCACAAAGGAGACGGGCTGAAAGAGAAGCAAAGAAAGGAAGCAAAGTCGTAGAGCAGCGAATTACATGTGCGGAAGAAAGCATAAGAATTGCTTTGTTAAAAGAAAATATTGCACGAGACGTTGATCGCAAGCTCTATGACAAATATTACCAAAAGGCAAATAAAGATGCTGTAGACAACATATACAGTATCATCTTAACATCATTTGGACTTGCTTTGGCAGATACTTGTCCTAATTGGAAAGCTGAGGCAATTGCAAAGCGAATCCAAAAGACAATGGACTATGTTGACAAATTCTCAAAGGAATACGACGGAGACATTGAACGTTTTATGAAAGAGCTTGAAGATAGAACCGGATTTTCGTTTGAGATAGATTCTGTAAGTGGAAAGGATGAATAGTATGGATTTTTTAATTGGTTTAATAGCAGGATTATTGTTTGGTGGAGTCACTGGCGTGCTTGCAGTTGCTTTGTGCGCTGCGTCAAGTGCAAATGAAACCAATGATGAGGGAAAGAGGGCAAATGATGAGAATTAAGCATTTAAAGCTAGATAATTTTTGCAGTTTTTACAATGGAAAAGCTGTAGACACAGATATATACGATAAGACAGAGGTATCTGGATGTAACGAATCCGGAAAAAGCACAGTTAAGAGGGCTATTTTTTGGATACTGAATTGCAGGGGTGAGAATGGTGAAGAAATCACTGGAATCAGGCCACACGATAAATCAGGCAACGAGATCAATGACGTTGAGGTTACGGCCGAAATGACCGTAGAGCTTAATGGTTCCAACAAGACGTTTAAAAAGGTTTCTCGCCAGAACTACAATAAAAAGGGCGCCTTCACAGGTAACGTTATTGACTATTATATCAATGATATTCCGAAAAAGAAGTGTGACTACGAAGATTTTATTGCAGAGGAATTGGTTCCTGTGAGCGCACTTTCGAACTTGATCAATGCTAAAACACTCTTGTCAAAGAGCGCTGCTGAATGTAGATCAATCTTAGAATCCACCTTTGGAACGTGTTCCAATGCAGAGGTTTGCGAACGTTTTCCGGAGTTCTCCCCTCTTCTCCCACTGTTGGATGATGGCAGTGTCGACGAGTTAAAATCAAAATTCAACACCATGCTGAACGGCAGACGCGGAAGGAATGGCACTAAAGGACTGCTTGATATTCGCAAAGAATATCCAAGCCGTATTGATGAGGTGGAAAAGCAAAAAATCGCCATTGATGAAGCCTTGATAAACAGCCAGATTGCAGATATTGAAAGCAAGATCAAAGATAACCAGAGCAAACAAGCCGATGTGCAGAAGGCATTTGATGAGCAGCGTGCAATTCAGACACGAATTTATGAGCTGAAGCAGGAACAATTAAAAGCTGCTGATGACGCTAATGCCGAAAATAGGAAAAGAATTGCTGATTTAGACTCTCAGATTGCGGCAGCAAAGGAAGAGCTTTTCCTATCAGATAGCAATTCTAATGCCAAAGAGCATGAATTGCACCAGATTGACTCCGAAATTCGAAATCTTGAAACTAAGCGTTTGAAGCTTTCGAGTGACTGGAAAAGCAATAAAGATATGCAGTTCGACGAAAATTTGCTGATTTGTCCGTATTGTAAGCGTGAATACCCATCTGATCAGCAGGATGAAATGCGAAAGCATTTTGAAGAATCAAAGAAAGAAAAGCTGCAGGAAATCACAGACGATGGAATGAAATGCAAAGAAGCTATTGACGCTTTGCGTAAAAAGTTCAATGCTGCAGATGCAGAGCTTTCTACCCTTCGAGAAGAATCAGGTGAAAAATCCAGAACTGTTGAATACTTAATTGCGCAGAAAAAAGCTATATCCACTGCACCTCCAGCAGAGCCAGACGAGGCAGCAAAAACCAGATCAGCAGAAATAGAAAAACTCGAAAACCAGTTAGAAGCAAATACTGCAAATGCAACGTTTGCACAGCTCAAGGCAGAGGAAAACAGCCTTCAGCACCAGCTGTCTAGCTTAAAAGCAGAGCTTGCAAAAACCGAAATCAATACCAAGATTGACGCAAGGGTTGCAGAGCTTAACATCGAGCGCCGAAAGAACGAGCAGTTAATTGCAGATACACAGGCACAACTCGACTTGTTGAAACGCTTCAATATCCGCAAGCATGAACTTCTGGAAAGCAAAGTAAACGAGTATTTAGAGTATTGCCAAGTAAGATTTTTCAGACAGCTTGTTAATGGCGATCTGGAGGAAACGTGCGACTTCTGCGTAAATGGTGAGCCATACGCTAGAAACCTTAATCATGGAGCAAAAATCTTAATCGAGACAGATGTTTGTAAGGCTTTTCAGAAGAAATATGCTACTACTCTTCCTATCATTGTAGATGATTCTGAATCTGTTGATGGCTGGAAGATACCAGATGTAGATAGGCAGCTTATCATTCTCAAAAGAACTGATTCCAAGGAGCTAACAATTAAGGAGTCGTGATGTGATCCGTGAGATTACACAGACTTACTCAATCTAAGCTTGATGATTACAAACTTAGAAGTAATTTCACGGAAGATGAAGAGCTAACGTTCGATATGTTGTCTAAAGGCAAATCTATCAGCGAAATAGCAACCCGGTTATCTGTGTCAACTAGGACGGTTGACCGCAGGATTGCCGATATAAAATCAAAAATCAACCAACTGTAAATAGTCCCCTGGTATTTATAATGCTAGGGGATTTTTACAACATTTTTTAACATTATTTTACTGTAAAGAAATGTTTTCGTATAACCTTAAAGATATTTCTTATAACTTTTTAGTTCTAACTATTGACTTTTTAGTTCTAACAAGGTATTCTATAACTGAGAAAGAAAAAAACATTATTTTACTGTAAAGAAATGTCAAATTATGTTAAGAATTGTAAAATAATGTAAAATAATGTAATCACAAAGGAGGCTTCACTATGAAAGTAATATGCATTGCAAATCAAAAAGGTGGCATTGCAAAGACCACAACAGCCACTACGCTTGCATCAATTTTAATGTCACAAGGCAAGAAGGTCTTACTGGTTGACGCTGATCCACAGGGTAACAGCACGGACACTTATAGAGCAGTGTCCAAAGATACGGCAACTCTCTATGATGTTATTTTAGACATCGAAGATCCGCTTCCAATTGCGGAAGCCATTCAAAAAACAGAAATTGGTGATATAGTCGCATCCGATCCAGAGTTAAAAACAGCAGATCAAAGATTCCCAAGCGACGGGAATGAGTATTTCAGACTAAAGGATGCTCTTGCTGAATTAACTGGTTATGACTATGTTATTATCGATACAGCTCCAGCCGATAATAAATTATTGAAGAATTGCCTTATTGCTTCTGACAAGGTCATCATTCCTGTCACTGCAGACCGCTACGCTATTCAGGGCCTTTCGGAACTGAATAGAACCATCACGGGCGTAAAGAAAAGAAATAATCCCAACCTAGAGGTTGCAGGACTCTTGCTAGTAAAATATAAGAGTCGTCAGCTCCTCGCCCAGGAAGTTAAGGCTTCTTTGGAAGAGATTGCCAAACAGCTCAATACAAAGGTTTTCTGCACAACCATTCGTGAAAGCATTGCTGTACAAAAGGCACAGGCAACCAGAATGACGTTGATGAAATTTGATTCAAATTGCAATGCTGCTATTGATTATGTACAATTTGCAAAAGAGCTAATTGAGAGGTGACGCAATGAGAAAGAAAGATAACACCATTACTACTTCTTTTGATGTGACAGCTGGCATTGATTTTACAGACACTAGCGAAGCTGAGATCCCAGATATCCAGTCGGCAGAAAAAAAATCCGTATTCGTCTCTGTTCCAGTTGATCCGAGCAGAACGTATACACCCGGATATAATCCGACTCCGAAGGTCGGTCCCAATGGTGGGTATGTAGGACGCAGAGAAGTCCCTGCAGCTGAGCGCAAGATTCAATTTAGCGTATCGTGCACTGAATCGCAAAAGGCAGCCTTTTCAGAAGCTGCCCGTAAGTCAGGTCGTACCTTAGCAGGATTTGCTTGTTTCGCCATTGAGGAATACATGCGGACACATGAATTATAATTCTTTACATTATTTGACATTTAAAAAAGGTTTAATAAGGTAAAGAATTATTAAGGGAAGAAGGTATTTTATGGAACAAGTAAACTTGATACCGTTTTATGCTTGTGCTATCGCATTTGCACGCCATATACGATTAGATTTAGAAAACGAATATAGCAAGGATGCTGTGGCTTATTATAATGCTGCGAAGCAGAGCGAATATTACAACGCTTTGTTTTCGGACGAACTGTCTCTGCAGACAGAAGAAGCTTATAAAAAAGCACTCGGAATCGTCGAATATAGTTACACAGAAGATGAACAAGCACAGATTTCTTTGGATATTCTTTTTAAAAAGGGATACAGAAAGCTATACAACATTTTCAAAAGGCTTCCAAAAGACGAACCGCTTCATTTTGATAGTGTAATCGGAGAAATCATTTATGTAAAGCTTGCAAAGTCGGATCATGTTTCGGACGATAATTTTAATGGTAATTTATTTGCAGGCTATTACTTTTCAGATATGTGGCCACAAGAGTTAATACAAGAACGCAAAGAATGCGATGAATTACTTTACTTCATCGCAAACTGCGGATATAATCCAGAACGTAGAATACAAAAAGGATTAAGCAAATATGACTGTGCTTTCCAAGAAAGAGCAAAATCATACATCAGTCAGCTTCCAAAAGATTTATTTAAGCAGATCCAGTTAGCACCAAAAAATGACGAATTTGGATACACTACAGTGTTTGATATTGAATCACTTTCAAGCGTTTCCATCTTTTCTGAATTGCAGTTCACGCGTGAAGATCTGGAAGCAATAGCAATTGCTTATACGCACGGAAAAAGAGGAGGAATACGTGAGGATTTCCTGACTTACGCGAAATATACGAGCTATATATTGGCTATGTGTAAGGCATACAAGCAGTCAAAAGAATATTACTTCCAGCACAATCGCGAAGACGTGTATATTGAAGTAGAGAGCATTAAAAATGAATTACTTCAAGCAAAATCTGCATTATCTGAATCTCAGGAACGCAGGATTTCTGAGCAAAAAGCTTATACCGAACAGATTCAGCGCTTATCTGATCAGATAAATCTACTCAAGCAAAAGAATGATGCACTAAAATCCGAGCTGCAAAAGGTAGAGGGTGAACGCAGGGAGCTTTATGCTTTACGAGAGCATATATTTTCGTTGGAATCCGATTCAGAAACCGAAATTGCAAATGAGCTATCTAAAGAGCAAATTCAGCAATTAAAAAACATTAGTGGAACAATCGTTGGAGGACATCCAAGCTTGATAAAGAAGCTCAAAACTTATCTTCCAGATTGGCAATATATTAGCGCAGGAGATGTCAGCACTGTGCGCAGTGCGGCATTAAAAAAATCTGACTTTGTGTTCTTCGTAACTGCTCACCTGAGCCACAAACTGTATTATGCCATGATTGCACAGGCTCAAGATTGGAATGCAAAAATTGGATATTTGAGCCGTATGAATATAGATTATGCATTACAAGAAATATATATATTAGTAAATAACAGTATTTAACCTTATTTGACATTATTTTAATGTAAAGAACTGTTAAATAAAGTAAAGAACTGTAGAAAGAAGGATATATATGAAGAAAGAATTTAATTTGCTTGATGAAAATTGGGTGCGTATATTGCTTCCTAACTATGCCATTAAAGAGGTCTCGCTTAAAGATGTTTTCGCCCACAGCCATGAATACATGGATTTAGCAGGTGAAACAGATACCCAAAATGTCGCAATGATACGGCTGCTTCTTGCAGTCGTCCATTCTGGATTTGCAAAATTCGATTCCAACGGCAATGAGATTCCACTTTTAAATAGGGATGAAGCAATCAGTCGTTGGAAAAGCTATTGGAGTCTCGGACATTTTCCAGAAGCGTTTTTAAAATATTTAGAGGAATACAGAGAACGTTTTTGGCTTTTTCATCCAGACACTCCGTTCTATCAAGCAAACGAAGCTAAAAAAGGTACCGCTTTTGGTGCTGCAAAGTTAAACGGAGAAATTTCTGAAAGCAACAACAAGGTACGAATGTTTGCAACAAGAAGTGGAGAAGCAAAAATGCAACTAACATATGCAGAAGCGGCTAGATGGCTCCTTTTTATCAATGGGTATGATGATGTTTCCGTAAAGCCAAGTAAAGCAGGTTTGCCATCAATCAGTATTGGATGGTTGGGACAAAATACTATTGTTTACGCAATCGGGCGAAATCTTTTTGAAACGCTTATGATGAATCTAGTCCCTTTGCAGAATGGTAATGGAGAATTGTGGCCTAAGCCTTGCCCGATATGGGAATGCTTGCCGCGATCCGATGAGCGCAAAAAGATTGATCCACCTTCTAACCCAGCGGAATTATTCACGCACCAGTCGCGTAGAATATTTCTCAAGCGTGAAAATGGTGTCATAACCGGATTTAATGCATTAGGTGGGGAGTTTTTTGATAAAGAACATGTTATAGCTGAAACCATGGCGCTTTACATTTTAAACAGTAACAGCGCTAAACCACTCCACTTATTTAATGATGTTTCATTGTGGCAACTACTCGACAAGATACTTTGCAACAATCAAGATACTGCTACATGGTTGCGCTTAATCGGAATCAGTAACGCAGGCTTTCAAACTTGCGGAATGATGTATGACTCTAAGGCAATGAAGTTTGTCGATGAATGCTCAAAAAGATTTACAGCAAATCTCGATCCTAACTTTGCAGATTACATATCTGTCGGCATTGAATTGTGCCGTTATATCACAAATGAAATTGGTGTATTATCCTACAATATTCAGACGGCTAGTGGCAAGCAAAATCCGACTAAATCTCAAAAATATGAGTTTTCTAGCAACCTAGATTTGATTTGGTCCAGATTTCTTTCATCAAATGCCACCGAATTTAAAATTTTCCAAAAACTAGTTAAGCAGTCTGCATTGAACTTTTCTAAATCTTTAATTGATAATGCATCCCCAATATCATTTAAAGGTAGAAAAGTTACGGTGAATGGCACAGAAAAGTATTATTGCACGTCAAAGGCTTATAATTCTTTTTTATACTATCTCAACCGATTGATACCAGAGGAATCCAATAGTCTTGAAGCTGTAGAAGAACATTTAAGCTCTTACAAGGCAGAACTTAAACCAAAGGAGGAAGATGACTAAATGGAAAGCAAAAACACATTTTCAAATATTATAAAAACGATAATGTTTAAGAAAGAAATGGACGGCACTCAGCTTGCAAAACTGTTAGGGTGTTCTCCATCTAATGTATCTAAAAAGCTCAGATTAAATAATTTTAGGGAAAGTGATATACGCCAGATATCCGAAGTGTTAGGATATGACGTCTCTATCAAACTCACATCAAAGGACACGGGAGAAGAATTGCGAATGCTGTAATAGTGTTTTTTACATTTATTTACATTATTTGACTTTATTTGACAATATTTGACATTTATTTACAGTAAAATATTCTTTAAAAGAGTTGTCGGTTTATCTGGCAGCTCTTTTTTGTCGTTAATATGTCGTATCCCTGTCGTTTTTGCATCTTAGTTTTATGGCACAATACAATCAGAACAAGAGGAAGGAAGGTGCGAATGATGTTTCCTGAATCATTTTTAACTAAAATATTTGAAAGACCAGATGTATGTATGATTCCAATGCAGTATCAATCAGCGATGATTCAAGCCATTGGAGAAGTCCTTGACGAGGAAGGAGTGATATTAGACGATGCCGATACCAAACCAGATGTATCAACCGTACAGCCAGCAGACAATGTATGGCCAATATAATAGTTATTACCCGTATCAATACCAACAGCCGCGTTATGATCTGCAGCAAAATCAGCCGCTTTTTAATCAACAGCAAAGTATTCAGCCACAGCAGCAGGTTGGACTGAATGGAAAGGTCGTGCAAGCTGTCGAGCAAATTACCGCAAATGACGTGCCTATGGACGGTTCAGTTGCCGTATTCCCAAAGCAAGACATGTCAGAGATCTACACAAAATCATGGAATGCAGATGGAACTATCAGAACGATTGTATATAAGCCGTACACAGCTTCAAAACCAGATGTGGCAAATAGTTCAGACGACATGTCCAAAATGAAAATGGGGCTATCTGACGAGGCTACACAGGCATTTATGGCAAGATTTGATAGCCTCGAAAAGAAGTTTGATGAACTGATGCCGAAGATAGCGTCTAAAAAGTCTGTAGGCTTAAAGAAGGAGGCAAGCGAGAATGAATAATCCATTTCAGCTATTTCAAGCCATGAGGAATCCACAGCAATTTTTGCAACAGATGGCTGGAAACAGCCAAGCCATGAGCAATCCTATTTTAAAGAATGCTATGGATATGGCAAATAAAGGTGATACAAAGGGTGTAGAGCAATTAGCACGCAACCTTTGTAAAGAAAAAGGGATAAATGTTGATGATGCTGTTCGTCAGATAAAAAGTCAATTTGGAATGTAATAAAAACATGATACTAATTCTTGCGCAAGATTATGTATATAAAAAATATTACGGAGGTAAATAGTATGTTTAACTCAGGAAACTGTAGTGTACCATTAGTGGCTAGCATTGATGGTAACGGTAACAACAACGGTGGCTGGGGCAACGACGGCTGGGGATGGATCTGGATCATTCTGATTTTCGCCATTTTCGGCTGGGGTAATGGCTTCGGTGGCTGGGGCAACAATGGTGGTGGAATGGGTTCTACCGCAGCTGCTTACACAGACAGTGCAATCCAGCGAGGATTCGACAATCAAGCAGTTATCAGCAAATTGGACGGAATCACCAATGGTCTTTGCGATGGATTTTATGCAGTTAACAATAGCATGTTAACTGGATTTAATGGAATCAACACAAACATCATGCAGACTGGATATGGCATTCAGCAGGCTATCAACGCTGATACCGTAGCTAATATGCAAAATACAAATGCTCTGCAGGCACAGTTAGCTAACTGCTGCTGCGAGACACGCGAAGCTATTCAGGGTGTAAATTACAATATGGCAACTAACACTTGCGCATTGCAGAACACTATGAACAGTAACACCAGAGATATCATTGACAACCAGAATGCAGGCGTGAGAAGCATCCTTGACTACCTTTGCCAGGACAAGATTGCTACCTTGCAGGCTGAGAACAATGATCTTCGCAGAGCTGCTTCACAGGATCGTCAGAGTGCACTGCTTACCACAGCAATGGCGTCCCAGACACAGCAGATTATCAATGCAGTCAATCCAGCACCTATCCCGTCATATCAGGTTCCTAACCCAAACGTGTATTACGGATGCAATAGTTGTTGCAACTGCTGACAAAATTAAATATCGGTATCTTAACCAAAGCGGTTATGTCTGCTAACTAACGCAGTATTACTATCAACAAAGGGGCAGACTCAAAATAGAGCCTGTCCCTTATTTTAAGGAGGTATCAAATGGCAGAATATGTTGCAGTCGCAATGCAGGAAGTTGCGGCAAATGGAAATGTAACTTTTACAAACACATCTGTTAAAGGTTCAAACTGCATACAGCACCGTGAAGGCAGTGGAATCATTACTCTTAGAGGTCTTACGAATCAGTGTCAGGCACGTTTTTTTGTAGACTTCTCTGCAAATATAGCTCTTCCGGCTGGGGGAACTGTGGCTCCTATATCATTAGCAATTGCTATCAGTGGTGAGCCAGTGCTTGCTTCCGAAATGATTTCAACACCAGCTGCAGTATCTCAATTCAATAATGTATCTTCGGGCATTTTCGTCAGCGTTCCGCGTGGCTGCTGTGTAAATATCGCAGTTGAGAATACAAGTGGCGCTGCTATTGAAGTTGCTAATGCAAACCTTATCGTGAATAGAGTTGCTTGATTGGAGGTAGACTATGCACATTGAAAGAATGCACAAAATGATTGAATGCCTTACAGAAAAGGCACTGAATGAGCTTGAGAAAGGCATTGAAAATGTCGATACTCACGAGATGGGCGCAGTGATAGACATGATCAAAGACCTTAACGAAGCTGAATATAGAGCCGTAATCGTAAAAGAAATGAAAGAGGCTGATGAGGAAGAAGAGGAGTACAACAAGGAACTTCTTAGAGTACTTAAGGCGGAATATGGCGAAGAAGGCGGCAGACGCTATTACGACCGCTACAGATACGCTAACGGCAGATTTGCCCCGAAGGGTAGAGGGACAAGAACCACAGGCAGACGCGGTTATGACGAACCGCCTTATTGGCACATGACACCAGAGATGTATTATGAATGGGCTGATATGCCAGAAGAAGAGCGTATGCGTGATCTTGATAGACTCCGCTTTGGACGCATGTACTACTCTGAACCGCGTAAAGGCTCCCAAATGCCGTCAGATGGTAGAAGCGTAGAGGATATGGGGATGAAGTCAGAAAGCCGATATGACCGTGCTAGAAGGTCATACAGCGAGACTAAGGACATGCACAAAGCCAACACTAAGGAAGACAATGACGCGAACATGCGAGGGCTTGAGTCCTTGTTGGCCGTTATTGACGAGGATCTTAAAGAGATCATGCCAGGGCTTTCAGCTTCCGAAAAAACGATGATGAAAACCAAGATGACAAACTGGGTACAGCGTATATAATCAATGGTACAGCCGGGGGCAGATGCTCCCGGTTTTATTTCAATTGCGCATTTGCTATAAATGTGCTATAATGGGGGTATCAAATGTTTTTTACAGTAAATAACAGCACTTGGCAAGTTTGCTTTGTCAATCCTGGCGATCCGCAGTTGCAACGCAGTGACGGAACATATACTCTCGGTGTAACCGACAACAATTTAAAGACCGTCTTTATGTGTAATGATCTGCCAAACCAAATGATTGATAAGGTACTGTGCCACGAATTAACACACGTTCATGCAATGGAATATGGATACTCTATCCCGATTGAAACAGAAGAAATTGTCGCAGACTTTATCAGCCTTTTTGGCAGAAGTATAGTAACTGTTGCAGATGAACTTATGTGTCAGCTTTTAGGAAACAATATAATTAGGCACTGTGCATAAAATAAAGACCGCAGTACACGCACAGTTTTAGGCAATATGCCAGAAAGGAAGACAGATGTACACAAAGATTCACACGCAAAAAGACGTTCTTCGTGAGCGATATCTTTATCAATCCGAACTTACCCCACTGGGATTTCCAAAGCTGCTTCCAGTACATGCTGCTCTGGGTGGACTCAATGCGGTATCATTTTGTGAAGCAGCAAAAGAAAAAAATCCGAAGAAGTCACTTTGCCACTTTTTTATTGATGATGCACGGTTCGAGCCATTATGGAATCAACCGCAAAAGTATCTTCCGACACTCGAAAATTTCAAATACATCTGTGCTCCTGATTTTTCACTGTATGACTCTATGCCAAAGGTCATGCAACTGCATCAAGTGTATAGAAGTCGTGCCTTGGCATGGTGGCTATTTATGAATGGATGCGACGTCATCCCGACTGTAGGTTGGGGAAGTGCAGAGACGTTTGATTTTTGCTTTGAAGGGCTGCCAGAAGAGAGCACGCTGGCAATCAGTACAAACGGCTGCTTTACCGATCAAGGCAAGGAGTGCTATCAACAGGGCTTTAAAGAAATGTGTTCCCGACTCCATCCTACAGAAATTTTAGTCATTGGACGTCCTATTGATGTGGGCGCAGACGTAAAGATCACGTATCGAGAATCATTTGGGCAGCAGCTTACGAGAAAGTTGAGGGGATGATATGGGCGGTAGAAGTGGAAAGAAGCGCGAAATCAGCATAACAACCTATGTCGGCAGTTTGAAGCGTATCAGAACTGAGGAAACTGTCGGAAATATCACAGTCATCAGAACTGAATACAAACAGCAGAAGCAGAAGCGGCGCCGTAAGAAAAGCCGATAAATTTTGACATTATTTTACTGTAAAATAATGTAGAATAATGTAAAGTAATGTAAAATACTGTCAAAAACTGTAAAATAATAGGGATAGATTTGACTCTATCCCTACTTTTTAGCTACGCTCTAACATCATGTACAACCGGTGAAAGATCTTGAACCCTGCTTCCTATTGCTATAGGTGGCAACCATCTAATCACAAGCTTTCTATTTCCTGCCTTTTCACTCCCTATCCAGAAATGATGCCAGTGTGCACGGCGTACATGTGGAGTCTTTTTGCTTCCTGTGGCAGAGGACAGTGCATCAAGGTTTTGCTCATTTGCTTCTGCCTCGTTCTTGTATACATTGATTTCTCTAACGTTCCTTATCTCAGCTCCCACACGGTATCCTGCATCCAATACTTTAGGAATCTCTTTTGCACCAGAACGGGTATATTTCTTTCTTGCTTTCTTGTTTTCTTCATTCTCGACAATATCTACATTCTGCGATAATATAAACAGAATCATTTGTATTGTACTTTGAAATATTTCGCGTTCTTTTCTATATGTTTCTTCAAATCTCTCCGAAAACTCCGGCAGCCCCACTCTTTTATAGTTATCAATTCCAGAGGAAATTGTATGGTCTATGCATTTTTGTAATTTATCAGACGATAAAGTTAAAAAATAGCTCCTTGATTCAATTCTGTTTTCATCGTCATTAAAGAAAAGTCTTTCAATCCTTAATTCATATAATTTAAATTCAAAATCATAATTCAAATATACAAGCCTTGATTCGTCACCAACTTGAAGACATAAACATTTATATGGTAAATGAAGTAACATGTTTACCGGAACTTTTTCTATTCCTTCTGTTTCTTTTAATTCACTATAAAAATCTTCATCAAAGCGATAAATTACTTTTGATAAATCCCACGTTGCTACTGCTGAAATCAATCCTGCGGTAGCATTTCTAAGCCTTTTGAAATACTTCGCATCCGGCTCCCCCATGCGTACTTTTTGAATTTCCAACAGTATTTTGTCATTAGGACAGTACACAATATTTTCATCCCATTTCGCGCCTTGAACTTTAAAATCCTCAATCGCAGCTTTTACTTGATCAGCCAAATCAGGTTCAGCCTTTAAGAATCCTTTGTACAATTCTAGTGCCAGGATTCGTTTATTCTCAACTTTCTTCTTTCTCTTCGCCATTTTGTCTCCTATTTTCTTCCAGCGCCATTTTAACATCCTCTTCGGTCTTTTCAACTGGTAACTCTTCCATTCGCCAGCCCTTATAAGTATACACTGGCCTGGATCTCCGTGAAGACACACCGCGTAAACTACTTGCAATTGCAGTAAAGCCGCCACACACGCGTCCAGCCGCAATATTTTCTGGTACGTCTTCGCCAAAGAATTTTCGGCAATTTCTTCTAGCCCAATCCTTCAGCGATACTGCTATATAGCAATTGCCTAGAGGATCAATTAAAATCCATTTTTTAGCAGTTCTATTTTGTGGTCCCGGTTGCCCTTCTGGCAAAGCATGAGCCGCTTTAGTTGCTTCTTTTGCAAATCGTTCACGAGCCGCTTTTACTAATTGACTTTTCTTTTGAGCTTCAATTAGAGCAGGTGGCATAGGTGTCCCCTTTGGCGTACACAATCCGTGTTTCTTTCTTAATTGTGCCGCACATTTAGCAGAACAACATTGTTTTGCATCGCTTGGATGCCAAATAAATGGCTTTCCACATATTGCACAGTTGTGGTATTTACGTCTTCTTGCGCATCCACATGTTACACATCTGTAAAAGTGAGATGCCTGCATTTCTTTTATATTTCCGCATTTTAAGCATTTTACTTTCCAAAGGCTTATTCTTTTTCCAGTATTAGGGCTGACATATTTATTTTCAGAAGCTCCCAGCACCACCAAATCTCCATGCCGTTCGCCTGTTAAATCTTTCTTTGCCATTGATGGCTCCTTTTCCTTGTCAATATGCACTATTGCAAAAAAGCAGTACATATGCGTGTTTTAAATATTATACAAAAAGTTCTTGACTTTTTCAAGTCATTATGCTATTTTAAGGTTGAAGAGGATGCTTCTTCCGGCTTCGGTCGTTATTCACGGGCAGCAAACCGTCTGTGTGGATTGAAATAAAATTATAATTGTACGTGCGAGTACAGAGAAGCGGCAAGTGTTATACTTGCCGTTTTTTCATTCCGTCTGTTTAAACATGCTTCATATCCTCTTATCAAATACTTCCATAGTACAACGCAACTGTCATGCCACCGAAGATCAGCGCACCGAGTAACAAGTCACCAATGCCCTTTGCTACTGCATCGAGCATTTTTTCATGCTTTTCTTCTTTTTCAATCATTGCCTTGAATCCTCTTGATTTCTGGCAGAGAATGGCACGCTCTGCACTACTGCACATCTTTTCAATCTGCAGGTCCGATTCCCGGATCACCTTCATTTTATCACCTCTTTCCGTGTCACGCAACTTTTTCAACAATAACAACCGCCGACAGTGGCGCTTCATATTGGAAAAAATCAGCCGCATTTTTAAATTGTGAATCCATCACCGGGATATACTCGTCTGGGTAAATATGAGCTGTAGAAAACTGAATGCAGCCCGGATTCTTGACGGATGCGTGCAATATGCGCTGCTCTGTGTATGCCTTGCCGTCAATCTCGTGCTGTACTTCCCAGTGTGCCACCACACCCGGAGCCTTTACCGCCTCGAATACTCGCGCCCATGACACAAGAGCCACAGCGTCAAGGCTTGCAATTTCTTTCTCCAACTTCTCTAGCTCTTCACCGTGAGCCTTGAAAAGCTTTATATGCAGCTCTCGCGGTGCTGCGCTGATAGATACCGTCTGTAAAATCATCGTTTGCCCTCACTTTCTTCTCTTAACAGTTTCACAGCCTCCGTCTGTGAGTGTTCACCATACCCTTAACCGGCTTATGAAATGCCATTGCAAGCGCGAAATTCTCACCAGATGCACGCAGAAATTCACGCACCTTTAAAAAGTTCCGCATATGTTCTTTGTATGTATTCATGTTTTGTCTCTCTTTCTTTTGCACAGCACCTATATTATTTGCAGGTATTGTTATTGTCATATAGTTACTTTTATTATCTCCGTGATGCTTACCAAATGTGACAAGTAGTGTATGACGCCGTTTCGTGTAGCTCTCAATTTTTTTCACCAAATCACCCTGACGCTACAGGGATAACGGACCCCCAGGCGGTCTTTCTTTTATCCTGTCAGTTTTTACCGTACTTGCCGCAGCTTTCCGCGCCGCCTGACCTTTACAGCTTTTAACCTTTTCGTTGGTTTTCATCTCGTATGCAATCGGTTGTGTTAGCAGATGCATAAGCTGCTAGATGTCCAGACGATTATATCGGCTTTCTGGATCTCGTGCCATTTGCGGACGTTAGCGCCTCCGCATTTGCGGTTGATGTTTCTTCCTTGCATTTTAACGGTGTTGCTCTTGTTTCAACCTCTCGCCAACCTCGCCGGGGTTTATCGCATCACCTGCGCCGGGTATAGATCACTTACAACCGCATGGGTAGCCCTCACCGGAGGCGGTCACACCACCTAAATAGCGTCCCCAGGTCGCGAACCTCGTCACCTAAAGCAGAGAAACGCAAAACTTAAAAATCCTTGGCGTAGCTTTCAGCATCCGCCAGAGTCCGGCACAGCTTGCAAATATCGCTGTATTCGCCATCTACAAAAATCTGCACACTGTAACCATAGCCGCGAAGCCTTGCCGGGTGAGTGTCGCCCAGCAAGACAATTTTTGTTGTGATCATCATTTTTCCTTCTCTTTTTCAAGCCATTTTCCGGCCAATTCGCGTTCTTGCTCGGTTGCCTTTGCAATTTTTCCGTCTGGATATACGCGGAAGGTGTGCCACTTGTAAACACCCACAAAATACTCAACATTTTCCTCATTCATGCAGGCGTAAAAATTCTTATACATGTCACCATTGTAAAAATCGGCGTGTTCCTTGCCATACTTCAGGACCTCGCCTGCAGTCTTTAAAAACTTGCCGTTTCCGGCATAGCACCAGCCGCGGCCGCTGTCCTTCGTCCAGATCTGGACGTTATAATGGAAACCGTGCACCATAGCCGAATCGCTTTCGCTTAATTTAATAATATGTAATGTTGTCATAACTTTTCCCTTTCTTGCCCGCCATCATCAGCGCCGGGAGGCAATCCCCAACGGACGCCCCAAGCCGGGGCGTTTCGGCTTAAATCTCTTCTATTTCATCAATGTAAAAATCAACCATATCAACCGCGGCTGTAAAGCGCTGCTGGACAGAAAAGCTAAATCCAAAATCTTTATCATACATGGCCGAAGCGCTTGTAGCTACATAATAAAAGAGGTCTGCCGCCTTGTCTTTATCAAAGGTCCCCTTTCTTGCTTTTTTTCTGAGGTTTTCGATACTCGGCTTAATTTGGCGATCATACAAAACGCCTGAGTTAGTAGCATATAAAAACAGCTCTCTTGCTTCATCGGATGCCTTATAAATCATATTTTTTGTTCTCTTCATATTTTTTTACTTCCTTTCTGTGTTTGTTGTTTTCCTTGTTTCTGACTGTATTATATAACAACGTACGTGTATATTCAATAGTAATTTTGTATAAATGTACGTGTATATTTTTGTGCACTATGTACGTGTATATTTTTATCTTTATAGTGTATAATTATGCTAGAGGTGGAAAAGGGGCCTCTATAATATATGGAAAGGAAAGAAAAACCTATGGCAATATCAGACGCACACAAGCAAGCTACTATAAGATATGCAAGTAAGACTTATAAGCGCGTACCGCTCGATTTGCGGCATGAAGACTACACCAGACTACAAGAGGCGGCAGCAGCTACAAGTCTATCAGTCAACGGCTATATAAAAGCCGCGATAGCTGAAAAAATCAGCCGCGATAGCATCCGATCAGCGGCAGAGGATGCAGATACAGAAGCACCTGTGGCAGTGCCGGAGCCGTCCAGCCAGAAGATCAAGAGCCATGCGCCAGACCTGGAAGCAGTAGACCTGCAAAGGCTCTTGACTGATGCACGGTATCAGCTTGATATCATGGATATATACGGCCAGGAGCAAACGCAGCGGCTACTTGATCAGGCGCGAAGCAAATAAAAAGGTGGGCATTTTCGCCCACCTTATTTTTTTAAATGAAATAATATTTTCTTACTGTTTTTTCCGTTCTGTTAGGGCTGATACTTAGTAACTCGTCTGGAAGATATCCGGCCTTCGTGTAACCGCAACTTACTTTTTCGTATCCGCCTAAGTCTTTAAAAAATTGTACTGCATCAAATACATTAAAAACATAAGTTGCCGATACTTCTTTTTCTTCTTTCTTTGTCTCAACCCAACGCGTTCCGCGTTTGATGCAAGTTGTTTTTTCTTCTAAAATCTTGCCGTTGAAATCCTGAAGACTAGAAATATTAGGATACTTCTTAAAAAGCTTTCTGTAAGTTTTTGCTAACTCTGAATATAACATTGTTTTTTTCCTTTGCTTGATGTATAATCAAGCTACCTTTCTTTTTTTGATTGGTGCCGGTTGCGTTTGCTTGGTAGGTAGTGCAACCGGCTTTTTTTGTTTACACCCTTATTATATCACTTTTAAAAGTTATGTCAAGACTTTTTATAACTTTTTTTAGTTATATTTTTTCTTGACTTTTCGCCGCCAAAAAGCTACTATATATATGTAGCGATACACCAAACGCGAAAGGAGAGTACTACAAGTATGATAAAGTTTAAATTTGATGTAGCCAGTGCACTGGCTACCGCAGGCGTTACAGCCTACACAGCGCAGAAAAGCGGCATTTTATCCCAAGATACATGGCGAAAGATTAAGGCAGGAGATACACGCATAAGCCTTGAGGCTATCAATCGGATATGCTGCATTTTGCACATGCAACCGGAGCATCTTATATACTATGTTCCAGACCAAGCCGAAGAAGAAAGAATTTTAAAAAACTTTCGAAAAAAGTCTTGACATAGTAACTTTTTTAAGTTATACTAAAGGCACAAATAGAGAAAGGAAACCCCAAAGGGCAAAGGTAAAAAGATATGACAAAGAAGCAGCAGTATACAACAAAATTTTATGAGAGCAATGGCGGCACTATCCAGGCAGTGACACGCGATGAGAGCGGCAAGGTTGTAAACGTTTTTAGCGGTTTCGAGGCCAACCCAGGAACAGGGCTGTCAGTTCTGGCAGCAGCTCGCGAAAACTGGCCATATGCAGACCCGTTCGAGCCTTGCCAGTGGGGCGGAAAGACTATGGAAGAAGTAGCCGAAGAGCTTGAGGAGATGGAGTATCGCCCAGAGTTGGGCGACTTGATCGCAGAGACGAAGGCAACACCAGACCGCTGCACAGATGCACAGTGTGCCGAGTATGTCGAGTTCAACTGGAGCCGCATGGGGTACGCAGGACTTGACCTTTTCAAAGATTTAGACGTGCCGGAGGCCGTAGCATATCGCATTAAGTCTAGCAGAGAATGGAACCCGGACGACTGCCGCCGCCTGTGCGAGCTGGCCGACATGGTGGACGAGTACGACAGCGCCGACAGTGACACCGTAGAGGACGTAGTAAGCGCAGCAGCCGACAAACTCGACGTTGAGATCTGGTAAAGACTAAAGCACCCGCCCCGGAGGTTACGAGGGCAGAAAGGAAGACTATGAACAGAAATAAGGTTTTAGGTGTAAGTAGCAGGTATGAGTTCGGACGCTGGGAGCATGTGCTTTATGGACCTTTTGCAAGTGATGAAGAGGCGGAAGAGTGGTTACATGCTGAAGAGTACGATTTCAGGGAGCGCGAGTTGATGAGCAAGACAGCCGCAGCCAAGTTAGTTGGACGAAAGGCAGTTAATGAAATGTTTACAAAATGAAAATTATTAACGATACGGCAGGCGTACAGCCTGCCGTTTTTCTTTGCCTATTTTCAGACATTCAGCCGTAAATTTTTAATTTGTGCAACTTACACTTTTAAAAATATTTAACTTGATTTATACATCATATTGCTGTATTATGTAATCAAGCTACTATATGTAGTATTTATATGTAGCCTAGATATGGATATATAGAGTATATAGCCCATGATCGGAAAAGATTCCAAGCCGTGCTAAAACACGGTGCTTCTTTTTCTGGTCGTGGGCTTTTTTCTTTCCCCAGATCTACAGTTTTTCCGTGTCGCTTCCTTATATATAATATATACAG
>ERZ1034701.14-NODE-14-length-85394-cov-14.383189_pt1 | contig 85394 bp, 110 predicted proteins | sample MGYA00520651_ERZ1034701 | MGnify/ENA primary metagenome ERZ1034701 (study PRJEB33766, sample SAMN09781713) | gut metagenome | biome: gut microbiome | host: Homo sapiens | place: Madagascar | study: EMG produced TPA metagenomics assembly of the PRJNA485056 data set...
TTGGTCAATCAGATTTGACAAACTGGTTTTTTTTTGTTATTATATAAGCATAAAGGAGATGAAAGTATGATTAAATTAGATTATACTCTAGAGTCTCCAGAAGAGCGTAAGGCGCTAGTTGAAAAGATAATTGCAGAAACGCCGGACATCACTCCAGCGTACCTTGAGATTTTAGGTAATTATCTTGTTCTCTGTATGGAAAAACAAGAGCGAAAAGAACGCAATATATTGACTGACAACCGTATGACCACGGTTAACAAGAGAGAATGCTCTTTTGAAGGCCTTGTTAGTTAGTTAGAGAACGGCGAAGATGGTATTTATAATTTAGTTAATGAAGATAAAAATGTTATTTTCCAACCAAAGATTTAGATTACTCAAAGAGATTTAGATACAATTCCTTATTTAAAACAACTACGAGATACTATAAACGCTTGGGAAGCTGCCGCGAAGCACGCCTCTGGTAAAGACGCTTTTATCATGAAGAAAGCGTTAATTGAAATGCGAAAAGATCAATATCTTATTAAGCAGGCTTATTATCAGCCTATTGTTTCGTGTAAATTAACAAAGACTTCTAGAGTAACGCCACCACTTGAAGACAAGAGTTATTTAAAAGGCTCGGAGATTGTTGTCAAGGGTATTTCGTTAATGGATACAAAGACTGTATCTGCGGTTTTGTGTAACTATACAAAATTAAAAGAAGATAGCTGGGATCAGTTCGATGGCGATACTTGGTATTTAATGCAAGATTTTGATAAGCTGTGTACTAAGGCTCTTGCTGATTATCCTATCTATGACAGAATTGTTGAATGGAAAGTTGATGGAAAGCCTAATAGTGAGATTTAGAAGCTATTAGATGAAGAATTCCATCAAACTTATAGTGTAGAATATATTTCTAGCTTATGGCGTAATAAAATCCCTAAAGTCATTGCCGAGCAAGCAAAAGAAGACTTCTTAATTTGGGAATATACACGTCGTGGCTATCCTATGAAAAAATGCTCTAAGTGTGGGCAAATTAAGCCAGCCAATAACCTCTTCTTTTCAAAGAATAAGACAAGCAAAGATAATTGGTATTCTATTTGCAAGAAATGTCGCAATAAGAAAAGAGGTTGATACTTATGGCTGGACAGCATTTTTGCAAGAAGTGCGGAAAGACTATGAAGGATAGCGAGTTCTATACTTCTAAGAACATAGAGAAGTATCCTCCTGATGGAAAGATGGATACTTGCAAGAAATGTCTAACTATGCACGTAGATAACTGGGATCCAGAAACCTTTAAATGGATTCTTCAAGAGATTGATGTCCCCTATATTAAAGAAGAATGGGATGCACTTCTTGAAAAATGGGCTAAGAACCCAGAAAAAGTAACTGGCTTAACTATCTTAGGTAGATATTTGTCTAAGATGAAGTTGAAGCAATGGAATCAATACAGTTGGAAAGATACTGAGGCTCTTGAGGAAGAAGCTCGCTTGCGCAAGATCAATCAGATGAAAGCGCAAGGCATGACAGGAGAAGAGATCGAGAATGAACTCGCTACTGACAGAACTCCTCCTAAGCCAAAAATTTTAACTGAGCCACAAGAAGCTGTTGGTACTCCTGAATACTATGATCCTTCTACAGTCGAGGATGACTTTTCAAATTAGCTTACTGAAGAAGATAAAGTAATGCTAAGATTAAAGTGGGGTCGAGGATATCGTCCAGAAGAATGGGTTCGATTAGAGTAGCTATATAATGATATGATGGCTTCTTATGATATCCAAGGAGCTGGTATGAAAGATACTCTAATTATGATTTGTAAGACTTCACTTAAATCAAATTAGTTGCTAGATGCGGGCGATGTTGATGGCGCGCAGAAGATGATCAAGATGTATGATAGCTTGATGAAGAGTGCTAAACTCACAGCCGCGCAGAATAAAGCTGAATCTGGTGAGTTCGTTGATTCTATCGGTGAGTTAGTTACAATTTGTGAACGTGAAGGATTTATTCCTCGTTATTATACTGATGGACCGATGGACAAGGTAGATAAGGTTCTACAAGATCTTCAACACTATACTCGTTCTCTTGTTACTGAAGAAATGAATCTTGGTAATATGATCGATGCTTCTGTTCGTGCTATTGCTCAAGATAAAGAACGTGAAGCGAAGATTGATGTCGATGGTAGTGACGAAGACGATAGTGAAATCTACGAATATCCAGAAGATAATGTTCTCTCTGATGAGGATTATAGCGAATTTGAAGCTATGAAACAAGAGGAAGCTGAGAAGGACAAGAAGTATTTAGAGGAGGTGCGGTAATGGCACTAGCTGATTTACTAAACCTCTCTAATAAAAATAAAAAGATTGGCCTATCCGAAGAGCGCGTTAGAGCGATTGTTCCTGTAGCGCGCCAATATATTGCCTTCTGGCGAGAATATCCAGATATTTTCGTTGATTTCTTGCAAACAGGCGGAGATTTTGAAAGAAAGAAAGAGCTTAATTTCTTCTTTTATCAACGCGTGTTCTTGCGAGCGGCAATGCGATATAAGTATGTGTACATGGTATTCCCTCGTGCATATTCTAAATCTTTTTTATCAATTATGGTATTGATGTGTAGATGTATCCTATATCCAAGAAGTAAATTGTTTGTTACTTCTGGTGGTAAAGAGTAGGCTGCTGGTATCGCGAAAGAAAAGGTACAAGAAATTTGCCAGAAGATTCCTGCGTTCGAGCGAGAAATTGATTGGCGTCGAGGCAAAACTCAAGAGGGCAAAGACTATTGTAAATACATTTTTAAGAATGGCTCTTACTTTGATAACGTCGCTGCGCGAGAAAGCTCTCGTGGTAAGCGTCGTCATGGCGGTCTAATTGAGGAATGTGTTGGTGTAGATGGCACCATTTTGAACGAAGTTCTTATTCCTCTAATGAACATTGACCGTGAATGTATGGATGGTACAGTTCAAGAAGCAGAAACCTTGAACAAGAGTCAGATTTATGTCACTACCGCAGGTTGGAAGAACACTTTCCCGTACAATAAGTTGATTCAGCTCTTGATTCGTATGGTTCTTGACCCAGAGAAGGCAATCGTTATGGGTGGTACTTGGCGTATTCCTGTTTTGGTAGGCTTGCAGAGTAAAAACTTTGTTCAAGAGTTAAAGCAAGATGGTACTTTTAATGAGGCTTCTTTTGATAGAGAGTATGAGTCTCGTTGGAGTGGCACTGTAGAAGATGCGTTCTTCAATGGTGAGGTATTTGACCGTAATCGCAAATTATCTCAACCAGAGTATGAAGCGTCTGGACGCTCATCTGATAGGGCATATTATATATTGTCTGTGGATGTTGGACGTAAAAAATGTTAGACTGTTATCTGTATTTTTAAAGTTACACCATAGCCACAAGGACCTGCAATTAAGTCATTAGTAAATATGTTTACAATGGACGACGAGCACTTTGAAGATTAGGCAATTAAGATTAAAAAACTATATTATTAGTTCAAGGCTAAAACCGTAGTTATTGACGGTAATGGTCTTGGTGCCGGTCTTATGGACTATATGGTTAAATCCTAGATAGATCCAGATACAGATGATTTCTTCCCAGATTTCGGTGTCTAGAATGATGATGATGGAGAATATAAAAAGTATAGGACTGATCGCACAGAGTATGATGCTATCTATGAAATTAAAGCAAATGCTCCTATTAACACGGAAGCGCATAGTAATGCTTAGACTCAAATGCGTGCAGGTAAGATTAAATTTTTAATTGATGAAAGAGTAGCAAAGAACAAGTTATTAGGCACTAAAAAGGGTTAGGCTATGAAACCAGAAGAAAGAGCTGCTTATTTACAGCCTTTCACTTATACTTCTATTTTACGAGATGAAATGTTGAATCTCCGCGAGGAGAATGAAGGCGTTAATATTATCTTGAAACAAGCTAATAAGTCTATTACAAAGGATAAATTTTCTGCCTTTGAGTATGGTCTATATTATATCAAGCAAGAGGAAGATAGTAGGCGAAAGAGAAAACGCGGTCGTTTCTCTGATTTCATGTTTATTAGTTGAGTTGGGCATGATTAAATAATAGCCCTATTAGACTTTTTAATAATAAATAGAGGATGTGATTTAATTATGCGAGCGTCAAGAGGAGAAATTAAGATACACGAAATCCTTGAAGCTAATGATATTAACTTTAAAGAAGAATATGAGTTTGCGGGACTAAAAGCTCCTAGTGGACGTCCTCTACGTTTCGATTTTGCTATCTTTGATGACGATGGTAATCTAGATTTCTTGATTGAATATCAAGGTAAATAGCATTATCAGGCTGTTAGCAAATTTGGTGGCAATAGAGGATTATATCAATAGAAATATAATGACAATCAAAAGAGGAGATTCTGCGCATTAAAAGGTCTTACCTTAATAGAGATTCCATACACGGATGAAAATATTTTAACGTATGACTATATAATGCAGAAAGCCGGGTATTGAGGAGGTGATAAACCTTGCTTAAGCGCAGACAACAAGAGATACGAGACAAAGGCTTTGATCTAATGGGAGAAGAAGATGCAACACCGAGAGATTACGCTAAAATGCGGGTGGGCATTCGTTCCGTAAATAATGCGCTCGTAAATCTTGGCACTTACAAGAAGATCAATCCACGATACGGCGATAAGGGGTTTGTCCTAGATGCTATTTATCGACATGACTATAAGACACTAAGAGAAATCTCAGAATATTTCTTCGAATCTAGCGGTATTTATTATAGACTATGTAAATACTTAGCTACTCTTTATAGATACGATTGGTATGTAACTCCATACTTTACTGATGTATCTAAGGAAAAAGAAAACAAAATTCTGAATGATTTCTCTAAAGTGTTGTTATATCTCGATCGATCCGACATTAAACGAGTGTGCGGAAACATCGCTCTCGATATCATGAAGGACGGCGTCTACTATGGTATTATTGTAGACTTTGGTGATAGATTTGCTATTTAGAAGTTGCCCGCATCATATTGTCGTAATCGTTATTATTCTGGCATTGATCCAATCGTAGAACTAAATCTCTAGTTCTTCGATGCTTACTTTTCTAATATTCAATAGAGAATGGCAATCCTAAAAACCTTTCCTAAAGATGTTTAGCAAGCCTATGTATTGTATAAACAAGGCAAGCTAAAAGGAGATTATCCTGGAGATTTGAGTTGCTGGTATGCTCTCGATCCCGCAGCATCTGTTAAGTTAGGTTTGAATGATAGTTGCTTTCCACCTCTTGTTGGAGTAATTCCTTCTATCATTGATCTTGATTAGGCTCAAGAGCTAGATAGATAGAAGACAATGCAGCAGCTATTAAAAATTATTATCCAAAAATTACCACTTGACAAGAATGGCGATTTGATTTTCGACGTAGATGAGGCAAGAGATATTCACAATAACGCTGTGGCCATGCTGAAACGTGCGGTTGGCGTTGACGTACTGACTACTTTTGCTGATATTGCTACTGTTGATACTAAGGATAGTAATTCTAATACCACGACTGATGACCTTGAAAAAGTTGAACGTACAGTGTTTAATAATGCGGGTATTTCTCGCAATCTATTTAATGCGGACGGCAACTTAGCTGTAACTAACGCCATCTTAACGGATGAAGCTAGTATTAGAGAATTGCCTTTACAATTTGGTAATCTATTAAATAAAATTGTATCAAAGTTTAATCGTAGAGGTCATTACGAGTTTAGAGTGTCGATGTTAGAGACCACGCAGTTTAACTATAAGGAATTAGCTAAGTTGTACAAAGAGCACGCGCAAATGGGTTATCCTAAGATGTTGCCGCAAATTGCTCTTGGACACTCTCAGTCTAGTATTCTGGCTACTCTAACGTTTGAGAATGAGATTCTACATCTATCTGAGATTATGATTCCACCCATGATGAGTAGCACAATGAGCGGAAATATGGTCAAAAAAGATTAGAACACATAGAATAATTCTCAGAATAATTAGACAAGTTCGAGTACAACGAAAAAAGTAACGGAAACAAAAGAGTCTGGTCGCCCAGAGAAATCTGACGAAGAGAAGAGCGATAAGACGATTGCCAACCGTGAAAGTATGACATAAGGAGGAATAAACTTTGCATATTAGTGTTCCTATTGCTAATACAATGGAATTTATCAATGCGACTGAAATATCTCCTTTAATCAGTAAATGTTAGGTAAAGGTTTGTTATGTCGGACAAAACCCTAACAGAAATGGAACTGTCATCACTAAGAAAGTAGCAACAGAGATGGGCAAGAAGCTACCTGGCTCTCCTGTTGTTGGCTTTTTCAATAAAGAAGCAGAAGATTTCGAAGCCCACAATAAAAAGATTGATTTGCGGGGTGGCAATTTCGAGATCTCTGAAACTACAAAGCCTTATGGCTTTGTTCCAACGGATGCCAAAGTTTGGTTCCAGAAGTTTGATGATGAGGGCGTTGAGCATGAGTATCTAGTAACAGAATGCTACATTTGGACCTCAGCTTACCCAGAATCTAAGCGTATTCTTGAGCACGGTAACAATCAATCTATGGAATTAAACGCAGAAACTCAAGACGGTTTTTGGGCAAAAGATAGTAATTCAGATGGCAGGATTTTCATTTATAATGAAGCATTGATAGAAAAACTTTGTATTCTCGGAGAAACAGTCGAGCCATGTTTTGAGGGCGCTCAATTCAAGACTGAATTCTCCTTAGAAAACAACCCTGAGTTTTAGAAGTTTAAGACCAGAATGTTTTCTATGCTAACTGGATTACAGAAAACTTTGAATGAAGGAGGCTCTCACGAGACCATGGATAAGAAACTACCTACTGATCCTGAATTCGAGAAGAAGGACGGCAAGCCTGAGGACGAAAAGAACAAGAACAATCCGCAGGATAATCCGGCTCCTAAGGACCAGGATCCTAAAGATAATGATCCTAAGTAGGATCCCAAGAAGGACGAGCCTAAGAAGAAGTATAATCTTGAGGAAGTAGTTGAATATACTGAACTACTTACCAAGTATGAGGCTCTCAAGAGTGACTATGATGCTCTTGAACAGGAGAAGAGTAACCTTGAATCTGAGGTAACTTCTCTCAAGGAATTTAAGCTCGAAGCTGATCGTAAGGAAAAGCAGAGCATGATTGATGGTTTCTATATGCTAAGCGACGACGACAAGAAGGATGTTGTTGAGCATATTGATACTTACTCTTTAGAAGACATTGAAGCGAAACTGTCCATTCTTTGTGTTCGCAACAAGGTAAACTTTAACCTTGATAAGGATGCAAACAAGGGTGATGACTCTCAGCCACAGGGTTTATTTAACCTTGAAAACCCGACTGATACTGCTCCAGAGTGGATTAAAGCAATTCGCGCAAATGAGAAAAAGCTATAAGGGAGGATAAATAAATGGCTAAGAGTGCAAAGCGTTTAGGTAACGCTACTTTTGTAAAATACGGATATGGTCAGGTTGAGCCGAACCATCTTTCCGCAAAGCGTAATGGCCAGGTATACGCTCAGTTGCCAGCTAAGAGTGATATTGAACTGCTCGAAAATGGTCAGTTCGTAAAGTATGACTACGCTGCTGGTGTGTGCGACTTTACTGGTGCTGGTCCGTGGCGCATGGTATTTAATGAGGTAAAGATCTATGAGGATCGCGAGACTGATGCGGATTTCGCAATGATTAAGGATAACTACAATGCTCGCGTTTATAGTCCTGTTGGTCAGTCTACCTCTACACTAAAGGCTGTTCTTGATTATACTGGCGAAGCTGTCCGTGAGGGTAGCAATGTAGCTTTCAAGAAGGAAGTTGAATCCTTTACCTATCCACAGGCAATGCCGGAAGGTACTAAGATGGTTCCGCGTGTTATCGCTATTCCTAATGGCGACATTTGGACCACTAATACAATTAAGGCCGAAGCCGGTTCTCTAAGTGTTGGCGATCAGCTCAAAATTGATACTGACGGTTATCTGACTAAGGATGAAGGCAAAACCGCAACAGGTGGAGACGAAGATCCTAAGTTCGTGGTTGTAAAGGTTTACACCATGCCTGACTTACAGCCTGGCGTTAAAGTTCAGCGCATTGGTTGATAAAGGAGGGTTAAAATAATGGATAAGGCTAATTTACTACAGTTGATGAAGAATGTAGCTAATGCTACTCCTTCTACCAATTTTTCTTATAATGGAGAGACTTTCTCCTATGACGCTATGAATGAGACTCTTCGTAGTGAACTCAATGCTCTTGTTGGCACTGAGGATCTATACGAGGAAAACAAGCGTACTGTATTCTCTCTGATGGAACAGACCATGGACGATATTATTCCTAACCGTCTAATTAATGCTTATGGTCAGTTTGCAGATATTAAGACTTTCGCACAGGGCGATAAGCCGGTATTCACTCGTAGAACTGGTAAGACTCGCGCTAAGCAGTTTATCACTCGCGTTGGTCTGGCCGGTGTATACGAGACCTTCAAGCTCGGTTCTGAGAGCTTCGAGGTTGGTACCAGTGCTATCGGCGGAGCTGCTCAGATCGGCTTCGAAGAGTTCCTTGATGGTCGCGTAAACTTTGCAGAGCTTACTCAGATTATCATGGATGGCATGGACGAACTCATCTATCGTGAGATCGCTCAGGCTCTAATGGGCGCTGTAAATCAGCTTCCTGCTGCTAACCGTGTTAGTGCTGCAGGCTTTGATGAAGCAGGTCTTGATCGTCTGGTTAATACCGCTAGTGCTTACGGCACTCCTACTATTTACTGCACTCGTGAGTTTGCAGTGAAGATTGTTCCTGCTACCGGATGGATCTCTGATGAGATTCGTAACGAGCGCTGGAACACCGGTTATCTCGCTAACTACAAGGGTGTTCGTGTAGTTATTCTGCCGCAGACTCTTGAAGATGAGACCAACAGCCGCAAGGTAATCGATCCTGGCTATGCTTGGGTTATTCCTTCTGGTGCTGGTGATAAGCCGGTTAAGGTTGCGTTTGAGGGTACCACTCACGTGCGTGAGCGTAATGATAATGCTGATTGGTCCCGTGACATCCAGGTTTACCGTAAGGTTGGCGTAGGTGTTATGATGACCAACAACATCTTCTCTTACATTGATACCCAGCTTCAGGGTAAACTTGACGTTGTAACTGGTTAATTAATCGAGGGGATAGGGTTTATCCCTATCCCCTCTTAATTATTATATTGAGAAAAAGGAGTTTTATTTATGAAAGAACAGTGTAATGTCACTAATAAGAGTGCAGGTTTCGTGATTTATAGCATCCCAGAGCTAAATGTCCGCAGAGAGTTTTCTCCCAATGAGACAAAGCGTCTCGCTGTTTCGGAGCTAAATTCTTTGTCTATGATGCCAGGCGGTAAGGAACTACTTTATAATTATCTATTTGTCGATGATGATGAAGTAATTCGTTATCTTATCAATGGTGATGTAGTACCAGAGTATTATCTAACTGAGGAGCAGATTCCTAGCTGGATGGATACTTGTTCTCTTGATGAGTTTAAGGATGCTCTTGATTTTGCTCCTAATGGAACAAAAGACCTAATTAAGAAGTACGCAGTATCTAAGCCGTTAAATGATTTTTCCAAGCGTGAAGCTATTAAGGCTCAGCTAGGATTTGATGTAACCGCGGCCGTTGAGAATAGTAAGCCAGATGGTGAGGTTAAGAAGCCAGCTGCTAAGACCGTTGGCGCAAGTGCGGCAGGCCGTCGTTCTTCTATTACTACTATTAAGAAACCTACTACGGAGACTAAAGAATAAGGGAGGTCATCCCCATGGACAAATACCCAATTCAAGGGGATCCCACACCCTTTGAAGATATATATGATAGATTCTTTGGCAAGATTACAGATGATATGTACATGGAATGGACTAAGGAAGACACCGAGAAAGATTTAAAGAATATTTTGATTGATGCCATTCCAGGGTTCGAATTTCCGCGTTTTCCGCTATATGATTATGATCTAACTGCGGAGAGTTTTAACTGCCATCTGACTTCCGAAGAAATCAATATTTTTGCGCTACTTATGTATAATACTTGGCTCCAGCGTCAAGTTGCGTCTGTCGAGCAAACAAGAATGAAATACTCTGGTAGCGATTTCAAAATGACTTCTCAAGCAAACCATCTCGCTAAGTTAATGGAACTTAAAAAAGAGGCTGAGCGTCAATCGCATCATATGCAACGCCTCTATAAGCGCAGAAAAATAATTGATGAAAATGGATCAATCAAATCTAACTGGTCTACCCTATGTGAAACGAGTACCTTTGATGGATAAGTATGATATTGCTTTCCCGTCTAATGTAATAGAGCAAGACATGAAGCGATTGATTAATCAGTTATGGAAATTAATTCCTATGCGCGAGAACGATGAAGATTGGGAAACACATCTAAAAACTATGTTAGAAGAAATTTCTGGCTTGGTTCATCTTTACAAGGATAAAGTAGAAGGACTAATTTTATTGTCGAAGTTAGAGGGCTTAACCTCAGAGGCTTGTAATGATTTTATGATTTATAGAAAAACAGTATTTAGATGTATTGACCTGTTGACATAGGTGACTGAAGATGAATAATCTTGAAATGATGCGAAAGAGATTCGAGTGGCAAGGCGGTATTCATCAGGAAGACCGCATGATTAGAGATAAACAACGCACTTTACATAGAGCATTGTTATATTCTTATCAAGCTGTTTCGATTGAGATGGTTCAAAAATTTAATAAAGCAATTTAGCTTAAACCCTCTGGAGAAGATCCAGATATGGAGGTTTATGGAGAGATTCGCGCTCTTATTAATCCAGATAAAGTGAAGCAAGATTATGATGATAAGATTGTTTCTCTTGATTATGAACATGGATATGAAGCAGGAGACGTCTTTGAGTGGAAGAAAACCGATACGCATTGGCTTATCTATACTCAAGAACTAACAGAAGATGCCTATTTCCGTGGAGAGATAAGACGCTGTAGATATATGATTAAATTCAAGGATTAGGATGGTAATTGGTGTGCGACATATGCTGCTATCCGAGGTCCAGTAGAGACACAGATCAACTCTATTCAGAAAAATCAATAGAGAATTGATACTCCTAACTTGAGTTTAAATATTCTTATGCCGCGTAATGAATAGACACTTCATGCTTTTGATAGATACTCTGAATTTATCTTTGCGGGAAAGTGTTGGAGAGTTGAAGCTCCAGACTCTATTAGTATGAAGAATATTATAGAGGTTAATGCGGAAGAAAACTATTGGAACGATACCACTGATGATCTTGAGAATGAGATGAAGGAAGGATTGGTTTTTGAGCCAATTAACCCGACTCCTGATACTACAATCATTGGTGAAACCTTTATTAAGCCGAAGATTGCGGCGACTTACTCCGTCGATATCGCGGGCGGAGAATGGAAAATACTTGAAGATGTGCCGGCTTGCGTAAAAGCAACTGGAAATTAGACAGCTACAGTGACTTGGAATAAAACTACAAGTGGTCAATTCACATTACAATGGGTCAAAGGTAATGATGTAAGAGAAAAAGTAATTGTAGTTGAATCGTTGTATTGAGGTGAGTGCGCATGAAACATAACTCATATGAATACCCCAAGTCTAGCTTGCTAGGTATGCCTAAAGATGCGGCGATTATTATTGACCGTATCTTATCAAATCCTAATCTTTTGAAACTACTTTGCTATGAATCAAGAGATTGGCAATCTAAACCATTACCAACAGGAGATCAGATCAAGGAACTATTTACTAGTCACCAAATTTCTTCTGTCCCCAAAGTGAAGATTGACAGCAAGGAAAAAACATATATTCGATTGACTTATGGCACTGTTATTCGAAATGCAAGTAACCCAGAATATAGAGACAATACCTTTGGTATTGATATTATCTGTCACTACGACAACTGGGATTTAGGCGACTTTGAATTGCGGCCGTATCGTATTGCGGGCGAGATAGATGCCATGCTCGATAAAACTCATTTGAGTGGTATCGGCGAACTTGAATTTATATCTGCTACACCTTATGTATATAGTGAAGAATTTGCGGGAGTGTCCTTGACCTATCTAGCTGTTAGAGGTCATGAGGACTAGAAAAACCCGGTAAATGGCTGATTATAGACTTTCTTTAATGGCCGGGATAGATATTCCTATTCCTGAATTACAATTAACTGTCCATGTCCCGACCATTAAGGATATAGCTTACATGGGCGAGTAGCAGTTTTTCACAGCCATTCAATATATTTGTTTAGATAAAGAATCGTTAGTATAGGACGAAACTCTTTTAGCGTCTTTGACTAATTTTCAAGTATTGATGAAAGTATTAGAGCAATCGCAAGATAAAGACAAAAAGATTGCTTTGATTACATTGCTTAAATTACTTTTTCCCGAATATACAGCAATGATTACCAAGAACAGTATCATCCTAACAACTATGGGTGAATCCGCCAAAACTGCGCTTATTGATGATAGCAACTTTGCTATTTTCCAATAGGTAATGCGTGAGGTTTTATGTGTAAGCAGTTTATTTCAAGGCGAGAATATTATTTATAATCCTGCAAACGATCGCGCAAAAGAGATTGCTGACAAGATCATGCGCAATCGCCGCAAGGTTGCTGAACAAAAGGGAAAAAGTGATGAAAGCATATTAACTCGATATATCTCGATTTTAACAGTAGCATAGGTTGCAACATTAAGTGAATGTAGCCACTTAAATATGTTCTAGTTATTTGATTTAATTGAGAGATATACCGCTTTTGTTGAATGGGATACCGACCTTAAAGTTAGACTTGCGGGCGGGAAACCCGAGAAACAAGTCGAATCTTGGATGAGAGAATTACATCCCAACAAATAAGGAGGAAATAAATTATGAGATTTGGCGTACGCGAAATTTGCGACGTAGCCTTTCGTGCTAAGTCTAAGATGACCCTCGGCGGCCGCTCTTTCTACAAGAATGAGCCTGTCATTTATTTCGACTCTCTGAAAACTTCTAGTCTAGAGGGCGCTTCTACCACTGTATACGCTACTGGCGGTCGTGGTAACACTCGTTTGATTGCATGGGAAGGCGAACGTACTCTGACCTTCAACATGGAAGACGCTCTGATTAGTCCAGAGAGCCTAGCCATTCTTTCTGGCGCGGGTCTAGCAACAGCTACCGAGAACAAGCCTGTTTATGTTCATATGACTTCTCAGGTACAGGTAACTGCTAAGAATACTATTGAAATTCCAGAGATTGCTTGCTGGAATGGTACTGCAACTGGTACTCCTGGTACTGGCACTGCAGCTGATTACAAGCATGCTAATGCAGACATCTTCTGCATGGTTCTGAGTGATGCTGGCACTGTTGATGTTGAGCCTTGCGTTCCTGCTAAGGTAGTTTATGCTGATGGCAAGACTACTCTAACTTGCTACGCAGATGGCGCTGATGGTCATACTGATCTTGAGATTGGTAAGGTTGTTCTTGTTGACTACTACATCAAGAAGATTTCCAACACCATGCTGATCGAGATTACTCCGGAGATTAAGGGTCAGAACTTCTACATTGAGGCTTCTACTCTGTTCCGTGATGAGAATACTGGTCTAGATATGCCTGCGGAATTTGTAATTCCTAATGGTAAGGTTCAGTCTAACTTTACCTTCTCTATGGCATCTAGTGGTGATCCGTCTACCTTCAGCTTCGTAGTCGATGCATTCCCTGGCTATACCAAGTTCGATCTTACTAAGAAAGTTCTTGCTGCTATCCAGGTCGTTATGGACGATGTAAACGAGGCTGATGAAAAGAGACAGCCTTGTGCGGCAACGGGGGAATAAACACTCTGGAGGCTAATGACGCGGAGTCTAAATATACAGAACCAGTTCGAGTAAGTACATTGCCATTTAGCGATGTTGACGAGGACTTGACTTAAGATTAAGGGAGGACTAATGTCCTCCCTTTTCTTTGTATCTTGAGATAAAGGAGTTGAAATTATGGCTGAAAAGAAACATGCTCTAGGTGACTAGGGTATTACTATCAACGTTGATGATTACGTTGATCATTTTTATATTCACTATAAAACTCAGACCGCGAAACATCTCGCGGGATATGCTCAATCATTGTTTGATCAAAAGAGAATAGAAGCTATTAATAAAGCTAGAGGTACTATAACAGATGATCAACTTAACGCGATGCTTGCTACAATGAATGCATAGGCTCCCACAGCCGCGAGTGTTGCAAAGATTATCAAGAGCATGGATGAAGGAAACTTATTAGAGTAGACTCTTGATTAGATTGCGGAAAGTATGAATGAAGCTATTACTAGAGAATATGGTAATGACTACGCAGATACAATATCTAATGTGCAATCTAGTTTTAATACTTCTTTGGTTAATGGCGGTATGGGCGCGCAAGCAGCCGCGGAGTTTTTTAATCAAATTGAGCAAGCAATGGCACTCATAGGTGAACATATGAATGACGCAGAGCTAGGCTCTTTCAAAGCATTGCAATAGGTATTTGCCGATGGATCTGGATGGAGTGAGGATTTAGTCGCGGTTTCTGAATAGTCTGTCACTATTGCTTCGAGAATTATTAAAACCTTAAATAACGCTGCACAAAAGCTAAGTGCTGGAGGCATGGTTTCTAGAGAATCATTTTCTTCTACCATTACTCAAATTTTTTCTACTATGATTGGCGAAGAATTAGCAAGATAGATGATTCAAACAGCCTTATGGGATATTTAGCAATAGGCTGATTCTGCTATTGTTAATGCTCTATCCAAGTTAGACGGTAAAGTAGAATGGGCAGATGTGCGGCAGGCGGGTACCGATCGCTTTGGTGAAAAGGGACGAAAACGCACTGCTAAAGTTGATATTATTACTAGTAATGTATTTTCTTTGTCTGCTTCATTAAATGGTATGACTGCGGATATTGAGATTGGAGCAAATGCTTCTGTTAAATGGCAGTAGAAAAAATCTAGATCCATTCATCTAGTGGGAGGAACTCCTATCACTACAGCTTTCTCGAACATGGGTATCGACGATAATGGATTACATGCAGCATATAACGTAATTGCTCACCGTTTTAGCCCTAATTATCCTAGTGGATCTACAACTAGTCGAGGAGGCAATCTTTACTAGGCTTATAATTCTATTAGAGCGTCTGTTGCAGGTAGTTTCTTTACTGAATGGTTAACTGGTTCTGGTAGTCCATTGGGTCATGGCGGCATCGATAGGGCACAATTTCTTATGTATAATGGACGTATTTATTCGGTTATGAGCATTATTAATAAGATTTGTGAAGGTTTATTAACTGGTAAACGTTCGGTCAATGCTGAAATTAGAGGTATTAATAAAATAGATAATAGTTTTATAGGTTATAAGGTTAATAGTGAAGAAATGGATGTCGAACTTGCAAATGAGCGCAGTGAGCTTGTACGAGGAGTTATTAATTCGCTCACTATAGCAGGATCTCTTAATACTAATATATTAAAGGGATTATAATTTGACAAAAGATTTTTTTTCTAGTATAATTAAAATATAAAAGAGAGTTAAAGGAGTTAAATACTTATGAAAATGACTTTTTCCAAGCTAGGGTTGAAATCCAAGAAAGCGGTTTCTAATTACAAGCTCAATGACGATATTACACTGGAAATCCGCAATTATCTTCCTATTGATGAGAAGACACAGTTTATCCAGTTTATTGTAGACCATGCTCTTGATGAAGCAACTGGTTGCTTTAGTCCTATTCGAGTTGAGGTATATTTCTCTATTGCTGTATGTAAATGGTACGCAGGTATCTCTTTTACTGAGAAGTAGCTAAATGAAGTATCTAAGACTTATGATCTACTAGAGGAAAATCGAATTATTGATGCTATTTATCCGTGTATTCCAGAAGACGAGATTGAATTTATGAAGAGTCTGGTTAATGATACTATTAACGATATTGCTCGTTATAATTCGTCTGCGGCTGGTATTATTCAGTCTATGTCCAATAATGCTGGTGGTCTAGACTCGCAGATTACTGATATTCTTGAGAAGATTAAGAATGGCGAAGGTATGGAAACCTTGTCAGTAATCAAAGACGTGGTTGGAAAAGATTAAAACATCTAACTAAAATCTCACATAAAATAGAGAATTAAAAGGCTCTTGAGGATACTAATTCTCAAGAGCCTTTGTTTTATGTATATAGGTGATAAAGGAGGAAAAGGACAATGGCGAAACGTCTAAATTATACGATTGGCGTTGATGCTGATACTAGTAAGTTCGAAGCATCTTTAATGAAAGCACTTACTTCTCTTGATAAACTCAGTAAACTTAAAACTAGCAATGCTATTACTTCGGATTTAAAAGAAGCATCTCTGGCTGCACAGTAGTTATAGCAATCGCTAGAACGTGCCACAAATGTAAATACTGGAAAATTAGATCTATCTAAATTTTCTGCTGCCATATAGGCTAGCGGCATATCCCTAAAAGATTATGCTAATAAGTTACAAGCAATCGGCGCGTAGGGCGAAGAGGCTTTCTTGTCTGTGGCTTCTGCTGTAGCTAAGGCAGAAGTACCATTAAAGAGATCTAATAAATTATTGGATTCTTTATGGGTAACTATGAAAAATACTGTGCGCTGGCAGTTAACTTCTAGTGCTTTGCATGGCTTTGTTGGTGCTTTGGAGACAGCATATGGCTATACTAAAGATCTAGATAGATCGCTTAATGAAATTCGTATTGTAAGTGGCAAATCAGCGTCAGACATGAGTGAGTTTGCAGAACAAGCAAACAAGGCCGCTAAGGCATTAAGTACAACTACTACAGACTACACTGATGCATCTTTGATTTACTATCAACAGGGTCTAAGTGATCAAGAAGTGCTTGATCGTACTGAAACCACGATTAAGATGGCTAACGTAGCTGGCACAACCGCGGAAACCGCGTCTCAGCAATTAACTGCCATCTGGAACAACTTCTATGATGGTAGTCAAAGTCTTGAACATTACGCTGATGTAATGGTTAAGTTAGGTGCTGCTACTGCATCTAGTTCCGATGAAATTTCCGAGGGTATTGAGAAATTTGCCTCTATCGGTAATACCGTAGGTTTAAGTTACGAGTATGCTGCTTCTGCTCTTGCTACTGTAACCGCGCAAACTCGTGAAAGTGCCAGTGTAGTAGGTACTGCATTTAGAACCTTGTTCTCTCGTATTCAAGGTTTACAACAGGGTGATACTCTGGAAGATGGTACTACTTTAAATAAATATTCTCAAGCATTAGCTACTGTTGGTGTACAGATTAAAGACACAAATGGTAACTTAAAAGGCATGGATGAAATTCTAGATGATCTAGGTAGCAAGTGGGGAACTCTTGCTCAAGATCAAAAGATCGCATTGGCTGAGACCGTAGCTGGTGTACGTCAGTGGACCCAATTAATTGCGTTAATGGATCACTGGGATTTCTTTAAAGATAATTTGGCTCTTGCTCAAAACGCTGATGGAACTTTAACCGAGCAGGCAGAAATCTATGCTGAATCTTGGCAAGGCGCGAGGGATCGAGTGAAAGCGGCTGCTGAGGATATTTATGACAGTCTTATCAATCCACAATTTTTCGTTGATGTAGATGATAATATTACTCCTTTGTTAACCGGTATTGCAGATGTAATTGATGCAATGGGCGGTATGAAAGGAATTATTCTAACAACAGGTACTGTTTTTACCGCTGTATATCACGATTAGATTGCAAAAGGACTACAAGACATAGCTTATAATTTTTCTGTCATTATCGGTAAAGCTGACGTTGCGCAACGCAAGATTAAAGAAGATTTTGGTCAAGCTGCATTGACCATGGTCGCTGATTCTGCGCGCTCCACTGATGCGGAAGTAGCTAAAAAAGCTATTCAAGCAGAAGATATTGAGATGTAGAATTTCTTAAATAGCCAAGCTAAGATGCTGACAGAAGAACAAGTAAAACAGCTTTCTGGTTATAAAGATATTATTACTTCTATTAAAGAAATGGCACTTGAATATCAGGGTGTTGCACAAGCTCATACACAGGAAACAGAGAAGCTAATCGCGGAAGGTTCTGCGCAAGCAAACGCAGCGAAGAGTGCCAAGGGATATAAGACAACTTTACAACAGGTATCTAATATTCTTAAAGGAATTAAAGTTCCAGATTTAGAATTTAAAAAGAACGAGAAATCGCTCGAAGCAATGCTTCGCTCTTATAGTAAATTAAATAGCACTGTTGCTGGTATCAATAGAATCCAAGTGCAGATGGCTGCTCTAAGTGAAGAAGATATTCAAAACACTCAACTTGTTGAGAAATTAAAAGCTCAATATCAAGAATTGACTGGTATTGATCTTGGTAGTAGCACTCTACAACAAAGTCAAACTAAAATTCAAGAAACTATTACTTAGATTGATGAAGCATTAGAAAAACTTTATAATAGTTTAGCTAGACATGGTGTCTCTGAGGATTACTTGGAGAGATTAAGAACTGCTACAACTGGAATTGGAGAAGCCCAATAGAATTCTGCTCATGCAACAGATATTGCTGCTAATGCGTATGCTGATTATAGACTTAAAGTTTATCAAGCTACTGTTCAGCAAGAAACCTGGGCTGATAAAATTGTTAATGGTGCAAATCATTTAATGCAACTTAGCATGATGATTCAATCTATCAAGAGTCTTGGTAGTATTTGGAGCGACCAAGATTTGAGCATGGGTGATAAAATTGTAGAAACATTAACAAGTGTTGGTATGCTTTTACCAATTATTATCTCCGCTGTTCAAGCATATACTAAAGCAAGAGTCACTTATAATGCTGTTGTCGTTGAAGGTACTGGTGCGGAGGCAGCTAATGCACTTGCTTCGCAATTAACTGCTCGTCAGAAAATTGTTGAAACAACTGCAGTGGAAGGCAATACTGTTGCAGTTGTTCAGAATACGGCGGCTTGGTATGCAAATCCTTTAACTTGGGTTCTAGCGGGCATCACAGCAATCATTGGAGCTTTTGCTATTTACAACGCTGTTGTTGATGCTAATACAGAAAAGCGTCGAAATAATGCTGAAGCTGATGTAGAAAGCGCTAATAAAGCTGCTGAAGCGAATAAAAAAGAGCGCACAACGGTTGATGAGCTATATAAGTCTTATATAGAATTAAAGAGCGTTAGTGATAATAGCACAGAAGCGAAAGAAAACTTAAAGCAGAAGACACAAGAGCTATGTGATGCTCTTGGTGTTGAATGGGATGCTCTTGATAAGCTAAATGATAAGTATGATGATGTTAATCAGAAGATCATGGAAGCTAATCGTCTATCCGCGCAAAAGGCTCTTAATGACTCTAAAAAAGCAGTAGATGCACAGAAGACTTCAATATTAGAAAATAATGCTACATACGATGATAGCGCAGCAGTTAATAAATACTCTTTCAAATTTGGTGGTGGAGCATTTAAAAATGATGAAAATGAAGTCACTGATGCTATTCAAGATAAATTAAAGGGTATAAGCAATGTACACGCGGCTGAAAGTGGAAGTGGTTTACGTGTAACACTAAAAGATGCTGATGATCTTATTGAAGTATATACTCGTTTATCAGAATTAAAAGATGAAATTGCTTCTGATGATAAATGGGAAAGCGTTCGTCAAGAATCTGAGGTATACCAAAATCTCTCTAAATGGTTAAGCGAAGTTGCTCCAGAGTACGAAAAGCTGACACAATTAGAGCAAGATTAGATTACTTATGCTCAATAGCTCGCAGAAGCTGAGGGAGCAGTAGCTGGCGCGCAATTAGAAAATGTTGATACATTAGAAGAATACTAGACGGTTAAAGAGCAGTATGTAAACAAGTTAAAAGAGATTTTCACTACTCAGGGCATAGTGCCAGATGATGTCGATGATATTGATTAGTATTTCAGCGATCTAGCTGATAAATATTTATCTGGTTTCACCAATCTTGCAGACACTGTTGCTCAATCTAAAGTTTATGATGCTATTGTTGATAAGCTCGGAGATAATGGCAAAGAGAAATTAGACACATTATTAGATAACGGCTTTAATCTTAACGTATTAGGCAAAGTTACTGACTGGGAAAGTTTAAATGGTGAAATAACTGATTATATCAATGAGTTAAAAGAACTTAAAGAATTAGGCTATACTCCTGATACCGAGAAAGTTGGTAATATTGACCTAAGTGAGGCGCGCGGTAGTATTACTTGGAATAAAGAAAATCTTGCTAAATATAAAGACCAATTACAATCTTTAGGCTATAATGATGCGGACTTTAAAGAAATGCAAGATCAAGTTTCTACGGTTATGGGTAAGAGCAGTGAATATGATGGTGTCGAAATAGCATATACTCCACTACTCAAGACTTCTGATGGCTTAGTACCTCTTGATCAAAATACTGTTGATGAATATATCTTTGGTTTAATTGATAAATCAAAAGATGAGTTTGGTGATGACTGGCAAAATCATTTATTAGATCTTGATACCGAAGGTCTAGAATTTGATGGATAGGTTGTTAAGAACTTGCTTGCTGATATTGGCGATACTGCTAAGAATACTGGCGAAGCAATGCACTATCTTGGCGATGATGGTTCGTTAGCACTTCATCAATTAAATCTAGAGACTGAGATATAGGCTCAACTCCAAGAGAGATTAAAAGACCTAACCGGTGATGGCAGTGGACTGGATTATGCAGCTAATATTATTCAAAAGCTACAAAGTGGTGATTTAACTAAAGATAATATTGCTGATGATGAAGATTACAAGAATCTTTTATATGTGCTTGATGTTTTGAAAGAAGCGTTCCCAGAACTTGAAGCAGATGCTATTGAAGTGTCTAATGTCTGGGAAGTTGGTGGTCAAAAATTTATCGAAGCATTAACAGCTATTCAACAAAAGATTGATGAATTATCACTTTAGAAGTTAGTTGACGACGCTGAAGAAGCTAGTTCCAAGGTAGAAAAAATCTTGTCTTCTGATGATTGGGAAGTAGAAATTGGAGCTAATCCAGAGAAGTTTTTAGATGCTATGGACGATCTTCTAGATAAGAATTATGCGATTGATGTAGAAATTCATACCTAGGCGGAAGAAGAATTTGATAGTATTGCTAATGCTATGCAAGACATTGAAGATCAAGCATCTAAAATTGGCGAAAAATTTATTGTAGCCGCTTCTGATGTAAGAGAATTGAATAATACCTTCCCAGGTATTATCCAAGGCATGAAATCTTTAAGCGATGGCACTGTTCAATTAAATGAATAGATGGTACAAAATGCGATTGCTGCTGCTCGTACTGAAGTAGCCGCAGATGCAGAAGCCACTGTCACGCGTCTACAAAATTAGGCCACTCTTTTAAGATCTAAACAACAAGTTTATCAGTAGATGGCAATAGCCGCTGCGGTATTAGCGGGACAAGAGACTGATTCTGCTATGACTTCCGCGGAAGCTCAAGCTACTTTATCTGGTGGATTAGCAGATTTAAAACAATTAAATAGTCAAGCTGCAACAAATACAGAAAACGATAATCAGAAGAAAGTTGCTGATTCTTCAAATTCTAACGCTGGAGTAACTGCGAAGAATTGGAATTCTGCGTTTGCATCCGCGGCAAAATCTTCTGCTGCTTTTGCTTAGGCAGCAATGTAGAATATGAAAGCCGCTGCAGCAGGTAAGGGCGCGACCACAACTGGTAATTTTGCAGTTACCTATTCTGGTGCATCTGGCGTAAGCGAAGAAGCCTCCGTTTTAAACGAAACTAAAAAAATGCTTGACGATGTAGCAAATACAAGTCAAGACGCGTGGGCTGAAGCCTCTGCTAAATATCAAAATATGGCAGATGCCGCGGGAGCAGCAGCAAACGATATTGAGGGCATGATTGCTCAAGTTGGCGCGACAACAACTGGCTTAAATCATACATTAGGTAATGTTGCGGCAGGTAAAGGCGCCGGCGGAGGAAAAGGCGGTAAAGGCGGTGGCGGAAGTAAGGGCAAGACCTACGATAAGGAAGACTTGAAAACCCTTAAAGACGTCGAAGATCGTTATCATAACATTAACCGTCAGCTAGAACGTCAAGATGATTTATTAGATGATCTTGGCAATAAGACCGATCGAGCTTGGGGCGCTAAAGCATTAGCTAGTTATGAAGATGAGATCAAGGCATTATAGAAACAACAAGAGTTATATAATTAGAAACTTAAAGAAGCACAAAATTATTTAACTCAAGACTCTGCACTGGTTAAAAAATATTTTTCTGACGCATAGATCGCTTCTAATGGTGAAATAACTAACTATGAAGCTCTATTGAAGAAGAATATGGAGCTTTACAATGCCGCAGTTAAACAGTATAATCTTGCTGTTGATGGTAAGACAATTACTGAGGAACAGCATACTGCGCTCAAGAATAAACTTGACGCAGAGAAGAAGCTGTTTGATGAACGAGCTGATGCTCTTAAGCAATATGAAGACACTCTCGATGAAGTCAGAGATACAACTGATAATATTGAAGAGAATATGCGTTCTATTGCTGATAAGAAGCTAGAAGAAATCAAGCTCAGACTTGAAATTGTTCTAGATGTTAAATCTATGAAGGATACAGTCCGAGACCTATCCAAGGAGATTTCCGAGATCTTTGGCGACACTCTAACTCAAAACTTTATGGGTTATGATAAGTTTGACAATCCTCTAGCATTAGATGCAGAAGCCGCTAAGGCAGAAGCAAATCTAATGCCGCGCTATAAGCAATAGTATGAAGAGCTTAAAGCACTGTATGATAGTGCTACAGATGATGCCGATAGATCAGCAATTATGGAGGAAATCACAGATCTCCAAGGTAAGATTGCGGACTCTGCTAAATCGATCGTTGAATGGGCAAACTCTATTGAGGATATTGTTCCTGATGCTGTTGATGCAGCAGCTGAGCGTTTCTCCGCATTTACCGATCAGTTAGAGCATAATACTTCGGTTCTTGATACAATCAAGGAACTTTATACTCTACAAGGCGTAACTTATAAGACTGCTAGTGGATTTAATCGTCTACAAAAGGTTAGTCAAGAAAAGCTCGAAGCTCAAGTCGCTTCTGCTAAGCTCCAGAGAGGTTGGTATGAAGAGGCTGCTAAGAGACTTGAAACTGCACAAGCAAACCTCGATGCTTTAAATGGTGATGAAAGCGATATTCGCTATGACGCACTCAAGAAAGCAAGGGATGCATATCTAGAGCAATTTAACGATGCTCAAGAGGCTTATTTATCTTCTGCTCAAGAAGCAATGGAGACCGCGCAAGATATGTACCTCGATCAGATCGAAAGAGCGGTTTATAAGTTCGGTCAAGCGGTATCTAATGGCGCAGGTCTTGATTTACTGCAAGATAAATACGACCATTATATCGAACAAAATGAGCGCTACTTTGACAAGGTTAATGAAGCATATCAAGTATCGGCTTGGTATAATAAGCTACAAAAAGATATTGATGATACTACCAATTCCGCGCACAAAGAAAGATTAAAGGCTCTACAGGAAGAGATTAATCAGCGTAGAGAAGGTAATAAGTTATCTCAATATGATCTAGATATCCTCAATGCTAAATATCAAGTATTGCAGGCTTAGATGGCTCTTGAAGATGCGCAAAATGCGAAGAATCAAATTCAGCTAACAAGAGATAGCCAAGGTAACTGGAACTATTAGTTCACAGCTAATCAAGACGATATTGCGAATGCTCAGCAAAAGTTGCTTGATGCCGAGAATGAATGGTACAATATCGCTAAACAGCAAGTAACTGATGTTACTGGTGAGATTGTAGATACTTGGCAAGAATGTTAGGATAAGATTAAGGACATCTATTCTGACATGACTCTAACTGATGAAGAACGTTCTGCGCGAGCACAAGAAATCTATCAGTATTATACTGAAAAGATTAAATCTCTTGAAGAGGAGAAGCAGAATGCAATCGCAGATATGACCGAAGCCGGCAATAAGAGCTTGATTGATAATGCCATCCTTACTGGCGATACCATTACTGATGTAACGGGCATTACCTCTGAGGAATTGCAGCAGATAGTTGCAAACTCTGGAGAAAGTATCAAGGATCTATTATTAAAGAATAGTGAACAGTTAAAAGATATTGTTGGTGATAATACAGATTTAATTGATAAGTTTGATAACACTTACGCTAAAGACCTTGATAACATGACACAGAATACCACGAACTTCGAGGAGCAACTCCGCAGTCTACTGGAAGAAGCAAAACAACACTTCCAAGATTATCAAGATAAAGTTTAGAATGTTTCTTCTGAAACTGGCACTACTCTTGATGATTTGGCTAACGAAACTGACAAGGTATCTGAATCTACAGATCAGCTTACTCAGCGAGGTCAAGAGGCATCTGAGGCGCTTTGGAATCAGGTTTCCGCGGCTACAACAGCGGCAGATCAGTATGCGGCTCTAGCTGCTCAGATTTGGGAAGCTGTAGAAGCAGCGAAAACTCTTGCCGCTCAAATGGCATCGAATGCTGCTAGCAATTCTGGACTCTTGTATGACAAGAATACAGACTATAAAGCATTGATCGAACAAGGTTTGGTTAATGGCTGGTTCCAGTATGGTGATGAAACCTTTAAGTCTTTAGTAGCGTAGCGTGATGAGAAGATTAAAAACGAAGATAAGTGGAAAAATGAAACTCAAGGTGGAGAGCAATTTAAGGATTATACACAGGGTTCTAATGTTGGAGAATGGGCGCAAGGTCGTTACGATACCAAGGATGAGTGGAATGATGCTCTTGATAAACTGAAAAAGAATTATGGCTTAGCAACAGGCGGTTATACTGGTATTTTTGAAGATGCAAAACTCGCGTTCTTGCATGAAAAGGAGCTAGTATTGAATAAAGAAGATACCGAAAATATCTTGGCTGCTGTTCAAGCTGTAAGAACCATTGGCTCTGACTTGTTCAAGTCTATTGAGAAGTCTCTTGATGGTAATGTGGTTGCGGCGATGAACCTTATGGGTCAGCGACTCAATCCTGTTTCCACTATGCCAACAGAAGGTACTATCGAACAGACTGTTCATATTGACAAAGTAGAATTCCCGAATGTTACTAGCCGTTCGGAAATTGAAGAAGCATTTGTTAGTCTTACTAACGATGCAGCACAGTGGGCTAGAAGAAAGACGTAATAAGGAGAGGTTTAAACCTCTCCTTATTATAGGAGTGAAAGGAGATAAACAATGAATAATATATCTGAACAGCTGTTGCAAGCTATAGATATTATTGCTCAAGAAAAGTTGAAATAGCTCCAATATGATAAAACTATTCAAGCTACAATTTATTCTATCGTAGATGCTGATACCGGAGAATATAAAGTTAGATACAATGGAAATATTTTTTCCGCGTTTAGCGAGGATACTAGCAAAAGCTACTCTGTTGACGATATTATTTATGTTAAGGTTCCTGAAGGTAACTTTTCTAACAAGAAGTTGATTACCTCCTTGGTAACCGCGAAATCTTTATCAAGCGCGCAAATATCTGATTTAACTAATTCTGTATTTGAAGTATCTCCTACGTTTGATGCACTATATGGTAATGCTTATGATGCAAGTGAGAGTTATGGAGTAATCGCGGGCGCACCAGCTGGAGAGATCGGTAGTTCTGTCTATATCTTTTAGAATGATGAAGAATATAATCCAAATGGCTACCACGGATTGTTCCAGTAGTATGCGAACAATTACGAATATATTAGAGTTAAAGCATCTTTCTTAACACAATTTCATAATGTGCATAGTAAAGGTAACTACGGTATTGAAGTTGAGTTTTATACCAAGGACAATAGTAGTGTAAGCTATAGATTAGATCTCTAGAATTTTAATGGTAATCCATATGGATTCTCGGTCTACTCGCCGCAATCAATTATCTTAAAGGCGCAGAAGAACTATTTAATGGGACTTAAATCCATTAAGCTCTTTGAAGAAGATTTTGTCTACGATAAGATTGTTAAGAATGGCATAGTTACAGATGAAGAGAACACGACTGTTGCTAACATTTTTGTGAAAGATATTTCTCTTCAATATGTTGATTTGCAAGATTTGAGTGATACGAGTTATTATCTCACGATTTCCGCACCTAAAGGCATCGCTTTTACGGATAAAGTACCAACTCTAGAATTGATTGGCCGTTTAATTTATAATGGCGATGATATTATGGATAGTAAGAATTGCGTTTGCCAATGGTATGAGAGAGATCTAAGCGTGGTTATTGGTAGCGATAAATATGTCAAAGCCGCAGGTTTCGGTTGGAAGAAAATGGATAAACAAACCTCTGATACTCTTACTCTTGATGCAACAGATGTACTCTATCAATAGAGATATAAATTAGTAGTTGTTTATAATAATAATGTTACACTAACTGCGGAGATCGCGGTTTGGAACCGTAATTCTAACTATGATTATTCTATTGTTCAAGTGACTGATGGCGCGGATATTAAATTGTAGATTAAAAATAATTACGATGATGAATCTCTGGTAGGTGACTGGTACTTGTCTTACCCAGATGATAGTTACAGTTCTGTGCCGGAAGGAGAAAAGTAGTCAGAGATAGTTGTAAGTTCTTATCTACAATATAGCTCTGTAATCTTCTATTGCATGGTATATAATTCTTCTGGTGAATATATTGGCACGCTTGAGCATACTATTGTGAATAGTGAAAGCGAAGATGATGTAACTATTAGTTATATTGGTGAAGACTCTTTCCGCTATGACGCTAATGGAGATATTTCTATCGAAGACGCAGAAAAAGAGCGTACTCTGTAGGTTAATCTAGCCTGGAAGGAAGGCTTCGGCACATCTTACTTTGTATCATGGTTAATGAAAGATGCAGCGAATAAAGAGCACGAGATTCCTACTTCTAAATCCAAAGCCTACAATCCGGACAACTCCATGCTTGAGAACATTTGGGTTGACAATTATAATATTTTGCATTACAATATTAAATAGAAATACAGAGTTAATTTCAGTAATAACACTATAATTGTAAAGATTAGAACTATTGCTGAATCTACTTATTTATTTAATAAAGAAATTCTTTGCTTGAAAGATGGCGACTAGGGTACTAATGGTACTACCTATATTACAGCGATTCGTCCTTGTAATTCTGAGGGCGTAAAACTTAGTGGTTTACAGCCTTTAAGATATAACAATAGCTGGTAGAATACTCTACAGGTTCGTTGTTATGTATATAAAGATGGAGAATTAATTAACGGTAACAAGAAGTATTCTATTACTTACAAATGGGAAGGAATTAATGTATTTGTACAAGACCGAGAGATCTTAACAGATACTACTGACCAAGTTATCGTGCGTGGTAAAGATTCTATTTCTGAAAGTAGTCCAAGCGCGCAATTAGCGTTCTATGTAAAGGTTCAAGTAACCATTAAAGATGCTAATAGTTCTGTAGATATTTACGCTTCTTATCCTGTTGATGTAATTCTGGGTTCTACCTCTGTTGATGACATTAATATTGATAGTATTCCTTCTTATATCAAGTACAATTCCGCGGGTCTAACACCATCTTTTTATAGCAATGATATTAACTTTTATTATCAGAATAATATTTATAATGACAACATCGTATCGCTTAATACGAATATCCTAAGTATTGTAACTAGCAATGGTAAGAAATATTTAGAGCCTGCTTCTAATTTCATCTTTGAGAGTATTAAGGATGATTCGCAGAGTAATATAGGCGTATTAAGTTTTGCTATCCCGAACAGTAGTGATAGACTTATTCATCCTATTGTTATGTATCTTGATACTTATGGCAACGAAGCTATTAACGGCTGGGATGGTACTGCTCTTGATACTGGCGATGGAGAGTATGTATTCGCTCCGCAAGTTGGCGCGGGAACAAAAGATAGCTAGAATAGATTTACTGGTGTTGTAATGGGTAAAGATAGTGGGCAAGATTAGATAGGTCTATATGGCTATCAGGCAGGTGTTAATGTCTTTGGCTTAATGGAAGACGGTACCGCATTCTTTGGAGCCATGAGCGGTGGCGGCCGCATTGATATTAACGGCAAATCTAGTTCTATCAAAGGTGGCGGTGGAGGAGACAACTCCATCGGCATGACCATTAATCTTGCTGACCTCAATCCAGGTAAAGGAACAGATGCTATTAAAGTTGGCGGCGGTGTCTTTAAAGTAACTTATGATGGTGCTTTATTAGCTACATCTGCCACGATTGAAGGAACTATTTATGCTACGACTGGTAGAATTGGATGTTCTAGTAGAAATAGTGAAGATGGTTGGATTATTAAAAAGAATAGATTATATAGTAGCTCTAGTGGTAGATATGTAGAACTTAATAGTGACAAGAACGCAGATGGAGCTATCTGGACAGGTTCTTCTTCATACGAAAGTGCTAAAAGCACTTATTTTGCTGTATCTAAAAAGGGTCAGCTTTATGCTAAAACCGGCAATATCGGTGGTTGGACTTTAACACGCAATAGCTTATATGCTGATACTGTAGGTCTTAGCAGTACCGGCAATGCAGCTTTCTGGGCTGGCTCAGACGTAGACGCAGGTTCTACTTCAATTAAAGATACTAGTGCAGCTAACTTTTTAGTAACTCATACTGGAAGATTATATTGCACTTCTGCGGATATTTCAGGAAGAATTAAGGCAGATAGTGGTACTATTGGTGGTTGGACTATAAATGATAAATATTTAACCGGCGGAGGTACAATTCTTAATTCTGATGGTTCAATTACTTGCGGTAATTTAGTTGCCACTGGAGGTAGCATCGGTGGTTGGACTATTCAATCCAATGCTCTTGTAAGTCGTGGCGGAGGCTTATTTTTAAACGGTGATACTGGTACTATTTCGAATAATTATGGTTATTTTGGAGGAATTACTGGTTCTTCTGGTGCGGGTAATACGACTTATAATATTGGTATTGCTGCAACAGGCGGTAGTGGTAGCGTAGTATTGCAAGCTCAAGAGGGTAATGGTAATATTAAATTAGATGCTGCAAATAGTATTTATTTATTAGCTACTAGTATTATTTTAAATGGCTCTGGTAGTTCTGTTATATCTGCTGGTGGTACTATTAGTATCATGAGTGCTGGCAACATGACACTAAATGCTAAGGGTGGCACATTTAAAGTTGAAGGATCAGCCATTGATTTTAGTAGCGTAGCTACTCAAAAAGGTATTCGTGCAACGTTTGGATAAGGAGTGAGATAATGCCAACGGTAACACTAAAATTTAATAGTGCAAGTAGCGAGGGCGTTAATTTTTCCTATAGCACTTCCGGTTGGACATCACTACCTTCTGATGAACCTGTCTCTAGGATACATTGGGGAAGTTGGAGTAGTGGTACAACTCGTTAGACTAGAACTGGTTATACGACATAGGTGAAATATAGTCTTGGTACTACGAAATGGGCTTGGACTTTTACTAGAGGAAGCGGAAACAATGGCGGAACCAGCTCGTCAAAAGATGGGTCGGTCACGATAAATGGTTATGTAGCTGGATCTAGATAGTCTGTAACAGCTAAAATATCTGCGACAAGAACCTCTAAAACAGAGCGTGTTAATTATAGACAAACTAGAACTCGCTCACCTATTAAAGACGACAAAGGTAATATAACTGGATATACCCCTTGGGACGAAGGTTCTGCAACTAGAACTGGTAAATCCACATCTAGTAGTTCTGCAACAAAAAATCTAGGAAGCGCGCACAACACACTTTATTTCTATACTAGACCTCTTCAGTTTGCTTGGACAAATATTCCAGCGAGAGATAAATTAATTTCTGTTTGTTTAACTGCATCTAAGTGGAATGAATTGATGGATAAAGCAGCATAGAAATATAATTGGAAGCATTGTCAATAGGGATAGGGTGGCACACCAAGATCGACTGGATAGTATCATGTTACAACTGGCACATTAATTACTCATACGATTTATAATAATGGTTCTAATTGGTGCGGTGCTTCAAAGACAGTGAAGCAAGGAGATACAATTACATATGACTTATTTACTGCGTTATCAAATGCGGTAAATGCAGGATGAAAAGGAGAAAAACGTGTTAAATAGAGATATTATTACTATGTATCAAGGTTTATCGCAACTAGCGTCGAATGAGGGGATGCGGCTTCCCGCACGTGTATCTTTCGCGGTAGTGAGAAACCTCAAGATGTTAATTCCTATTATTGAGGATATTGACATGGCTCGTCAATCTATTGCGGAAACTTATGGTACTCTTGATATTGATAATCCTACTCAGTATCGTATTCCAGAAAATAATCGAGATACAGTTAATCAGGAACTAGATGCCATTATGGAAACAGAAGTCGATGTTCCTCTTGTTAAAATTAAAATGACAGAGATTGAGGATTTAAATATCTCGATTGCTATGGCAGAAGCACTTATGTTTATGGTAGAGGAAGAGATGTAAATCTCTTCCTCTTTTCTTTTGCTTGGACGAATTTAATTATCTTAACCAAAACTTTTTTTATAATATATAGAGTTAGAGGAAAAGGAGGCGCGGAATATGCCAATTAGTATTTATCCGCCTACTCTATAGAGTACATAGCCAGCGTTTTTAGCTACAACGCCAGACTATGAGATTAAATATACTCTATAGAAAGTAACTAGTGCCGAGACTATTAAACATATTCAAATTCGAGTAGTTGAATAGCGCTCAAATTCTAGCATTGTAAATACTTCAAAATATCCAGATAATATTATCTATAAGAATGTTGACTTAACAAAAGAGGCCAGTCCTTATGGCATTAAAATTTTGACCTCGGATTTGCGAAAGCCTTGGTCGCCAGGTGTGTGTTACAAGATACAGTTGCGCTTTGGATCTACCAGCTTTCCGAGTGATTTAAGCGCATTCGCGGCATGGAAAAAAGAGTAGATTAACAATTAGACCTTCTCTGAGTGGTCTACTGTCATGGTTATTAAAGCCATTGCACAACCAGAAGTCTATATTGAAAATGCTGGAACACTTAGAACTGATGTTATTGCTAGTAAGTAGACAGAGGCTAGTCTGACTCCTTTGTTTGTAGGAGATTATATTGATAATGCTTCTGAGGAGCCATTGGAGAAATATAAATTTGACTTATATGATGAAACAGGTAAAACATTGATTGAATCGTCAGATTGGATTCAAGCTGTTAGCGGTAAGAATTGTTCACATAGATTTAAAACCATGCTTACCAACAACGAGTCTTATAGAGTCTATTTCTCGATCGTAACGCGTAATGGGTATGAAACCCGCACTTACTATGACTTTTAGGCTATTAAGGTTTATCTAGAATCTTTGACAGATGTGTCTATTAGAGTTGATGACGCTGATGTATTTTGCCGTGAAAATGGTTGTATACGAATTTATCTTACTGCCAAGAATCCATTAACAGGTTGTTATGTGCTCACTCGCACGTCAGAAGAGAGTAATTATCAAGTATATGAAGATCTAAAATACTTCAATTATTTTGAAGAAGAGTTCTCTGATACATTACTTTATATTGACTATATTATTGAAAGTGGTATTAAATATAAATACGCTTTTCAATATTAGAACTCACAAGGACTGCGTAGTGCTCCTTTACAAGAAGATGATATGACCGTTCCATCTAGGAGTGTAGATTTTGAGTATTCATATATCTATCGAGATGGAGTATAGTTACGATTAAAATTTAATCAAAAGTTAAGTAGCTTTAAACATACGACACTAGCAAGCAAGCAAGACACCCTAGGAGACCAATTCCCGCACTTATCCAAGAATGGATACGCTTATTATGCGGAGTTTCCTATTAGTGGTTTAATTAGTTTTCAGATGGATGAAGACTAGACTTTCTTCACCTTAAAGACAGATGGCTATTATTATAATAACGAGTTAGTCATTCCCGCAGATAAGTTCAGTGTATCTACTGCGGTAAGAGGAGATGAAAGTGTTCCAGCTTATCTTCCTATTGATAGTAATATTACCGATAATAATATTTTTATAGAGCGTAAGTTCAGAGAGAAAGCTGAGTAGTTCCTCAATGACTTTACATATAAACTCTATAAATCTCCTACTGAGGGTAATATTGTTATTGGTTTAATGAATATGTCAATGACGCCAAATGCTTCTTTGGGCCGTATGATCTTTGAATTCTCTGCTACGGCTTATGAAGTATTAGAAAACACGATTGATGATCTTAATGAAGTTGGTATCACAGATGTAGGAACCTTTAATAACGAAGTATCTACTGAGATACAAACATCTTTTGGATAGATTGATGGTATTTATTCAGGTTGTCCAGAAGGTAATGACATCTATAATTTGATTAAACAATAGGAAGAAATCGCAGTTGGCGATGGTAGATATAAGCTATCGCTCGTGAATGTTAATTCTTTTTGGATTGAACGTTATCCTACTATTGATTTCGATGGTAAGATTTACGAGCTTGAAGCATAGAAAGCTGAAGAAGATACCAAAGAAATAGAAGCAGAGCTGGTACGTTGGAGAGCTTTGAAAGAAGCGGCTAGTAATGCTCCATCTTCCGCGGTTAGATTATCTGTTAATGGCAGTGATGTTATTGTTGCTCCAAATAGATTATATAGCGTGCGGGAAGGTATTAACTCGCTATCAATGACCTCGGTTAAGTATCCGATTATCGTGAATTATGTTTGCTCACTAACAAGAGAACGTAATGATGCAGTTGGTGAGGTAGAATCTATTGATACATCGCGTATCTGGGGATAGGTATCGGGAATCTTTAGTGGTACTGATAAAGTATTAAAGAATTATAAATATTACTATAGACCGGGTGAAACGCCGTATCGTATTTATAGTGATGACGTTGCGGAAACTGATAAACTAGGACGTATCTTAGTAGATAATACGAACTATAATGTCTATAAAACAGTCAACCTGTATGATATTATAGAAGAGGAAACCCGCAAGCAAGTCGAGTTTATCTATAATGTTTCTGGTGGTTTCAAGCAAGACGAAGATGGTAAATGGACAGATGGAATTATTTATTATACTTTTTCTGATATTACTGCTTTTGATATTGAAGCCGATCCTAATACTATCTTATATATTGGCAAGTAGCCTGATGGAAGCGATAAACAGCCTGTTATTCTCGGCCCAACTGGACGATATACACTCAGTCCAATGGATGGTATGATTAAGTACATTGCTTTATAGAAACCACAATTCGCGGTTATTAACTACAAGTGCCTAACCGCGCAAACAACTATGAAATATACAATAGAAGGGAGCTAATATCTATGTTTGAGTATCTTAGTGATATGGATTTTCTAACTCAATTAGATAAATTGCATATGCGAGTCTAGTATGCTAAGATAGTGCTTCTTTCTTTTAGAGATGAAGAACCTATTAAAGAGATTTAGGGTTCTATATCAAGTGGTAGTCTAAGTGTTAATGGTTCTTCTGCGGTCAGAAGAACCATTAATCTCACTATGTTAGCATCAGCAGAGAATAGTAATCTCGAAGATATTGATAATGAGATTTCTATTAACAAGAAAGTGAAAGTATTTATTGGATATGATAATCCATTAAGATCTTATAAAGACTATGGTGACGTTATTTGGTTCCCATGTGGTTTGTTTGTACTATCATCAGCCAATATCAGTCGTTCTACTAGCGGCTGGAATATCTCTATTACTGGCAAAGATAAGATGTGCTTACTAGATGGAACCGCTGGAGGTACATTGCCAGCTTCAACAACTTTCCATGAAAGTCTTGTAACACTAGATAATGGTGACGTAGAGATTCATTATCCTACTATCTTTTAGATTATCTATGAAGCCGTAAACCATTGGGGCGGCGAAGATGTCGAGAATATTATCATTACTGATATAGACGATGAAGCTAAGATGTTAGTAAGATATATTGGTGATAAGCCGATCTATTTTTCTAACGACTATTAGAGCCTTAGTTTCGAATCTTAGGAAGACTATCCGCATATGTTTACTTATGGACAAGACGCTGGATATAAATATACAGAGTTTACATATCCAGGTGAGCTAGTCTTAAATGCGGGAGACACGGTCGTAACATTATTAGACAAGATTGTAGGTACATTAGGCAACTATGAATATTTCTATAATCTTGATGGTAAGTTTGTATTCCAAGAGATAAAGAATTACTTGAATACAGGCAGTCCGCTATTAGAACTAAGTCCAGAAGATTATGTACGCTCGTATAATAACGCTAAGTTTCTATATTCACTCACCGATCTTGACACGACAACCGCAATTACCCGCAATCCCAAATATGATAATGTAAAGAATGATTTCTATGTTTGGGGCAAGAGAAAGACTTCCACTGGAGTTGAAGTATCTATCCGCTACCATCTTGCTATTGATGATAAACCAGATCTTGATTTAGCGACACAGTATATGTGGGAAATCAAGAGCGAAGAGTCTAACTTGATTATTCGTTATGACTTTAATAATTTATCAGAGTATAGCGTAGACGGATATAAGACTACTCTTGTTGGATTACCTTGCGACGAATGGCGTGAGGAGCTATATCGTCATGCTCTTGAAGCATAGGTAACTAATAGTGTTTATAATAGTTATTATGACACTGAGTTAATTGCGGAATGGCGCAATATTTATAGCACTACAAATAAGAATTGGGACGCTACTAATCACTGGAATCCCGCGGTTTTCAATGATCCAGGTTCTATTAATTTCTGGCTAGACTTTATAGACACTAGTTCTGCTCTTGGTAAGTATTCTATTAAGAATATTGGTCGTAGGACTAAAGTCGTTAATAATAATGACATAAAAACCGTATATAATAGTGAAGTTCCAGACGTCGTATTTATTGAAGGATTGGATCAAGACTTGATTGTTAAATATCAAGGCATTGGTTAGAGATTCTTTGTGCTTTCTAATGAATACTATGATATGTTCTCAATAAGCACTACTGGAACTAGCTGTTTTGATCAAATACGAGAATTGATGTATTAGAACTTGTGTTATAATACCACCATTTCTCTCACCTGTTTGCCGAAATACTACATGGAGCCTAATAATATTATTAGGATTGAAGATAGAGATAGCAACATCTATGGTAATTATTAGATCACGCAATATTCTCTACCACTAACCTATAATGGTACTATGAGCATTACTGCAACAGAAGTTTTAACACGAGTATAAGGAGGAACGGGCAATGTCAGCTATTGGACAAATCTACTATCGTGTAGTAGACACAAGTAGCACTGGCGAAGGAAGACATTATATATCCTCTGGAATTGATATTTACAACGATGTTGTAAGTGCTTCTAGTGCCAGACAGTTTACCAAAGTTGGTATTCAAGCTCCACCTGGAGCGCAAGTAGTTATGAATGCTAGTAAAACGATTATGATCGGCCGCACTGGTATTTATGAGCTAGACGAAGACATTGCTATTACGAGTATGTCTTTTGTTCGTCCTAAGAACTATATTAAGGATGAGGAAGAGACAGAACTCAAGAAGCAATAGGGCGAAAAAATTATTAAAGACGCAAAAGCAGCGCTTGAAGCTGCTATTAAAGCATTAGGAGAAGAGCCTACCGACCCGACTTCTGAGGCATATAAAACTTATTGGAATGGTTATAATGAAGCAAATGATACTTATATTGCAGCGTTCCAAGAGGGTAGTGCGACTTTAAACCAAGGTCTAAATGGTGTTTACAAGTTAGATGAAGATAACCCATATGGTGATCTTGAAAACGTTATTGTAGACTTTATTTACGACCCATCTCAAGGATAAGGAGGTATAGGCATGCAATCTTTCTATGGAGGCCCTGCTGGACAGAGCTTCGAAATTAAACAAGTCTTTTCATCTTACTATGGCCCTAATGGTGCATAGACAGACTTAAATAAAGGTTGGTCATCTCCTATCTCCGTAGGCGAATTTGTCATGGTATCCTATGGCAAGCCAACCGATCCTAACTATCTAACTAATTAGAATTATGATTTAAATGCTGGCAATAGATAGAATTTGAACTCTACTTTATGGTAGAAAGTATATAACGAATCTGCGGGAGAGGGCAGTGGACTTAGCTATAAGTTCATTACATCTTGCACTGGTAATACCCCTAAGATTAGTATTATAGTGCCTGCGGAAGTGCTTCACGCAAATGAACAACCGCAAGTTAAAACAGATTTGTCTAATCCAGATCTGCCAGTAATTATGTTTAGTTTACCAAGGGCGCAAGTTCTTTCTATGCTAGAGAGAACGATTTTGGATGCAAATGAAAACCCAGTTGTTGAGTATAATGATGATGATATTGATCATCCGACCTTGCATTTTAGTTTACCACAATCTCAAGTTATAGAAAAGGCAGAGATAACACCTATTGCCGCAGGAGAACATCCAAAGGTCGAACTTGACATTACTGATATTAACCGGCCTGTACTTAAATTACAAGTAGCTGTAGCTTAGGAATTTTTAGATAGCAATATTCTTCATACGGTATTAAATGCTAATGAAGAACCTACCGTGACTTTTAGTTACGCAGAAGAGGATACTCTACACGAGCATCCTATCTTAACTTTCCATCTGCCGCGCAGCCAAGTGATGGCAGCTCCTGAGACTGTAACAAAAGCACCAGACTTTGAACCGAATGTAACCAATGTCGGCACTGTTAATGCTCCTAAATTCCATTTTGAGTTGCCACGTGCTATTAAGTTCTATTATGGTAATTTATTAGGTACTAAAGCTGGTGGAACCGTTACTAATCCACTATTTGCGGATTATGGTGTCGGCGATTATTATATCAATGAACCAACTGGTTTTATTTACAAAGTAACAAGTAAGACTAATGATACCACTTGCGTGTTTGAATATCAGGCAACTATTCAGCAGCCTCTACCAAATATTATTACGAGCGCAATCGCTCCATATACATAGAGTGATAATGGTTTTAAACCTGCGGTTCCGCGAGTTGTAAAGACTCTAACGAACGAGGAAGGTACTGAATGGTAGCTAGAGTTTTAGCTACCTGAAGCCCCGAAACCCGTGGTTTCTTCTACTTTTGTTGGTTCGACAGAAGAGGGAAATGTTACAGCAGAGGTTATCAGTGAAGATACTGTAAATTTTGCATTTAAGATTCCAACTGGTAGTAAAGTATTTGCTGGTACTAATGTAACTACAGATGGAGATGCTACTACTATTGATGGCGCGCGTAAAGGCGACATTTATCTCAATAGTGACACTGGTGTTATTTACTCTTTGACCGATAATGGCTGGAAAGCTAGCGACAAGAGTATTAAAGGTCCAGTTGGAGATGCCTTAAATATTGAAGCAGAGTATCATTTAACTGAACGAGCAGATTATCAAGCTAATCTTGATAATGGTGTAGCTTATATTGAGGCAAATTATACCGGGACTATTGATTCTCACAAACTCTTCGCGGTTACTTGGACCTTGCTTGACAATGGCGGCGATGTATCTTATTGGTACTATAAGACTAATGCCGGCACATGGGATCGCGCGCAATTAACTGGCGGCGTTTCTAGCTTAATTGAGAACACTTATAAAGAGAATGTTGATAACAAGACTTATTCTATTGATTATATCAATTCTCTTATCGAGGGTACGGAAGACGAAACTGGTAAGGTTACTACTTACTCAAAGGCAAAGATTGATGGACTATTGAGTGCATTAGATGAAACCTTAAAGACTTGGGATTCGTTTAGCAATCTACCCAATTTAAAATAACCTATATATTTAGAGAGTATAAAGGAGGGCCTATAATGGCACTATTCAAGATTTATCACGGTACTGCAGATGACTTCGAGTCTATCAATGGTTTCTCTAATTACGCTGTCCATCCTGGTTATGCGTACTTCTTTGAAGATAGTGGAGAACTAGTAATCGACAGTGAAAATGGTCGATACAATGTTAATGCTAAGACTCTTGTAAAAGAGAAGACATCTGGCGAAGTTGAATTTATTGACGCAGAAGATGTCCTTGTTAGTGGTGACACAGGCATTATCAAGAATGCCATTTTGGTCGGTGGAGAAAACAATACTGTAAGAGCAATCGCGATTTCTGCGGGAAGTATAGTCGTTGGAGATGCGGATGCTGGTATTAAGGGACTGAATGGTATTGGTGCTTTATTTGCATCGACAGATGGAGTGCCGGAATTTGGTACTTTGCCGATTACCGCGGGTGGTACTGGCGCTACAACAAAGGCTGATGCACGAGCTAATTTAGATGTGTACAGTAAGGGCGAGACTGGTAATGAGATTGAGAAAGTAACTACTTTGGCGTATTCTGTTACTCTTGCTCAGAAGGACTGGGTACACTCTGGTGAGACTTATACCTATTCTTATAGCAATACTAATTTAACTTGCGGTAAGAATGGTAATGTACCACCAATTATTACTTGGATTAGTAACCAAGATGATTATAATAAGATTGATGATGCACAGGCAACCGTTGGTACTGGCATCACCTTCACCTCTAGCAAAGCTATTGAGGGAGATATTGAGATCGTTATCATCGACGTTAAGTAAATAAAAAAATAGGGGAGAACCTAATTAAAGGTTCTCCCCTATTTTTGTTTTAGTGACAAACTTTGTCTTTAAGGTGGTAATGCGGTATATCCTCTCCAAACCATTTCCAACGGAGATAGTCGTCAAGGAAGATAGCTATTAAAGCTAGACCGAACCAAGCGAGTGAGAAAGGAAGACAAATTTGTCCCAATATATTGAAAGGCAATCCTGAATAGTCCCAAATTCCTAGCTTGAGGACTATATTAAGGATTACGCCGAATACAAATTCAAGTGAGGTAACTATTGCGGCTCCAATAGCTCCTTGTTTAATGATAGACATTTCCCAAGGTATAACCTCGTTAATTTCTCCAATAAGGACGAAGCAAAGTCCGCCCAAGAGAAACATTGACCAATGTATCATACCTCCACTGATGCAGGTTTTATATACTAGCTCTATTAAGAAATAGAGTGAACCGCCAACAGTGAATAAGGTAAGAAACTTATTCAGCTTTTTCAACATAATTTAGCTCTACCTTATCTAGCTCTTCTAGCGAAGTCGCGCCATAGATAGAGATTTTATATTGCTGCATTTTACGATACATTGGATACACGGCCGCAGAAATGGACATAGATAAAGCAACAAGGTTTTCTAATGTCCAGGGTTCACACTCTTCATGTCGAGCGTGCCACTCTAGAGTAGGAGATTCAATGCCAGTCTAAACAGCGATCTGATACTGACTTAGATTAAGACTAATCTCGGATTGATCCTCCATTGTAACTCCATATTCTTTTCCATCGTTCCATGTTAATGGATGAGAAGCTAGATATTCTGCGAATAACATCTTATTCTTCTCTTGTTTAAGCTCTTTGGCTTCATCTAAGCTATAACGATAGACGAAACTTTGGGTTTCATTATCGAACTTATATAGATTAGGTGTAACATTTGATGGAACTTCATCAACCTCAATAATGCGTACCGCATTAGGTGAGTTTACTGTATCGGCTTGGATTAGGACGTAATGAGTGTCGCAATCTGAGCCAATAACCCCAGTGCCTTCTTCTTCCGAACAGGCAACGACAATGCCATTGGAAGATTGTAGTTTAATGTAACGAATATACTCAAGAATATCAACTACAATATTCTCACGATTTACTAATACATACATTACTTAATTTCAACTCCTTTGAATAGTGAACGAAAATAATTATCCATATCTTGGATAATATAGAAGCAAGTACCTTTAGAGATATGTGCTCGCCAACCTTGATAAGATTTTTGAATCTCACTAGTAAGGATTTTGCCCTAAAGCCAAAGATGCTACATCTTGCGGAGTTTCCTGCGTTGATGCGCGATTTTCTTGGCAAATGGTATTTGAATTACGCGATTAGTAGTGGTTAGATAAAAGTTCCATTTAAGATATTTAAACGGAGTTCCATGCACTTTCTCTTTAGGAGGGATAGGCGTTATTCGAGAGATTGTAGTCTTCTTCTAGTTAAGTGAAAGACCTATCTCTTTTAAGTTTTCTTCTATCTTTCTTTTACATTTCGCTAAATATTTACTATCGTTATGTAGAAGATATAAATCATCCATATAGCGACCATAAAACTTGATATGTAATTCTTCTTTAATAAAATGGTCAACTTCATTCAAAGTTAGCAATGCAAATAACTGTGATGTTTGGCTTCCAAGACCAAGGCTCTTTTCCTCGTATTCATAATACTTGCAGCCCGATCGAAAAGACTGGATATCCGCACGTATATACTTATGTTTTTTGGTAACATAATACTATTTACCGGGAACAGGTACTTTATCTTTTGTTAGCTTAAAAGAAAAAGTGTCAATCAAATAGCTGCATAATTCATAGACTTGCGGGTCTTTAATCACTTTTTTAGCTATCTGTTTTAAAGCTTTATGGTCTATAGAATCGAAATATTTGCGTATATCAATTCTTAAAGCAAAGAAATCATTTTCTAATCCATATGTTCTATGTGCCTATTGTAAATGTTTCTTTACTCTTGCTAAGGCAAAGTCAATACCTCTGTTTTTTAGAGTTGCACAGTTATCATATATAAACTTAGGAGTTAATTCTGGTAATAGAGATTGTTCGCATAATGCGTTCTATACCAGTCTGTCGTTGATATGACACGCTCTTATATCTCTTGGTTTGCCACGTTCGATAATTGAGAAACAACTAAACACAAGCTGCTTGTATTCACAAGCTCGCAGGTCAGCTTCTGTTTGCAAGATTGTTTCTATCCTATTTTCTTCAAAGTTAATTGTACTATCTTTCCATCGGACGTTGCGGCAAACTCGATAAGACGAATCATACAGTGCGTCAAAACTACAAAAACGCTCGAAAGAAGTTTTCTACTAATTCAACTTCTCTCTCCTCATCATGCAGTGATAGTGGCAACTTCGCGAGTTCCACATCTGCAATCGTATTTATTTATCCGTCGCTATGACGAAATAGTCAAGTTCTCCTTAGATGAAAAGGCATCTACCTATAATATATTATTCAATGTAGTTGTTATGTTCTATTCCTTCCCCTTCTTGGCTCTATAAAACGAGCCAATGCGTCCAGAATAAACCATAATTAGATGGATAATAATATATTCTGGGGTACTATTCTAGGCGTTGCTCGTCTGCGCTGCTACGCAGCTTGACTTGCAACATGATAGTTCCATCTAATCGGGCGCGAGGTAATTGTTGCTGTTGTAGTTGTTGTTGTTCGCAGATCCATCGTTGTTGACATTGCAAACGTTGTTCGAGTTGTTGTAGTTGCGAGAACGAAAAATACAGAACTTGACATCTTGAAATATCATTATCGACCTCTCCTATAAGTTTTTGGTTTCTCGTAGGAGTGTTCATAAATCAATTTATCTCGATTGATTCGATCTAATAAGCTATCTTTCATAGCTTTAGTTAACCGAGCTAAATGTTCAAAAGAGCGTCTTTTCTTCTAATTGCTTTGAGCATATTCGAAAATACAAAGGTCGATTTGACGAAAGATGCTATCGCAATAAGCGATTGCCTAATTCCAATATTTCTTTCGTGCAATTAAAGTTTCCTAGCTATTCAAGTAGATTCCACAGGCTTGATAGCAGGCGGCATGAATGCTCTTTCCGCACTTAATAATATCAAAACCGAACGCTTGGAGAGGTTGTCCCTCTCCAAGTAGTCCAGGTTTACGAATTTGTTTTCCAGTAGTGTCAAACTCTCTAGGACGAGTTAAGACTAAAATGTGACTTACCAATTCGCGTGATTTCTGGAGACATTCACGCTTGGATTTATGTCGGTCTTTAGATTTTACTGACAAAATATTACCTTCCTTTCTTTCTCACTGAAATATATGAGAAAGTCGGCAGACATTTTAATCTATACTGTCCTACTTTTAAAAGTTTTAGGTATTAGCCAATGACGAAAGCGGGCGCGAGGTAACCGTTGTAGTCGCAGTCGCCGTAGTACGCAGATCCATCGCCGGCGACAAAGCAAACGCGGCCCGAGTAGTTGTAGCCGCGAGAACGTTCCCAATACCAACCCGAATTTGTCGTCAACGAGCCATTGGCGTTCATAGTATACTTTACTCTTGTTGTATTAGAGGTATAATAGCTATATGCTGCATTATAACCCTTAGTACATTCTGAGTTAGAAGCCGTGGAATTTTTCTTGGTCAAGCTAGAATACATGTCGTCAAAACCCATTTCTGTTTCGGAAGGAATCCAGACGGTTTCATTATTATATGTAGCTGTACCATTTTGACCACTAACACAATCTGGGCAAGTACCTTTACTTATCGTTTTAATAGATGCTTTAGCAGAACAATAGTTATAGAAGTTCTAACATTGTGCTCTAGCAGTAGAACCAATCCAAACAGCATCACTACCGAAAACAGTAGTATTTGGAAGTAATCCTGCGGTCTGGAAGGTAAGAGTTTTTGAGCCATCTTGATCTGCACCAATACAAATCATAATAGCCGCATTAGCACCTAAAACAGCAGTAGATAAACTAACTAATTTCTTTTTACCAACACAAGCAGCTCTTTCAGAAGAAGAAGCATTAGCTACCCAATTCTTCAAACCAGCCCACCAAGAAGCGTCTCCAGTCGCGGTTTCAGAACCCCAAGACCAATATTGTGCGCTAACGGTAATAGTCTTGTTAGATGGAGCAGTGTAGTTGGTGCCTTGTGCGACACTAATAGTAATAGTCTGAGAAGCAATAGCAGTAGAACCATTACCCTTAATAGTAAGAATATTGCCATTTAAAGACATGGTTAAACCATTTACATGAGTAGGACTATAACTAATAGCGCCATCACCCGCGCGAGTAATAGTAACAGCTACACCGGAACTGTAGTTATTACCATTCAAGGCTACTGTTGTTGGATTTACGTTCAAACTACCATTTGCTCTATTGATTGTCCAGTTTACGTTGATTGCGGTGGTCGTTCCGTCCAACCAGCGGTAGTTGCTTCCTGGTGTAAAGGTAGCAATGTAAGTGCCGGCGTTAGTCGCGGATGTCGTGCCACCAATAGTCATGTAACTAGCGTTGTAGTTATTCCAGTAATTGGCACTACTAACTGACTGTGCATTTCCGTTATATGTAAGATTATTCTTCCACGTAGGTTTGATCACAGATTTACGATTGACTGTGACATTAAAAGTCGCAGTTTGAGTAACTCCATTCTCAGTGTAGCTTACTGTAACTATCTGATTTCCAACAGTTGAGAAAGTTGTTGGAGAGCAAGAATAACCAGAAACCGCAGCAGTCTTGGAGTCAGAATAACTGGCTGTAATGACCATACCAGCTGTTGCTAGAGTATCTCCATACTCATAGGTTGTCTTAGTAGGATTGGTAGTTACAGCAATCGCGGTAAGACGGTGAACAACTGTAATAGGAACAGTAGTAGTGCAAGTCTCTCCACTTTCTGAGTAAGTGATGGTTACTGATGTAACACCATCGGTTAATACTTCAGGGGATACTGAATATCCACTGATTTCAGCGGTTGCTAGAACCGCTTGCCCAGTTCCGTAAGACGCAGTAACGATCATTCCGGTGTTATCAAAGCGATCTCCTGCGACATAGCTGACTTTATTAGGTTGGGTAGTGACTTCGATCGACATAAGCGAGATGCCGCCTCCGCCTTTACCACCTTGCTCAGCTAAAATACACTTAGGCAAGATTATAACCTCCTTCGTATCTAGCTCTTTTAAAAATGCCAAAAGACTTTCCGAGAAAAAGTACACTTTTTTGTGGGAAAAATACTTCCAGAAACTAGATAATAAAAAATTGGGAAAAAGGTATAGAAACCCTTTTCCCTTCAAGTAGGTATCTTACCTTTTCAGATATACATGAAGAATGTGCTAAGAAAATTATCTATGATTGACCAAAGCCCAGTTAAGTGTACTTTTTTGAAGATGAAAGGAGAATTTAAGTGAGCTTAAAATGTATTTTGCAAGGTCAAGATTCGAAGAACTTGGTTACTAAGGTTGAATTGAATGAGCATATAGCGAATAAGAACAACCCTCATAAAGTAACTGCTGAGCAAGTTGGCGCATTATCTAAAGAAGTTATTAGTTTACCAGACGGTACTGATTTTAATAATATTGTCAATACTGGTTTGTATAAAGTATTTACGGGAATAAATGCACCTATTGGAGGAATAGGTAATTATAAGGCTTTTATGGTACTTGTAGCTTCAGAGTCAGTATCGGAACCGCGTTTAACTCAATTAGCTATTTCTTATTATCAAAAAGAATAGAGTAATAGAATATTTATAAGAACAATAAGAGACGAATGGTCTGATTGGCGTGAACTGTCATCAGCTGATTAGTTTTGTAACCCTAATCTATTAGATAATTGGTATTTTGGTAATTCGATTAATCAAAGAAATGGATATATTATTCCAGCAGGCGTGGGATATAACGATTTCTCTTGGAATCACGCTGGTACAACTGACAAAGCATATCCGGTTGTCGGATATAGTGGACGAGATCCTCTTATTACAATAGATGGTACAAATTATATTGTTGGTGTAGCTGCACAAGTCCCCGGTTATTGTTTAGGAGGTATCTATACAATAGACAGATGGATGTCTTCAACTTAGGATAAAACCATTAAGATTTTAGACGATCATCTCTCCATTGCTGACGCTGCCGATTTTGGCGCATTTTTGCAGCGGTTCGAATACAGGGGATTGCTTGGCAAAACGGTTACTTTCAGCGTGCTCGCAAGACGAACTGCGCAAGGCTTGCAAAAACCTTACATTACTGTAATGATTGGTAACAACAAATTCGAAGGATGGGGAGAAATTGTACAATCAGATGATTATCAACTTTCTTCCTGCACAGTTACACTTTCTAATACCGCTCCCTCTGAAGGTTTTTTCTTTGTTGATATTGTTGGCATGGCTGGTTCTTCTATCGAGATTAAAGCCGCCAAGCTCGAACTAGGCGACACACAGACTCTTGCACACAAGGAAAACGGTGTTTGGGTATTAAATGAGATACCGGATTATGGGGAGCAGTTGAGAAAGTGCCAGAGGTATTTTCAGGTACTGCCAGCAATCTATTGGCTACCTAACAATGCTGATGGCACAAACCGCCTTACAATCCCAATTCTTGATATGCGAACCAATCCCGTTGTTACCTATGAACCGGCTGACGAGAATACAGGTACGTTATACTATGATACAAAGTTAGTACAAAAGAATTCTATCCAATTTTATGCCATTAATGTAACTGGAATTTGTGGCGTAAAAAATATCAGGCTAGTAGCTGACCTATAAGGAGGGTTGATTATGGACATTAACAATCTCAAATCCGCCGTCTATGTCTAGACGGATGAGATCGGGCGTGTGCTGCGGTTGGAGGGTCAATATTCTCTTCCTCTCGATCTAACTGATTGGGTGCTTATCGACGAAGGATATGGCGATAAATACAATCTTGCGTAGACTCACTATCTCGATAAACCTCTCATTACGCAAGATGGTATCTATCAATATAAACTTGTTGGTACTACTCCAATCGAAAGATCTGAGGAAGAAATCGCCGCAGAGCGAGAAACAAAAAACTTTACCAAAAATCAATAGGACAAGCTAGTAGCTCTATCTACCGCTTGTAATCAAGCTATTATAAACGGTATGGACGTTGAGACAACCGAAGGCACCGAGCATTTTAGCCTCGAAGAGACCGATCAAATTAACCTAACGACTGCTATATCCGCTATCGAACAAGGAGCCAAGGGATATCCCTACCACGCGGATAAGAAGTTATGTCGTATGTTTACAGCATAGGAAATCAAGAGTATTGCGGAAAGCGCGACCGCGCATAAATTATATAATATCACTCTTTGCAATCACCTCTTAATGCTAGTAAGACGAGCAACTACAACCGCGGAATTAGATGCAATTACTTATTCTGCGGATTGCCTTCCTATTGATCTCGCGGAGAACATGAAGAAGATTCTAGTCGCGTCTGGAGTAACTAAATAATTTTACCAAAAAATTTGGCAAAGTTGTTAAATCAGCTTTGCCAAATTTTCATTATATATTGAGGTGATAAAGGTGTTATATGGATATGCAAGAGTTTCTTCAAGAGATTAGAATCTAGACCGCTAGATTATTGCATTAACCGAAGCTGGCGTAGATAAAGATAATATCTACGTCGATAAACAATCAGGTAAGGACTTTAATCGTCCAGCTTACTAGGATTTAGTGAGTGTAGTTCAGCCAAATGACATGATTATTATTAAAAGTATTGATAGATTAGGCCGCAATTACTCAGAGATTCTAGAACAATGGGGATTAATTACCAAGACTAAGAAAGTAGATATTAAAGTATTAGATATGCCACTATTAGACACGTCATATTGTAAAGACGTTATGGGCACATTTATCTCTGATCTTGTCTTATAGGTATTATCCTTCTAGGCTGAACAAGAGAGAACTTATATTAAACAAAGACAGGCTGAAGGAATTGCGGCCGCCAAGTCCAATGGTGTCTAGTTCGGGAGACCAAGGAAACCTCTTCCCTTGAATTTCGAGGAACTATATCAGCGTTTCCGCAAGAATGAACCGATTACTAGGCTCGCAAAGGAATGTCCAGAAATCTCAGAATCTACATTGAGGCTCCGCTTGTAGGAGAGATTTGATTTGGACAAAAAGAGATAATCATACTTCCTATTGTTTTATATATTATATACAATAAGGAGGAATTTGTATGCCAGATATTGTAATTCAAATTATCGAGGTATGTATCATTCCATTGCTTGGTATTCTAACCAAATATCTCGTAGATTTCTTAACTGCTAAGCGAGATGAGTTAAACTTTAAGACCAACAATGAGATTGCTAAGAAGTATACTGATATGATCTATCAGACTGTTGTTGATTGCGTAATTGCGACCAATCAGACTTATGTAGATAGCTTAAAGAAATCAGGCAGCTTTGACGAAGCTGCTCAGAAGGAAGCCTTTAATCGTACTATGAACGCGGTTTTGGCAATTCTAGGTGACGACGCAAAAGATTATATTCAGCAAGCAACTGGTGATTTAAATACCTATCTAACTCAGCTTATTGAGTCTGAAGTTAACAAGCATAAATAACAAGAAAAAGGGAGCCTATTAGGCTCCCTATATTTTTTTTCAAAAAAATTGGCAAAAATTTTGGCAAAAATGTAAAATCGTTCATGGACGATTTTCATATATAAATGAAAGGTCAAAGGAAATATTTTTTAGGAGGTAAAAAGTTTTGGCAACTAATTATCCATACTATCCACAACAGCCTATGTATCCAAGACCGGGCATTCAGTATGTGGAGCAGCCCTAGCCGCAAATGGGTATTAAAGGTCGCCCAGTTTCCTCTATTGAGGAAGCTCGCGCAATCAGCATTGATTTCGATGGCTCTATCTTTTATTTCCCGGACTTAGCAAACAGACGCATTTATACCAAACAAATAAACATGGACGGTACAGCTACATTAAATGTTTATGAGTTAAAGAATGAACCAGTCGTCAACTCTCCTCAGTATGTAACTAGAGAAGAGTTTGAGACTACACTAGCGCAACTGAAGCAAGCTATTTCGGGAAAACAAGAGCCAATCCAAACTGCCGAACCTTAGCCAGTAGCGGCACAACCGCAATAGGCTGAGAAATTTAAGTTTTAAGGAGAGATGAAATATGAATGAAATGCAACTTATCCAAATGCTTAGGAGTGGACAGAATCCTTAGCAACTCGCTATGAATCTGCTAGAAAGCTAGATGGGAGAAACCCCAATGGGTTAGAATCTTCTTAATCTAGCCAAGAATGGTCGATCCGCAGATATTGAGCAAATCGCTCGTAACTTAGCTAAACAATAGGGAATAGATTTCGACAAAGAATTTGCCGCCTTTAAAGAGATGCTTGGCCTTTAAACTCATCTAATTTAAAGGAGGAACATTTTATGTTCAATAATTCTAATGGCTATAGTCTAGCTGATATTGCGGCTGCTACTGGTAATAACAACCGCAATGATGGTATGTGGGACAACGGTGCATGGTGGATTATCATCTTGTTCCTGTTCTGTTTCAATGGTGGTATGTGGGGCAATGGCTTCGGTCGCGGCATGGGCGGCCAAGGTGCTGGCTCTCCTGCGTTCCAGGGCACTACAACTCGTGAGGAAATCGCTTATGGTTTCGATATGAACGATCTCCAGAGTGGTGTTCGTGGAGTACAGCAGGGCTTGTGTGATGGCTTCTATTCTATGAACACTGGAATGTTGAATGGCTTTGCGGGCGTCAACAATGCAGTTTGCTCCCTAGGTTATCAGACAGCTCAGCTTGCTAACGGCTTGACTTCTGATATTGTTGCCAACCGTTTCGCTGCTCAACAGGGCGTATGCCAGGTTGAAAATGCAATTAATCAGGCTCGTTACGACAATACTATTGGTCAGAATACTATTGCTCGTGAAATTTCTGATTGCTGCTGCGAGAACGGTAGAGCTCTAGAGCGTGGTTTTGCTGATGTTAACTATAACATGGCTACTAACACTTGCGCTATCCAGACCTCTATGGCAAATCATACCCGTGATATTATCGACAGTCAGAACGCTGGCACTCGCGCTATCCTTGATTATCTCTGCCAGGAGAAAATCAGTGATCTACAGAACGAGAATCAGGCACTGCGTCTCGCGGCTTCTCAGCAAGCTCAGAACAACTACTTAGTTAACCAGCTCGGCACTAAGGCACCTGTTCCGGCTTACGTAGTTGCAAACCCATACTGCAACTGCGGAACCGCACCTTATGGTTGCGGCATCACTGCTTAATTAAAGGGGCTTAAAGCCCCTTTAATTCTTAATAAACAAGGAGGATTTGTATTATGGAAATTACCGCTAATGCTGTGCAAACAGTCGCGGCTAATCAAGATGTTTTATTCACTAATGTTGCCATTCCCGGCAACTCCTCTACCATGCATCGTAGTGGTAGTGGTCAAGTAACTTTACGAGGTTTAACTAACTGTCAGTGTAGGGCGCGTTTCCGCGTGTCTTTTGGCGGTAATATTGCGGTTCCCGCCGATGGTACTGCTGGACCTATTTCATTGGCTATTGCTATTGATGGCGAACCTATCAATACTACAACCATGATTTATACTCCAACTGCGGTTAGTACCTATGGAAATGTATTCGGTTCAATCTTTATCGACATTCCACGTGGTTGTTGTGGTCGAATAAGTGTACGAAACATTTCTACTATTCCAGTAAGCGTACAGAACGCTAATCTAATTGTTGAAAGGGTGGCTTAATCTATGAAAAGACTAAAAGGCATGGAAGATACATTGATGAGCTGTGTTTAGGCACAGTTAAGCCATCTTGATACAGTAGATACAGAAGAATTAGGTCAGGCTATCGACATGATTAAAGACCTTGAACAAGCCAAATACTACTGTTCTATTGTTAAAGCGATGGAAGAGGCAGGAGAGGACGAAACTGAAGCAATGAGCCATCGCCACTCTAGAAAGAGAGATATGGATAGAGTGTATGGAAGAATGTATTATGAAGGTCCAGATGGTGATTTCAAGGGTCAGACACCGTGGCAAAAGCGTGGCCGTGACGAGGATTGGGAGAGCTATCCTTACTATCCAGAACGTGGACGCGAGATTAATATCCGCGACTCACGTGAAGGCCGCAGTCCAGTAACTCGTCGTATGTATATGGAATCTAAGCAACTTCATAAGGATAAGGCTGAAAAAGTCAAGGAACTTGAAAAGTATATGCAAGAACTCTCTGACGATATCGTTGAGATGATCGAAGGAGCTTCTCCAGAAGAACGTCAAATCTTGGAGAAGAAAATGACCAGCCTAACTAATAAGATTGCTCAGTTAAACCTAAATGCTTAACATTAATGGAGTGAGTTGGAGAGTATTACTAGTACCTCCAACTTCTTCTTCTCTTGCTAGAAGCGATGGAAGTTATGCTTCTGGCGTCTGTGATAATGATACTAAATGTATCTATATTAACTAGAATTTATCCTCTTCTATGATGAAGAGAGTGTTGTGCCACGAGGTAACTCATGCTGCTATGTTCAGTTATGAGACAGAATTAACTGTTGAACAAGAGGAGCTATTATCTGATTTAATAGCCACCTATGGCGAGGAGATAATTTCCAAAACCAACGAAATATTTAGACGGTTAAAAGTAAAACGCGGGGACTTGTCAAGTTAAGACAAGTCCCCGTTTTTTTTTGTCATTGGGATTTAATTGGTAATTCCATAGCTAACTCATAATATTCTTTAGCTTGACCGTTTCCGCCCAGTCCAGAGTATACTCTGTAAAACTCACTTAACTAATCATATTGATCCTATGTTATATATTCCTATTTGATATATTCTTTACACAGTTGCACCAAACGGAATTTATATGATGAAACAATTAATTCCAAGTGCGAATTTTCAATACTTTTAGCTTCCATAATGTACTTACGGAGTTCTTCAATCTCTTCCTAGATCGGCTCAATGCGGGAGTCTATAGTTTTTTCTAGCTCGGTATCCTTGCTTTCTGCTAATAACTTTTTGTAGTTTTTTAACTGGCTATATAGATATTTGCAAAAAGCAAGCGCTCCCGCAGATACCAAGCCAAACAAAATCTCAACTAAATGTTCAGTAACAAAAGTAAGCATAAAATCCTCCTTCCTTAAACCTCTCAAAGATTTTGAGAAAGTGGGAAGGAGGATTGTTTTATTTAGACCACATTTTCACCAAGCGCACTGATTTTGCTTGATATGATGCGTACCAATACAGATAGCATCCGCAATGTCCTAAATAACGTGCGCGCTATAATTCTATTCTACATAGAGTTGAGCATTCTTTTTTTGCTCTGCTCTTGATCTACCTTTAATACTTAATGTAGATTTCCAAGACGCGGCGAGAACTGTTGAATGAGGAATATGAAGTTCTTGCAATAGTTCTGAAACAACTCCATAAACTTCCGCTAAAACCTTGAAGGTCTAGACATTATTAGCAACGTTATTCTATTGTTGAATATCTTCAAATACTACTTCGTCGATATTCTCGCTTTCAATTAAAGCCCAGATATTCTGTCGCAACTAAACTAGTCTAGTATCAATATTGGGGTCGTCTAAGGAAATCTTACCGTACTTTTCTAATTTACCATCTTCAAAGATTGCCCAACCGGTAACCTTCGAAGCCTAATCTAAAGCTAAAAGGCGACTCATTACTTGTTTGTAGAACCGAAACCACCCAAACGCTCGCCTGTCGCAGAGTCATCATCGGTTATACCGTAAGTCTTAATAATACCCTGTCCAATCTTATCACCGCGCTTAAGCTGAATAGCAAAAGGAGAAAGATTGATAAGCTGGAAGAAAATCTCGCCCTCATTATCCGGATTATCACAATAATCAGCATCAATAATACCAACGCTATTACCCATAATCAGCCAGTGCTTAAGAGGAGTAGAACTGCGGACACTTAGTTCAAGATACTGACCTGGCTCAAGGTGACACTTCATACCAGTAGACACAAGCGGGATCTTTGCCTTGAGGGCTTTGGTAATACCTGCCATATCATCAAGAGTAAGAGGATCAATAAAGCCATAGAAGTCTTCGTGACGTTCCTTCTCGAACAAGTCGTCCTGGATCTTAGTTCTCAGGAAATCATATGGAGGAATTACAATATCCTCAGCGACTACAAAATCATAACCTGCGGAATCCGCGGTTGCTCGAGTCGGCAGAGGGAGATCAATGTCAGCAAAACGAGATACCTTCTGAAACTTAACCATTGTTTACATCCTCCATCATAATCGGCATAATACCTTCTGGTTCTTTCTCATTGTCGATAGTAATAGTAGCAGTAACGAGCTGATACTCTTCAATAATTTCGCCCTTAGCCTTGATATACTTGGTAGTATACTTAAAGCCGGTTAGCTCGCCAGTGCAATTCTTATCAAGCCATTCCCGCAGACGAAGAGCATCTTCAACCGTGGGTACGCGATATACAGTAGTTGTTTTCAAAGTATACATCATTAAATACCTTCCACTTCAATTTTTTGCTTTGTATAGTTAGTTGTAGTTAGCTATTGTTTAATTTCTTCTACTAAAGAAGGTGAAGCCTCAATCTTTACAGAAAAAATATTAGTTGCATCTGCATACGCCGCGATATTAGCAGCGAGTGTTGAAGCATCAGATGGGATAGATGCTTGATTGATAATATGTCCATCTTGAAATACATAAATTGTAGAGTCTATGGCAAATGGATCATATAGAATTACCATTGTCTGATTCATACTTCAATCACTCCTTTTGTATAGTCGAATATGGCATACATTTCACAGGTCTTACCGTTTTGAATCCAGAACTCTACCATATCCTTTTCGATCTGAATGCCTTTAAGGACACCGAGAGTCTTTGCTACATCAACCATCTCGTAAGCCATCTTCTTAACATCATGCTCTTGATTATAGGTGTACATAGTATAGTATCTACCTTCTACATTAAGCATGAGATAATATTTTGCGTCGTGCTTTGTGAGAAACTCTTCTAGCTTCTCAGTTGCCTTCTACACGTCGGCCTTAGTCATCTTAGAAAGGTTGCTATAAGCAGCCTAGTTGATTTCATATAAAGTCATACACAAATCTCCTTTTCTATTATTATAATATCATAAAACTTTAATTTTGTCAATTAAAATTGCTCCCGTAGAGTTGCCTATGAGAGTGGTAATAAAGAAAGGAAACATTCTATAATCAAATGAATTGGATGCTATAAAGTAGCATAGATCAGCGATACAGTGTTCTCCACCAAATAGAATAAATCCTGCTACACATACTGGAACCATATAGTAAGCCGAATTGCGGAAACAAGCTACTGCTATATACATAAACATCCCGCAAACCACTGCTTTAATAAACACTATACCCGGTAATAAAGCTAGTTTAGCAGCAACTAAAGCCTGGGCTTCCGCGTTAGGAAACATCAAAAGTAAAGATGTGCCTATACAGTTACCGATAAGTATGGTCATTAGCATCTTCATATCTTGCCATGAAGAGTGATAAAATCCTATCGTGCCAGTGTATAACTTAAAATCCATATTTAATATACTTAATAATCCAATGGAGAATAAGAAAGCGCCAGCGATACCTCCTATTTGCAAGTAGATATAGCTTGCTACTGCTATCATTACTCCTCCAAGGATTGAGTTAGACAATATCTTCATTTTCTAGCTCCAAATCTTCTATATCATCTTCGTTATCTGTATCATCATAGTACACTTGACAACAACAATTAGGATGATACGGAGGAAGGATTACCTCATCTACTGGCCACTCACCTGCATATTCAGCGCAGCCGCCATCACAATCTCCGCCGCTATTCTCAATAATAGCAAGTTGACTAAGTGTACCTACTTTATTAAACATAACGGCATTTTTAACAATCTGCGTTTCGTTTCTTAGCAGTCTATCATATTTATCAATTAAATATGCTTGCATCGCCGTTTTATTAGAATACTCTGATGCTTTGTTCCAGTGCTCTGTGATTCTTTCATTCAAGGTTTTATTATCTTTATTATATGTTAAAGATAAAATATCCTGGACTTCAAAATCCTTTGTTCTAGAATAAATTCGTTTTAACTCACCCGAAGTTGTGCTATAAGTTTGAGCAAGGGAGTCATAAAACAACTGTTGTGTTTTATCTAATAAAGTCTTTGATTGTTCCGGTTTATTGCTATATGCAATAACCTATTGAACAATTTGATTTAGGCTAGATTCTACTCCAGCCTAAATCTTATCATTCATTGAAGCGACTTCTTTCTTGATCTACTCACGCTTCTTCATGGCACACCTCATGCAAATCAATAATACGTTGATTGCGGCTGCCGCGCATAGGCAAGGTTAAATCGCGTTCAGCTTGAATATAGGGGCCATCAATCAAGAAATCCGCGTTATTAAAGATTTCTCGCATATTTAAGTCTGAGAAGATTGCAAGATCTTCATAAGTGTTACCTGTCCAAATATAAATCTTAGTATCTGGCAACTCTTTCTTTACTGTTGTTACGACTAATCTTGTAAGGAAAGAATTTTCTGGACAAAGAGGCTCTCCACCCATGATACAAAGATTTCTATGTACACCATTAGCGCGCAGTCCTTTAATAATGGAGTCGAGAGTTCCTTGAGTGAACTCTCTACCTCCACTGAAATCCCATGTTTCTGGATTGTGACATCCTTCACAACGGAAAGGACAACCTTGAACAAAGAAAGATAAGCACACGCCTGGCGCGGCTGAAAAGTCATCATAAATAATTCCTGCGTACTGCATGAGTTATTCCTCCAATCGACCTGAATGTTTTACTCTATCATTGGCTTCGGCAACTTTACCCGCATTAAAGGCAGTTGTATAGTTACCGGTTAGATAGCCTGTAACACGTCGAAGCTGTTGAATATGGTGACTTCCGCAAACTGGGCAGTGATCATTAAACTCGTCCATATAACCACACTCAAGACAGGTGTCGTTAGGAACGTTAATGGCAAAATACGGAATATCATGTTCCATAGCATAAAGTACCAAAGTTTCTAGAGCGTCAATGTTATTCTTAACGCCACTATCAAGTTCAACGTAAGTAATGCAACCAGCAGAAGAATAACCTGTCAACTGGCTTTCAATATCAATCTTCTTAAAAGGTGACATCTTCTTCCATACCGGAACATGAATAGAGTTAGTGAAATAATCTCTATCACTTACGTTTGGAATTTCTCCATACTTGTCCTTAAACTTCGTCATAGCAGTGTAACAAAGGTTCTCCGCGGGTGTATAGTAAACGCCAAAGTTTAACTGATACTGTTGTTTGAAAGCTGCGCATCTATCTTGGAAGAGTTGCTCAATTTTCTTAGCTAGTTCCATACCCTGCGAAGTAGTATGATCCTGACCAATAAGGATTTGTAGCGTTTCTGCAAGACCCAGTTGGCCAATAGCAAGAGTACCATGCTTTAACGCACTCCGCGTTGTTTTGCCGTCATAGCCAGCCATTAAGCCATTTTCATACATGAACTTTGCGGATTCGGCAGGCTGAGAGCAGATATAATCAAAACGTTCTAGAAGCATATCTTTGGCTTCATGAATTTTCTGATCAAGTAGAGACATAAAACAATCAATGGCGTTTGCGTCAGGGTATGCGGCATCTGCTGCTTCTTTTGCTTCCATAGCAAGAGTAGGCATGATGATGGTTACAGGACAAATATTACCACGGCCATCTTTCGTTTGACCCATGCCATTGATGTCCCAACCATTCGCGGTGCGGCAGCCCATTGTGCTAAAATAGGTCTTGGGGTCATTCGGGTCATATCCTGCGTTACCGCTCCAATCAACGTTAGCATAGTTAGGATAGAGTCTAGTTGCAGTAGATCTTAGAGCCAATCTGAACAAATCATAGTTCGGATCACCTGGCTTTTGATTGACACCCTTCATACATTGGAAGATACCGCAGGGGAAGATAGAAGTTTTATGTAGTTTACCAAGTCCCTCAATAGAGACATCAAGTAATGCTTTAATTACCATTCTACCTTCGGGTAAAGTGCAAGTACCATAGTTAATAGATGTGAATGGTAGCTGATTACCAGAGCGAGATTGAAGAGTATTGAGGTTATGATACATACCCTCCACTGCTTGATGAACTTCTCTGATAGTCATATCCATAGCATAGTTATATGCTTCTTCAAAAGTTTTGTATTCTGGTGCATCAATAGGCATATCATTGGTGATTACGCCATCATATTTAGCAGTGTCAATTCCAAGAACATAATGACAGCCATCTTTCCAATGCTTGTAAAAACTTTTTCTTACATAAGGAATCATTGTCCAATCAAGATGAGTAGCACTTACACCACCAAATTGCTGGAGAGATTCAAGTTGGAAAATTACTGCCACCAACTGAAACGCAGTATTCACTGAACCTGCGGGCCGCACATCCGTTTGTCTAGTGTTAAACCCATCGGCAAGCAAGTGATCAAAAGGAATAGATAGACAGTTGTGCATACCAACCGCATAGGCGGACAAATCATGGATATAGATTTCATTATTGCGATGGTTATTACGAGCCATATCAGACACGCAATAATCAAGCGCATATTTCTTCATCTGAAGGTCTGAACTTGCGCCAACGCGACCTCCAAATGATAGTTCATCAACGTTAGCATTTTGTCGCTCAATAGCAGAACCACTAACCTTTTCAGAGAAGGCTTGAATGAAGTCATCATTGCTAGAGCGCACCATTTCTCTCTTATATCTATATCTGATATAAGCCTTGGCAACATCTTTTCTTTCAGAGCGCATTAAGAAATTCTCAATCATGTCTTGAATTTCTTCAACCGAGATAATATCATCTGCGGTCTTTACGCTATATTTAATTTCATCGGCGATGTCTTGTGCCGTGTCTTCTTCATATAGGATGCCATCAACTTCGATAAAAGCCTTGTTGATAGCATTAACAATTCTTTGCTTATCAAATGGTACAAGGATACCATTTCTTTTCTTTACTTGTAGCAATAGAAACACCCCTTGTATTTATTTTTTAGACGGATACTATATTTGGTATTTTTGATAAGCAAATTTAACAAAACTGCCCAGCAATAAGATCAATAGCTTTAAAAAAGTCTTCTGCATCTTGGTTTGCAAATGCCAGATAATCAATATCCGATAGATCATTAAAGTCTTGCTCATCCGTAGCAAAGCGTCGAATAATTTCTTTAACATCTGGATTTTGTTCTCTTTTAAGCTGACGAAGTAGACGCTCTTTATCGCTTGCCTGCACGTAATACACAGTTAGATCAATAAGACCATCTTCCATAAGGCAACGAATACCTTCTGGATTAAAGACACCAACATTGATCTTATCTTTTGATAAGCTCGATAAGGCAGTGCCATAATGCCAGCCATTAAATTCAGTAGCTTCTAACATATCGCCATTAAGAACCTTATTGGTAAACTCATCTACCGTTAAGAAATAATAATCGACACCATATCGCTCTCCTTCTCGAGCAGGGCGAGTGGTACAACTAATAATTTTATTAAACTTATTAGGATAGCGTCCGACGAGAACGCGAAGGATACTATCCTTCCCGCTCCCCGCCTTACCGCAAATAGCTATTACTTTAATTTTCTCCATTGTCTTCTTCCTCTCCTGTTGCTCGCTCACTTCTAAGAATAAGCGAACCATCTGTTAATACCTCGTCAATATGATATAGTTGATGTCCACCGGAACTTGCATACTTCTTGGTTACAAATTCATCACCACGACGAATACCCTGTACAACAATCATATTGCCGCGATTAAACCAAGACTTCTCAATAACAGTCTTAGTACCATCGCTATTTCGGCGGAATGTCTGTCTATCAAACAGAGAAAAATACTCCTGTCTAAACTTAACAGATACTACGCCTGTTGTTGTCAGAAGATATACAACACTCTTGGTTTTATTCTTCGCAATACAGGTTCCGCAAATGCGGTTGAGCTTGTAAATTGGAATAAGAGATGCGCCCTTCTTGAAAGTTTTTTCAATAACCGGTTCCTCTGGAAGAGAGAAGAAATTGACTAAACCATACTTAGCAGTATTTACATTACTCAATTCATGGTCATGATAATAGAAGCAAAGAACTTCCATTTCCCAAGATGAGATATTACCACTAGCATATTTCTCCCAATCTTGCATGAAGATACGAGAGTTCAACTCATCGAGAATATTATCCTTATTCTCTTTAATCCAATCTCTAAATACATCCATATAACTCTGATAAACTTTATCCCAAGTCTTAATATTGATATACCAAGACTCGAGTTCGCCATCGAGAAGCTCTTCACAATCAATCTCAGTTAAGAAATTAATCGCTCTTACATCAAGATGGTATCTCTCATGGTCAAATGGGTCCTTACATTCAGCCTTTAAATATCTATTAAACTCAAATACTCGCTTTGGTAAAGCAAAAGTATCATTCTTTGGAATTAAATCATAACGAATAAGACCCGGCATATTCTGCAAAGTTAATCGTTTCTTCTTGTCACAAGTTAACCACAAATATTCTACCATAGTCTTCTTGCGGTCTTTGAATTGATCGAACGCGCCACCCTTAATAAGAGCAATCATAGCTTGCTTATTAGGAGCTATTCTATAATAGAAATCTATCATAGATGCGTATGGGCGATTTGCAATAATAGTCTTAATCAAATCGTTATTGACATTTGTTAAACCTTTTAAGCCAAATAAAATCTGATTATTCTCTGTATCGGGTTTAAAACCAAGCTCAGAATGGTTAATATCGACAAGAGATACCTTAATACCCTTGTTACGAATTTCACCAATCGCCTTTGCTAATTTTGTATAATCTGACTGCTCGCTCTCATCTTCATCAATAGCACCACTATTAACGATAAGATATGCTGTATTCCAATACACAGGATTGAAATGTGTAGCAAGATAAAGAGTCTGCATACCAACGAAGCTATAAGCAAGAGCATGGATGACGGAGAATGAATAACCCATCTGCGGACCGAGACCAAACTTCCAGACGTACTTACCTAGCTTCTCGGATTTCGCTGTATCCAAAACTTTCTGATGAAGCTCTGGAATTTTATTCATCTGTTTCTTACCAACAATCTTTCTTGCGGCATTTGCTTCAGCCAGACTAAAGTTACAAATATCTGGATCCCGCAACATTTTCATTAGCTGCTCCTGAGAGGGAGGTACGCCATAAGAAGATAAGAAGTAAGGTTCCAAAGTTTTCTGTTCTTGTTTAGTCAAGCCATTATTGTCCATCTCTTTATACCAAAGAGAAATATCATGCTTATAACGAACATACTTTTCCATCGGAGTTTCTGCGCCCGGTTCAGAAGCCATAAGACGCATCAAACCATTAGCATCCGCCATCTCTAACGGATTATGCGGACGGATTTTCTTAGCTGCCTGTGCGCCAACTGCGCTATCAAACTGAAAACAACCAATTACATCATTATTAGCCAGAGCGTTCCACATAGCTTCATCATCTTGCGGCAAAATAGATGGATGCAGATACTTATTATAAACCTCTCTAAGAGTTAAGTTTTGCTCAATAACTTTATCTGCTTGAAGCAGTTCAATGGTCTGAATGATAATATCCTGTACACTTGTTAGCAGGAAGTCATACTTTACGGAACCTGCGGCTTCTTGGTCATGCAGATCCCACTGTGTAATTAACGCGCCCTTAGGAGTTCGCATAACTGCGGCGGAATCATAGATGTTTTCATCAAAAAGGATAACGCCAGAAGCGTGACTACTTCTTTTATTAACCATGCCTTGAATACGAATAATAATATCAAGCAAGCCTTCATACTGCGAAACCGCAGTTACAAATGCCTTAACAGGCTTTCTGCCTTTCTCTTGATTACCATTTACAACATCTTCAATCGGCCACAGGAAACCACGCTCTTGAGGGATCAAAGAACTCAAATATTGTGCTTCATCAACATCAATACCATCGGGATATTCCTCAGAACGATAACCTCTACACGCAGTCAAGATTGCGGACTTTGTGCCCTCCGTACCAAAAGTGCAAACCTGAATAAGACCAAGTTCTCCTCTTTCCTTGCGGATTTCAGCAAAAATCTTCTGAATTTTAGACGGCGCCAAGTCAAGGTCAATATCACCTAACTCAACACGTGCATCGTTAATGTAACGCCAGAAAGGTAAGTCCCACTCGAGGGGGTCAAGCTGAGTAATACCAAGGAGATAATGATTTAAAGCTGCACACGCAGAACCACGACCTGCACCGACCGTGCTGCCGCAATTCCAGAACAAATCTACATAGTGCTTCAATGTATTAGGATATGCAAACATACAAGTCTGCAACTTCTCGCCAATAACTCTCTTTACTCTTGCTTCTTCTTCGAGTCTTTCCCAATACTCTTTCTTGTGGATAAGGCCTTTCTCCTGCATTGCAATAATGCACTCCTGAATCCAATATTTCTCTTGCTCATTATCAGATTCAATCAAGGAAGTTAGTACCCTATAATCATCACGAAAAGTATCCATCATATCTGCGGGAACGCGAGACCAGTCGCTGCGATTATAATGAGTTACTGCTACTTCTGGAACAGACTGATGCTTCTCAAGAGAATAAAACTCAATCTTATCCTTGATCTTATTGGAATTGTCATAGATAGAGTAAACTGTATTTAAGTCAAAGCTAGACAAAAGTAAATCAGTTGTCTCTTGCTCAGTCATAAGATATGTGAATTCGTAGAATGAATCAACTTCTCGCTCACCACCCTTAGAATTAAGATAAGACTTGTGAACATATCTATCTTCTTTAGTTAGATAATGAGCATCCGTACCAACGCACATCTTTACATCAAATACTTGGGCAATTTTGAGCATTCTCTTGTTTGCAGTAACCTGATCACTGTTGCTTGCAGGAGCACACTCAACATAGAAGTCATCCTTGCCAAAAACGCTAATACAAAATTCCATAAAGTCAATAATCTGTCTATGGTAACGATACGCATTATCAGTATCATTAGCTTTTTCGCAAGCATCGAGATTAAGAATAGAGTTACCTAATTCACCACCAATACACGCAGTTGTGCCGATAATATCTCCCTTAAACCTCTGCATAACTTCCTGTAATTCTGATTTCAAAAGCGGAACTCGTTCCATGCCACGATCATAGTAGCTATTAGTCCACGCAATAGAAGACAGCTCTTTAAGGCCTCTGTATCCATGCTCGTTCTTTGCAAGCAAAATAAAGTGATAATACTTTTGTCCCATATCTCGAGTATCGGTAAGATAAATCTCATTGCCCAATGCTACAGTAAACTCAGGATGAGTTTCCTGAAGTTTCTTTGCATACTTATTTACTCGCATATGCGAACTTAAGGATTCGTGATCTGTGATGGCAATACCAGTCAAACCAAGCTCAATAGCCTTATCAATCAACTCTTCTGGATGATTGATGCAATCGAGAAGGCGCAAATTACTATATTCAGTATGAGCGTGGTTATTAAAATAACTCATACACTTCCTCCTTTAACCTTTCTATAATAATTATATCATATTTTATAATAAAAAGCAATCCATCAATCTTTCAACACCAAGGTTAATTTCTGCGCCGCTCTTGTCACGGCTGTGTATAGCCATCTTGCATGGTCTGCCTGTCTTAACACTTCCTCAACTACTAATACCTTATCATACTCGCTACCTTGGGATTTATGAGTAGTGATACAATAGCCATAGTCAAACTGCTCCGGCCGCAGCTGCTTAGGAAACAGTCGAAAGTTTTCTCGATTTACTGTTGTTTCTTTGGTGGTAATAAGTTTCCAATCCATCAAGAGGTTATGAAATGTCTGATCTCTTTCATCAGCGTTATCAATCGTCTCAGGGGTAAAATCAATTAAACACATAGGATTAAGCCACTTGTTTGGGACGGTAGCAATCTTATCAATAGTGCCAATAGTGCCATTGACGAGAGCGTCTCCAGTTTCAGTAATTTTATCCCAGTTGTTTTTAAGACAAATAACTTTATCTCCAACAATAGGATTAGGAATGTCTTCACCATAGCGCATATTGCGGTAATAATTATTTAATGTATGACGAGTAATATTTTTCCCGCAAAGAATCTGATCTGCCCATGTAAACATACCGTCACACATCTCTCTATGACGCACGATATTGATTTCAGTGCCCTTATAAGGCTTGATAAGTTTACCTTCTCGAATGTCCGCGGACAGACGAATAATCTCGCTTTCTGCAGCCTGGCGCATAATTTCATCGAGGAAGATATGCGGACGTTCAAGAATGCCATTTTCTTCGCCAATAGGCGGTAACTGACCGGGATCACCGCAAGCAATTACATAAATGCCATGCGACAGCAGCAAATTCCACATAGGCTTAGGTAGCATAGATACCTCGTCAACTACGATAATATCATAATCAGAAATATTATCTTTAGGGATATGAATAAAGCTGCCATCTGCGCGCGGAACAGATTTATACAAGAGTCTATGTGCAGTCATAGCAGTGGAACAACCCTTATTTCTTAGTACCTGTGCAGCTTTGCCGGTATAAGCGATATATCCAACTCTTTCGGGATCAATATCGAGAGCGGAGATAATAAACTTGATAAGAGTAGATTTACCTGTGCCGGCATAACCACTAATTACAGTATATGCTTCTCCGTTATGGTATCTATCAATGGCAATCTTGAGTCCTTCCTCTTGTTTACGTGTTAATTCCATTTTCTTTCTCCTTAATCGCTGCATCTACTTTAGCTTTTAAATTATATAAATGCTCCAATCCCACATCATAAAGTAATCTGGTATCCATCGGCAATGTAATCAAATCGCCATTTAGTTCATGTGAGAGTTGCTTATGTAGTTGTTCCATTTCTGAAATATTCATGCTAGTTAAATCTACATATAAAATATTCATACCGCTTTTCCTTTCAAAAATAGTAAACCCTATTTTGGTTTCTGCGGACGACCGTCTAGGTGCCGGCCAGTCCGCAGTTTCCATCAATCTATTTAAAAGAAATACTCTTGACGATTTATGATTTCATAGTTCTGAATAATTAGCTGTGGTGTCACGCTATTGAAATACTTGTTTACCTCTGCCTTGCCAACGAGGTTGACTGTAATACAACCATTCTCGCTAAACAAACTTTCTAGCTCTTCTTCGCTAGACTTAAACTTGATACAGGTTACTCCATTAGATAACTGTATCTTTAAAGTGGGATTTCGATCTCTAGACATTAAGGTAATCATATCTTTAGTGATAGCTAAATGTTCTACTGCGATAAGCGGCTCATCTACATTCTGTCCCCAAAGATTCTTCATATTACCTAGTTCTAAGATTTCTTTAGGTCTAACATCATTAGCTGAATGAATAAAGTCTACCTTGTAGCTAGGTGAGAACTCAATATCTTTAAGAGTTGTATCTGCGTACTCAACAAAAGCATCAAAATTTTCATCTAAGATACCAAAGCCAAACGCATTAGGATGTCCTTCCGCGAGATAAATCAAACCGCTATCTCGGCAGAAGCCTCTAAAATCATTGAGCTTAGATTTCTCATATCCTCGTGCAGAACCACTCCAAGCCTTTTTACCATCTTCATCTACTTCAACAAGTAGAGCAACAGGACGCTGATATTCTGCCATTAACTTGTTGGCAATTAAACCGGTAATACCTCTATCAAAAGATGGATGTTCTAACTTAACAAGTAAGATTTTATGATCTAAAAGATTATTTTCTTTGATAATACTTTTAACCTGTTCAACTGCGGCATCTTGGTTCCTAGTCTGGCGGTTTTTGACATTAGTGCAAGTCCGCAAACTTTGGTCTAATCTTGTCTCTTGCTGGCCAGCGCATCCTCGTTTAGTAGAGGGCACCAAATCAAAGGCTTTCCAATTCAACATAGACTCGAATAATAAAGTCTTTTCTTCTAATGTACCTACTCGCGTAATCGAGTTAATTAAAGGAACAATGTAGAATGCTACACCTATTGGAGTGGGATTGTCACCTAATTGATAATGGTTTTTTTCTGCCATACCCTTGATAAAAGGATTTTGAAGCTGACTTAAACCAGTTTGAACAAGATAATGGGTTTCAAAATCTCGTAAATCCATCATATCTCCAACAAGACCAACCGCAACCATATCTAAGAATTGATTTGCCTTTTGCTCACTAGCTGGAAGCAAGGAATCAATAAATTGGCATAGTTTATACACAACACCAACGCCAGATAATGATTTGGTTGGATAATCACATAACTGATTATTTACAATACACGCATATTCAGAAATCTTTTCTGCTTGGTGGTGATCCAGTACAAGAACTTCAACTCCTTTATTATGCAACATCTTATGAATATCATAATCGTTTGAACTCGAGTCTGGAGCAATCACCAGCGTTGTTTCTGGTGGAATAAGAGCTGGATTAATTCCGTGCATTTTGCCATTATGGAAACTATAAGAGATATGCTCAATAGCAGATGGAATAATTGCATGAATGTAATTCAATAGTAAGGCTGCTGAAGTATAGCCATCGCAATCACTATCTACTTGCACATGAATATGGAAACCGTCTTTATGTAACTGGTTAAACAGCATCTTAGCGGCTTGTTCTATATTATCTAATAGCAGTGGAGATAAGTTATCTTCCTCTGTTACATTAAGATAATGAGCGATGTCTTCAAACTTAATACCTCGATTAGTAAGAACCTATTCAATCGCTGAATAGTTTTCTTGAATAGGTTTGATTAACTGATAATCCATGATTAACCTCCTTAGTTTTTAGGAATAATTCGCGAAGCTAATAGCTTCTCAAAGACTTCCGGACCTTCGTCTATTGGGCTAGCCTTATAAGGAGAAATCATAGCTTTATCGAATATAGCGGTTACTCTAATAGAGTTATTATATTTGTTATAGAAATGAATTAGTTTAGCTTTTAATCGCTTAAACTCATCATCTCCAATTTCTTGAAACTGTCGATCAAGAGCAATAACAATATCCCTCGCACCAACTTGCTTTAATAAATCAACTTGATAGCTTGATAAGCTACTTCCGCAAATTGCCACAGAAATATCATTCTCATGACCGTAGTATGATTGATACATAAGGCAAGATTTTTCAGACTCAAAGATAATTGCTGCGTGCATCTTAGCAATATTATCTTTGCTATTGTTGAGGTTATATAGATTCATACTAAGAGGATGATTATACAACTTCTTACCAATCAATAGAGGTCTATACTTACCATATCGCTCAGCTTCATCTTCTGCTAATGAACGACCTCTGATACCAATTAAACGATTATTGATGTCGAAATGCGGGATTGTGATCTGCTCACCGCCAGGATAGTAGCCAATGAGATTCTTCTTGCTCACCTCATCGCTAATTCCTTCTTGCTCCCAACTTTCTATTCTTGGATAGGCGAAACGACTAAGAATAATTGGGTCATATTCTTTTAATTGATTGGTAGATTTTTTCTCTGTCACCCGCAAACTATGTCGCTTAAACACTTCCCAATCTTTCAGTTCTGGTTGTTCGTCATCTCGTTGTTCTACACCGTCAAAGCCAAAATATGATGCAATATAATCCATCGCATCATACATCTCCCACTTCAAGTCCTTTTGATTTCTCATTACCTTGATACATAAATCAAAAATATCGAATGTAGGGTCTACACATCCAGTGTAACATCTGAACAATCTTGTATTTGTGTAATAATAGAGCTTGCGGGAACCCTCTCCCGGCAGGTTATGACAGATAGTTTGGGAGATAAGCCCGCCATCTGTATATTCAGGCTCACCTCCCCATGCTTCTATTAAGTCATATATCTGCTCAAGTTCAAGTTTCTCCTTTAGCTCGTCTTTATCATAGTAACGCGACATCAATCTACAATAGAAAGACGAGTTACAGTGCCACGCAGACCATAAGATGCGTTAATAATCTCCATGACATACTGATACGGATTCTTCTTTGCGTCTGCGCCCTTACGAGTTGCAACGAGTGCATCAAACTGCTTCTTATTCATCTGATAACCGATCTTCATAGTTTTCTCTCCTTAATTTTTATCGTCCCATGCACTGGGTCCATCGTCTACAATAACCTTAATATCCTCGATGCCTACCATCTCGTGATGCCAAGTGGTGCAGAACTGAGGATGAATACGACAAGTGCCTAAATCTGCGGTACACCATAGGAATACACCTTTATAGGCTCCTCGTCTATTTTTATATACTGACATTTTAACATTTGGTCTTTGAAGATTTGGATTTGCTTCCAAAATAGGTTCTAGCTTTACCAAGTCTTCCTCTGATACGCCTAACAAGATCATACCTACATCAATTCTATCCGCGATACTTTTAGCACCGCGCAGCAAGTTCTGATCTGGGGTTTCGCTATCCTTATAATCGCCATTTAGCTGAGTTGCTGACATAATAAAGATACCATATTTATTCGCTAAATCTTTCAGTCGAGCGGATAACATAAACAAGATATTATCTTCTCTTAATCGAACTCCGCCACTTCTTCGTGAAATCTCTTCGAGAATTTTTAGCGAGGTCTGAATATAGTCGAATAAGACATATTTCACATCATGTTCGCGAATATTCTTCTTAATCTTGTTTTCGACATCCTGCAACGAGAAATCCGGCAATTCTTCAACCCAAATTGGACTTTCTTGAATAATTTTACCAGCTTCTACAACGCGCTCTCTTTCTCCTTCAAGATAAGTACCATTCAAGATATGATCCTCATTAACAGAAGAAAGGAAAGCTAACATCATGGTCTGAACCTCTTCTTTATCCTGCTCTGTTGCGATAAATAAAGTAGGTTGTGATGCGCCATTTTTTATCCAACCAAATTGTTCGTGATAAATTCTATTACAAGCGAAGTTACAGGCATCCGCAATTAGACTTCGTGTCTTACCAATGCCAGTGGCCGCGGATCGTAAATAAAACTTCTTTAATCTTGCACCTCTTGTTACCGTGTTGATAAGTGGTCCATAAAGAGGAATACCAACCTCAGGATGCTCTTCTAAACGCTCGATCAAATCTATAATACCATCGCCTGCTTGGTATCCTAGTCCTAAGTCATCTTCGATGTATTTGCTTTTGATTTCATCAATGCGCTTATCAATAGTATTAGCTATGTCAGTTAATGAGGTTGCATCAAGCCAATCTTCTTGTCGTTGGCGCTTTTTTGTATCGAGCAGGTTATCTGGATCATAAAGCTCGCTTACATCTACACCATAACTATCATATGCTCGCAATAGCGAGAATTTTTTCATTCTGCCATAGTAATAATTGAAAGTATCTTGCCGAGCGTTTTGTGACGCTTCTAAAAGATATTCAACACCTTTATTCTGCTTAAAAACAGTGTCAAATTTCGGTCGATTCGCGAGATAATCAATAACTGCGTCAATATTCACCTGGCTTCCTGTCTGATGAATATTGTACATGCTGCCGAAGACAATCTTGTGGAAGTTCTCTACAAAGTCATCTTCGTGGATTATATACTTATCTGTATCATCGAGAATTGCGGCATTATTAAAGACACATCCAATGATTTGAGTGATAGCAGCAGTATCAACAAAGCTACTATTCATGTATCTTCCTCCTGTTCATCTAAGAATGTAAATAATTGCCGCGTATGCTTCATCGGTTCTCGCTTAGGAGGAACAATGTGAACTTCTCTTACTGGCAAATTATATTTCTGAATTTCTATTCCTTGATTGCGTTGCTTAGCTTCCCATAAAGCTCTCCAATAATTGAACGCTTCATCATAGACATATGGGATAATACCAATACCACCATTGGCCTTTTCGATCGAATTTCCTCGTATCTCAAAGAAATATTTCAATGTCTTCCTCATTCCGGAATAAGTATAGTTATTATCCTTTCTAAAGGTCTCCATCTGTTTTCTAATTTTAACGGAGATACTGTTAATTCCAAATAAGCTCTTGATATATGCTTCTAATTCTCGCTTATCTTTTTCTTCTTGGCTTTGATTTTCTTCCGCAGTTTTCGCGCAAGACTCATGAGCGTAACGTCTAGGATTTGGTTTCACAAACGGTTCCATATTAGCGTCAAACATCTTGCCGCAATATAAACATTTGACCATGTGTTTTGCCATAATATTACGCTCCTTTCTTTTTACTTTTTCTATATATATTATATCAAATTTATGATAAAAAATCAAAGGAGAGTATTATTTATAATACTCTCCTTCATATTAGCCAGCGATCAAAAGCTCCAAGTCATGAACAATAAGATCGATCTGTTCAGCCTGCTCAGGAGAACACTCTCCAACTTTCTTTCCCTTACCAAGATACTTGTCAACAACAGCAGTAATCTTCGCGGCATTAGACTGATTAGCGGACATTAGCTCACCAACAAGCTCCTGAAAACGAGCTGTTAGTCGGTCAAAATCATAAGTAACATCTTCTGTAACAACTTGTGTTGCCTCGTTCGAGATGAACTTACCACCAGTCTCTTCTGCCTGCTTATCAATGGCGCCCGCGATAGCATTAACCAAGTTATCATAAGAAAACTCGATTGAATTGGGGATATACTTGAAGCGGGAGCCCGCAACATAACGAGGAGTACCTCTCATAAACAAGCGAGTCTGAACGCCTTCCTCAGTATTCACAGAAGTAGAATAACCGATAATATCGCAAGTTCTCTCGCAAATCAGACGACCTCTCTTATCAAGAGTAGGAACAATCTGATTATATTCATTACCTTCCTCGTCCTTAAACACCTTATCGGTAGAATGAGAAATAAGAATTAGACCATAATTCAACTGGAGAATCTTGCGGATTGCCTCGTCAAATTCGGTACCAACCATAGAATAGCCCTTACCATAAGCAAGGTCAGCGATGGTATCAACACCTTCGCGGTTGCAAATATACTTTTCGCAATAGCTGTAAGCAATATCCGCGGTGTCAATAACAATAGTCTAGAACTTTTCCTGTACTTCTGGAGTTTTTAACTCTGTAAATAGCTTCTTAAATTCGCCCCAGCTATTGATCGGCTGGGCATATACACCTGGCAGTGCATTATAACCTTTCTCAAAAGCGAGAAGTAGTGCTCCCGGAAACTTACTGGCAATCGTAGTCTTACCAGACTTAGGAGTACCATAGAACAAAACGGAATATCCTCTTAGATCTCTTGATACTTCATGCGGTTTAAGGTCTAACAAACTCATAAATGATTTTTCTCCTTTATATATATTCTTTTATTTAATGAGGAATTAAAAGGGGTAGATTAACTACCCCTTATTCAATTAGAAGTTGTAGTCGCCCTTCGCAGGAGTCGCAGCCTTAGTTGCGCCACCGGTCAATGCGTTACCGCGAGAAGCCTGATACTCGTCCTGACGTCGCTTGATTTCAGCGAGGTGAACCTCACGGTTGGAAATCATTTCAGCAAACTCGGATGCGAGCAGAGTATCTTCGCTATCCCACTCATAAATTTCTGGCTGTGCCCAGTTGATTACCAGATCACGCTGAGAAGAACGGCTTTCCTTGACGATTGCCTCGCCAAAAGCATTTTCCTCCTCAATCTTACGAACAATAGTTCGAGATACCTGAATACCCTGAACACGAGTAAATACCGGATTGCTACTAGAAGCACCGAGATTTTCAAAGTAATCAAGTGCCTTTGCCGGAGCATGAGGCTCGTAAACACTGAACTCAACAGGGAGCAGCGCATTGCGGAAATCAAATACACAACCCTTAACAATTACCTTTTCCGGAGTATTGCGCTCTTCATCTGCCTCAATGCGACGAACATTGGTAATTACCATATCAGTGTTGAAAGTTGCGCGGCTCTTCGGCTCACACAGCTCCTGCACCTGATGAACAAAACCACCCTCATTGCGGCGAATAGAGACGAGCTTGTCATCCTTATCATACCACTCATTCAGACCAATGGCAGTATCAATACGAACCTTACCCGCATTTTCCTTACCATGTTCCATAACAGAACCAATCTTACCGCTGATAATAGACTGAAGAACATTGAAAGTGTTGTTGGGCTTACCCTTGGCAGTTACCGCAGTAACATAAGTGAAATGAGTCTGCACAACATTGAGCAGTTCATCGTCTGTCGCAACACTCAGAATACCGCTAATAAACTCAGTACCCGGATTCTTAGAGTTTGGACCACTCTTCTTCATTTCCAGCTTGTGCTCGTAAACATAACCTTCAACATGGGACTCATTTTTCATTTTCTTGGACATTATTATTCTCCTTTTAATTCTCGTTCAAATTGTTTTTATAGCCGTCAATATCAAAATTTTTACCCTTTTCCGTCAAGCTATAAATGACAGGATTCTGGCCATATTTATCTACAAACCCATCAGTTACGAGTTTTCGAATAGCTCCAGAGATCTTACGAGATGAAATAACCATTCCATCTGCAATATCTTTTGCTTTCCAACTTGTAGCATCACAGGACTGTAAGTATTCCAAAATTGCCAATCCACTCTCTGTGAACATTGGCTTCTCCATATTTTGCTGCTCACACAACAGATTATAGACGTCCTGAACCTCGTCAGGAAGATTTACTGGCTCCTTACAATTCTGCACGAGCCAATCGAAATATTCAATAAAACTCTTATACTTATTATTCATTTATTCATTTCCTTTATTTCTTATGTATATATAATACAATAAAAAAGAAGTTATGTCAATTAGCGTTGTCTATCATGTTTCACAGAGAATTAACTCTTGTGCGTATGGCAGAGTTTCAATCCACTTGCAAAACTCTCTCCATTCGGGGAGACGATGGTCGTGACGCTGAACATAAATATTCTTTAGGCAACGATAATTCGTTGTCATGCGCGCAGTAAGCTCAAATCCCGCGGGATTTGTATAAAGAATTTCAAGATATAATTGTTTCATCTGTTCGGTCAATTTGACAACAAGAGCAACCTTATTATCCTTTACAGCCTGCGCTCTTGCTTGGTCAAGCGCGTTATAACGAGTGATCTTCTCTTCCATAATATCAATAACACGAGGATCAACATATTCATTATATTGCTCTCGCACATCAAACTTGGTAATGCGGTGCATCGTACTTTGAGAACTTACAAACTCCAAGAAGCGGTATCTCTCAGCCTCTACCCACATTTTATTAGAGCAGGTTAAATCAAAAGCTACTCTAATACCAGTCATAAACTGATTATGTGCGCCATTGCCACTCGAGGCCGCTTTTGATAGTCTAGTGCCACGCTTTACATCCTATTCTGTTGCTTCACGCATTTCCGCGGTCGTGCGCATTGGATAGCCTGCCGCGACTAAACTCTCGTCGAGGTCATAAATCTTTACATTATTTACTTGCATTATTATTCTCCTACTGTATTAGAATAGCCTACTACGTTAAAATTGCTAGCTAACCAACAATCTAAATCATCTACAACGGCAACGCATTTCTTGCCTCTAAAGTTATCCATATAGTATGAATAGCTAATAAATCCTAAGTTTGATGGAAGCGATCCCACTTCTGTAATAAATCGTTTTACCTAAGAAGAAGGGGCGTTACCAACAAATAAAACTTGCTTATCGGGATTTTCTTTAGCAAGCTAATTAGCATATCGCATTAAGGTAGCTGTTTTACCAGCTCCTCTATTTGTAATTACCTTAAACATTAGGAGCCTCCTCTGGTGCTATTTAGACCATAATCTTTTGTTTTATAGAACTCAATCCAATAAGTCTCTCGCGCATTCAACTAAGCTCGAGGCACTTCTTCCAAAACTTCGAACATGAAATTATGCTGTCCGGATTTTTGCATTGCCTGATATAGCTTATTAGTCGCTGGACCGTAAGCTAAAGAAGTTTTAATATGTTGTCTAAAACGTTCTTTAATATCAACAGATTGACCAATATAAGCCTAGCCAGTGATTAGATTGGTAATCTTATAGATACCACAGACTTTAGAGGCTTTTGGAAATAACTTACTCATAAGTGCATCATAAGATGGCTTATAATAAGTTTCCCAGATTAGCTTATCAATAGCTTCTTTCTTGAAGAAACGAGTCTATAATTCTCGCAACAGACTTATATCATTAACACTTAAATCATCAATAGTTAGTCTATAATAGTCCTAATTTGCGGCACTCTCTTCTTGACGCTATTGAGCTTGGATATACGCTAACTATTTAGCTTCTAATTGCTCCAACTTGTCTTGTTCTACTAGAACCTACTAAGCAATTTCCGCGAGTTCTTTTTCCTTTTGCTGTCCGAACTCTTGATAGACTTTTTCTAACTTTTCAGTCTCTCGCGCATATATTATCTTTGCGCTCTCTTTGGCTTGCTGCTCTGCGCTTTCCCGCATTTTAGTAGCTGTATCAATTAAAGAGTTGATAACTTCATTCTACTAATCTATATTAGCTTTTAGCTACATTAAATCTAGATTATGTCGTTCAATATCTGATTCAATGCGCTCATTTTCTGCCTATCGCTCTCTATTTATTGATACTACTTTAAGCCGATCATTGCGGAGGTGGATAGTATATCCTGCCAAAGCAGCAATAATTAAACCTAATAGTAAATATACCATAATTAAAAGAAGTCGGTAAGAGATATTCTCTTACCGACTCTCAATTTATTACTCCTGTGCGTCAGGATCGAAAGCCATACCCTTGTCGGTCAAGCGGAGATACTTAACCTTCTGATGGGAGCCATCGGCAAGCTCAACCTCAGCCGGCTCACGAACGCCAAGATCCTTGCGCTGTAGAGCAGATGTAAAGATGCCATCAACCTGGCGCTTCTCAAGACCAAGAACCTCAGCGATGTCAGCCGCGGTCAGATCCTTACCAGCGTTGTCCTTCAGATAATCAAAAACCTTACGAGTGTTTTCCTTCATCATAGCCATAATAATTTTTTCCTCTCTTAATACATTTATTTATTTTTTCGATGCTATCATTGCATCAATTTCCAGTAAAGCATTTATCCCGTCTGGTAAAACCATAATTTGATTAGTAAGAGATATGATTCTAGCTTCAGCACGAGATTTTGCTTCTTTCGAAGCATTTTCATCTTGGTGAATAAGTTCGCATTTGTAGATTTCGTCCGCGAACTTCTTCATCTGTTTTCGGGTCATATAATCTGTCCTTTAACTTTTCTATTGCTTCCTGATTACATTATATATTATATCAGAAAATATTTTTTAAGTCAACAAAAAATTTCTGATATTACGCAATCTTTCGCATCCTTATCATCTCTCTTACACTTGAAAACAGGATGCCGCAGAGTGTGTTCTTTCTTGTCAACTTGCATACAATCAAGAGCTACAACCGTACCAAGCCATAATTCAGGATGTTCAGTCATTTCTCTTTTGTTATCGTCAGTTAATCCAGAGCTAACTGTACCTAAGTCAATAAGTTCACCTTTATCATTGTACGCGCCAATTCTAATCGCGGTTTTCCAGCCAAGAAAATAAGGTTTGGTTACTGGTCTATAAATGTGAGGATTATGAACATAATCTTCATAATACTGACCTTCGCTTAATAGCCAAGTATATTCACCATCTTGGTTTTGCTCACTGCGCTCTTCCCAATAAGGCCAGGTTTCTAGCTCCTTACCAGTATATTCTTTAGTAGCATCGCAAAAACCCGTACAAATTAGGTCAATAGAATCCATCTGTTTAACTTTAATAGTAGACCATGCAGGTCTCTTGCCGGGAGCATATGGATAATCTTTCTTCTTTAGAACTACACCTTCTCCGCCAGATTTCAAGATACGAGAAATTTCAGCTTCCATATCTTCGTCTACGCGAGTAGCAAGTCTTAAAAAGCTATACTGATCGAGATTATGTTTCTTCCAGATCGCTGCGAGGATCTTATAGCGCAAATCCGCAGGTGAGTTAATAAGATTGATAGTATCATAAGCGATAATATCATGTACATAGTAATGAATTGGAGCATCCTTTTGTCTCTTGATAGCAAGAGTTGGAAGACAACCCATAATACCTACTGTATCTTTTGATGTACCTCCGGGAACATAAATTTCTCCGATAAGAATAGTTCCCGCGGGAAGGCAGCTCAATGCCTCTTTTAAGTGAGGTACATTGTCACTCTTTTCCGTAAGAATACCGGATAATTTACTTACAGTGCGACCAAAAAGATAACAATGATTTTCGGTTTTCACAAACTGATAAAAAGCTCCATCAATCTTTTCTTCAAGAAAGTATTCTCCATTAGAGCATACTTCAGAGAGCATAGATTCCTTGCCAGCAGGAAGCTTCCAGATGAGCATCGGCTCGATCATTAGCTCTTCTGCTTCAGGATACAACTCATGTATCTTTTCTTTATCAAAACTCATTTATTGTTATTACCCTTTCTTTTATATAAATATAATATAATAATTAAAAAGAAAAGTCAATAAAAGAAAGAATGGCGTAGCCATTCTTTCTTATTATACTTGCGTAATAGAGATAGTCTGATCGTTATTCTTCAGCATGATATTGCCCATAGAGACTCTTCCAAGCGTGGGAATATCCTTGCCGCTAATAACAATAGAAGATTTATTGCCATTGATGAGGAGATTATCAGTTTCCTTAATAATCTCCGCACCTGCAATTTCTTCCTTATAGCACATCAGACCCTTACCTCCACGGTTCTGGAGTGTAAGTTCATCAATCTTGATTTTCTTGCCTAAACCATTCTTGGAAACAATAGCAAGATAGTCCGCGGAATCTGCGATCGGCAAAGCCGCAATTACACTATCTCCATCATTTAGCTTCATGCCCTTTACGCCTTGTGCCGTACGCGAAGAAATAGGCATTTCCGCGGTTCCAAAACGAATAGTCATACCATTCTTAGTTACAAGAATCATCTGCTCTTGATTAATAAATGTAACATCTACGAGTTCATCATCGCCCTTGAAGCTAATTGCAATAATGCCAGTACGCTTCATTTTATCGTACTCATTTAACGGAACCTTTTTAATAGTGCCATTTTTGGTAGCAAAGAAAATAAATTTCTTATCTGTATCTCTTGTTAGAGTAGTAAATGCCATAGGCACTTCGCCATTCTCAAATTCAATTAAGCTAGAGATAGGCGCACCATTAGACGCATTAGTACCCTCTGGAATATTGTCTACCAGTATACGATACATCTTACCCTTAGACGAGAATACCATTAAAGTATCCTGAGTATTAGTTCTCTGCGAAAAGACAATAATGTCTCCAGTCTTAACGCCAACAGTATTGCGTTTTTGTGCTTTAAAGCTCTTAGCATCAATTCTCTTGATAGTATTCTTTTTAGAAACTACTACAACGCAGTCCTTCGGTTCGACTACTACCATCTCTTTTTCCTGCTTAGGAATATCAACATTGAGAAGTTTAGTTCTACGAGCGTCACCATAAGTATCTCTTAACTTAGAGATTTTCTCGATAAGAACTCGGTTGCGGATTTCCTTATTAGTTAAAAGATTGATGCACTCCTCAATGAAAGCTCTCTTTTCTTTCAACTCATTTACAAGTTCTTCCTTGTCAATACGTGTTAGCTTGCCGAGCTTCATATCAAGAATTGCATTTGCCTGCACTTCATCAACGGTAAGAAATTCCATCAACTTAGTACGAGCGTCTGCGCGACCCGCGGACTGTTTGATAAGCGCGATTACCTCATCAATTTTATCTACTGCCGCAATTAGACCCTCTAAGATATGTGCTCTTGCTTCTGCTTTTTCTTTATCGAAGGTCGTCGCATTGATTAACACATCCTCCTGATGGTCTACATAAGCTCGTAGCAGATCTACCATAGAGCACAACTTAGGCGTACCATTGACAATATAATTCATATTGTAGGATAGTGTAGACTGCAAATCCGTAAGCAAGAATAGCTTGTTCAAGGCTTTAGATACAGAAACACCATCTTTAATATGGAACACCAGTCTATTCTGACCGATATTAGACTCATCATCAAAGTCGTCAATCATCTCGCTCAGAACATCAATATTCTTCTCGATCTGCTCTTTGATCTTGTTGCGATAAGTGCGATAAGGGATACTCGTAAAGATAATATCCTGCCCATCAATCTCATAGTCACCTTGAATTTTAAGTGATACATTAGACTTGCCAGATGCAAAAGCAATCCGCACATCCTTAATGTTAAGAACTGTACCGCCGAGAGGGAAATCTGGACCGGGAATATAAGACAATACTTCATCAATAGAAAGATTGCCCTTTTCAATTAGTGCAATCGCCGCATTACATACCTCAGTAAGGTTATGCGGTGCAGAATTATGTGCCATTGAAATACCAATAGCTTGACGACCATTACAGATGGCATTAGGGAATAATGACGGGAGAATAACTGGCTCCTGAAACTCTCCATTATAAGTTTCTTTTGTTGGAACAACTTTCTTCGCAAAGTCATTCATCATTAGATCAGTAAACTTAGATGGCTTAGCTTCAGTATAACGAGAAGACGAGAACATATCATTGCTCTCTTGCGTACCTAACTGTCCCTGTCCTGTAACAAGAGGATAACGCATAAGAAATTCCTGCGCCATCTTACGAAGAACGCCATAACAAGCAATATCGCCATGGAAATAAGAAGTCGCAAGCGTAGAGCCAATGATAGCATTACACTTCTTTGTCTTACTCTTGCTATCCATTTTTAAGTAATCTTCCATAGTCCACAGGATTTTTCGTTGAGCGCTAAGGAGTCCATCCTCTGCGGCGGGGATGGCTCGATCAGTCAAGACTTCTTCTGCATATGTCAAGAAATTATCTTTCGCTTCGTCAAGAATATCAACTTCAGTAATCAAACTCATAAAATCACTCCTTATTACTCAAAATTGAAACCTAATTCATTAGCATTATCATAGATATACTGTTTGCGAGGTTCCACTGCACTACCCATGAGAACATTTAACAATTCCGTGGTTTTCTCTGCGTCAGAGATAGAAATACGTTTATATCTCTCATTCATAAAACATACTTTCTGCAAGTCCTCAGGATTTAGCTCACCGAGACCCTTCGCGCGAAGTAGATCATATGAACCGGTATGAGTATTCTTCCATTCAGTCAGTTCATCTTCTGTGTAACAGTAATACTCATTTCCCTTATGACGAATAATATACAACGGAGTTACAGCTCTATATAACTTACCAGCTTCCACAAGAGGACGCATATAAGTATAGAAGAAAGTAATCAGCAGCAACTCAATATCTGCGCCATCACTATCTGCATCAGAAGTAATAACAACCTTGTCGAAATTCATCTTGTTGACATCAAAAGAAGAACCAAATCCGGCGCCAATTACGCGCACAATATCAGACATCTCTTGGTTGGCAAGAATTTTTTCTACCGCAGTTTTAAGCGGAGATACAATTTTACCACGCAACATATAGATGCAATCTGTCTTCGGATTGCGGGCCTCTACCGCAGATGCGCCCGCAGACAAGCCCTCTACTACCAGAAGATTACGGTTTTTGGGATTTTTATTTGTGCAATCAATAAATTTATTACTGATTTGCATTTTTGCCTTTAGGCCAGTTTCTTTCTTACCCTTTACACCACGAGCAGCATCGCGTGCTTTACGTGCCGCTTCTCTAGCCTTACGCGCATTAAGAGCCTTATCCGCAATCTTCTTGACATCTTTTTCATTCGCTGCGAGCCAATACTGAAGCTCTTCAGCGATCGCCGAGGTAAATGGCTTCATGTCAAGTTTAACTACTCTACTCTTGGTTTGCGCATCATATGCGACACCCGGTGCAGTTACGTTGAATGCGATATATACGCCTTCTTGACAATCTTCACCCGTGAGATTTTCGTCCTTGTCTTTCAGCCAACCTTTCTCACGGAAGAACTTATTCATTTCTCTAGTGAGAATAGTCTTTACCTGCGTAATATGCGGACCTGAATCTGTAAGACCAGTATTTACATACGGAACAATGGTTGCAGAATAAGAATTTGTATAGGTCAGAACTAAATCCAGCTTGTTCTTGTTATCAGAAAAGTTGAAGTTCAGACGGTTTTTCAAAATCTCCTTACCCTTTACCGCTTCATCTACTAAGTCCATAAGACCATTTTTGGAAGCGAAGATAATCTGCGGCTGAGCCTCTCTATTCAACTCGATAGTTAAGCCGGGACACAGACACGCAATCACCTTAAAAAGATTGATAATAACCGGCATATCTACTTCCGAATGAGTGAAGAACTCCTCACTTGGCTGCCACTGAACAAGAGTGCCAGAAGGATAATTCTTATTATCCCATACACCACACTCACGCTTCTCAAAGACGCCTTCCTTAAACCAGATATGTTCATATTTACCATCTCTATGACTGATTACTTCGAGCCAATGAGAAAGATAAGTGGTCAGCTTACTACCGATACCATTCAAGCCAAGCGCGGTACCTTCATAAACGCCATCGTCAGAATACTTGCCCGAAGTATTGAGTACACTAAAAGATGCTTCAAGAACGGTCTTTCCATCGTCTCGCTTGGCGTTAGGAATAAAACCCTGACCGTTATCTTCTACGATAACCGTATTATCATTCTTAATGGTAACAATAATCTTATTACCATGACCTGCTTTGAACTCGTCAACCGCGTTAGATACAATCTCAATCAACAGCTGAGTAGAATATTCAGTACTGCCGACGTAAACGCCCGGCCGCAGTCTTGTAAATTCAAGAGGCGAAAGTGACTCGATTGATTTCTCGTCATATAGTTTTCCCATATTTAACCTCCATACATATCTAATACTTGCTGTTCTGTAATTTTGCCTGTTGCTAACTGGTCAGCAAGCTCATTAAACAGCGTTCCATTATGCCCTTTTACATATCTTAAATCAACCTGTAATCCTTCTTTGGTGGTTAATCTATCATATTCGAGAATTAAATCCTTATTCTCTAAGGGTTTATTACCGGCACGAACCCAGCCATTTGCCTTCCAGTTCTTAATCCAATTAGTGAAACTATTCACGCAATACATAGAGTCGCTATAAACAACAGGAATAAAGAAATCACCATCTTTAGCTCCATAATTATTAATAGCCCACAAGATAGCGGACATTTCCATTCTATTGTTTGTAGTGCCTTCAGCTCGTTCTGAGTATGCGGCAATTACCTTATAAGTTTCTGGATCTTGATATGGTTCGGCTTCACAAACCACAACGCCGAAACCACCTTTAGCGTTTTTCGCGCCATTCTTCAAGGTTGAACCATCTGTATAAATCACAATCATAGCGAATACCTCAAATACTTCATTTATTTTTAAGTTCTCCTTTTCCTTTTCTGTATATATAATATCATATTTTTTATAAAAAATCAAATTAAAAACAAATAAAAGCTCGATAGACGAAAGTCTATCGAGCTTTATTATTAGATCGTTGAATCTTCATCAGAAGGGTATGTCATCTACTACTATGCATTATACATAGCTAGATCGTAGGTAATCCCACCCTTTTTATGATCTGACTTACTCATATTAAGATAGAATGAGCAAACTATCCCATGAGCTGACCAAGGTAAACCAACTAACGCACTAATCCAAGGTAAAGATCCCAGATATCCTAAGTGCACGCAATAAAACGCTAACAAAATACCAGAGAGAGTTACGACCCATAACAGCAAGCGAATATCGCAAATTAGCTATTTAGAAAACTCTTTCTTAGATTTTTGTTTATGCTTTTTTTGCTAAGTTGATTTAGTTGTGCTTTTCAGCATAGCGCTTCAATACAGTAACGAATTCGCCGCGAGTCAGGAAGCTTTTTGGCATTAATTGACCCTTTTCGTTACCTTTAATTAGACCTTGCTCCTGTGCCCATTTCATTGCCTCTTGTTCCCAAGTCATAGGCTTTGCATCTCTCTGTGCAAGGTAAGTATCCATCATTTTATTGAATTGATCCTGTGTCACAATTTCTTCCTCCTGTTTAATTGGTGCAGTTGCGGTCAGACGCTTTTTGAAATCAATCCATTTGCTTTCATCGCGTACCCAAGGTTCTGGACAACGCTTACCAGTTACGTCATAATGTCTAATAACATGATCTGCCGCAATATTATACTTCTTCATTAACATCTTTACTAGTTCAACTGTACGATTTACTGTTGCTTCGGTAATGACATATTTACCATTCACAATATCACTACACATCTCGACGCCAATAGAGTTTTTGTTCGTACAGATATTGCGATATGGGTGATGTGAAGACTCTAAAGAGCCGCCGCAATGCCAAGCACCATCTGAATCCTTGACAGATTGAACTACGCTATTTTCATCTACAAAGTAGTGCGCGGAAGCCTGACGATTAGCTCCAGAGAAATAGTTGCCATTACCTGCTGCTGTATCTCCGTTATTCGCAGTATAGTGGACTACAATATATAGAATAGAGTTACCACTACGCCCACTATAATAATTAGATGAATGAGCGGGAATAAATTTTATTTCCATTAATGGTTCACCTCCAAGTGAAAATTAAGTTATTTAGTTTTGTCTTAGTAACACTTAATTAAATTTTAGTTGTTGCTAAGGATATAATTAAAGCCAAGAGTTTGTAAAAACTCTTGGCTTAACTATTAAATTTTATCAGCAATCGCCGCAATCTTGCTTCGATAGATATTCTTAAGAGTGACTTCACCATAACCGTCTTGTCCTCTAAAGACTTTAGAAACACGTTTCATACCGTTATTAGCTCCAGAAAAATGAATATCATCTACCTGGGTTTTTTCGTCACCATCAATAATACAAATACAATCTTCGCCAACTCGCTGTAAAGCTAGTTTCATAAGTGTACGATCTAGATTTTGAGCTTCAGAAATATAGATACCTGCGCTCATGCCTGTTGTATCATAGCCACGAATATCGGAAAAAGGTAGAAGAATTAGCTTGCCATCCGCAATCATTTTTTCAACAGCTTCTCTACCTCCAAATTTACTACTTAGCAAATTACCGATCTGAGAATCTAGTAGTTTTTCATCTTTTGTTCCAGGGTAATAGCCCAATTTAGCAGAATTTGCTGTGGCAATAGTGTTACAAAATACGATAATTTTATCTAGCTCTCCGGCTTCTAATTTTGCCACTAAATAAGCAAGAGAAACATAAGTTTTTCCGCTACCAGCAGGGCCTTTCACCAAAGTCAATTTATTATTTCGTAAACTATCAAATAACATTTTCTGATAGATGTCATCCTGATACGGGACAATCTTACCAAACCATTTAGATTTAATGGGCTTTGAAACAAGATATTTGAATTCATCACCTGTCCAAACCCGCAGGTCTACAATCTTATTGTCTTTATCTTTAATAATGAGATACTGTCCTGGCAGTAAACCAAAATTATTATCTGCCTTTTGATAGAAGTCATTTAACTCATTATCGTCTAAGATTACTTCTACATAACCTGTATAGTTATCAGCATCTTCATTCACGCTTTCTATCATTCCGTGACCAAGAAATTGATTTGCGATATGTTTAAGACTAAGATCATTAGTCACGAATACAATATCTTCATTCTTATCTCTTGCGATTGCATCAGACAAGATTCTAGTGTCATCAGTAATATCAAATCCCTTTTTAAGAATAACCTTTTCGTAACAAATCTTATGCGGGACTACTTCATATCTATCTGGATATTTCTCAAATAGATGTAACAAGAGACGAGCGGAATATTTTACATCAGCGTCTTTATTAGATGCTGTCTTAATTCTTTCAAGCTCTTTAAGTGTAATAGAGGATACTAAAAATGGCTTAGTATCTTGCTCAAACAACTCTTCTCCTCCCAACAATAGAGAGCAAGTATCATAAAAATAAGTGTCTGTTGGGAAGCGAAATTCATTATACATATTCATTGTCCTCTTCGATTGTGGTAGTGAATCCGATTGTTCTAGTTTGAGTTTTCTACTCACTAAGTTCACTAATGGTAACATTGTGTCGAACAATCCTTTCATTTATATTAGCTTTAACGAGTTCTGTTAGTGCGCTGATGATTTCAGTAACACTAGTCAATAAGGTGGTACCCACAGTGATCAAAAGAACTCCCAGTAAGATATATAATAATATTGTCAATAAAACCACCTCTTATTTATAATGATAAATAAAAAGGAATTTTTAATTATCGTTGGCCTTACGTCTAAAACGCTTTACAGATTCAATCGCTTTATCTTGACCGACAATATATTTATTTAACATATCTTCCTCTTTATCAAGAGCTGATTTAATCGCGGAAAGGCGAGATTCAATACGCGCAATATTGTGGTGGAAAGCATTAGAGGGGTCAACTTCCGCGGAAGTTTTAGCACCGAAACCTAATACCTCTTGATAGAATTGCTCGCGGGCATTGAGCTTATTTTCCTCTTTCTCATAAGAGTATTTAAGAGCTTGAATTCTTGCTTTTGATAGGGCGATGTTGTAGCCTACTTTTTTAGAATAAAAACCTTCATCTTGCTTGCTTAAAATGGCTGTACCATAAAAATTTTTTCCATTATAATTGATTATTACAAAAGTGATACCTTGTTCTTCGCAATATTCTTTTACAACTACAGGAGCTTTATATATAGATTTAATTAATTTCATTGTTTGACTCTCCTTATCTATCTCTTTATCTATATAATAGCACATTTTTATAGATAAATCAAATTTGGCCTAATTACTAAAAAAAAATTGCTGGGTCTATGCGCACGGAAACTCGGAGCCTGACGACACTGGCGATAAAAAAAAGAACCTCGTCTATATAGACGAGGTTCTTAAAATTAGTTCTTATCAGCGATCTTTCCGCCAAGGAAGCCAGCCAGCATAGCCTTTACATCAATGCCGAGAGACTCACTCAGTCCCTCAGAAATCTGAGCGACATTGTTGATAATATCTCCAGAGAGCTTGCTTGTGTTGTCGCCAAACATCACAATCTTATCAACATTGGTATAAGCCTGACCAGTTGCTTCTGCGATAGCCGGGAGCTGCTGGAAGTACATCTTGAGGGCTTCCATCTGCATATCCATCTTAGCAGCTTCACCATACTGCTTCATGGCTTCTGCCTTCTTCATAAGACCTTCAGCTTCTGCCTCAGCCTTTGCCTGAATAGCAGCTGCCTCTGCTTCACCACGAGCCTTTGCAGCTGCGGCTTCAGCCTCACCCTGAATACGAATAGCTTCCGCGGTTGCACGCTGTGCTTCAGCTCGCTGTTCTGCTTCGAAACGTTCAGCTTCTGCAGTCTTCTGACGCTCATAGAGATCAGCCTCAGACTGCTTCTGCGTTGCGTAGAGTCGTGCATCAGCTTCCTGCTGAGCGGCATACTTCTTAGCCTCAGCGGTCTTCTTTACCTCAGCTTCCAGAGCACGTTCCTTGATAGTAACTTCGCGTTCCTTAAGGTCGATTTCCTTCTCCTGACGAGCAATATCTGCGTCAGCCGCTGCAACATCACGCAGCTTGCGCTGGTTCTCAGACTCAATTTCCATAGCGGCATTAGCCTGAGCCTGCTTAGTATCAGATTCCTGCTTCAGCTGAGCCTTCTGAATAGCAAGACTGTTATTGCGCTTAGCAATCTCTTCCTCAGCCTTTACACGAGCGTCATTAGAAGCCTTAGCATTTTCTGCTTCAGCAACCGCAATCTCACGCTGGGCGTTAGACTTAGCAATAGCAGCATCCTTGCGAATCTGCTCGACATTATCAATACCAAGGTTGGTGATAACATCATTGTCATCAGAGAAGTTCTGAACATTAAAGGAAACCAGTTCCAGGCCGAAACGAGCCAGGTCAGGCACCGCATTTTCCTGTACCTTTTCAGAGAATGCCTTGCGGTCGCCAACCATCTCGGTCAGCTTCATCTGACCTACAATCTCACGGATATTACCTTCAAGGAGATCGTTAATCTTCTGAGCAATCTCCGCACGAGATACATTCAGAAAGTTCTGTGCAGCAAGAGCAATCATTTCATCGGTCTGTCCCACTCGTACAGAAACAGTGGAGTCAACGCGTACATTGATGTATTCCGCAGTGGGAACAGCAGATCCTGTCTTTACGTCAATCTGAATAGCGCCAAGTGCCAGCTTATCCATTCGCTCAAGGAAAGGAATTTTAATACCAGCCTTGCCAGCAAGCACTCGCGGTTTCTTGTGCATACCAGAAATGATATATGCTACATCCGGCGGAGCCTTTACATAGCTCGAAACAAGAAATACGATAATCGCAAGCACGATAATCGCTACGGGAACAAAGGGAAGGATAGTAGTTAGAATTTCCATGTGTTTACTCCTTAATATTAAATTGTTTATTTATTTATAAATGCAATTAAAGCATTTCAATACATTTCTTTGCCTGCTGTTCCATGTCTTCAATTACAGTATCAAGATGAACGGGATAGCAGTCATGCGAGTCAACACCCACATGATACATAAAAGGAATTTCATTATAAAAATTAGTGGTCTGATGAGTGTGTCCAAAGAGATTACAAGTCACCTGCTTGAGCGACTCTTTTTCAAGATTGCCGGTCAAAGTCGGATAATGCGATGCGTAAAAATGATACTTGCGATAAGTAAAAGCATAAGCATCAAATACCGGAATATTTGCTTTAAGATATGCTTCTCTGCGGGCGATGGTATCATGGTTGCCGCCAATCACAAGTTTACGACCATTCATGCGATTGAGCAAAGCAAGCCCCTCTTCGAGTTTATCAGCTCCACCAAGCATCAGGTCGCCGCAGATAATCAAAGTATCTTCTGGAGAAATAAGCTCATTATTTCGTGTGATAATAGCTTCGTTCATTTCTTCAACGCTCTTAAAACCACGAGCCTTCCAAATAAATTCCTTGTCGTGGTTCAAGTGGTAGTCGCTACTAAGCCAAATTTTCATTTTATCATCCTCTCTTAATGGTGTACATTTACCTTAATATCAGAGAATCCCCACTTGGTTTTAGGGAACTCTTTTTCGGCAGGAATAGAAAATCCTCTTTTCATGTTTTTAATTGCGGAATCCGGGACTCTGGCGAAACCACTACGCTGCGCATTGCGCTTAATGGCAATATCAAGAGGGACATCAATAACCTCAAATGTCAGCTTAGTGTGCGGATCTGCTGCCAGTCGACCAAGCAACTTAGCTCGAGAAGCAGGACTAATATGCGTTGCATCAGCAAACACAACATCAATACCAAGTTCCATAGCCTCATTGATCTGCCGCACGAACTCATTGAATACTTCAGTTTCCTTATCGAAGTAGCCATCGCGATCGTTTAAGAGGGACTTCCGCACGAAATCTCTGGAAACTACACAAGTGGTGCGGTGATCATCTTCCAGCTGGGCAACCTCTTGCTCGATCCAAGTAGATTTACCGCTGCCGGGTACGCCTACCATTACTTTAAGTTCAGTCGTCATTCTTCGTACCTCCATATCTAGCTCACAAAAGATACCTTGCCAATGAATACATCTTGTGTTTGGTGCAGCACAGTGCTTGCAATCATTCTCCAGCAGCAATGTTATTTACCTTTCTTATAAGGCGCTTAGCTGCCCTCTGCGACATATTTGTTTTTATGCCCTGACAATATGCCGTATAGCGATTACAGTATTTGCATTTCTTCATCCACGTGTCATCAAGCAAATTAGAAAAACGATCTTTGTCTTCTAACTCATGGACACCAAAGAAACATAGCCATCTCATAGCTTTTTCCCTCCCAGATCTCGATAAAAGGATCCCACATCTTAAATAGCTCCTCTCATTCTTCGATTAGCTTCTGCCATAACCCATGCAATATCTTCATCAGACACTTCAGTTTCAAACTCGATCGAACAATTCTCTTCTCTTGCTCTTGCTTCAAGAATGATATTAACCGCGTCTTCAAGGTCTTGCTGATGTTCAGCAAATGAAAGAAAAGGAACAGTATACATAATTATTTCTCCTGTTTAAGCCAACAACAAGTATATTCTCTCTCAAATGACTCTACATTAGCAGTCATCTCATCTTGATCGAGTTCTTCAAGAAACTGCTACTGTATCTCACGAGCCTTGTTCTTATCAATCATATTTATTTTCTCCTCTCTTTCACTTTCTATA
>ERZ1034701.15-NODE-15-length-84146-cov-25.553163_pt1 | contig 84146 bp, 94 predicted proteins | sample MGYA00520651_ERZ1034701 | MGnify/ENA primary metagenome ERZ1034701 (study PRJEB33766, sample SAMN09781713) | gut metagenome | biome: gut microbiome | host: Homo sapiens | place: Madagascar | study: EMG produced TPA metagenomics assembly of the PRJNA485056 data set...
CCGGAAGACGCCGCGAAACACGCCCTTCGTTCTGCCAGAGCCTGAGCCATTTGAACAGGAGGTTATCATTGATATCGTGTTCCCGGGCGATACGGGCAACAGAGGCTCCTGGTTGTCAACGCCACGATGTTTGACCGTTATTTGCCATTTTCATGCCCGCTAAATACTTTCGTTACTGATACTGTCCGCTTTGCACCATTTCATCATCACTGATTGGCGTTGTGTTTTTGGTCAGCACTCCAGCTTTACGTTTCTCTTTTAACCGGTAACTCTCTCCTTTGATATTCAGCGTGGTTGAGTGATGTAGCAACCGATCCAGTATCGCTGTTGCCAGCACGTGATCTCCGAACATTTCTCCCCAGTCTGCGAACCCTTTGTTTGACGTCAGTATGATGCTCGCTTTTTCATATCGACGGTTCAGTAGCCGGAAGAACAGGCTGGCTTCCTCTCTGTTCATCGGCAGATAGCCTATTTCATCCAGGATCAACACCCGGGCATAACTCAGTTGCTGTAGCTGACGCTCCAGCCGGTTTTCCTGTTTCGCTTTCATCAGTGTCGCGATCAGTCTGTCCAGTGGCATAAACAGTACCCGATGTCCCGCATCCACCGCTTTCACGCCAAGAGCTATGGCCAGATGAGTTTTTCCTACACGGGGTCTGAGTTGAGTAGACCCCGAGAGCATGAAAAAAACCTGGGGCAGTCACTGAATGAGGGACCAGCAGCAGTTTTAGTGCCCTAAATCGAACGTTTTCGTCCGGTTGTCCCTCAAACCCCATGTTCAAGTTAGAATAGTGGACAGACGGCCAAGAACTTCGTTCATGATAGTCTCTGGAATCCGTTCGAGTCGTTTTCCGCCCCGGGCTTTCATATCAATTGTCCGGGGTTGATCGCAACGCACAACACCTGTGGTACGTATGCCAACACCATCCAACGACACCGCAAAGCCGGCAGTGCGGGCAAAATTGCCTCCGCTGGTTACGGGCACAACAACAGGCAGGCGGGTCACGCGATTAAAGGCGGCCGGTGTGACAATCAGCACCGGCCGCGTTCCCTGCTGCTCATGACCAGCGGTAGGATCAAGCGAGACAAGCCAGATTTCCCCTCTTTCCATGTCAGATTTCCTCCTGACCAGTCGCCGGTGCATCCAGCCATTCTCGTTCTTCAGCTGATATTTCAGCATTCGGATCACACTGTGCCAGTAGCTCAGCCAGTGAATATTGCGGGCGTCTGTGCGGCTCAACAATCAGCCGGCCATTATCAATGACCATGCCAACTTCATTATCTGTACCCAGAGACAGCGCATTCAGCAGTGCCGGTGGGACGGTCAGCATAACTGAGCCGCCAACCTTCTTCAGTCGGGTGGTATGCATTCTTCACCTCCATAAAAGTTATATTTAAATATAACACCCACTAAAAAAACACACCAGGCTTTAACGCGCAATGTTTAATAAAAATATAACTTTCAACCAAACAGTAAACCCAGCGTGGTTGCTTCCATATGCAGCAATACCGGCAGCAGCAGGCCACCACTTCTGATCCTGGCCGCAGATGTAATCAACCCCACCAGGAACAGTTCTGCCAGTGTCAGCAGGTTCTGATACTGGCTGTGCGCGGCGACGAACAACAACGACGTTATCAGCGCCCCCAGCCACATCGTCCAGCAGTACCGTGAACGGAAGACGTTCAGCATAATCCCCCGAAACAGTGTTTCCTCATTCAACGGGGCAAGGATAAAGATGGTCAGCAACGTCAGGAGCACGTCAGGTATGGACTTATCGGCAAAAAGCTTCGCCATAAATGGCTCAGCAGGCAGAGCCAACACCTTACCGAGCAGAAATTCACCGATATACACCACGGCCATAGCACCGACCAGCCACGGTACGCCAACGTTGCGCAGCTGACCAACGACCGGTAGCGGAGCTATCCAACGGCGGTATACCAGGAAAACACACAGCAGGTACATCAGAATTGCTGCTCTCAAAAATCAACAGTGTGGGCAGTCTGTCCGGAACCTGGTTTGAACATATACTGAGCAGACTGACTCCAAGCCTGATAAGAGAACGTAATTTCGAAGAGTGCGCAGGACTGGTTCATTTTTTCTTCGATCACACCGATGAGGTGAGCACTCGCTTCAGTATCCGTAACCCATGGTTTTCCCTGCGTGAAATGGCCATTAATGAGGTTGTACGGCATCTGCTGAAGCATATGCAGGATATTGATGAGACCAGAACGATCACGCTTATGGAAAAACTGATCGTTACGGGTGCTTCGCCGTTCTGGATAGCCGATTTTATGCGGGATCTTATCTGGGAACATGGACTTGCTCAGAATGCAGTACCTTCGCCTTCAGACGCTCTTTTCAGTCGCGATATTACGGAACGGTTGCGTGACAGGTTTGCGGAACGTATGAATCAACCAGAACTTCAGCAACAGCTTCTCCTGCGCAAGTCTCTTCTCGGGTATCTCTACGCCTGGAGAGACATGAGTTCAGGTGAAACCGTGAAGCAATGGGTCAGAGAAGTTACTACCACTGATGAAGGCCTTGTTAACCTGTTGATACGATTACAGACCAGTGTCTTCAGCTCCCACCGAGGGGCATATCGCCGGATTGCGCGTGACCAGGTCAGTCCGTTCTTTGATGACTGGCCAGCAGTCGAAGAGAAGTTGAAGGTTATGCTGTCCGGCAACGAGCTGACTCCGGAGCAGGAAGCGCTCAAAACAGCGCTGGAAAATGACGACTGACCAAAAATTAAGGCCGCTTAGCGGCCTTTTTCTTACTAAATGAAGGGGATCAGGCGCTTAATGCTTTATCCTTGTCAAAAGGAACACCGGCATACGCAAGCTCACTCAGCAGTTTGCGTTTCCATCCACCATGCTCATCAAGCTCGGTATAGAGAACCCCGGCAAGATCTGAAGGGATTTCGATATCTCCCTTCCTGAGTACAAGTACTTTCCCGCGTCCAAGCTTCCCGGCGAAATATCCGAGCTCATACAGGACATTCTGGCGTGCGCGGAGACGTGTGCTTTCAGATGCCAGAGCACTGCCGCTATCGTCGGGCGTCATCAGCACGATGGCAAAACTGACATCCCCTGACTCCGCTTCAAATTTCTCGATAATCGTCCTGGAGCCGTCAGGACGTTCTGAAAGAATGATTTCCTCAAGACCTATCCGGGATATAAAACGGGCAACAGACTGAAGGGCATCATTATCATGGCCATGAACAATAAAAATTTTTCGGGAAACCGGCCGAAACACTGCAGGCTCAGGATCGTGTTGGTTTTCCACATACAACTGGTAATCGCGCACGAACGGGGCAACTAATGACGACGTGAATTTTCGAATGGATTCAATAATGTTTCGATCATAGAAAAATGTATGACAGAAATTAAAGGAAAAATTGTTATCGTCTGCCATTTTCTCGATCAGCAGCAACTTCAGGCCCAAAATATCAGCAGGCTCATCAGGCCACTGTAGAACAGCAGAACCAGCCATGCTGGATTCAGTATCTTCACTCCTGGCCAGAAAGGTATCAAGTTCAACATTGCGGGTCAGATGTGCATTAACTGACTGCAGATTCTCTGAGTTCAAGAGCCGGGCCAATTGCTTAAGAGGTTGCTGATAGTTCTGAACGTCAGCGCGCTGAAGGTCGAATACGCAATTTTTAAGTGACTGAAAGATATCAATTGCCATCCTGCCCACTCTCCTGTCTTTGTTGTTCTGCTCTGTCCAGAATCTGTTGGCGCAGATTTTCTTTCATGTGTTCGATTAATGGGCTGACCATCGGATTAGTGGCATAACCAGAAGCGCGTTCGTACACCATGGAATAGGCTTCCTGAATCGCGTTCTCAATGCTGACAGGATCGTTAGCATCGAAGTGGACATCATAACTTCCGTTTAATGCCTCTGTTGCTCTCTCAACCTCTTTTAGCTGTTTCTGCATTTTGTCTAAACCTGTGATTTTGACGCTCATAACAACCTCCGGACTAAGTGAGATGTATCAACCTTTATAGATAGCACGTTGGAGATGTGGGTAAGGGATATCACTCAAATTCCATGTAATTTCATTAAGATCCGACTTAACCTTTTTTCGGATCTCCGATAAAAAAGAAAGAAATAGAGATATGCTAAACATATGCCTGGCATCTACATATGCTACCGCTATACATATGCCACACATCTGCCTATACTAAACATATGCACACACCCGGTGCTTTGAATATTCCGGATATGTTTCACATATCCATATGCTCGGGAGAGAAAGAACATGAGAACCGTATCGATATTTAAAAATGGCAACAACCGCGCCATCCGTCTGCCTCGTGATCTGGATTTTGAGGGGGTGAGCGAGCTCGAGATCGTCCGGGAAGGGGACAGCATCATCCTGCGCCCCGTCCGGCCAACCTGGGGATCATTCCTAGAGTACGAAAAAGCCGATCCAGATTTTATGGCGGAGCGCGAGGATGTTGTCAGCGACGAAGGGCGATTTAACCTGTGAACAAGACTTATATGCTTGATACCTGTATCTGCTCGTTCATCATGCGTGAACAGCCAGAAGCCGTCCTGAAGCGTCTGGAGCAGGCGGTGCTACGCGGCCACCGTATAGTGGTCTCGGCCATCACCTACTCTGAAATGCGCTTCGGGGCTACCGGCCCAAAGGCCTCACCACGTCACGTCCAACTGGTCGATGAATTCTGCGCCCGCCTCGATGCCATCCTGCCCTGGGATCGCGCCGCAGTAGACGCCACCACGAAGATTAAAGTGGCACTGCGGCTGGCCGGGACGCCGATCGGCCCGAACGACACGGCGATTGCCGGGCACGCCATCGCCGCCGGGGCGATACTGGTAACGAATAATACAAGAGAATTTGAGCGAGTGCCTGACCTGGTGCTGGAAGACTGGGTGAAGTAAGACACTCTTTTCAAAGTCAGGAGATAAGGGCACCAAGAAACAGCCCGTATACGGGCTGTTTTAACAGATATCTACAGTAAGCGGTCCTAAACTGTAGGGTATCTTCGAAGATCAGACTATCAGGGAGCTAAAGCCTATCTTCCGGCGGCAAAAACAGTGGCTCAAGCGATACGGGCAACCGAGCTCTGGTTTGCTGCCGGTGGCAGGGCGATGAGCTTGTCACATTCCATAATCACGTACTCCGGGATGAGATCGAATCTGGACGGATCTAGTTGACAGATGAACTCATTTTCAATGTGGTACGTTTCGTTAACGAATTTTCGTATTACCGGATGGTCCTGATCCAGTTCCAGTAAACGGAATACCTGCAGTTTTTCATAGCCGTTACGACAGCGACGGTACAGGTTTTTTATTTCATCTGGGCTGCTGACGAGAGCCTGAAGTCGCGGGTAATCAAAACTGTCCACATACTCCCGGATATCCCGCAAGGCCTGCTGAATTTTCTCAGGAGCCATTTTGGGATAGCCCGAGCCCGCAGCGGCAGGCTCGCGATAATCCAGCGGGGCGACGCGTCGATGGAATAGATTGGATAGAAGCTGATAAGCATCACCACGTTCGTCAACGATTTCAAAGTAGCGACGAAGATAGATGAGCTTAATGATCTCCTCACAGTCTGCTGACGCGGTGATGGATTTGCAGATCTGCATGAATATCATGATATCGCCGTCGTTAACAGGTAATTCTTCTATGACTCCAGCAGACAGGCGCAGGCAGGAGGCGGTCACCTGATTACTGAACAACCTTCTGACTGACTTCAGCGTGTCAATCACAGGCTCCACGTCATGCGTCAGCATAAGTACAGTCCGGTTCTTCAGGCATTCACCACTTGCACGTCTGAACAGCATTTCAAGAATGGCAAACTTCTTGTTTTTATCAAAAGAAGATATGGGATCATCAAGGATAATCAGTCCCGGGTTTTTTGACAGGCATTCATACATGAATAACACAATCGCAAAGGCGTTCCGTTCTCCATAGCTGAGATGCTGGCTACCGCCGCTGACGTACCCGTCAAAATCTATGTATCGTAGCCTGAGTTTTCTCTGCTCTCCCTCGCCGGCTATATCCACCCTGTATTTATAGCCTGCATAAGTGAGGAAATTATTGATGTTTGTTTTGTGCTGTGCGATCAGCCGGATCATGCTGTCCCGGTGCCGGTTAATTTTTCCCTGCAGCGGTCCGGCAAGGTTTATCAGGTCCATAAGGGCCGCGTTCAGTCTGTCGGTGATCCCCTGCATGAGTTCGGATTGCAGATCAGGGAAGAACTGCAGGTCAATCAACCTGGCAGTGAGCACCTCCCGAACGTTCTGCTGTTCCTGCAGGCTGAAAACATTCAGGCCTCTCAGCGCAGTGAGTTTCTCTGTCAGCGTATCGGTCTGGCGTTTCAACGCCACTAGGTACTCGATATGTTCGGCTTCCGGACCGTTCTGAAGCATAGTAATGGCCAGAAGGCGTTCTCTGGCGCTCTCCGTCAGGTAATTACCGAGGTTTTCCACCAGTCTGATGATAGCGGTCAGGTTTTTAATGGTGGATTTATCGTATTCCTCTCTGACTTGGCGAATTTGTGCTTCCTTTCCCGTGATATCACCGGTACAGAACGGACAGCAGCCATCCGAAAGGGGCGAAAACTCGAGTCCCTTTGTCTGCCAGTCAATCCATTCCACGCAGCGTTCACTGCGGATGTAGGGTTGATAGTTCTCAAGACCAGCCGGAATGTGGTGTATTTTATTTCCGCCTGACAGACCTCTCATGCCGGTTGAAGAACGTGAAATCCCGGAACTGGTTGATTTGAAAGCATTACTGAGTTCCTGTAGATGGTCTATCAGAGAGTTCAGCTCAGTGTGATCCGTGAAAACAGCCCGGATCTTTTGCGTCATTTCTTCTATTTCACGCTCTCTTTCCGCATGGGCTTGATTGCGGATAAGAATATTAAAGCTGTCACTGATGAGCTCGTCCGGTTGGAACGTAAACTGACTGACGTACTCCTCGTTGAAGCACATCACGTCCCCAATCCCGTCAGCACCGATGACAATGGGCCCGGTGCTATCGGGGTTTTCTCCGCGCAGCCGGAAGGGCATCAGTGCCTGTAGTCCCTGAATGTCGTCCCGCGCCGCACAGCTTATGGCCCGTGACAGCGTACTTTTTCCAGTACCATTTGGCGCAAACTTAATGTTCAGTTTATCGGCAGTGAGGGTGATATGTGCTCGTACGATGTTATTGCAGTGGCGTATTTCAATGTCCATTTATCTGTCCTTTGCCAGTTATTCCGGGGGGATTCATATCCTGCCGCAAAATGTGCCCGCATGCTGTGATGCAGATACATAATACATTTCGTTTATACCATTGCTTACACCTCTCCGAGGTGTTCATATCAGAAACAAAGATTAGGTCGATCCGACTTAGCCGGAAACCGGATCTGAGCGACGGGAAACGGGAAAGAAATATAATAATTAAGCAATACACATAAAATCATATCTGATATTATCTGAAATCAATAACACATAAATCATACAGGATATGATTTTTACCTGTCAGAACATTATCAGATGGAGCGTGCAGGATGGATAAAGAAAGGGTGTTTTCACTCAGCTATGAGCAACTGACCAGAATAGCGGAAAAAAATATCCGTCAATGTGGGCTGGACAGCCAGATCGCCAGGTGCATCAGTGAACTGAAGGCCTCAGCTCCGCTGTGGTTGTGGTATGAACTGGCCATTCATGGTGCGCCACAGAACAATCACGCACAGGCCCAACGCATCGATACCGATTACAAGCGCCTCAAAAAACTCATCTGACCGGAGGGTGACAGTTAATGAATCAGAGCCGCCGACCGTCGCCACTGCAGCGGAGAGTGCTGATTGTGCTGGCTGCCCTTGATGAAAAACGGCCGGGACCCGTGCTGACGCGGGACATAGAACGGGTGCTGGAGCGAAGCGGGGAAGCCCCGGTCTACGGGCCAAACCTGCGCGCCTCCTGCCGTCGTCTGGAGGATGCCGGCTGGCTGCGTATCCTGCGCGCTCCGAACCTGCAGCTGGCAGTGGAACTGACGGACGCCGGCCGGGCCGTGGCACAGCCTCTGCTGCTGGCAGAACAGGACCGCCTCCGGGCAGAACAGCGTGCGGCAGAAGTCGTCGTACTGCCGCTGGTCCCGGCAGCAGGTCTGCCCGCAGACGGCACTTCTGCCACTGATCTGGCGGTGGAGCTGAACGGCATAACGTATCAGGCCTGCCGTGGGGATTTTGTGGTGCGTCTCGACGGCAGCACCTGTCTGCAGTTATGGAATAAAGAAGGCAGGGTGGTACGCCGGGAGGGCGATCCGCTGGAAGTGGCGCAGTGGCTGCAGGCCTGTCACGATGCAGGAATGGAGGTTCGTGTGCAGGTTAATGAAAGCATCACCCCATAAAAACATGCCTGCACGATTTACACATCATCCCATGGTGGCAGCCGGTTAACTTTCCTGCGCCACCAGTGGAAAGAGGCCATGCACAGTCCGGACAAAAAACCACTCGTGATACTTATAATAATGGCCTCACCTGCTACCATTCCTGACGGCCTCCAGTAGATAAACCACATTGCACATCCCCAGGAAGTGCCCCATAAGTCCCCCGTCAGCACCGTGACCTGCCAGAACGGCATAAAGGGTAATGGCGGAAGCCGGATACCCAGCCGCCAGAGAATACGCAGAAGAGGAGGGGCATAATTGCTCCGCCACATCTTTTTGCTGTCCATCAGGGCAATGGCCCGGGCTTTTTTCTGCTCAAAGGTCACAGGAGCACCTCCGTTCCATAATGTAAACGTGACACAGCTTATTGTTATTGATTATTATTATCATGATGTGATTATGTTGTCATGCACCGGTACACTGACAAAAGAAAGGGAGAACAGGAGGCTGGCTGATGAACAGGAAATATTATCTTAATAATATGTGGTGGGGATGGTTTATGGGTGGGTATACTCTGTATATGTCATGGGATTATGAGTTTAAATACAGATTGCTGTTCTGGTGTATTTCTCTCTGCGGAATGGTTTTGTATCCGGTTGCCAGATGGTGTATTGAAAATACTGCCCTGAAATTTACCCAGCCTCATTTCTGGAACAGCGGTTTTTTTGCTGATACTCCCGGAAAAATGGGATTACTTGCGGTTTATACGGGTACTGTTTTCATATTATCTCTTCCGTTAACTCTGATATATATTCTTTCTGTTATCATAAAAAGGCTGTCTGTAAGATAAACAGCCTGTCTTATATATTATTTAAATACCCCAGAACTTATTCGCTTTTTCCACAGGCGTTTCATCAATCAGTGTATCGGTGACAGCCATCAGTAAACCATACCCAATAATGCCTAAAGTGCTTCCGGTAAGAATACTGAAGACCAGTGCAACAAGAGCCGTTGCAGCATTACCTGCTATGATGGTTTCTGTTTTAACAAAAAAAGGACGCCAGTTATCTGTCCGGACAGCCTTACCAAATTCAGTGATCCAGTCAGCAAAAATTGTAAATTTTATTTCTGGCATCAAGCAATCGTTGCTGTAACTTATCCCATTCAGCAACTTCAGCATTATAAATTTTTTGTCACCTTCCACACTCTCTGTCAGCAGCGGATTTCAGTCACTCAGAATATTACATGTATAGTCCAGACAGGAATGAGTCAGAAGATAATTCAGGTTTGCACGGTTATCGATGACCGAGTTTGTGGTGATTTTTATCGTACCGGCAAATCTCGGAGCACCACTCACAACAATACCTTTTCTGCGCTCATATTTAGCAAGCATATCAGCGGCCTTTTTGTCTGCACTCTGTGCATCCTTCTGCCGTTTCCCGTCCTTTGGCAACAAAGGCGTGTGCGCTATCCATTTTCGCGACAGGCCGTACTCCATGGCTTCTTTCAGGATCTCAACTTCCATCGTCTTCTTACCCAGAAGGCGCGGGATTTCCCGAACCTGTTTCAGTGCTTCTGCGAGCTCAGAAGCAGGAACAACGTCCTCCCCAGCAGCAACGATAGTAACTATTGCTTCTTCCACCTGAACAGCAGGATGGACTGAATGCCGTGCAAGCGAGCGACGAGAGAAACATTCATGCCCGGTTTCATCGTCTGCAGGATAATGGCGATCTTCTCCCGAGAATTCTTACGTTTACGAGCGTCTTGCCCTAACCGGCTCCCGATCATCTCAAATTGGCGTTAGTTTCACCTGATAATGCTGCATGCGAAGTCTTTTTCGGAAGACAGAAAATGAAATGTATGCAAGATTTTTCAGCACCGAATGTGCTCCGTTCATATATTATTTGTCATTGAAAGTAAAAAACTCCCATTTCTCTCCATTAAATATTGCTGTGGAAAACTTCTCATTATCGTAGTTATAATATTTCATTCTGGACACATCATCAATCTTAGAAGAGTGATAATAATAACTGACAAGTCCTGCTCTTGCGATTGTATCCATATTTCCTCCTGTGATACTGCTAACCCAAGAAAACAAATAAAAAATAAGGCAAACAAAAACAGGAGATGAAAATATTCTAAAAAACATAACTTTTGAGTTTAACAATACCAACTCAGATGGTGTAAGTCTCTCAATTCTCTTTCCTGTTCTCATTCTTACAGATAGTTCAGCAAGGGGTTTTAATCTGTTTCTCAGGAAATTTTCTCTGATGGGAGTAAACAAGAACAAAAATGTTATTCCTATAAACTCAGGTATAACAATAAACAACGAAAGGAAACCTAATATAATTAGATAGGACAGAGGCGTAAGAAAAATGCTTACTATATTAATAAACTCACTAAAAAACCTTGGTTCAAGATCAGTTGTGACATAAAGCCAATGTCGTGAGAGGTAATTTGTAATAATATATGATAAAGTGGCCATTAGTGATATTAAAATCTTTCCCAACATCCCAGACCATACTTTTTTTAAAATATAAATAGTACGGTTATACAAATCAATCGAAAAAGAAATACTCATTGCAACAATGGAAAATCCAGTCAGAATAAAAAATTTATTGCCGAATAAGAATTGACTTAGTACAGCGACCATAAATGACAAAGCTCCAACATACAAAATAAAATAATTAATTGGAGAAAGACTATAATATTTTCTTATTTCTACAACAATTCGCCATGCTTTCATTTTAAAATATTTACAAGCTTTTGACCATAAGATGACAGATGATATCGCTAATGGAATTGATGTCCATATAACAACCAATATTATAAATGCTGGTTGTATTAGAGCTATAAAAGTCGCACTCTTAAAAAGAAGTTGGTTAAAGAACGTTAAAAGAAGACATAATAAAATTAATTTAAAGAAGATTCTGCTAAGCATTTTATTTAGTTGATATAACACAGTAGAAATCTCGCTTTATAAAAACATTACGAACACTAATATAATTATAATCCTTAACTGATAATTTTCGCAGCTACCTATAACAAGATACCTATAGTAATTTAATTGAATAGCTCCGTAAACAATGGATATTGTTCCCGTACATCCACATATACTGGATTGGATACTATATTTCTATACATTTTTATCACTTAGTCCATTACTGATTCCGTAACCACCGATATCCCAGTGTACTATGAAAATATACTTCGTTGTGGTGTTCGAAGATATCTGCAAAGTTCTTTACCGTTTTCACGAAACTCTCCATCATTATGTAGTTTTCCTGGCTACGTACCGCTTAGTTTAGACTTCAGTCTATCAATTCTGACGAACTGATGCATCGGATAAGAACGATAGGCTGAACTGTTTTCAGTCATCAACTCAACGAGGAATGTCGGCAGATTGCTGCCAAAGCGACGCTACGCTACACCTTGCGTAACGTTCTGTACTTTTTCGCAGCCATATCCATCGGTATTACCTGTAATAACAGTTGCTGAACTACCAGTGCTATCTTATCAATCCCTGGCATTGAAACACACATATGAAGTGTACTTCGGATATGACCGTACGCTCAGGAAGTACGGCAGATTCCGTCAAAAATTACCTGTAAAGACAGACTTCAGAAAAAACAGTGCTCGCCGCAGACCGGTGACCGGGCGAAGCCCGCGAACCGGCGAGGAAGCGCAATGTATCTGTAGTTACAGTGAGCAGGTACGCCCTGAAGCCCTTATAAGCGGTTGTGTATGCTGTTTCCCTGGAATGATTTATCCACATATCCGGAGGCTCGATCCAGTAAACAGATCCATGAATGATCAACAAAGGATCCATTAAAGATCCCCATACCGCTGCAAACCTTGTCACTCATGGGCCGGGACCACGATCACATAAGCTGTGGCATGTTACTGATAAACTGTAACATGCTAATGATAAGCTGTATTCAGTAATCCATATACTGAAGTAAGTTAATGACATAAACTATGGTCAGTACGCCAGACTCAGTTGTTAAATACAGACTGCAGGTTTTTCTTCAGTCAGTTGACGGGGTTCTGACACACGATTTTCTGTTTATTCTTTTACTGTCCACAGGCAGGAGGCTTTCTGGAAAACGAAAATTCAGACATCAAAAAACTGTTCGGCGAGGTGGATAAGTCGTCCGGTGAACTGGTGACACTGACACCAAACAATAACAACACCGTACAACCTGTGGCGCTGATGCGTCTGGGCGTTTTTGTACCGACCCTTAAATCACTGAAGAACAGTAAAAAAAATACACTGTCACGTACTGATGCCACGGAAGAGCTGACACGTCTTTCCCTGGCCCGTGCTGAGGGATTCGATAAGGTTGAGATCACTGGCCCCCGCCTGGATATGGATAACGATTTCAAGACCTGGGTGGGGATCATTCATTCCTTTGCCCGCCATAACGTGATTGGTGACAAAGTTGAACTGCCTTTTGTTGAGTTTGCAAAACTGTGTGGTATACCTTCAAGCCAGTCATCCCGCAGGCTACGTGAGCGCATCAGCCCTTCCCTGAAGCGCATTGCCGGTACCGTGATCTCGTTTTCCCGTACCGATGAGAAGCACACCCGGGAATACATCACCCATCTGGTACAGTCAGCCTACTACGATACTGAACGGGATATTGTTCAGTTACAGGCTGATCCCCGCCTTTTTGAACTGTACCAGTTTGACAGAAAGGTCCTTCTTCAGCTTAAGGCGATTAATGCCCTGAAGCGACGGGAGTCCGCCCAGGCACTCTACACCTTTATAGAGAGCCTGCCCCGGGATCCGGCACCGATATCGCTGGCGCGGCTGCGTGCACGCCTCAATCTGAAGTCTCCTGTATTTTCCCAGAACCAGACGGTCAGACGGGCAATGGAGCAGCTGCGCGAGATTGGATATCTTGATTACACGGAGATCCAGCGGGGGCGGACAAAACTCTTCTGCATTCACTACCGGCGTCCCCGGTTAAAAGCACCGAATGATGAGAGTAAGGAAAATCCGTTGCCACCTTCACCTGCGGAAAAAGTCAGTCCGGAGATGGCGGAGAAACTTGCCCTGCTTGAAAAACTGGGCATCACGCTGGATGACCTGGAAAAACTCTTCAAATCCCGCTGAACATAAACTGTAGTCAGTGAAGAGCGCTCCTTTACTGACTACAGCTTATATTAACTGGTGCAGTGAGTGGTCTGCTCACTGCAGTTTATATTCTGTTCCCTGCAGTGCTGTCTGTAGCTGAGCTGCCATCTGCCTGCCCCTTACGTAAGTGATCCCGTAACCTGATGCTGAGGCATTGCTCCCTTCATAAAACATGACTTACTCACTACAGCTTATCTACCTGCTCCAGCTTATGTTATGTCTGTTCTGCTGACCACAGCTTATATAAGAAAGCGCGTATGCCGTCACCTCAGGGGAGGCAGTGTACGCAGGATCTCCGCAGCATCCCGTCCGTCACCTGTGAAAGGCACTGCCAGCGTGGCAGCCATATCCAGTGCAAACACTCTGGTATAAACCTCCATCGAACGTGGATCCCTGTGACCAGCCAGTGCCTGGATGACTTTCCGGGGCTGGCGGTGATAGAGCATGTGCATGATATAGCTGTGCCGGAAGGTATGTGGTGTGACCGGAATCGAAAAGTGTACCCCGTCAGCTTCGGCCCGTCTGACAGCCTGCTTCAGCCAGTTGCGCATGGTTTCGTCGGTCACGGCCCATAATGGTTCACGACGACGGGGCCGGGTGGTGATCATCCAGCTTTCCATCTGCCTGACATAGCTTATATCTGTCAGCGGAACCAGGCGCACTTCATCTTTTGGCGGGCGTCCGCGTCGCGCACGCACTTTTTCGGACAGGATCCGCACAAACGGTCTTACTCCATCCAGGTCAAATGATTCCGGCGTCAGCATCCGGGCTTCGCCAATACGCATTCCGGTATTCCACATGGTGGCGAACAACATGTGGTGACGCTGGTCAGGCATATACCAGAGGAGGGCGCTCACTTCCGGCGCCAGGAGGTAAGCCGGCGTGGCACCTGTTGAGGTGGCCATCCGCCGGAGTGCTACCGCGGTCGCAAAATCAACGCCCGGGGCGATCGGCAGCAGGGAGACGCGTTCTGGTGAATTCTGCAGGGGAATGATGCTGTTCATGAGTTATTTTTCACGTAGCGCACGCACTGTTTATGGATACAGGTATTTTGCACCTGACGGGCCGATCCTGCCATGACAATAAATCGCAGCGCGCGGATCCTTTTGTTGTCTTATCCCGCATTATTGCGGGTAAAACCAAATACGTAAAGGTACGTTTTGCAGCAGGGATCCCGTATTAAGCCAGTCGTGGCGCGGGTTGAGGACTGGTTTGCCGTTTTGGGGTAATGCCAGGACAAACAGGATCGGAGCAAAAAGATAAGGGGACAGGAAGAGGAAGGGTGCGCTACGTGAATTCCCCCCTGTAACCCTGTCAGTTTTCACGCAGCGCAATGTGGTTGCCGACTACTGCCAGTTGAGATGACAGCTGGCATCCTGATGCTAACTTAATTTCTAGGAGGAGAGTTATTTACATTTCACTCTTCACTAACGTCCGCACGCAGCAAAATCTACTCATGGTTGACTGGGTTACTGATGATATCGGCAATGATGCTTATCAACTATAGGCTACAGCGCATCTAATGCGCTTATTTTAAGCAACTAGTATTGCATTGTATTAGTATATTCCACGCCAAGGTTTTCATCTTCAACACAAATCAGGAAGATATAAAGTGGCGCTAACTGGGTAAAAGCGTCAACTAGTGTATTCACTAATTGCGGTTTGAACAGTTCGTCAAGATCATGGCTTTCTTTCATGACCGAGAAAGATTTTCGATTATACCAAGTAGCGATCTCTTCAGGTAGTTCAGGTTGCAAGCTACGTTTGTAAACTTCTCCTACCAGTTCAAACATCGGTAGCAGATGCGCCGTGGCGCGTCGGAATTCATTTTCGCGACGGATAATATTTTCTCTTACACGGTCCATCGTGGCTCGTGTTGCAGCGTAATAGCCCAAACCGTAATAAAAACCATCTGGTCTGATTTCAAAGAAATAAACAGGAGAATCAATCCAGTACTTTTTATCGCGTTTAAACGTTAGCCACATTCTGTCGCGAAATCGGGATTTATCTTTAGAAAATCGGGTATCCCGATAGATGCGAGATATGGTTTTACCTATTGCAGGGGTGACTTCAATATGAGGATCGATGATTTGCATCACCGGGGTGAGTGATTCAACAATATTTTGAAAAGGTTCAAGTAGATACGATTTATATACAGACTTGTTTTTCTCGTACCACTCTTTACTATTTTGCCGTTTTACTTCACTTAAGAAAGTGATGCTTTCTCTGCTAAATTGACGGTGCGATGCTACTATATTCTTCATTGTTATCCCCTGTTTAACATCCACTGTAAACTATATTTGATTACATAATTATTATCGTTCATTCAATTGGGAAAACGATGAATAAAATAGTTTATTGATCTATATCAATAAAATTTATTTTATGTACAATTTTTATTTTTATTTAATGGTGTAACCGCACTATCTTGGTAATGAAGTAAGTAACATTTAAGCATCGCGTAATGATTTTGCTGGATTAAGAACATCCACAAGGAAAGATTTACTATGAATGTACAAGCTAACAACCATAATAATTGTCATGCTAATATATTTACGGTGAAGTTTTCCGTTAGTGCTATTCGATATATGGCCTTTTCTCGCTGGTCATACTTCGTTGGTGGGAATAGCAAAATCTCGTTCCATTCTTTGTGGTTTTCTCCGCGCTTATCTCAACCTTTGTCTTTCCTTCACCCTTATCCTTTGATTAATACTGGTTAATTTAATATTTAATAATATTCATTTGAAATGTATTGAGCTTTATTGAATCAATCTGACTTTAAGTAGTTTACAGGAGGAGCGGTATGTTCAAGCCTAATAGTGTAATTTTGTACGTTGATAACGTAGAGACCAGCACCGCATTTTACAAATCTATTTTTGGTGAGGGGCCGGTAGAGGCTTTCCCCGGGTTTTCAGTATTCTCGTTAAAAGATGGCTTCATTCTGGGGCTACAGTCCAAGCACGACATTGAGCCGAAACCTCAACCGGCATTCGGTGGATTTGAGCTATGCCTGAGTGATATCTCGATCGAGGAGGTCGATGCCATATATCGCGACTTTAAAGCTCGCAATATTCCAATGGCATTACCGCCAAGCAGACTGGAGTTTGGCTACACATTTGTGGCGCTCGATCCTGATGGGCATCGTATTCGCCTGTGTGCGACGGACACAAGTGGGATCGAGAAGTTGTAATTGAAAGGGCCGATGTTGCCTTTTCCGCCAAGTGGCATCAGCGATTTGCTTAGGAAGAGATAAGCATCGGCCGTGGGTTCACGCATAGCACGCAAGGAGAGGCATGTGAGAAAGATATGGTTAATCACCGGTGCGGCTCGCGGCTTTGGCCGTATCTGGACAGAAGCGGCTCTTAAAAGAGGGGATGCCGTCATTGCTACGGCACGTGAGCCGGAGAAATTGGCTGAGCTGGCTGCTAGGTATGGCGAGTGTCTCTTGCCTGTGAAGGTGGATGTGTGTGATCGCGCCGCTGTTGCGTCTGCAGTAGAAACCGGCTTTCAGGCTTTCGGGCGCATAGACGTTGTGGTGAATAATGCCGGTTATGGTCTGTTTTGCCCCTTAGAGGACGTGCCAGAAAAGGAAGCTAGGCAGATTGTCGAAACTAATCTGCTGGGGTCGCTGTGGGTTATTCAGTCGGTGCTGCCATATTTAAGGCGACAAGGGCATGGGCACATTGTCCAGATTTCCAGCATTGCTGGTTTGCTGGCGTTACCTGGCATGGCGATGTACAACGCGACAAAATGGGCGGTGGAAGGAATGGTCGAAACACTGGCTCACGAGGTTAAAGAGTTTGGAATCAATGTAACACTGGTAGAACCTGGCCCCCACCTTACCGATTGGGTCGGCAGTTCGGCTGTGCGCCCAGAACGCGGTCAGGCCTATCCCTCACATGAGCAGATGATGCAGCAAAGCTGGCCACGTTTGCCATTGGCCGCTCCTGATGCCGCCGCGGCGCCGATGATGGCGCTGGTAGACTCGAATACGCCACCGTTACGGCTACTGTTGGGAGAGTCGTTAAATGCATTGATCATGCAGGAGGGGCAGCAGCGTCTGGCTAGCATCGTATAAATTAATAAGTATTCTATCTTATTTTATATGGAATTAAGGAACAGTGATGATGGAAAGTGAAGTGCGTGCGAGAAATCGCGATATTGTCGAGCAATATATGAATACTTACGGGCAAGCCCGTTTATCCAGGCACGAACTGTTTGACGAGGAAGGATGTGGAGGACTTTGGACTACTGATAGTGGTGAACCGGTTGTTATCAAGAGCAAAAAGCAGCTGGCTAAACATGCAGTATGGTCGTTAGCCTGTTTCCCCGACTGGCGCTGGTACAATGTGCAGATATTCGATACACAGGATCCAGATATTTTTTGGGTTGAATGTGATGGTAAAGGGGAGATTAATTTCAAGGGCTACCCCAAAGGATTTTATCAAAATCACTTCATTCATTACTTCCAGTTTAAAAATGGAAAAATTATCCTTCAACGTGAGTTTATGAATCCTTGCCAGCAATTCCGGGCACTAGGTATCGAAGTGCCGAAAATAATCAGAGAAGGAATTCCGACTTGATATTTTTTATTAATTAATTTTTGTCTCTTTTTTATGTGATTCCTTTTTACGTGCTAATAAGACGGGGATATGACATGGCTATACCTGAAATTGAAGACTATGATCTCTGTTCGGTGGTATCGTTAATGCCAAATAAAGTGAACTGGAGCATCACTCCATCCAGGAGCTTGCTTTTAGTTCACGACATGCAAAATTTCTTCCTTAACCCGTTACCTGAGTTATTACGAAATACCTTGTTGACGAATTGTGCACAATTGTTAGCCTGGGCAAGAGGCCAGTCCATTCCTGTGGTTTACACCGGTCAGAAAGGCAGTATGAACGCCAAAGAGCGTGGATTACTTTATGACTTTTGGGGAGTGGGAATGGATGCCGATCCGGTGCACACAGCAATCACACCATTATTATCGCCTCAGCCGGGCGAGCCAGTATTAAAAAAATGGCGATATAGCGCGTTCTTTTCTTCGGAGCTTGCTAATATCTTTTCAGACCAGCAGCGTGATCAAATAATCATATGTGGTGTTTATGCACAAATCGGTATTTTAACCACAGCACTGGATGCTTACTCCAGGGATATTGAGGTCTTTTTAGTGCGGGACGCGATAGCTGATTTTTCGCAGGCGGCCCATCAACGCATGCTGACTTACGCCGCTTCATGTTGTGCTTCTATATTATCGGTGGGTGAGGTGACGGCATGAATACAGATCCGGCAATCACCTCTTTGTTGCGGCATGGCAGCAAACATGAATCGTTTGCGCTGTTATTCAGATGTGAGCACAGCGCAGTTCCCGAAATCGAAGTAATCATAGGGGAAGAACGGCATCTAAACAGTTTGCAGAGTCTGGCTGATTTACCAACGAATGCTGGCGGTAGCGATGGGCAGCAAACGTTGCTTGTCGCGCCTTATCGGCAGATTGCTGAACGAGGCTATGCTGTTAATGACGACGGTAAACCTCTCATTGCGTTCATCAATACACGCAGCCATAAAGTACCACTCCATGAGGCTCTGGCCTTGCTGCCCAATGCTCCATTGAAGGTGAACAACGCCGTGTTTGAGCCTTCGGACGATGAGTATGCGCATATGGTCGCTCAAGTCATTCAGCGGGAGATCGGCACTGGTCAAGGAGCTAACTTCGTTATCCGCCGCGCCTTTACTGCCACCTTCACAGATTATGGCTGCGAGACGGGATTAACTCTCTTTAAAAACCTGCTGCTACAAGAAAGCGGCGCTTACTGGACTTTTTTCATTCAGTGCCGGAATGTCACGTTGATAGGTGCATCTCCTGAGCGACATATCACTCTGCAGCAACAAAGAGTTTCCATGACGCCGATTAGTGGCACCTATCGCTATCCCTCCTCCGGGCCTACCCGTGAAGGGCTGCTTGACTTCTTATCCAATGAGAAGGAGAAGGATGAACTATCGATGGTGCTGGATGAAGAGCTGAAGATGATGACTCGCATCTGCGACGCCGACGTTAAGGCATTTGGTCCCTTTTTAACGCCGATGTCGCGTCTAGTGCATACCGGCTATCGGCTTGAGGGGCATTCGTCGTTGCCCGTACCTGAGATTTTGCAATCTTCCATGTTTGCGCCGACAGTTACCGGCAGCCCGCTGGAAAATGCGGCGCGCGTTATCGCCAAATATGAAGCATCCGGACGAGGCTATTATAGTGGCTTTGCCGCCTTGCTGGGCTATGAGGACGGTGAGCCGACGATCGATTCAGCGATCCTCATCAGAACGAGTGAAATTGATCCGACGGGCGCGCTAACTCTAGGGGTGGGAGCTACGTTGGTTCGCACTTCAGATCCTGACGCAGAAGCGGCGGAAACCCGGGCGAAGGCCGCCGCGTTACAGCGGGCCATGGGTGTGAATGGAAAGTCAACGTCCATTTTTCAGGATGAACAGGTCGCCATTGCGCTACAAAAGCATAGTCATCGCCTGGCAGCTTTTTGGCGTGATAACGCCGGTACAAATTCAATATGCCATCAGGGCGAGGTGCTGCTGATTGATAACGAGGATGCCTTCACCTCGATGATGAAGTATCAGTTGTGTGCGATAGGATTCAACGTCCGGCTTGTTCATTACACTTCTCCTATCCAACCCAAGCCGCATGAACTGCTTGTAATTGGCCCTGGTCCTGGCGATCCACGTAATCTGAGCGACGAACGGGTGATCTGTAGCCGCAAACTAATTAAGACCGCGATGCAAGAAGGGCAACCTTTTATCGCAATCTGTTTCGGTCATCAGATTCTGTGCACCATCCTGGGGTACCCGATAGTTGCGCTGACGTTACCTAATCAAGGGATCCAAAAAGAGATTCCATTTTTTGGGAAGGTCGAACGCGTGGGTTTTTACAACACGTTCACCGGACTGGCGACCAGCAATACGTTAGCCAGCGAGTATGGCGAGATTCGCGTCGCGCGGGATGAGGCGACTGGCCAAATTTATGGTCTGCGCGGGCCGCGCTTTTCATCAATGCAATTCCATCCAGAGTCGGTGTTGACCATCGATGGGCCGCGGATCCTTTATGAATCAATCCAACAGGTGGTGGCCTCATGATCATGGAATGCGTGTGGTGGGAGTTGGGGCCGGGCGAGCCGGACATCAAGCAACTGCAGGCGCAGCTTGAGCAAGTCGACTTGGTCGCCTGGCAGCGAATTCACGCCTTGCAGGTCAAATACTGGATTATGAATGAGGTGCCACCGCGTTGGGGGGCAGTGATGGTATGGCGCGATGATAAGCCCGAACTCGCGGCGTTGCCGTTGAATGCGGCTGCTGAGGCGATCGGCCGGGAGCCAGATGTGCGGCTGCGTTTCATCGTTGCCGCATCTTGCCTGAATGAATCGATTATCGCGCCTTGGGCGTCTTTACTGAATCGGGAGGAAACATGCACCGCTATGTCATCGTAAATGCGTTCAGCGATCGTGTGCTGGCTGGCAACCCGGTCGCCGTATTTTTCGATTGTGATGATCTTGAACCGGAAATCATGCAGCGCATCGCGGCAGAAATGCGGCTTTCAGAATCCACATTTGTGTCATGTCCTCGTAGCGGTGGGGATGCGCATGTCCGTATATTTACTCCGGTGAACGAGTTGGGATTTGCCGGTCATCCGTTGCTGGGAACAGCGCTGGCTCTGTCTCTACGGTTGAAAAAAACCACCCTGAATATTGAAACGGCGAAAGGCATTTTCCCCTTCACGCTGGAGAATGCCAGGCTGCGCAGCGATTTGCCGGTCGCACATGTCGATATGCTTCAGCCATCCCCGATAATCCAACCTTATGCGCAAGCTGAAGCGCTGATGCTCGCGCTGGGGGTGTCGCACAGCACCTTGCCGATTGAACAGTACGATGTTGGGCCGCGTCACGTCTTTGTCGGCATCACTGATATACAAACTCTGGCGGCCCTCAATCCCGATCAGAGAGCGTTGGCACAGCATGAGAATATGGCCGCGCTCTGTTTCTGCCGTGACGGCAATTACTGGCGTCTACGCATGTTCTCACCGGCATACGGCGTAGTGGAGGACGCGGCGACTGGCTCGGCTGCCGGACCTTTGGCGCTGCATTTGGCGCGGCACGGCTGGAGCGACTTTGACCAGCCGCTGGAGATCTGGCAGGGGATAGAGATAGGGCATCCGTCAAAAATGTACGGCATGGCACATAGAGATGGCGGGACATATCGGCTGTATGCCGGAGGACAAGCCATCCAAGTAGCGCAGGGCACCTACGCAATTTGAAGGAGAAGGAAAAATGGGAAGCAGTGCGTTTGAAAGTGTCAGCGGCAAGGTAGATACGGACTTTTTGCCTTTCCATACACAGCTGAATCAACCGATTGAACTCGCCTGTGCCTGGGTGCAGGAAGCGATACGCGAACAGGTCAGAGAACCGCGTGCAATGGTGCTAACGACCGCCAACGCTCAGGGGGAAATGAGCTCGCGTGTTATGGCAATCCTCGATTTTGATGAAAGAGGTATTCTGTTTGCTACTCACAGCTGTAGCCGCAAGATTCAGGATATCAACAGCCATCCACATGCTTGCGCTCACTTTTACTGGAAAGAGTTGGGACGGCAGCTCTCAGTCAGCGGCAGAGTGGTTAGACAGCCGCAGTCCGTGTCCAAGGCGGTTTGGGAAAAACGCCCGATTCCGTTGCATGCGATGTCGACAGTTTCTCATCAAAGTGAACCGCTGTTGGACAGTGAGACGTTGCGTCGGGCGGCAAAGGCTCTTGAGAGCAGGGGAGCGTTGCCCTGCCCTGAGCGTTTCGCCGTCTACCAATTGATACCGCAGGCGGTGGAGTTTTGGGCCGCCAGTTCTGATCGTCTGCACCGGCGACTGCGGGCCGAGTATCACCGGAACGAATGGCGAAGCACTTGGTTACAGCCGTAACTATGGGAAAATATGATGAATTTACCTGACTTTACTACCCATCTGACGGGAATGATGAAATGGCATTTTTCACCAGAAACTGGTGCGCCGTTCTGGTTGGAAATGCGCCAATCGCTCGATTTTGATCCGCTGCATGAGGTTAATACCTTCGCCGATCTGGCGCGTTTCCCTGATGTCTCGGATCGTTTACGCGATATTCCAGTCGAAGCGCTGATCCCGCGCGGTTTGCATCACTTGACACTGGCAGGCGTTTTTGAAAGCGGCGGCACTACCGGCAAACCGAAACGCATCGTTGTGTTTGAGCAGTGGCTAGACGAGTTGGTTAGCTGGCGTTTGTCCGGCCTGCGGTCTGGCACTGACGAACAGCCCGGCAATACTCTGGCGTTGGTCCCCACCGGCCCGCATATTGTCGGCGCAATCAACGCTCGTCGTGCCCGGGCTAAAGGTGGGTTGTGTTTTAGCGTCGATTTAGATCCGCGTTGGGTCAAGAAATGCATTCAGCGCAACGATATAGCAGGAATGCAAGCCTATGCTGCGCATATCGTCGAACAGGCCGAGGATATTCTGTACACACAGTCTATCCAGTACCTTATCGCCACGCCGCCGATTCTGGAACGGATGGCGCAACGCCCGGCGCTGGTAGCGCATATGAACCAGACCTTGAAGGAAATTACTTGGGGGGGGACTCAAATGGATCCCGATACACTGGCGTTCCTGCAGAAGGAGGTATTTCCGATGGTGCCGATCAACGCCAGCTATGGCAGTACGATGGTACTGGGAGAAGCCAAGGCACGTTGCCCAGTGGATTCCAATGATTCAGTAATTTTCGATAGTTTTGCGCCCTATATCTTGCTGGAGGTGGTTGAGCCGCAAACGCGGCATCCCGTTCAGTTTGGCGAACGCGGGCGAGTTATCATGCATCATCTCAGCCGTTACGCCTTCTTCCCCAATATCCTAGAACGTGACACAGCGGTACGCTGGCCTCGCAACGACGATTTTCCCGGTTCGTCAGTCAGTGATGTTGGTCCGTTGCCGGTCATTGACGGACGTACGGTCATTGAGGGGGTCTATTGACCATGCACTCTCCTTTTGATTCTTCAACCGTGGAGCAGCAGATTGAGGCCGTAGCGATGGGGCGCGAGTATGCCCCTCGGCGCCGAGTCACGGTCCAGGATCTGCTCGGTACTCCTGTAGCGGAAATGGCGATCGCTCCGCCAGTTTATATCCATAGTACCATTAGCTCGATGAGAGAAGCCCCCACTTTCTCCCTGGCGGAAATTCATTCTGCAATGGCACGTGCGGCGGATAGTTTTCAACATGACTCGATCGCGGGGCTGTCACCCGATGCATATTGTCAACGGGTACGCCGTACCACCGGCTTACCGATGGCGGTGATGCAAAACGCCTTGGCAGTTATCGCGCAGGCACTGCGCGATATGCCGCAGATTATCGATGCGGGTAGGCCAAAAGGTGCTTGCTGGTCAAGGTACGATGCGCAGGCGTTGGCTGGATGCAGTTTATTCAGCCGAAAAGGAGACGTTTTCGCGGTACTGGCGGCTGGCAACGGGCCGGGCATTCATGCACTTTGGCCGCAAGCATTAGCGCTGGGCTACCGTGTTCTTGTCAGGCCTTCTACGCGCGAGCCCTTCACGGCGCAACGCGTGGTCTGTGCGATGGTGAAAGCCGGCTTGGCGCATTATGTTGCGCTGATCCCCACGGACTATCGCGGAGCGGATGAGCTGGTGGCTTCGGCTGATCTGACGCTGGCGTATGGCGGCCAAGATATTGTGGATAAATACCGTTTTCATCCCCAGGTGCGCGTGCAAGGGCCTGGTCGCGCCAAGATTGTTGTCGGCGCTGACGCTTGCCTGGATGAAGCGGCTGCATTGGTGGCAAAATCAATGACCGATCTCGGCGGTGCCGCCTGCGTGTCGGCTAGTGCAGTGCTAGTAGAGGGAGATACGCATGACTTTGGTCGACGTTTAAGGCTGGCACTGCAACAGCTACCGCTGGAGACGTTGCCGCTTGTATCTCGGCAATCGGTAGATTGGCTGAGCAGCGTGCTTGACTCGCCCATTGAGGCTGATCCGACGCCGGAGGGCTACGTGCTGTATCCGCTGGTGACTGAAGTGACTGAGCCTGATGATCCGCGGGTACAGCGCGAGTTGCCTTTCCCATGCGTGACGGTTGCGCCTTATCAGGCTATACGTAGCGCACCGATGCTATCTGGATCTCTGGTCGTGACAGTCTTTTCTCGACAACCCCAGTTGCTGGAACCGATTTTATCCGATGCCAGCATCAGTAATGTTTATATCGGCGACATTCCCACTACCTGGATGGCTCCCTCGGTGCCTCACGATGCCTACCTGAGCGATTTTCTGATGTGTAATCGGGGATTTCGCGTCGCACCATCCTGGTCAGAAAATAAAAGTAAAGGAGAGATACTGTGCCCCCCCCTTATGCGCTGATTTTTGGACCTGCAGATGTTTCCCACATGATGAAAGACATGCAGCGTCTTTACGATAACCACCCTCAGGTTCGAGCCCGCTTCGGGCAAGTTGCACGCTCGGCCGGTGTGGATGTCAACACGATATTACGTAAGACGCCGCTGCCTGATGACACATCATGCATGCAGGTAGTTTCTTTAGGGCTACTCGCTGGAATGCTGGGCATTGCCGACGACATCGTTGAACAACGTGGTGCGCCGAGCTGTGTAGGTGGCATCAGCCTTGGAGAGGTGGCTGCGCTCTGTGTAAGCGGAGGATTAACGGTGGACGACGCAACCGCACTGATTAGCTTGCGGGCCGACACACCAGAGGGCGAAGACGAAACGGTGGGATTTGTCATGGTGACGGAGGAGCGTGAACGCGATTTCTATCATCAGCCGCCGGAAATGCGCATCGCTGTTGATTATGGATTGATTCATCACGGTATTGGCTCACTGCTGATGGTTGCCGGATTGCGACGGGTGCTGGAGGGGCGTGGGCAGGAAGGTTCAGGTGTGCTGGAGGTGCTACCGCCGGCGTTGTGCAACTCGGCGTATCACACCCCTTATCGCCGGCGGATCGCTGAACAGGTCGACGCATATTTGAGGGAGCGCGTTTTGCCTTCGCTGCGTTACCCGGTGGTGACCTGCTTGCCAGAGATCGGCATAGTTGACGATCCGCTGGGAGTCAAACAGATGTGTGTACGCGGCGAAACGGAAACGTTATTTGTGCCTGCGATGATTCGGCAGATGCAGAGCTTCAACGTGGCGGATGTCATTTGCATTGGACCGTTCCTACGTAGTCTCAATATGGATTTCGGCGGTGTATCGGCCTCATTTCGTGATGAACAGTGGGTAGACGATATTATGTCGTCTCTCTCGGCAGTTGAATAACGATGCCAACAGGAGATTCTCATGTCAGACCTGATGACAGGAAACCGCAGTGTGAATATCAGTGAAACCGGCAACGTGGCCGAGTTGATTTTACAGTCAATCGTTACGCATCCAGAGAAAACTGCGTTAATCAACGGCGAGAGCCGTATGGATTACACTGAATTCGGGCAGCGTGTCGTTGCCGTACAGCAGCAACTGAAGGAGGTCGGCGTTGGCCCGAATGACGTTGTCGGGTTATTGCTGCATCGCGATCAATGGCTGATCCCGGCGATGGTCGCTACATTGGCTCTTGGGGCTACCTTTGTACCGCTGGACCCAACCTATCCATTGTCCAGGCTGAAACGCTACGTCGATGTTGCCAAACCGAAAGTACTGCTCATTCATCCGGACGAGAACGTTCTGGCGCGACAGTTGCACCAGAACGTGGTGTATCCCAAACTTGACGCGGTCGGAAAGATGGTTTGCGTCACCAGACGGTACGATGACATTGCTTACATCCTGTTTACCAGTGGATCTACTGGGCAACCTAAGGGCGTTAGCATCGGGCATCAAGCATTACGCAACTTCTTAATCGCCATTGCCGAGCGGTTGGAAGTGCGCTCATCCCATATCTTTTTGGCGCATACCACGGTAGCGTTCGATATTTCCATTCTTGAACTGCTCCTGCCTCTGAGCGTTGGCGGGGCGGTACTGTTGGCTAACAATGATGAAGTGAGCGCCATCGAAGGCATTATCCCTCTGATTGAGAAATGCGATTTCATTCAGGCGACCCCGAGCCTATGGAAAATTTTGTGGGCAACTGGCTGGCGTCCTAAAGCTTCTATGACGCTGCTGACCGGTGGTGAGGCGATGCCGTTGGCATTGGCGAAAAAGTTGTGCCAGGTATGTGGCAAATTATGGAATATGTATGGTCCAACGGAAGCAACAATCTGGACATCGTGCGAATGTGTAGAATGTGACGCAGATTATATTTCCATCGGCGAACCGTTGGCGAATACTCAACTGCATGTGCTTAACGAAGCACTTGAGCCATGCGAGCTGGGGGAACTCTATATTTCAGGGCTCGGTCTGGCGCAAGGTTATTACGGCAACAGCGAAGGGACAGAAAAAGTGTTTATCACTCACCAACAAACCGGCCTGAGGCTTTATCGCTCGGGAGATCGCGTTCACTTGCACGAGTCGGGAAAAATAGAGTGGCTTGGACGTGGTGAGGAGGAAATTAAAATTCGCGGTAACCGTATCGGTGTGAGCGAGATTGAGCAAGAGCTGGAGAATATCTCTGGTATCACTAGCGCGGTGGTGGCGGCCAGGCCGTTTGAAGGGCAGGGGGATGATATGCTTACCGCGTATATTGTCAGCCAAGCCTCATTGAGCAAAGCGTCGCTGGAGGTTTATTTAGCTGATAGGTTGCCCGCTTATATGGTGCCAGATCTGTTCGTAGTACTGTCTGAATTTCCTCTCCAGCCGAACGGCAAGCTTGACAGAAAGTCTCTGCCCGATCCCTGTTGGAATAATACGTTGCACCATGACGCAGCCGGCTCCTCGGAAGCGCAGGACAATGTCCAACGGCAAGCCATTGTTGAGACGGTTTGTCAGGTTTTCGCTACCATATTGGGATGCAAAGAATTTGACGCCACATCAAGCTTTTTCGATCGTGGAGGCAATTCGGCGCTGGCCGTAATTTCAGCAGGCGTTATCAGTACGAAGTTACGGCGTAAAATACCGGTATCCTTGATCATCAGCGGTGAAAACCCCGGCGCCATTGCAGAGCAAATATTGCAACACTCCTGAGCTACGGATCAGAGAATATTATCAACGTATTCAGAGCATCATCCGTAGATCATGCTAAGGAGAGACTATGAATAACGAACAACAATTACGTGAAATCTGCCAATTCATTAATCGGGAGCGTGTATTAACGCTCAGTGTCGCTGCGGAAGGGATGGTGTGGTCTGCAAGTTGTTTTTATCAATTCCAAAAAGAGCAAATGGTACTGTATTTGATGAGTGATATCAATTCACGCCATTCGCAGTTAATGCTTAAGGCACCAATAGTCTCCGGAACTATTATATCATCGGTGAAATCAATGATGTCGATGAAAGGAATGCAATACCTGGCTCACATCACTCCATTGTGTGCGGAAGAAGAGCAGCAAGCGCGAAATTTCTATTGTAAACGTTATCCCATCAGTCGCGTTATGGACTTGAAAATATGGCGACTACAATTGATGGAAATAAAGTTTACACAAAGATGCATGGGCATGAAAAGATGTTTGCATTGGCTGCGGACGCCGAAACTGGAGACATATACACAATGAAGAAAAAAAACATTGCTATTATCGGTGGTGGGGCGGCGGGCACAGTAGCAGCCTGGCAGTTGCGCGACCGGCATAATATAACTGTGTTTGAGGCAAACCCTTATATCGGCGGGCATGTTTATACGTGCTTTGTTGATACCAATGAACAAAAGAATATTCCCGTGGATATGGGCGTAGAGTACTTTAACGAACGGGTTGCACCGAATGTTTTTAATTTACTGAATTACTTAGGTATCGAAAACTACGTGGCACCTTCGTCGTTCCACGCTTATTTCCCCGAAGAAGAGCAGTGCTGGAGTAATGTTCACTACGATGGCCCTATGCGTCAGGCCATGGAGAGCGAATTTAGTCGTTTTCAGCTGGGCATGTCAGAGGTGATAAGTTCCGGAAACGCGCGTTATAAAACGATGTCAATTGCGGATTACCTAGCGGAAAATGGCTATTCGTCTGGGTTTGTGTATCAGGCACTCTATCCGATGATCAGTATTTCTACTGGTTGCAATGTCGATGTGAGTAGTTATCCGCTGATGTTTTTCGCATTGTCGTTCAACGCTAATCTGGTTTCGTTCTTTGCCCCCGGCTATTGGCGTAAGGTTGTTGGCGGCATGAATCGCTACTTGCAATGCCTGGCCGACGAGTTGGGAGATCGCGTGCGGCTGAATACGCCGGTACAGTGGGTAAAATCCCGTGACAAAGCCGTTGTATTGTGTCATTCGGGAAAAGAGGATATTTTTGATGCTGTGATTTTTGCCACTTCGGTGGAAGTAACTCTGTCGCTGTTGACTGAGGCAACGGCGCAGCAACGGGAGATCCTCTCCTATTTCACCTATCACGATATCGAGAGCGTGGCTCATCATGACACGCGTTATCTGGGAGAGAAATCGGAACCGCATTACTTCAACTATTGCCAGTTCACTGATTTTTCTGCTGAAACGCCAGGCGGGAGTATCACCCGTGTGATTAACACGTTATCACCATATCGACATCTCACCACGCCGTTGTTGGTGACTCTCGACCCCAAAATACCCATTGATCATCAAAAACAGATAAAAACTTGCCGCTGGCGCGTGGCTAGACAGTTGCCAGGAGATTTTGCGCACAAGATGCGTCTTAAAGAAATACAGGGCAAGTCCAACATGTGGTTTTGCGGTGTTGACACCAGCTTGGGAGGACATGAAGGAGCAGTAGTGTCAGGCATGGTGATTGCCGAGCGGTTTGGGGCTCCTTATCCTTACAAACATGACCTGCTGGCGTATATTCAATTCCAGGTAACCAACGATATTATGGGGGTCAAAACGCGTGGTGAAATGTTAAAAGATTGGTTATCCGAATTGCTATTCTTAACCGCCAAAAAATGTGCTCTCCATAAAAGTCTTTCCTACAAATTCATTAAAGATTTTATTGTATAAACATGTATGCCATATGTAACAGGAGGGGCATTATGTACAAAATAGATGAATTACGTATCGACAATTTAGTAACTCCCGATAAATTAGCGGCGAAATTACCAGCATCTGCTGACATTATCAATCATGTCACTGGAACACGTGAACGTATCGGACGCATTCTGAATGGGGAAGATAAAAGGTTGCTGGTCGTGATTGGCCCCTGTTCAATTCACGACAGAGACGCTGCACTGGACTATGCCGGGCTGCTTGCGATCCAACGCGAGCTCTATCGGGATCGACTGGAAATCGTCATGCGTACCTATTTCGAAAAACCACGTACGGTGATGGGTTGGAAGGGATTGATTTCCGATCCGGCGCTGGATGGTAGTTACCAAGTGAACCGTGGCATCGAAATTGCCAGGCAGATGTTGCTAGATATCAATCAGCTTGGACTGCCCACCGCCACTGAGTATTTGGATGTGGTGGTATGGCGCTACATCGCCGATTTAATTAGTTGGGGGGCGATTGGTGCGCGAACGACGGAAAGCCAAGTGCACCGTGAAATGGCGTCAGCGCTGCCTTGCCCAATCGGATTTAAAAATGGCACCGACGGTAATGTCGCCATCGCTATTGATGCCATTCGAGCTGCTCGCAACAGGCATACATTTTTCTCTCAAGATCAACATGGGCAGATGGCGGTTTATCAGACTAAAGGCAACGCTCACGGGCATATAGTTTTACGTGGGGGGAAAAAACCGAATTACCATGCAGCGGATATTGCCGCCGTGTGCGGCAGACTGCACGCTTACAATCTACCAGTGTATTTGATGATCGATTTCAGTCATGGTAACAGCCAGAAATTAGCGCGTAATCAGCTAATGGTCGCAGAGGAGGTTTGTCGGCAGATTCGTATGGGGTCGAAGGCGATAGCCGGCGTCATGGTGGAAAGTTTTCTGATTGAGGGCTCGCAGCCGGCTATTTCAGGGCAGGCCTTAACCTATGGACAGTCGATCACCGATCCTTGTCTTAGCTGGGCGGACAGTGTGCAGTTGTTGGCAATGTTAGCGGAAGCGGTTGATTCGCGCTTCTCTGAACATTAGCCCTACTGAAAAAATAATTTTAATAAACAGTGATATAACAATAAATTTAGTGAAATCTTTACTTGCAATAATATGCTCATGACATAATTTATCAAAATATGCAACAACCTTCTTGAAAGGTTACTGAGCGGAATCAAACAGGAGTAAAACAATTAACACTATGAAGTGTAATAGCTTATTCAGTCTTTTTTATGTTCTCTTTATAGTAAAACTTGGAGGTCAAAATGAATCAGAAGTGGAATACGCTAATAATTTCAGTATTAACACCATCAAGTCTCCCGAAACCGAGGGTGCCCTGACGTTCGGCACCTCAGAGGTCTCCGGTATCGTGGATGCCATTCGCAATTACGATATGTTCGTGTGCGCCCTGGTATGCGCAGTTATACCGTGAGAAGCGCCCCTCCTGGACCCAGGCATATCATGATATGAACTCTGCCAGTGGTGTCAGTATCTCCTACAGTTCACCGGTCTGGGACAGTCAGGTTGTGTAGAAAATAGAGTCATAATGAATATGAACTGATATAGGCAGAACCTATGTTGACCTGTAGTCTGAGTTATAGGGGGAAGTTTATATAGCAAATGATGCATAACACCTATTTACATAAAAACCGTTATATCTTCAATTGCTCTTTAATACCGCCATTGAAGGTATGATTCAGGATAGAGGCAGTATGGAAAAGCTCACAGAAAATAATCTATTATCTCTGCGAGAAAGACAAGTGCTACATATGCTGACACAAGGATATGAGTATGCTCAAATATCACAAAATATTAACATATCAGTTTCATGTCAAAAATATCAAGCGTAAAATACAAGCTCGGAATACAAATCACGCTATATACATTGCTAACAAGGATGAGATTCTCTAAATGAAAATTGATATATTAATTGGCCATACTAGTTTACTTCATCAAACCAATAATAATAACTTCCTTCATTATCTCAATGAGGAAGAAACAAAACGCTATCATCAGTTTCATCTTATTAGTGATAAAGAACTCTATATTTTAAGTCGCATTTTACTTAAAACAGCACTAAAAAGATATCAGCCTGATGTATCATTGCAATCATGGAAATTTAGTACGAACAAATATGGAAAACCATTTATTATTTTTCCTCAGTTGGAAAGAAAAATTTTCTTTAACCTTTCTCATACCACAGATACAGTAGCCGTTGCTATAAGTTCACACTGCGAACTTGGTGTTGACATTGAAAAGATAAGAGATCTAGGCAACTCTTATCTGAACATTAGCCAGCATTTTTTTACTCCACAGGAATCTACTGACATAGATTCACTTCCTCATTATGAAAGTCAGTTACTATTTTGGAAAATGTGGACGCTCAAAGAAGCTTATATCAAATATCGTGGAAAAGGCCTATCTTTAGGACTTGACTGTATTGAATTTGATTTGAAGAAGAAAAAACCAACCTCACAATATAGAGGTTCTCCGGTTTATTTTTTTCAATGGAAAATAGATAACTCACTTCTCGCATTAGCCTCTCCGCTTATCTCCCCTCAAATAAATATACGTCCATTTTCTATGCAACAAAAAATTTATCAGCACGACTGTCAGTTAATACATCGTCAAATATCCAGAATGCATTGTTTAAGAGAGTGAACTAATGAAGATTAGTTATCTAGAAGCAAAAAAATGATACCAACAAAATCCCAATAATTGTTCGATACTGACTATACTATAAATATCTATTGAGGATGCGGATTACATTTAAACGTGGGTATCTACAGTATCTGTCATTAGTAATAGTTTGCTATCGGCTCAGCTTGCGATGCTTGAAATCTGAATAACATGGCCTTTCTTTTGCTTTCTTAACGAACCAAGTAAATTTGTTTCAACAATATTCCTAGTATTTTTTAGGAGCTATTTCTAATGGACAAAAAGCCCATAGTCAGTGGCGGACAAGGATAAGTATACGTCAGCAGTTCCGTCAGCACTGCGACAGCGTTGTCCTCGCAGCTTTTACTTGGTCAAAACAGCGTTACGGTGCACCCCGCCTGGCGGATGAACTGCGTACTCAGGGTTACCATTTTAACGTAAAAACCGTGACGGCAAGCCTGCGCCGTCAGGGACTGAGGGCAAAAGCTTCCCGGAAGTTCAGCCCGGTCAATTACCGCACACACAGCCTGCCGGTGTCAGAAAATCTGCTGGAGCAGGATTTTTACGCCAGTGGCCCGAACCAGAAGTGGGCGGGAGACATCACGTACTTACGTACGGATGAAGGCTGGCTGTATCTGGCAGTGGTCATTGACCTGTGGTCACGTGCCGTTATTGGCTGGTCCATGTCGCCACTGGCCTGCAATGCCCTGCGGATGGCGTAAGAGATCCCGGAACGTTATCGTTTACACGGACCGTGGACGCCAGTACTGTTCAGCAGATTATCAGGCGCTGCTGAAGCGGCATAATCTGCGTGGCAGTATGAGAGCAAAGGGCTGCTGTTACGATAATACCTGCGTGGAAAGCTTCTTTCATTCACTGAAAGTGGAATGTATCCACGGAGAACACTTTATCAGCCGGGAAACAATGCGAGCAACGGCGTTTAATTATATCGAATGTTATTACAATCGCTGGCGACGGCACAATTTGTGTGGCTGTCTCAGTCCGGAACAATTTGAAAACCAGAACCTCGCTTAGGGCGGTGTCCATATTACGTGGGTAAGATCAAACATATCGCTCGTGATTATTGAAATAGTGGACAATTCTCTGGTCGTCAAAATACTCAGTAATTTTATCAAGTAGCGACTTTATCGAGATCCAGTAATTTATTTTTAAATATAAACAAACAAGCTTCATTGAAATTCTCTACTTGTAATCGTTCACAAAGTGCTGTTCGCATGCGATAAAGTCCTTTAGCTGATATATCTAACTCACTCGCAGCTTCTTCCATCGTCATTCCGTCCTTAAGTAACTGCAACATTTTTTTTTCGTGGGCACTAAGCCTCAAATCATTCAGCCACCCCACAGTGAGAATCTTTCCATTCATATTTACCAATAACCTAAATAATGACACCATGTCAAGCGGCATCAGAGACATACTCATAAACTTCAGGCTAAGTAATTGAGCTTCTTGCTCCTGATACCGCATATCAAGCATAATGCACAAGATGATTTTTCTCATTCTAGCAGAATTGAGAATTAAATAGTCATATAACCAAAGTGGCGAACGACTATCAATCAAAACAGAATATTCATCTGTATCACTATCAAATATGTTTCTATCTACAGAATTAAGCAAGATAAGATCCGGAAAAAACTCTCTCATCCCTCTGATCAAGTAGATATCCTGTGTCACTAGCAATATCGACGACCTTACCATGATTCATCCCTTAGTTTCTTGGAACAACTTTAGGATATTACCCTATGTCCTATGTCTAATAGCAACGAGAAGTTATCTGGCTGAATTATTATCCGTCATCGCTGACCTTAACTCGGCCAGCGAACCAACTCATTCTGCAATTGATGGCAGCTATTTATTATAAGTAAAAACAGCACTCAGAAAAGTAGCTTTATATTTATTAGGATTTTTTGTCAGAAAAAATCCTAATAATACTATAAAAATAATCAAATCATTCAATTGAAATGCTCAAAATCATAGCATCAGCGCAAGGATAAACAATAACTCTTTGTTTTATAATAAGTAATACATCAAAAAAAACGAATGAAAACAAAAAAAAGATAGCGATACAGATTTATCTTAAAACAATGAAAGAGGTTTTCATGGTGTTTAATCTCATGTAAATTGACTGTAATTAATAATGTAAGTCAGAAGGGATGCTATTTAATAGCTAGATAAGCAACAAATTAATTACAGCAATCCTTTCTATTACCCTTAATTAAAATTTGAACTGAGCAAGACACTGTATGAACACTCATCAACAAGCAAGTATAGAAAAACCATCTTGCTTTAACTCATCATTTCTATATTTCGCTAATATACTACCTTATTTGTTATTATCTTTTCCTATTCTGGCTCAAGGTGCAAACACTTTATATGAAAAAAGAATTCAGCAGGCGCGTAGCGGTAACTATGTAATATTCCTTCATTATATGCAGAACTATCAAAAACAGAATGTTCTGAGCTCTGAGCAGGTTGCTGACTGGCTGCAAGTTTCATTTTGGTCTGGTAATGATGAAAAAGTTATTCAGATCTGGCAGAAATATCATAATAATATATATATACCTGCCCGCGGAATTGCTGCGACCGCGCAATCGTTGCGAAATAAAAAAGAATGGCAACCTGCGCTCTCTCTCTGGAAAAAAGCTCGTGACCTTGCGCCAGAAAACAACGATTACCGCATTGGCTATATTAAAACGCTGGCCGATGCCCGTATGGATAAAATAGCTCTACAGGAGGCCCGACGACTGGTCATGGAAAAGCCAAGTCCGGCACACTTCCTGACGCTCTCCTATGTTTATCAGCTTCAAGGGAAAAACTGGGATCGGCTGTTAACTAACACTAGTATCCTGCAGAGAGCTCCAGAAGATGAAGCTCTGCAAAGTGAACTCATTCATTCGCTTACAGCTAACCGGGTAAACACTCCAGCACTGAGGCTGTCACAACGAATGACATTGCCACCCACACAGCGACGTCGCCTTGAGCTTGACGCTGCTGCCGAGATGGTACGCCTTGCCGATGTACCTGCACGTTCAGAAAAAGAGCGCTTTCAGCTCGCGCAAGCAACACTTAATCGCTATTCCGCCCTGCTATCGCAATGGCAAAACGTACCGCAAGCCCAAGAAGACATTATTCGAGCTCGCATTGATCGCTTGGGTGCGTGGTATGCATGCGGCAATTACCCTCAGGTAATCCGTGAATATCATGCGCTCACATCCACGCAGCATCCGGTGCCTGATTGGGCAATCGGCTGGGTGATTTCTGCTTATTTGGAAGAGCGAAATATCAGTGAGGCACTCGCGCTACTGCAAAAATACCCGACCTACAAACCTGATCCTAAAGATAATGGTCATGAGCTTTTTTACGCTTATCTTGATACGGGGCAATATCAGGCTGCCCGCCAGTATGTTGAGCGGATCAGTCAGAACACCACATGGAGTCGCTACGATTTTGGCTCTCCAACTGCTCAGCCAAACAACCAGTGGCTGAGTGGTAAATCGCTCGATTTTCAGTATTTACTTATGACTAAAGCGTTGCCTGAGGCGGAAAAACTGGCTCATCATCTAGCAACAACCGCGCCAGGGAACCAGGGATTACAGATTGATTATGCCGCCTTACTGCTAGCCAGAGGTCTGCCGCGTGCGGCAGAGAAAAAGTTAAAAATGGCGGAAGTGCTGGAACCGTCAAATATCGAACTGGAACGGCAACAGGCTTACGTGGCGATGGAGCTTCAAGAGTGGCAACAGATGGATTTGCTAACTGACGATGTGCTTGCCCGTGCGCCTGTCAATCGCAGCGTTCAACGATTGAATAGACTTAGAAATATCCACCACATGTCCGAACTTCGTCTGGATGCGGGAAAAGGATTGCATTCCGATAACCCCGTCAGTGGTACACATGATCTAAATTGGGGAGCCACACTTTATGGTCCCCCTATGGCGGATAAGTGGCGATTGTTTGGCGGTACTCAGTATTCGCAAGGCAATTTCGACGAAGGAAAAGGCATCAGCCGTCACTTTTTTGGCGGTGTTGAATGGCGACCACGCGACCTCCTAGCTGAAGCAGAATTATCCAGCAACCGTTATCATGATACAAATAAGCTAGGTGCACGCCTTTCTACAACGTACAACATTAGCGATCATTGGCAGGTTAGCGGTAGCCTCGAGCGAATATCTCGCACCACTCCTTTACGCGCATTGCGCGATGGTATCAGCGCAAATCGGGGAGAAGGTGCAATTCGTTGGTATCAAAATGAGCGTCGTGAGTACCAGTTCAACGCTGCAGTTAGCCACTTTTCAGACCATAACCTTCGACGGGAATATACCCTTACTGGCAAAGAGCGCCTCTGGCAAACACCAACTCTAACACTGGATCTTGAGTCCGGAATATCAGCCAGCGAGAACAATCGGCGGAATACGCGCTATTACAATCCAGAGTGGGATCTTTTCACAACGGCAACACTGTCAGTCAATAATCAAATGTATCGCCACTACGATACCCTCTGGAGCCAACAGTTAATTGCTGGAGGCGGCAGTTACTGGCAGGAGAGTTTATCCGCTGGCGCAATCACCCTGTTTGGTTACGGACAACGTATTCAATGGAAAAACGTCATTGATGCGGGCGTGATATTGAACTGGAACAAGCGCCCTTACGACGGTAAACGCGAGAGCAACCTTTCTGTCACATTCGATGCGAATTTACGTTTTTAAGGATTAATATGCTGAATAAACGTTTGTTTGTCAGGCTGATTCTCATCAGCTTGCTATGTCTTAGCGCTTTTGTCTGCGCCCAGACCCTGTCGTTTACTCCTCCCAGAGAACGATCACAATTGGCAGCGAATAAACCTTGGCCAAAGAATCATTTTTTGGTCTTGGCCTACCACGATGTTGAAGATGCTGCTGCAGATCAGCGCTATCTCTCTGTGCGAACCAGCGCATTAAATGAACAGATTAGCTGGCTATTACATAACGGCTATAACGCCATTAGCATACAGGATATTCTGGATGCACACCACGGTAAAAAAACGCTTCCACCAAAAGCATTTTTGCTAACTTTTGACGATGGCTACAGCAGTTTTTACACCCGTGTCTGGCCACTGCTCCAAGCTTGGAACGTCCCGGCGCTGTGGGCTCCCGTAGGTAGTTGGGTTGATACTCCAGCGAATCATAAGGTCAATTTTGGCGGACTGATGACGTCGCGCGAGCGCTTTGCTACTTGGGATATGGTGCGAGAATTAAGTCAGTCGCCGCTGGTTGAGATTGGCTCACATACCTGGGCCTCACATTACGGTATTCTAGCCAATCCTCAAGGAAGCCGTGAACCAGCTATTGCTAACCGCTTTTATGATAAAGCAACTAGGCACTATGAAACTGACCAACAATTTACCCAGCGAATAACAAATGATGTACGCAAAGTCACCGACAAAATAGCACAGGTTACTGGGAAAGCACCGCGCGCCTGGGTTTGGCCTTATGGTGCAGCCAACGGCATCTCGCTTTCTGTAATTAATAAGCAAGGTTACCAACTGGCCTTTACACTTGAGGACGGACTGGCGAACGTGCAGCACCTCGACAACATTCCGCGCCTGTTAATTTCAGGAAATCCCTCAATTAAAGCCTTTGCCAGCGCAGTCACACGGATTCAGGAGTTAGATCCAGTACGTGTTATGCACGTTGATCTCGATTATGTCTACGATCATGAGCCGATTCAGCAAACAAAAAATATCGATAAACTCGTCCAGCGAGTCTACGACATGAAAATAACCCATGTTTTCCTGCAGGCATTTTCAGATCCGCACGGTGATGGTCGAATCAACTCACTCTATTTTCCCAACCGCCGTCTCCCTGTGCGCGCAGATCTCTTTAATTTTGTGTCTTGGCAGTTACAGACACGTGCCGGAGTAAAAGTATTCGCGTGGATGCCGGTTCTCTCTTTTAATCTCGATCCTTCGCTTCCGCGAGTACAGCGCTGGAATAAAGAAACAGGTCAGACGCAGACTGCCTGTGAACCCTATATCAGACTATCGCCATGGGACGAACAGACTCGCCATCAGATCACGGAAATATATGAAGATCTGGCGAGATACGCCCCCTTTAATGGAATTTTATTTCACGACGATGCAGTCCTCACCGATTTTGAGGATGCCGGACCGGGGGCCATGCGAGCTTGGAACAACCGTAGCATTGCCGCAATGCTGCAGGATCAGACAGAGCTCCAGGCTTGGAGCCGTTTTAAAAGTCAGACACTGATTACGTTTACCCATGCGCTTAGCCAAGCGGTGAAAAGCATACGTGGCCCCCAGATAAAAACTGCTCGCAATATGTTCGCTTTGCCCATCCTTGAACCCGAGAGCGAGTCATGGTTTGCGCAAAATCTGGATGACTTTCTGGCTGCCTATGATTGGACAGTCCCAATGGCTATGCCGCTGATGGAGTCGGTTCCGGCAGAGGAAAGCCATGCTTGGCTGAGACGATTGGTATCAACAATCGCTGCACGACCTGGTGCATTGGATAAAACCATCATTGAGCTGCAGGCCAGAGACTGGAGTCAGAAACCGCAACGTGGCGTACCAGATCAACGTCTGGTGGAATGGATGCGCGTACTTCAGCTTAGTGGTATTAAAAATTATGGTTACTACCCCGATGACTTTATTAACAACCAGCCTGATATTTCCCGAATCAGGCCTGAATTTTCTTCGTACTGGTATCCTGACAATGACTGATCGCATTATCGCATTCTGTATTTTATGCTTGGTATTCGGGTTGCCATTAGGTATGGCAGCCATTTTTACTGGTGAGTTAATTCTGGATTTTGTCTTTTTCTGGCCACTATTTATGTCCGTATTCTGGGTAACTGGTGGTCTTTATTTCTGGTTTCAGCTCGAACGTCACTGGTCATGGAATGCACAAACGCATGCGCCTGTGTTAGCTGGTAATCCATTAATTTCTATTTTGATTCCCTGCTTCAATGAAGAACAGAGTGCTAGGGAAACCATTAGTGCAGCACTGGCGCAACGTTACCAAAATATTGAAGTTATCGCGATCAACGATGGTTCATCGGATAACACAGCTTTGGTTCTGGAAAAACTGGCGCAAGAACAGCCGCGCCTACGTATTATTCATCTGGCGGAAAATCAGGGAAAAGCAGTGGCGCTGAAAGCAGGTGCTGCAGCGGCGAGAGGCGATCTTCTGGTCTGTATCGACGGTGATGCCATGCTCGACCGAGATGCGGCGGCCTATCTGGCAGCTCCGCTGATTCACTACCCTAAGGTCGGAGCAGTTACAGGAAACCCGCGTATTCGCACGCGCTCCACTTTAATTGGTCGTATTCAGGTTGGTGAATTCTCTTCAATTATAGGTCTAATAAAACGCACACAGCGGATCTATGGTCGGGTCTTTACCGTCTCTGGTGTTATTGCTGCCTTTCGTCGCCAGGCGCTGGCAGATGTAGGCTACTGGAGTCCAGACATGATTACGGAAGACATCGACATTAGCTGGAAGTTGCAACTTCGCCACTGGGAGATTTTTTTCGAACCGCGAGCATTGTGCTGGATCCTAATGCCGGAAACGCTAAAAGGTCTGTGGCGACAGCGTCTGCGTTGGGCACAGGGTGGAGCAGAAGTTTTTCTGGTCAACTTGCGTAAGATCGCTCGCTGGGAACATCACCGCATGTGGCCTCTCTTTTTAGAGTACGCGCTGTCAACCTTGTGGACATTCGCCTATGCGGTGACCATATTGTTGTTTATCTTTAGCCATATAGCACCACTGCCACAGAATCTGATCGTCGATAGTCTCTTCCCACCTGAATTTACCGGTCTGCTGCTTGGGGTAATGTGTCTCCTGCAATTCCTCACCAGTTTGTACATTGAACGGCGCTATGAAAAAAAAGTCGCGAGTTCACTTTTCTGGGTGATCTGGTTCCCAATGGTTTACTGGATGATTGGTCTTTTCACCACCCTTGTCGCATTTCCAAAAGTCATGCTTAAACGCCAGCGCTCACGAGCGCGTTGGATCAGTCCCGATCGAGGAAAAGGAAGTATTCAATGAACGAAGATACATTAATTTTGACTGAAAATCGGCTTTTATCTCGTCTATTCGATGGGGCATTAACGCTGCTGGCATGGGGGGGATTTATGTTTTTCTTCTATGCCAATTTGCTGATGGAGTTCACTACACAAAGCAACCGGCGCTGGGAACTTATTATCGCCTCTTTTAACACAGTGTTGGCTTATCTGCTCGTAGCCGCGATCAACGGCTGGTTGTTAATTATGTGGTATCAATATAACCGTCATCGCACTCAGTTAAGACACCAACGTCATCTCGAATCATTGTGCCATGAGAAGCTTGCCCGCAGTTTTAACGTCACTCCACAAATTATCTCAGAGATGAGCCAGTATAATCTACTGACGGTTTATCATAACCATATTGGTCAAATTATTGATTTAAAAATAAAATCTCTGAAGGATGGGGAATCTCAATAATTTACTATAGTTACAATTATAAAAATATGAACTTGGACAACTGGCGTTCCTTTGGCACTCATAGCGGGACACCACAAGGTGGTATTACCTCCCCTATTCTTGCCAATGTATTTCTCCACGAGTTTGATGAATTTATGAGAAATAGAATCACTGAATCTGGCAAAGGGGGAAGAAGAAGACTCAATCCCATATACAAAAGAGCATTACAAAACTAGGCAAATCATATTAAATGGTTCAGGCGAGGTTTCAGCACTTTAGGAATGTTTGCGGATAAGCAGAAAATTCAAAAAGGAAATATGAAACGGATGAACTAAAGAAACAATGACATAACCTATCCAGTGTTATTATAGATAATACTGGATTCAAAAAATGAGATATGTCCGATATGCTGGTGATTTTTTGATTGATGTGATAGGAAGTAAAGATGAAGCAGAACAGATAATGAAAGAGGTTGTCAATTTTGCCGAAGCTGAACTTCATCTGTATATATCTAAAAAAACAGCATCCTTGATCCGAAGAAAGGATTTACTTTTCTCGATTATGAAATAAAAACACGCAGTGAAAAAAAGAGGTCCAATATATTGTAGGAATTAAGGCAGATGGAAGTAAAACTCATGCGGTAAAACGTACGACAACGGAACACGTCCATCTGGGGTTCTGAGGGAAAGAATCCTGAAATTCTGCTCTCTATATGGCTATGGAAATTACGATGGCGGATATGGTAATAGTGTTTAGTGCTGGTCGGCCTGCAATGATGTCACATATCTGACTATGAAATCATTGGTCAGTATAACGCCGAAATCGCGGCTATGCGAATTACTACAATCCTGCCTCATTCACTATCGCAATAAGTTGCATTGGATATGGGAAAATAGTCCTTATAGGGCTCCGTTTGGGAAACGGAAAATATTGTTAAGCGCATTATTTAACCAATCCCGATGTGTAATGGATTGATTTTACGTCAGCAGTTATCGCTTTTAAGTTGTCGCTCTTACGGTATTGCATTTAGGTTATCCGATTAATGCCAATTCCCCTGAAAACACCGTATAGCGCGGGAGTACACCCTACCGCGATAACGCAACCGTACAATATTGTACGTTTCCCAAACGCAGCCCGTTTACGGGGCTGAAGCGGGGATACCGTCTGGCAGAGCTGGTTATGATGCATGAGCCGCTGGCCCGAATGCAGTGTTGCGGCTGAGAGCCGCAGAGGGGAAGTTGCGTCCATTTTACGGGGAACGGAGCAAAAAACCACCATCCATACCCTTTATCAATCAGTGTTATCCTGTTTAATAGTCGTTTCCGTTCATATGGTGCATAAGGAGTGTTGAAGAAATATCCGTTTTGTGGTGTTTTTTAATCTTTTGGGGGTTTTAATTCCTATTGATGAACTCCAAGCGGTCCCTGACATATTGAAATATCATCAATAATAATTATATTCTTATAATTTTATAATATAAGGAGCTATCAATGGGACGTCCATTCAACTTTCCAACACCTCAAGGCGTAACTATCGGCAATCCGACAATGTTTGTCCCTGCAGAACATGCGATCCGTTTATATAACCAAGACACTGATAATCAACAAGCTAAAAACTTCAGCCAATCTGTCAAAGATTGGTTTATTTCTCAGGCCTATGCCGTGGGGTGGAGCTTTGCAGGGGTTCCTGGAGATAACTCAGGTATATTGTTGCAAGCTACCGTGCACGTAATTCCGCATTCAGACTATCTTGGTTTGCAAAACCAGCAGTAGTAGTTGAAAAGAGGCTTCTAATTTCTTTTATATGAAACAACATACCGCGCCAACCAATGCGGTATGTTGTTCTCCGAGGAGAATCCCACTATGGCCACTTCTGTGCAGTATGCAATACGCGCAGGATATATACTTTTCCCCACTGGCTGTCGACTTCATAAACCAGAACAAAATGCGGGTGAATGACCAGTTCCCGGGTTCCTTCCACACGACCATTGCGGCCTTTATACGGCTGCCCGGACAGGCTGCTGGCTGAATAACCAATCCGTTCGTCCAGTTCAATAGCGGCCATCAGGTTCTGCTCCGCAATGTACTCACGAATGCGCTTTCTGTCCTGGCTTGCCAGCATGGTCCAGAATATCTCCATCATTTACCGGTGACCTTCCTGCTCATTTCATCCCGCCATGCAGTAGCGGAGGATTCGACCATGTCATGGGGAAGCACATCACCGCGCTTGAGTTGCTGACGTCCTGCCTCAACCTGGTCACGGAACCAGGTGTTATGCTGCCGTTCAACGGTCTGGCGCATAAAATCCCGGATTAACTGAGAGCCATTACGGTCCATGCTTTTTGCAGCGGCCATAAAAGCATCCTTCAGTTCAGCGTCAATTCTTAAACTCATATTAACCTGTGCCATTTATCACTCCGTCATTACCACGTATATACACAGTATATAATGATTCAGATATCGTCACCAGGATATGCCGCGCCAGCGGCATGGAAGGCGGCACGCTGTAGTTACATGTGATACCGGAGTAAAACCGCCGAAGCCCGGCGTAAGCCGGTACTGATTGATAGATTTTGCCAATCCCATCCCCGCCCTGCTAAGCCATACCCGCTTTCAGCCATGATAGAGCTTCTGTGCGCGGTCGGAGTGGTCCCGACGAGGGTTTACCCGAAGTCGGGGCGTATCTCCGCGTTAGCGGACCGTCAGGGCCGCTTACGAGCGTGTACACGATACGTCCAGCCAGAAGACTGACAGCCATGCTGGAGTATAGTTACAACATTCATAATTAAAAGCGACTCTGTTCCGGCCCTTCGGGCCGGGGCGGGGCCGCTTTTCAGTTATGAGGGAGGGGCTTTGTGGTTTCAGTTCTGCGCGGGACCGGGGTTTTCCGGGGCCTGTGTTTGTATGTTGTAACTAAATCGGCTCCGGTCGGGGCCCGCCGCTTGCGGTGGGAGGTGCATATCTGTCTGTCCACAGGACAGGCAGTGAGTAGGTTTTCTTTTTAAATGAATGTAATTAAGTAGTTTAAAGGAGATATAAACAGGTGTTTAAAAGATACATTGCACCCTGTAGGGCTGACGGCTGGCGCTTTATGACATGAACGGTTGTAGCCTTATGGAGGAGTCCCTTGCAGTTTAATGTGGATAAGCAAAATCCCCCGTCGGTGAGGCGTGTTTTGTATTAAAAACAGGGAGAGCCGGATGCACCAGAAGGTGGATGGTGAGGTTGTTTTTTGTATGTGATGCTGATTTTTTGTGCACTGGGGGGACTTCAGGCGTGCGGATGCCTCCGGCGCAGGCCGGATTATTCAGAGGAGGTCACTTTCAGGGGGAAGCTGTGGCCAGCCGGCTGTAATTGCGGTTACGTGACAGAATCATGCGCTCCTTCACACGACGCTCCACTTCACGTTTTACCGCCTCACGACTGGCAGTGAAGCGCCCTTCCGCGATTTCGCGCGTCAGCTGCCGTTTCACCAGGGTGACGATATCCTGGCGTTCCCTGCCCGCATCACGACGCGCACGAGCGCGCTTTATTCCCCGGGACTTAAGCTCTGTCTGGTAACTGCGGAAACGCTCACGCACAAAACGCCAGGCTTTCGCTATCAGTTCATCCATACCCAGGGTATCCAGCCCCTGCTTTTTGCGCTGTTTGTTTTCCCATTCCACACGGCTGCGGCGCGCAGCTGCCACTGCATCCTCAGACACATCAAGGGCGGCAAACAGCGCCGGTGTGAACGTGATATCGGTCGGAATGTAGCACCCGATAAGCGGGTCATATTCCGTCTGGTAGGTAATCAGTCCCAGCTCTGCAAGGAACGTCAGGGCCCGGGTGGCACGGGTGATGGAGAGTTTTCCGGCAGCAGACTCCGTCGCCAGTCCGCACTCAATGGCCAGTGTGGTGATGGAGCACTGGACGCGGTTGGCCAGCGGGTCATAGTGGAAACACAGCCCCTGCAGGAGCGCATCAATAGCCCGTCGACGCAGCACCGGTGGCATGCGTCGACGCAGACCACGCGAACGGGCATGCGCCACATGAATGGCGAAATCAAAACGGGAGGTGAAGCCCACCGCCTTTTCCATCAGTTTTTCGCAGAACTTCAGCGTTCCTGCACCTTCACGGGGTGTAAACACCGGATTCGGGTTCTTTACCTGGCGGTAATACGTTTGTTGAAGATTAGTCACACCATCCTGCACTTACAATGCGCAGAAGGAGCGAGCACAGAAAGAAGTCTTGAACTTTCCCGGGCATATAACTATACTCCCCGCATAGCTGAATTGATGGCTATGCGGTTTTATGGGGCCCCGGTAATCTTTTCGTACTCGCCAAAGTTGAAGAAGATTATCGGGGTTTTCGCTTTTCTGGCTCCTGTAAATCCACATCAGAACCAGTTCCCTGCCACCTTACGGCGTGGCCAGCCACAAAATTCCTTAAACGATCAGCAATCTACCACTCACGCCTGAGATAAGCAAGAATGTGAATATTTACGAAGCTGCTCTGCGTTTCAGCTCTGATTCAATCAGTTTTTCAAGCATCTGCGCCTGGGTAATACCTTCCTCATCCGCCAGTTCACTCAGCCTGTCTTTTAACCGGGCCTGGATAACCGCATGAAAAGCCTTATGAGTGTTGCTTCTGCGAGCCAGAGAAGCTCTTTGCCTCTCTCTGGCCGGGACAGGGTTACCTTTCCGGTATGCACGCTTGGTGCCTGATGAGGAAGTCACTGCATTTTCTGTCTGCGACATCTCGCCTTCTCAATACTCAAACAGAGATCGTTTCGCAGAGGATACTACAGTTTTTTGAAATCAGCGACTTGAAAGTTGTGACGATGATCTGTGTTGGCGCACAAATCATGTCTGATTACGACCGTTTAATGTGATTTTGATAATGAAATGACTGAAAAAAAGAAAAGTCTTAAATTGTGTGCCGGCCCCGGGCTGGACCGGCGATTTCTGAAATGTGAAAGCCAGTCCGAGGGACTATTGACATCATTATAAAGCTACGCCCAATAAAATTGCGTAACATCAAATTTTATAAAACAAGGTATCAGGCGCCACAACTGACTGAACAAAACCAAAACGCTCATAAAAAACTCTGGCGTCATCATCAATTGCATGAACCATAACAGCCTTAATGCCAACCTGTTTAGCCAGATTGGCAACCCGATGAATGGCATCACTCAGCAACCATTTACCGAAACCATGTCCCTGGGTACAAACATCGACAGCCAGACGTCCTAAAAGAACAACAGGTACAGGATTGGGCATATTATGCCGCAAACTGCGCCCAAGTTCGGCATGAGTGACAGAACCCGTAGCTAATGAGTAGTACCCCACAACACGTAAAGTACCCTCCAGACAAATAACAAACGTACGAGAAGCATTGAGCATCTGGTTTTTCATAGCCCGACCACGTAACCAGTTACTTAGCACCTCATTTCCGCAGTCAAATGGCTGAAGTATATGCTCATCCGTCAGCAATGCCGGTGCGCTAACATTTATTTCCATTCAGGCTTTACCGCCATCAGACGTTCACGCCCTTCGGCATTCTGCACAGGAGCTTCCAGCTGCGTAATAAACGAATCATAGCGTTCGTTATCCAGCACAAATAAACGTTGATCCAGAATGATATTCTTAGCTTCCTGATAAGCCAGTTCAATGATGAAATCGGTACGATTCTTATTGACCAGGCTCGCAGCATAATCAATAACAGCTCTTTCCTCATCAGTTGCCCGGATATTAATCTGATTTTCTCGCGGTGTTTTACGGACGCTTGCAGCCGTAGACATAAAAACCTCCATTGGTAACAATTTGCTATACAATAAATGTTATCGCAAATGGTAACAGAACGCTATACAAAATCACTTGCGGGAAAAGCGAGCACTGATAAAAACAATAACTGAGTGAGACCTAAAATTGTGACGATGATATATGTTGGCGCACAAATCATGTCTGATTACGACCGTTTAATGTGATTTTGATAATGAAATGACTGAAAAGCTGGAAATGCCTTAACTCGGATGCCAGCCCCGGGCGGGACCGGCTGTTTCTGACATGTCGGGTGTATGCCCCTGAAATACCTCACACTTCCGGAAAGCGGGGACTTCCGTCCCCGCCCGGCAGCTTACTTCCGTGCTTCGTAGGCCAGAGTTACCTGCACCACTGTATTTCCCCTGTGAATATTCAGTTCACATAACCGTTCCCTGAATATCAGTGAAAAACACAACACCGTGGCGCACACGGCGAGCAACCCGATAAGGGCATATTTCGTCATAAACTTTGACCTCTCTGCAAGGAAGAGGCTACAATCAGTAGTGTTAAGGTACTTCATGCAGACCTCACGAGTTAATGGATTAACGAGTGGGGTCTTCGCATTTCTGGTACCTGCGTCTTGCCTGAACCAGAAAGGCTCAGACACCCGCCGCGATAATACCATATTCCTGTCTGGTTACGACGACCTCCATGCCCCCGGTTTTTATTGCAGAAACGCCGGAAGCGGGGAAAACTTGCTTTTTCCCGTTTCCGGGGTTGGACAACTGAGCAACGCGAAGGCGTCAGTGTTACATTTGCACGGGGTTTTGCCCCGTATCAGTAGCTCCCGTACCACCCGTCATCGTCGCTTTTTTCCAGAAGAATGGTAATACTCCGGACGTCATCCGGCAGTATTTCCCTGCAGAATCTGGCCGGAAGCGTAAACGTACCTGAAGACAACTTTACCCCTTCTTCATACGAGTCCGTCAGTTTCAGTCTGATTTTCCGGATTTCTGAATCAAGTTCCGCAATAATAAATTCCTGCTTCCCCCGAACGGCAACTGTCACATAACACCCGGCAGAGCCTGAGTCTGTTCGCCTTATCGATAACCGGGTCTTGCTTCTGTATCTGTACGGAGCTTTCTGTCTTGTCATGGAAATAAACGCCATTATTTGTTTTCAACCTTTATTTTTATAAAGTTAATCCTGCTTTATTATCTGCCATCTTATTACCAGGTAATTTTATTTCCCTTAATTTTCATTATTCCCCGGCGAACCAGTTCATCCCGGACACCGTTAGCAAGGGCATCACGCCATTCGTCGCGCATCTGTGATTTTAAATAATTATTAAATGTCTCTGCAGTCGCTGGCATATTACGGACCTCCCGCGCTGTCTGCTGAATTTTGTTTGTCCACCGGATAACAATATCCATATCGGGTACAGCTATCTTTGCTGATAACACTTTATCCGGGGAGACGCGACGGCAGCGAATTCCGCGCATCTGCAGCGTCCGGACGATACCGTCATATCCCTTATCAGCGGAAACAATATGATATTCCTTCTCTGATCCGTAACGGTATACATATTGCCCCAGTTCCAGAACCAGGTGAAAATCGACATTGTTCCGGGAGGTTTCACTGACATGTCGGAGTGTGAGTTTTACTGCTTCAGGAAAAGCGCTTACTGGCAATGCAACATTATTCTGTTTCGCGCCTGAAAATATAATCAACTCTGTATATATATTTAAGGGGATTTCTGTCAGGTTACTGCAGTTCTCATAATCAATAAGAGCAATACAGTTTTCTGTATTTTTTTCCCTGTTTATGTTTACCTTCTCCATTATCATCTCCTGCTCTTGACCCCTTATCGCCATATACTTTTTGTAAAACTTTCATGACAAAACATTACATCAGAGGGGTTATCAGCCGTAATATGCTGTGCTACCTTTCCCGGGTGTTCTCTGGACGTGGGCACATATTCTGTACATGATGAGGCATATACAAATATACTGATTCACACCAGGATACGCCCGGGATGAATCCTTCGGCCTCCGACCCCATGCGGAGGCTTTTTTTATTTATCATTGAGCACGGCCTGTAGTTCTGCCTTTATCCGGTTCTGGCGACGGATTTTCTCCAGACGCGCTGCCGCATACGCTTCCTCCTCCTGAGAAATATGCTCCGTCACATACCCTTCCGTGTCATAGCGGCAGGCACCGGCTTTCATGGCGCCAAGATAGCTTTCTGAACGGGTGATGGCCTTCAGCGCACGGCGCAGTTTTTTATGCGAGAGTGGGATATTCCGCTGCGCCACGTCTTCCAGTAACACGTCCCGGATACCGCAGGCCAGAAGCCGGGGGGTGTCACCGTCAAACAATCCCGGCCACCAGGGCTTCAGGGTGTTCACGGCCTCATCCAGCGTGGGCAGGTTCAGATAAATGGACAGCGCCTGTCTGGCCTGCGCTTTTTTTGCCGCCAGCTCTGCTTCCCGGGCCGCCTTCTCGGCCAGTTTCTGCTTTTTCACCTTCCATTTTGGTGGCGTGGTGACATTGATGATAGTTTTCCGGCTGCGGACAGGTGTTGTTCCCTCTGTTTTCCGCTTCAGTGTCAGTACCGGTCGTTTCTGCTCTGTCATGCTGTGTTCTGCCTCTGACGAATCATCCTCTTGCGGCCAAAGATACCACACCCGTCACAGTGCCAGAACGCCCAGCACAGCCAGATGACTGGCATAGAACGTCGGGAAAAAATCCCCGGGCCAGAAACGGGGTAATGATTTTCCTGCACACGACACCAGACCAACGGTCAGCACCGTCATCACAAGGCCGGCCACCGCCGCTGCATCACTGGTGGCAAGGTTAAGCGCCGGAATAACAGCCAGCAGGCAGGCGACCAGCGCCAGACGTTCCGTTCTGTCTTCCGCCCGGTACAGCCGATGACTGACCGCCAGCATCAGCAGCCCGGCAATACCGTAACTGGTGCCGGACAAAGGTCCCCACAATGCCATCAGGAGTATGGCCGCTGCAGTACGCCACAGGCTGCGCGTCTCACACCACGTCAGCACCTGTGCTGCGACTGCAAAGGCAAACAGGATATTCCCCTCATACCAGGGAAAGCCGGCAACGTAATACCAGAACTGTGAAAAAACGGCCCAGCCCCACAGCCGGTTAATGGCCACCTGCCGGATATGCGCATGACGGGACAGATTCAGCCCCCACACCAGGGCAAACAGCGGAAAGGCTCCTCGCCCGGCCAGAAACATCCACGACTGGTCCAGATGCAGAATGCGGTTTGCATGGTCCAGCACCATCAGCACCAGTGCCACCGTTTTGATGATATCCCGCTGTCCGGGTGACCAGACCAGCAACGACTGCAACCAGGTATCGGCCCGGGCAGCCAGTGAATCGTTACGTGTGTTCGTGTTATCCGTTGTCATCAGCGTTTGTCTTCCTGTATCAGTCTCCGCCCAGGGTTTTCTCTTTCTGCAGGTCACGAACCATATCCCGCTCCATCTGCTGCAGACGCTCCTGCAGCAGATTTTCCCGGGCAACCTCCCGGACCGCTTCCCGCTCCCGCTGTGATTCACGCAGTACACTCTCCGGCAGCGCGGCTTCCCGTTCAGTTATGGCAGCCCGTTCACGCTCCTGCCCGGCAATCTCCCTGACAGCCTGCTCTGTTTTGCCATCCGGCAGATCAGGTTTGTTCTCTGCCATTTTACGGACAATTTCATCTGCGCGGCGTTCCGTTTCACGGCGAATGGCCTCTTCAGCCTGCCGCTGTGCCAGCACCTCTGCCGTGACCGGTTCGCCATTTCCGGCTCCCGGCTGGACGCTGTTGTCCGGGAGATCCCCCCACACGCGACCACCGGTGATGGCACCGGGATTCCACGGACGGCCTTCACCGGCGATTCTTACCACCACACCACTGTCAGGATTATCACGGGCAATCCGGACGCCATCCTGCATATTATCAGCCAGCAGGCTTTCTCCATTACGGCTGCCCTGCAGGGCCACGAACTGCGCATCCCCGCTGCCTTTTACCCGACCTTCACCGCTGAATCCCCGCAGCCCGTTTCCGTCATCCGTGGTCAGCGGGTTCAGCCAGATACCGGCGGACTTGCCGTTACGGTCAAAAGCCGGCAGTGCCACATACGGTTGCGGATATTTGCGCCCCGGTGCAATAAACCGTGCAGGACTGTCTCCCCCGGCAAGTCCCGCCTGACGGAGAACGGCACGCCCTGCCGCCACGTCCCGCAGTTCCCGTGCCGTACTGAACAGCCGCTCTGCATTCATGACCTCCCGGTCAGCTTTCGGCTCCAGCACATCGTGGGCAGTCCCTTTCTGTACGGCATTGTTGATGGCATCCGTCCAGCCCTGACGGTCATCAGTGTACACCTGCACATGCTGCTTCATACGCGACAGGGCCACGTAGGCTGACTCAAAGCCGGCCATCTGTTTCCGGCCACCTTCCGTGCCTTCAAGCGCGATGGCAAAGGTTTCACTCGCCCCCTGTGCACCGTGGGCAGTGATGGCATAGGCCAGATCAATATGTTGTTCTGCCTGCTCCTGACCGGGGCGAATCACCCGGGTCTGCAGTCCGTCAGAAAGCGTGACACTGTCACCGGAAACCGCCGTCACCGTCCAGACGCTGTTGGCCACATAGCCGCGCTCCCGGTCACTCTTCGTGAAGCGCATCCGGTCACCGGTCCCCACCCGGATGGTGTCCGGGGTGTACAGTGTGACACCTTCAGCCACCGCCTCCCGGGGCGAAATCAGCCGCGTGTTACCTTCCGCATCCTCCAGGGTTATCAGCCCGTCATCCTTACTGATACCGGCAATCCGGTGATACACATTCTCCACCAGGATAAGTGCGTCCCGATGAGTCTCCCAGGTGGAGAGACGACGCAGCTCCCCGTCGCGTATATTCGCAGTGTTCAGGACAGGCACCATGACCTGCTCTTTCCCCAGCTCACCGGCCTTTTCCCGTGCATCATGAATCATGCTGTTCAGTACGCGCCGGTCCTCATTCAGGTGCGTGACAATCAGCGTCTGCTCCCGTGCTTCCGGTGTCCTGCCGGTATAGTCGCGGACAATGGCTTCATACAGTGTCATGGGGACATCCGGGAAAGCCTCGCCTTTCAGCATCGCCTTCTGCTGCGCTTCTGCCAGTTTCGCTTCCTGGCTGTGACTGAACTCCGTCACAGAGTGCTCCGGTGCCCATGCGCCTTCCTGACGTGGCACCTGAGACGGTTTCACACTCTCAAGCCCGGACAGAGCCCTTTCCACATCCCGGTTAATCAGGCTGTATACCGCCTCCCGCAGTTCCGGCGTCTGACGCACAATCTCCTTCATGATGACCACATCGGCAGCACTGCGCGTCTGCTGGAGACGGAAAGGCTGACCGGGCGCGATGGCCTGCAGCTGGTCCGTGTCACCACTGGCCACAGCCCGACCGCCACCGGCCGCAATCAGGGCGTATGCCCGTGCCATGTCGGTATTGCCCACCATTGAGCTCTCATCGAGCAGGAACAGCGTGTTGCTGAAATCCGGCGATTCTCCGCTGCGCTGCTGCAGCTGCGTGTCATGCAGAAAGGACGCCAGTGTCTGTGCATCCACGCCTGCGCTGCGCATCTCCCCGACCGCACGGTGCGTGGGGCCCAGCCCAACGACACGGGGACGCTCACTCTCCGGCAGCATGTTCACGGCTGACATCACCGCCCGGAACTGTGTGGTCTTACCCACACCGGCATAGCCCTGCACCACCGTGAAACGGTCGGGCGTTTCCAGTATCATGCGGGTGGCGGCGCGCTGTCCTGATGTCAGTTTCTCCATGAGTTCGCCAGGTACTCTCTCCATCAGCGGCGTGACCGCCTCCTTACCTTCGAGAATATGGCGAAGAATGCTTTTTTCAGCCTCATACGACGCACGGGAAACCAGCAGGTCTGTGCCATAACCTTTTGCCACATCCACATGCAGTAAATCGCCCCGTTTTATCTGCGCATTGATTTCCCGCCCCAGGTCAGCAAAACTGGTTCCTTCTGCAGCAAACGACTTTGCCTCTGTCAGCAGGTCCACATGGCTGAAGGCCAGGTTTTTACTTTCCACCACCGGAAGGGCAAGATGAATGGCCTGCTGTGCCGGCGTGTGAAGTGCGGACTTCTGATGACTGATAGCCGTTTCCAACGATGTCTCACCGGCCCGCGCCTTTATCTGCTCAGAAACCACCGTAAAGGACGGATGGCGGGCAAGTTTTTCCGCGGTACGGGTTTCATCCAGTGAGGAATACAGCCGGACATCACGACCACTGCGGGCCAGACCGTTCAGGGTGGCATTGTCCATTGCCATCTGTGTGACGGAGGCAAAAACCGTCGCACTGTCACTGACGGAATGCCCGGGTGTTTCCACCCAGCCGCTCTCCAGCTTCAGTGCAGTGAACAGTGAATCCCCCACAGGCAGGGTGGCCGGTTCAGCCCGTCCCGGCACAACAACCGTCATCGCGTCCTCACTGACGGATGCCACCTGCAGGCGGTCACCGCCGGAGACGCGGAGTCCGGGGATTTTTCCCGTCACCCTCAGACGCTCGCCGTCTGCCACCGGCATTTTTTCCTGCCGGAACAGCGACCAGCTGCTGTCCAGAGAAGAAATACGCACCACCTGCGTTTCGCCCTGCGCATCCCGCAGGGTCAGGCTGTTACTCTGCGCCGTCACCCGGTCTATCACATAGCGGTCATGACTGCGTGTCTCCGGGTTCCACTGCTCCATCACCATCCCCGGGCGGTACATATCCCGCAGATAACGGCTCCGGCTGTCCAGCCAGACCGGTGACAGGGCGGTCATGGTTACTTCCGGGTGTCCGAGCACGCCCTGTGTTTTCAGCTCACTGCGAATGGCCTGTGTCAGAATGGCCTGTTCCCGTACCCCGCTGACCTGTGCCACGCTCTCTTCTCCGGCTTTCACGCTGGCCGCAAAATCCCCGGCCAGCCGGGCATAGCGGACATTACGGTCTGGTTCACTGATGATGGTTGCCGGTCGCTGCTCTCCGCCCTGCCAGCGATATATGTTCACCCCGGCATCCTTCATGGCCATCAGCGCACTGCCTGTACCGGTTCGCTGCCCGCTGTCGGTTATCAGGATCTGTACGTTATGACGTGCGGCACCGTCCAGCAGGGTTAACGTCTCTTTCAGGGAGAGTTTTTCACCCTGGTCGACAATAACTGTACTGCCTGGTGTGAAGGCCATGCCTTCCAGCAACTGACGACGCCCGGTTATCAGTTCACCGGACAGCCGTTCATCCTGCTTCAGGTTCATCTGTGAGCGACGGTCAGCAGCGATAATCTGCACCTCCCGCCCCTGTTCCCGGGCCATCATTGCCAGTTCAGCCACCCGCTCACGCTGCCCGGCTGCGCCACCCTGCCCTGACACAATGGCCAGCGACGGACGATCCTGTGCCAGAACACTGACTGCATCGCTGTAACCGGCAGTCCGGGGAACACTTTTCTCCGGATGTACGGTTACCCGATTCTGTTTCATGATATCGCGACTGAGTGCCCGGACTGACAGTTCATCGAGCACATGAATCCCGGACGTGAACAGCCCCTTCTCACGGTCAAGGGGGATGAGTTGCTCACGGCTGATGGCCTCATCAATACCAGCGCGAGCCCGCTCAATCACGCCCTCTTCCGGCGGCAGTATGCCGATTGTTCTGGCCAGCACGTCCGTGTACGTAAACTGCACTTTTCGTTCACTTAATCCGGCAATGGCCTGTGTCACCGCCTGCTGCACATCCGGCCCCTCCTGTGAAACAGCCCCGGGCGCCTGCGTGCGGGTCTCTGCCCGTTGCTCCGCCGCGTCACGATACGCCCGGATATCGAACCCGGTTTCCTTCAGCGTCTGCATCCACTCGGCCATTTTGATCTCCGGATCGACATGCTGTTTGGATTTACGCGTATCCAGTGCTGCCACATCCCGGGATTTCAGTGAGGCCCCTTCCCCGACGGCCTCCCTGATAGCCTGCGAACGACTGGAAAAGGCCTCCACCGGTACGCCCGGCATCTCCCACATACCGTGCTTACCAACCACTTCCGTTTCATAGCCCAGCGCCTCAACCTGCTCTTTCAGCTTTTCCCGGTAGAGCCTGCCAAAGGCAATCTGATTAGCGTACACATTCTCAATGAACCCCGTTTTCCCCACTTTGTCACTGCTCAGTGTCTTCCACTCGCCGTTATGCTGTGTGACATTGGCCACCACCGCATGCGTGTGTAACTGTGGTTCCTGATCGCGACTGGTGTCGTGATTAAAAAGCGCCATCACCAGATTACCGGTCAGCACCGTTTCTGACTGTCCGTCCGTCATAACCCGTGTGGAGGCCAGCGCCTCCACCTGACGGGCAGCAAAATCCACGGCCTGGTTATGTGCATCAATAAGACGTTTATCACCACCTAACATGGCCATCACGGAAACACTTTTGGGGGCGGAGAAGGTCAGGTCGTAGCCGGGACGATGCTTATTACTGCCATCCTGCATGCGACTTAAATCCGCTCCGTCCGGCAGTTTCCCCTCCAGAAGACGGGTAAAGACATCCTTATCGACACTACCCTGCAGCCCCAGTTGCTCTGCCCCCCTGCCGGCCCAGCGTTCCTCCATGCTGCCCAGTACGTAGTAATTATCCTTGTCGGTGTAGTAATTACCGGCGCTGCCAGCCGATTTAACAACACTGATACTCAACATCAGAAATCATCTCCCGGCTCAACATCCTCTCCGCGCTCCCGGTGCACATTGATGTTCACCTCTTCACGACGCTGCATCTGCTGCTGGGTGTCCGGATGATTTTCCTGTTGCCATGCCTCATAAGCGTCCATATCCACCACTTCACCGGATTCACTGATCCCGGGTGGCAGTTGCTGTTCCATCTCTTCTTCCGGTTTCATTTTCAGTTCCTGCTCGATCCCCCCTGCCGGAACATTCACACCTGCATCTGACTTCTTATCATTGATGACAGAAGACACTGGCTGTTATGGCTGTTGTGGCTGTTGTGGCTGTTGTGGCTGTTGTGGCTGTTCAGCCTGAACCACGTCTTCTCCGGAAACAACCTCCGGGACATCCGGTTCGAAGAGGCTGGCCATCTGGCGACCTTCTGCTTCCCTTGCGGCAAGCACGGCACTCAGGCGATTCTCCATTTCCGGATTGATTTCACGCGGAATAAACTCCGGAGCAACCTTCGGTCGTGTCTGATATTTCAGGGAGAGTTTTACTGCCGGATACGGTCCGGGCAGGGTGACATAGCAGGTCAGATCCGGCAGGGACTGAATGTCGGAATAACTGACCAGCGTCTGACGCTCCATATCCTTACCGGTTGATACCCCGTCACGTACCGGGTCAGCACCGTAGGAATACTGCTCGCTGGCTTTCAGGTGCTCTTTCTCACCAATCTCACCGGCAGCAAACTCGGCAATCTTATGGCTCGGGGAACGGAAAAAAGCACGGGTGTTCATGACGTCAAACAGCGAGGCTGCCGATTTCTCACCGTAGATATCTTCCAGCTGGGCATAGGACTGGATACCGAACACATAACAGCCACCGAACTTACGGGCTTCCGGCAGGATCTCCACCAGGTCCGGCAGTTTGTGCAGCGTGGGCAACTCGTCACAGAAGAACCACACACGACGGTTACGGTTCTCCCCCATCGCCATCAAGCCACGAATGGCGATGGACAGCCACATGGAGATCACCGGTTTCAGGGAAGCATGGGTGTCGGCATTTGACGAGATAAACAGCCAGCCGTTTTTCTTATCTTCACGGACACCCCGCATCCAGTCACGAATAGTGAAGGACTCACCGTTATGCTCAATCCCCTGCAGGTAACGGATGGCTTTCACGTAGTTGGTCAGCACAGCACGGATGGAAATCGCCGTTTTCTCGATTTTCTCTTCCACCAGGTTGGCCGCTGGTGAATTACGCAGGTAGGTACGCAGTTTTTCAATTTTGATGGAAAGCAGTGTATCCACCAGTTTGCTGTAGCTGCGGTTGGGGTCATTACGCATCAGGTACGCCGCTTCCGCAAAAATGGTACGTCCTGAACCCTGCCAGAACGGGTCCTCTTTTGTTCCCATTGGGATCAGCGTGTTTGCGACATTATCAAAATCCGGCTGTGTCAGACACTCCTTCCACAAGTCCCAGGCGGCACAGCGTACATCCAGCGGATTCAGGATCTTATCGATGGAGGGATCATAGTAACTTTTAACAAACTCACACGAACGGTCATAAATCACCACCATGTCGCCACGTTTACGGGCGTAGTTGGCCAGACGTCGGATAACTTCCGACTTACCGGCCCCGACGGTGCCGTGCAGACAAAAGTTCTTGATTTCAGAATCCCGGATAATCGGCAGGTCGCCAATCCGGATATCCGAGTCCTCTCCGCCTTTTTTCAGCATCCGGGCCACCTCTTTCGGGTTATCCGTCAGTTGACGACCACCTGTGACTTCATTTTCGCTCTGTTGTTTACCCTGACGTCCCAGAATCCAGGAGACAACAAAGAAGGTAATCAGGCAAATAACCAGTGCCACAACAGTGGCCAGAGCGAATGCGGACCATAACTGCTCTCCGCACCAGATCATATATTTATCATGCAGTACCTGAGCAGCGTTCATCCGGAAGGTTTTGCCGTAATACTGGATCTCATAGACCGGCTGGGACTTGATTAAATCCCGCATGCCTTCCAGCGTGGTACACCACCAGTAAATACAGCCGTTCACAAACGTCTGCCAGCTTATTTTTACCCATAAAACCAGACCAACGAGTATCCAGAAAAAAATAAACAGGCAGTAAAGCATGATATTGGCGATCTGGCTGAACATGCGGATACGCATGGACGCAATCTGACCGCCCTGGGTCATATCCTTTGCGTTAAAACTCATGATGATATTCCGAAGAAAGAAAGTCAGTCGGACTGATTATTAATGATGAAAAGATTAATAACCGTTAAATTCCGGCTTCGCCGGCAACACTTCACGGTCGCACAAAGAATTTGCACAACCGCTCAGTGTTTTCATATTTATTTCGGAAACGCCGGGGAGAAATAAAATTTATTTTATTTCTTTCCGGGGTTGGACAACGAGCAAAGCGAGGCGTCAGTCAGGAGGCCGGTCAGACCAGCCTCCGGAAGATAATCAGAGAATATTTGCGATTGATTTGGCCAGCTGGTCTTCGAGAACAGGCTTCGCCTCTTCAAATTTCAGGTTAACCTTGTTCGCATTTGAGACCACACGGGTCTGGTATTTATGCTGGTTACCTGTTTCAGTACTGGTCTGAATTTTCGCACCTGATGTGCCCTGACGCAGGGCGGCAACATTATCCGTTGTCACCGTTGCCTTAGTACGCTCTGCAATCTGCACATCCGTGATCATGGTATAGTTCACATCTTCCACCATCGCATCTGCAGCCATACCCACCAGACCAGCAGCAAGGCCCACACCGAGTGTGGCACCGGCAGAATTGGAATTATATCCGGTGATACCGGCACCTAACGCTGCACCAACTGCTGCGCCTTCATAACCACGGTTCAGCCATCCCTGAGACTCCCGCAGATCCATCTTATCGGCCTTCAGCACATTCGCCTGAATCCAGTAGTAGGCTTTATCCGGAGAAGTCACCACCTGATACCCTTTTGCTTTCACAGCATCAGCAATTTTGCCCTGCAGCCCACTCATGTCTTTATCAGACGTGTTTTTGATCTGCAGAAATACCGTGCGTTCGCTGGCGGGTTCAAGCCAGATGGTCTCACTCATCTGAGTCTTCACCTCAAGGTTACGCTTCTTGATTGCTGTGCTCATCGCACCACACCCTGAAAGGGCCAGAGTGGAACTGACCAGTGCAACCATCATCAATTTTTTTGTTTTCATCAAATTACCTTTATTACAAACCACAGTTTTCTTATCGCTTGTCATCATAGTCCTGCCAACAAGTCCCAAAAGTATTTCCTGCTGAATCAAATCCTCCATGCATAGCTAATCCTGTTGCCGGATTAGTACGATAAAAATCCACATAATCAAAATTCACATCATCAAAATCCAGATGCAAATCTTCATTAGTTTGTTCATTTACCTGAGATTGCATCCATTCTCTTACACTTACACAACCACTAATTCGCCTTAATTCGTATAGTGTACCAATGATAAAAACCATCAGGCTTAATAACGGAGAGAGTAAGGAAGATACTGGCATCAGTATATACCAAACGCCTTTACTGAATTTAAACTCATCCGACACATGCCGTTTTTTTCGTATTTGAGAAAATAACCATATAAACAATCCCTGCCATAGTACAATAAAGCACAGGATAAAAACTGTTTCGGCACTCCCCCAATCAGCCAGATAACAGGCAATGAACTGTATCACCGTCACCAGAGCAATATGAGCTAAATTTTTCATTATCATCTCCCCATACAATATTATTGCTTGTGCTTATCCTGATACTCCTTTGCTCTTTTCAACAGTTCCTGTGGACTGTCAGCCCCGGGCATTCTTTCCTGACCCGATTTTTCTTCATTATATTTATTATTCTGAGATAATGCCTCTGTTTTATGGTGATTTTGTAGTTCAGAATACTGTCTTCCTACAATATTTTCTTCGCCACGTATGCTGCTCTGAGTATCTCCGATATTGCCTCGGTATTCTGTGACCATATTATCAACCTGATGTTTTACATCATTACGGATATTACTGTCCTGCGTTCTTTGCTCAATAATGGCCTGATGCCCCTGATGATCAGCAATAATATCCTGGCTGCCACCACCCGAAGGTACGCTCTCCATTCCTTTACCGATGTCCCCACGGGATTCACGCCAGGCATTATCAACACCAGGCTGTATCTGTTCCTGAACAAAAGACCACGCCATAGCCCGACGGCGTTCTGCAATCTCCGGTGAACTGGTATTTGTCAGAATAGCTTCTGCATCCTGCGGCGCGTGTTTCATCACATACTGTGCAAACTGTTGCGACAGGTCTTCACTCATCTGCCCACTCATGCTTTCAGTACGGGATGCCATTTCAGCATATTCATGGCTGCGGGTCATATTCGTCGTGTACTGGTCGTAACTCTGTTTTGCTGAGTTCAGGGCTGCAGACAGCTGGTCCACACGGGAATCGGCATTATTGTCCGTATGGCTGCCGGATTCACTGACCTTGCGACTGGTAAAGTAATCGCTGGCCTCTTTAAAGTCCTTACTGGCTTTAGCATCGATATCATGGCGAGCATCATGGCTGGCCCGTGAACCACTGCTGGCCTGATGCGCATCCTCATCACTCCAGTCAATACTTGCCCGACCACCACCTCTAACACCTACGCCACCACCAACACCAAGAATTTTAGGTTTAACCCCCCATTCAGCATGAGCATCGCCATACATCCCCGCAGAACCTCTCGTACTTCTTGATGCCAGTTCTCTTGTCGCCTGCTCATTACTGATATTATGCGCCTTCGCATAACTTTCCACTGCACTGCGCATACGGCTGGCCATCATGGAGTCCTGTGCGCTCATCGTGCTGTCAGCGCCACCGGTGACAGAATCACTGCTCCCCCGGTTAGAACCAAACTGACTGAGCGAATTCCAGGCACTGGCAATACTGCTGCTGAACCCATGCAGGGCGCTTTCTGCTCTGTTCGACGCCTCCCGGGCCATTTCCTGTTGTGCCGCCGCAATCTGACGCGTTGCATTGATACCGACCGGTAAACGGGACATCGCCCCGCTCGCATCCATCACCATATTACCGTCACGGGTCTGTGTGGCGGTTGCGCCACTGCCGGTCTGGTACATCATCTGACCAAACGACGTGGTGCTGTTGGTGCTCCAGCTGAAGCCGTTCACGTTTTCCGTCTGCATGTTGCCGTAGGAGTAATTACCGTCAACCACACTGCCTGCTGCACTGGCCGTCGGACTGATAGATGAAGAGGCGAAGTGGCTGTACACGCTGGAAAAACCTGCGCCAAGGCCTTTTACCATCATCCATGACAACGGGGGGATCATGGCTGAAAGATACCCGGCAGTAGAGGCCAGGTCAGAGTATTTCAGCTGTATCTGAGAGAGTTCAGACAACACGACCGGCGCACCATTCTGTTTCGCATAGAATGTCATGGCACTGTTCAGAATGGCATACAACAACGGCCAGGTCTGCAGCCACATCAGGGCAAACACATACCCCTTTAATACAGACAATGTCAGCCTGTTAAAGACAGCCGCCAGTATCAGGAGCGGGAATATACCAATGGCAATCCCCGTCAGGATAGTCTGGACCATCGGCAGGTTTCGCATAGTTACATGACCAATGGAGACATGTGCCAGACGTTGTTTCTCCATCGATGACGTAGTGGCCAGACTTACCAGGCTGGCGGTGTCACCGTTACGGGTTGCATTACTGGTGATACCCTCTTTCAGGGCATTCATAGTGACGGTCTGGCGCATAATCTGGCTGGCAGACTGACTGGAGCCGTAGAAATAACTGTAACTGTCACTGACCAGTTGTCTGAATAACAGGTCCGGGTCAGGTCTGCCGCCAAATATCTGCTGCACATAATAATGCCAGGTCTTGCCTCCCGTCTTTGTATCGAGATTCAGCCTGTCTTTCAGCGTGACCGACGCATCCTTACAGGTTATGAAATTATTATTGTTGTCATAAACGCCCCGTAGTGGGCTGGGTCGGGAAAAAATCAGCGTGTAGGGGTCAGCGGAGGCCATCAGGTCTTCCAGCGTGTATTTATGATTCAGGTAAATATCACCCAGCACGCAGTTCTGGACGTAGTCCTGGAACAGATTGATGATTTCCGGATTCCGGGACAGGAAATCGGTGCTTTTCACAATCAGATTCGCCCCGAACAGCATGCCTGTCTTGCTGTAGGTGACGCTGTCCGGTTGGGTGAAGATCATCTCGTAGCTGACCACCATTGCATGCCCGATACGGGTCGTCAGTGAAAGTGGCATCGCCAGTCCGACCGGCACATTATCCACCCGGTGAACTTTGACCAGGTCACTGTTATCAATAATCTGCACCGATGTGCGGACATTAACCAGCAGGCTGATAAGCACAAACACCGCCGCCCAGCCCAGCAAATCCATCACGTTATGGCGCTGTACCCACATAAAGGCCACCGCAACAACAGACAGGGTGAGAGCAATTTTTTCAATGGAATCCCACGTCCTGGTTCCCATAAAGGCGGCAATGGCGTTCAGGTTATTCCGCAACCATTCACCACCGGCAATCACATAAACTTCATTCACAGCGTGCTCCCTCCGAAGTGATAGTTGTTCTGGTAACGACTGAGCATGCGGGCGGAAAGCTGCTGACGCATGTAGCTCATCTGACGATCGACAACCAGCAGCGCATCCTGCTGTACCTGCACCTGTGACTGAAACGCCGCAATCTGCCGGGTGGCATCATTCATGTTGTCGTTAATATGTTCGATAACTGCTTCGTCATAATTTCCTGTGGCCACCATCGCCCGGGCCTGCTGTATCAGCTCCTGAATGTACTGCAGCAGGATGTCGTAACCGATATAGTCCGTCAGCTGGTAAATCATACTGTTGGAAACACCGAGCATCTGCGGGTCAACCAGGTATTTGAAGACGGGGATGGTGGTACTGGAAATAAAGCCTTTTTCCTTGTCATCCAGAGGCGTGTCACTGACCGCCTTGTTCTGAATGCTGGCCAGAAGTTTAGTAATCTGTGACTTCAGTGCATTATCCCGGCTGATGGTCACCGGTGTGTCTGCCACCACTTTCAGGCATTTATCAGAATCGTTGCAGTGATAAATTTTTGCTGTGCCGCCTTCCATCATGGCCCGGATAATTGAGCGGTCAGTGGTTCTGGCTGACAGCGGTGTGATTTCGCCGTTGGGACCAAACACCAGTGAGCCGGTCAGCGTCATCACAAACTCTTTCAGCTCTTTGTTGCCGTCAAACATTCTGTTTTTGGAAAGCGCATTCCACATGATGTTGATGTTTTTGGTCACCCGCTCCTTATCCTTGTCGCTGGCTTTATCCCTGACGCTGTCAGATTTCCCGCCAACGGTACATCCCTGCCGGGAAGCCGCCCAGTCAGCAAAAATATTACTCTCACCGGCAATGTCCTGACAGACTTTTTGCTGGGATACCTGCGTCCGGGGGAAAAGCCCGCCGATAATTCCCTGCGCTGCCTGGCAGGAACTGAGGTTCATACTGTTAATGTCGCTTGCCATTTTCTGCACGAAGTCTTTTGCGGTTTTCATTTCCGGCACTGTCGTCTGCAGGGCAAGGTCAAAAAAGTAACCGGCAGCGTTGTTCATGATCTGCTTAACAAAACGCTGCAACTGCTCGCCATTAATAAAACTGAACGAACCGAGATAGGCATCAATGCCGCCACATCCGGCATTGATATCCGGCAGCGTCATGGAAATCAGCTGAACATTTTTGACCTGAGTACGGGCATACAGGGAGCCACCGTAAGCATAGCCGGCGGCCTGCCCCTGCCAGACGCCCGGCTGGGTGGTATTGGAAGCGAAGCCCAGCTTGTTAAAGAACTGATTCATGTCGCTGTTCACATCCGCTGACGCTGCAGACGTCACCGTCAGTAAGGCGGCACAAAGAATAAAAAGAGGCTTAATGCGAAGCATTATTGCTGCCCTCCCTTAATGTGTTCTCCCGGCGCATACGGCGTTTCAGCAGGAATATCATGATATTCCCGAATATTAATTCGTACATTGGGGACAAAAAAAATGTAACAAGAAACCCGGCTGCAAGCGCCCATAACGTAAACGGAATGACTTTCATCAGAACATTCCACATATACTGGAAATTAAGTAATTTCGGGTCGGCCATCCACGAATCAATACAGACATCGAAAATAACGTGCATAACTGCCCATAAAACAATTCCGGCAACAAGGAAAACAATAAACAAATCAAAATATCTGTCAGAACCTCTGAAACTATACTCAATATTCCGTCTAATTTTTCTTATTTTGAATTCCTGATTCTTTTTGTTTTCTGTCATTATAAGTTTCCTCTGATATTACTGATGATTCATTCAGACCGGTCATGTGGCTGTAATATATTTCAGACACCGAAATCCATCCCACAATTGCCCCCACAAAAAACACAACAGAAACAGAAAAGGTAAGGCACAGCGAAACGACAATTTCTACAGGGCTGGCGGGATAAAAAAGCCCCTGATGGATAAAGGGGATATTCAGGCTGACGATTATTCCCGTCACGATGCCGGATATTCCGGCAATGAGTAACACCACCTGCTTATTTCGCACCTTTTTTCCCTCCGTACATCTGCAGAACGGTATCCATCCGCGCCATAAAACCGGCGGCATCCGTTGCCCCCTGTAAAAGCGGTAATGCCTCAAGCGTGTTGACGTTGACCAGGAAGGTGGTCGGTGTGGCCACCGGAATATTCGGGAAGAAGGTCTGCATCACGTCCGGTGGCACCGGTAATGCTTCCGGAAAGGCGGTATCCCCCTGACCATCCAGGGTGTAGGGAAAAACGGAAAAGCCGTACTGCTGTGCCAGCTGCTTCAGTACCGGGTCAAACTGGTGACAGTAAGGGCAATGCCCCTGCATAAACAGCACCACCTTCCAGTCGGCCAGGTTAACCTGCCTGCCGTTGCTGAGGCGGAACCAGCGGGGAGCCGGCTTTTCTGTCCTGGCTGATGTGTCTGCTGCCGGTTGTGCAGGCTGCGCGGCCATGCCCTGCGGATTCCAGAGTCGTTCAATTTCATCCCGGGTGGAGGCCTGCACACCTGTGACCATCATCAACAGAATAACCGGCAGTAATTTAGTGAGAGACATGTCCGCCCTCCTGCTGCTCTTCCATCATGGCCTGTTGCCTGGCTTCCAGCGCCTCACGCTCTTCCCGGCTGACCCGGGCAATCCATGCATCCAGCACCTGGTATGCACCGAACAGCACGAGAATAGCCGCAATAAGCTCCGCCAGAAAAAAAGCCATCCCGGGTTTGCTGTGAACAAGACGGGCGACGATATGAAACCAGACACCCAGGGAAAATACCCACATCCCCGTAATATCAAGCCGGGGTAAAGAGAATTTATATTTTCTCATATTTAAAACACCATTATTATTCAGTATATTGCTGATTTCATCAATCAGACACAGTTATGTTAATTATCACGGATTTAATACTATGAGTTTATTTTTTGACAGAAAAACACTGGAAGCTATCAGAGACATTATCCGGGAAACAATGTTAGGCAATGTTGCCATTGTCTTACTGATAAACATTTCACCGGACTATATGATACAAAAGAACAGTCCATCAATTATCATGCTCTCTGTTTTTATATTAATAATAATATGCATTGAACTCTGGATGCTCCTCTCTGTAATAAATTACTTGTCCGCGTTACGAATAAGAAGAGCAAAACTCGCACTTATAATATTTATTCTCTGGATGTGTCTTATTCTCGCATTAACTATTCGTTATTTTATTATGTTTTCTGATGCAATGCATGGAGCAACCAGTAGAATATAATCATTCCCGCACCAGAAAGCACTGCGGCAACAGCGAGCCACAAACGCTTATGCACTCCTTCTGATATGCCTGAAAAATATCCTGTATGGAGTAGCAGCAGCAACCATGACAACACTCCTGCCAGACCCAGCAGGGCAGGAGGGATATGCCACAGTTCATATTTCATAATAACAATACCTTCTGCCATCATCATGGACAGGGTGCAAACAACAAAACAGTCCCATGAAAAAAAACGCCTGTCAGCAGCAAGGAAAATCACTGTCAGTGACATCACTGTCACCTGGGCCAGCAATAAAGGCCATAAAGAAATAAAACTCATTTAAACGACCTCTTTAAAAATTCGGTTTAAAGTCTTCAGAAACGTTCAGGAACTGTTTTGCCAGGTCGTCCTGCGAAATAAAGCCGTATGATAACGGACGAACACTGCCCTGTTTCGGGTCAACCAGCATCATGGCCGGGAAATATTTCACGCCGAGGCGCTGCGCCTGCCCCTGGTCAGTCCGGGAATCCGGCAACAGCGGATTAATCACGCCATCCACGGAAACGGGAATAACACTCAGACCATAGGTATCCCTGAAGCCATTAATGACCTGCGCCAGCTGCCCGTCGATGGGATCTTGCCCCCGGTAAAAAAACATGATGCCGTAGTGTTCAGCCAGTTTCGCAATAGCCTGTCGCTGCCGCGCCTGGTCTGCCGCCAGCTGGTTCCGTACCGTGCCGTTGTAATGACTGTACTGCAGGTTATAGTCCAGTTCAGGATGTGCCAGCATGGCCTTTTTGGCGCTCATGGTGAAAAGCCCGGCCTGCTGAGTCCAGTAATTCTGCAGACGGAAATATTTCACAAAATTATCCACGCCGGGATACAGAATAGCTTCGTACAGCGCCCGCTTTGTTGCCGTCTGCAGCGCGGCCAGTTTCTGCATAATATCCGGTTCCTGACGGGGGGCTGCAGGTACAGGTTTATTTTCTTTTTCCTTCGGATTTATTTTCTCGTTATACCACTGCCAGCCTGCATCTTTCCCTGACGCCGGAAAAATAAAGCAGCAGAGTAACAGTGGCAGTAATGCTTTATTCATCTTCATTCCTTTCATCACTTTTTCTTTCATCAGATTTCTGCAGGTCAGTCAGAGCAGAAAAACAAAAATACAGAATAAACAGGAGCACACCGGAGTAAAAAATAACGAAAGTAGCAGCAAGCATCCCGCCCGCCGTGGTTTCTTTTATCGTATCCCACGACCAGATAATTACCGGGGAAATGACAATCGCTGTAATCAAAAGCCGGATAAGAAAATCAATAAAACGGTTCGACGTGAATATGACTTTCATCATTTCCCCCGGTTATTTTCCATACCTTACTGTCCTGCCTGTTTCAGCTGGTCAGCAATCTGCTCTTTCACTTTCTGCGTCAGAACGCCACTGTCCGGGATTTTCTGGTTATTCATCAGGTCTTCGTAGAAGTTAGTGAAATCCAGTCTGTCGAACTGAATTTTCTGCAGCTCATCAACCGTAATCCCCCGACAGTCAGGATGCTTCGCACTGCCAAAACTGATACGCAACTGACCGTTGCGCCCCTGCTGCTGGACTATCTGCGCCAGCTTCGAATCAAACTGACAGTAGCTGCGTTTTTTCTCCAGACAGACACCCAGCACTTTCTTCGAACAGAACTCTCCGACACTGACGGTCAGTTTGTTTGATTTTGCTTTAGCCAGGGCTTTTTCATCACTGCTGCATTTGGCCAGCCCGATATCCTGTCCCCAGCCGCTGTCCTTACAGCAGTTGCTGTATCCGGCTGCTGCCTTCTTACAAAATTTCGCCTGACCAGTGAAAGCACGGACATCCACCCCGTTCAGCGCCGCAACATCCTTACCTGCAGCGGCCAGTGCTGCCAGCTGAGAAACAGCTTCGGCAAAATCATTACTCTTCCCGCTCTGAGCCTTATCGCATTCGCCATCGAGACAGAAGACGTCTCCCCCACAGACCATCACTTTCCCGGATGTTTTTGACTCACAGGAGTACGTGGCATATTCATGCAGACAGGCACCTTCTTCGGAGTAAAAGGCGCACTGGTGTGACACCAGGGTACAGGCCGGATTGTCGGTGTAGGTCTGACAGGTTCCCTTGTCTGCTGACTGTGTGACATACGTGTCCCGGTATGCCCAGCAGCTCTGGTACATGCTGTATGACTGACCGTCTTTCACCAGCGTCCTGTTCCCGCCAGCCTCCGTACATTCTGTTTTTGTCAGTTTCCCCAGCTCCTTGCTGAACGGGCAGCTTTCAGACCAGACAACATACGGGGTGTACGAGGCTTTTTTTACCCTGACAACCAGACGCAGCTTCATTGCCGTATGACGTCTGAATTTTGTATTCCCGACCCGGACGGGGTGAGATGACGTAAAAGCCACACCGGCAGTCAGTGTTTTCTGTACTGGTGTAAATGAGGCATCTGCTGAGTATTTGGCATTCCAGCTCAGTGGGGTTCCCAGTACTGTAATTGTCATAGGTACACTCTTCTGCAGGTAAGTACGACTCCAGCTGTAATGCGCATCGACAATTTCGCCGGTAACGGGAGAGGTAATGGAGACAACATACTGACCATTCACTTCACGTGCAGGTAGCTGACTCATTTCATACTCCAGCGTCCGGGTTTCCCATGTGGTGCTCCCCTGCAGCTCCATACGGGCAGTTCGTGTGCAGTACTGCTCCACCTGTAAATCCCGCTCACAGGTGTAATTCGTGTATTCACTCCGGCTAATCTCCTGCGCACTGCACTGCTGCCCGGTGTTTCCCACAATGCTGTCAGCCCGGTTCACCACATCCCTGCCGGTCTGAATGAACGGTGCATCCGGTGACAGAATGTCTTTCGGCTTGTTCATGAAGGACTCTGTGATGGTTTTTCCGGTTTCACCGGTCGCCCATTCCGTGGTGCCATCATTTTTCAAGCCGCCATCCCCGCCGGCAGTCACGCCACCGTAATATTTTGTCTCGTCCGGATTAGCGTTATAGCCGGGAATACTCTCCTGTGGCTTAAAGCCCTGAATACTGCTGCTTCCCTGTCCTTTGATCTGATGAGCAAAATCAGAGCCGGCCCGGTAATCACTGTTGCTGTCAGCCTGTGCCATGCCGGCAACCAGAGCCAGTATCAGAGGTAAAATACGTTTCATTTCCCGGAATCTCCTTTCCCTGCCAGTAAATCATGAGCCACCTGCCGGCAGTCACCCGTGGCGGCCACTTTCTCCAGCGCCTGGCCGACCCGCAGGTTTCCCCGGATGATGTCGTATCCCTGACGGCAGAACACCACCAGTGCCGGTACACTGCGAATGCCGTACTGTGAAAACAGCGTCGGGTCGATCTGAACACCATCAGTTGCGCCGTCTTTCACCAGGGACAACACGGCTTCAGCGGTGGTCTTCAGGTCATTATTCACCATGCCCCGCAGTGTGGCCGGAATACCGTAGTGCCGGGTTTCGCCCAGCATCCGTTTCAGCCCCTCTTCGGGAATGGAAAACGACACAAAATACAGGGCACCCTGCCGGGGTTTCCCGTCCTGTGAAGCCTGCTGTTTACGAACCAGCTCATCCAGAAAATGGTTATCTGAACGCTGAAGGGGGTTTTCCAGCACCTGTTTCTCCGCCCAGGCCTTCAGCTGATGGTCAGGTTTTTCACGCAGTTGTCTGCTTAAATTTTCCTGCTGCTTCAGGAACTGGCGGTTTTCAGGAGTGTTCACATTTTCTGAGGCATGAACAGTGATATGCATCCCTGCAGTCAGGGCAAAAAGCGCAAATATTTTCCAGTTCATGATATATCCTGATGGCATTATTACAATTTAATTACCCGTAGGGTTTTCTCTCAGTTTTTCTGCCAGTTTTAAAAAAGCATCAAATTCTTTCTGATCTGCACATATTTTACTGGCTGTAACCGACACAGTTATTCCTGATATGTTATTGGCAGAGTCTTTAACATCATTATTATGGACGGAGACATTATCGGGACTGAAAATATAAACCTTTTTTCTGGGATAATCCCTGTCCACATCCTCCCGCCACTGAATCTGTTCTTTATCAAAACGGCGATACATTATTGAGGAAAACCGGCACAGCCAGTCGTCAATATATGACAGCTTATCCAGTAATTGTTGCGAATGACTGACTTCACTGGCAAGCTGTCGACACTCCATAATGCACCGGGACACACTACCATGTGTTTTCAAAAATGATTCCATTTCCAGCAGGATGCCCATGTCCAGCATTCTTGAGCCATATTTCATATTATTACTCATTACACCCTCCTTTATTTTTATTTACACACTTACCTGGCATAAACGCATCAGAGCACAAATATTTAAAAAACACAGCTACAAAAGCACACACAAATGCAGCTTTCAGATATAGCCGGACCAGAAAGATTTTCCCTGATATATCTGACTGTTGCCATTCATAAATAACCTCACTGAGGACACTATCAGGAACAAAATAAAACAATATTGCAGGTGCCATTACCAGATTAAAAGGAAACCATTTTAATGTTTCATTTATCAGCCGGATAAGCACACAACCTGTTCTTTTTAAATTATGTGTGTATTTACTTTTTATCATCTCAATTTTCATAGATATTCCTCTCATTTGTTAACTCGATTTACAGGAAGACACAGTTACGTTTACGCCACATCAGGTAGCCGAAGTTTTTCTTTGTGTTGGGCGGATTTTTCCCGGTTTCCCAGCGGGTCACGCTGCGCCCGAACGGGTGGCACTGTCCGCTGTCCGGATACATATTCACCATCTGATAACGCCAGCGTTCTTTGGGCAGGATTGGGGACGGATATTCATTACAGACGGCATTATTTTTCCCGATGGTTTCCATAATCATGCCCTGACGGTGCAGTTTGAACGCCATGCGTTCACTGACCAGCAGGGAGGACTGCAACGGACTGGACTCATTACTCACCCAGCCATTGAACGGATACATGCTGCCCTGTGAACCGGCACACCAGAACAGAACATCGAGAGGCATGTTAAAGGCGCTGGCAATGGCATCTGCTGCACAGGCCCCCTGTGCTATCGGATTGGCAAAGATGACGGCTTCCGGATTGAGAATGGTGGTCAGGCTGCTGTCCGTCCAGGTGGGGTCGATTTCAGAAAGATAAGCGATATCCAGGTCACCACCTTCCAGACAGCCCAGCGATGTGATGATGTTAAGCCAGTACGTCAGCGGGTATTTGTACCAGTGAACGTGATAGAACGCCCCGTTCACCTGCTTCTCATCCTTTTTCGCCGTTCCCTGTGCCGTTTTACCAAAAGCCGGCAGGCTGAAGCCCAGGCTAACCATGCATCCCGGTGATCGGGTGACGTCCGTCAGCGCCATCGGCTCCCAGTAACCAATGGCCAGCCCGATACGCCTGAACAGCGGCGGCGGTGCCGGACAAATCTGAATGGGCATCGACGGGTTCGCCGTGTCGGGGACCTTACCCTGACTGACTTTGATACTGCCCAGCGAGAGCGGGAAAATACAGCTCCAGCAGATATCCGTGATCGGGTTTACAAAACGCCCCTCACAGGCAGAATCCGCAGACGCCGCAGGGACATGACCGGCGAGAAGGAATAACATCAGCAGCCACAGGCTTCGCTTCATTTTCTGCCCTCCTCTGCCGGAATAAATTCCACCTTCAGGAAGCGATCGCCGGGAACGGCGCTCACCCGTGCCGGGACCTGATCAATGCCGAGGCGCTGGCAGAGCACACCGTTCTGGTCAAAGTAAACACGGCTGTCCAGAGACTTCTGCATCTCCGGGATACTGCCCTGCACGAGGATAATTTTGCTCTCCAGTGTGGGCGGCGTCTGGCGTTTCATCCAGGCCACCTGCGCCGGATCATCGCCATTGATGAAATACAGCGTCTGGTTAAAAGGAACATACTGCAGCGGATTCATCACTTCACCCTGACGGGCAAACACCCGCCCTTCGTTATCCCGGATATCCGCAGCCAGTCTGACGGACGGGTCAAACAACCGGCTGCCGTATTTCTCCGTGCGTCCGATACCGGGCACGGCAGGGGGCCGCAGACTGTTGCGGATCACCCGCTCCTTAAAGGCATCCATTTTCCGGCCCATCTCACCGGACTGCTCCAGTGCCGTCAGGCGCTGCATGATCACCGTCAGCATGTCCGGCTCCTTTACCGGCCACAGATCGCCCCAGGTACCAAGATCGGCGGCGGCCACACTCTGCCCCCATATCAGCAGGGCAATCAGCCCCCGGCATCTCATGGTTCCGCCCTCATTCGCCGGGCAATATCCTGCTGGATTTCCCGGGTGATATCCGGTGCCCCCTGTACCACAGCAGGCGACACCAGAATGACCGCGTGGTGTTTCTGCTGCCACGCCTGCAGGCTGGCTTCCAGTGCCGTATTAAAACGCGCTGAAAGGGCTTTTGACTGTGCTTCTGACAGTTGTTTCTGACTGGCGCTGTCAAAAAACGCATCCACGGTCTGTTTCATGTTGAAGGCGACAGTCACCGGTGCGTTCAGTCTGACAATGCCGTAACTGACGGCTGCGTTCAGTAACACCATTGCCAGGCATCCCGGCACCGTCCACCACCAGTGGCTGCGTCGACGGGCTGTAACGTCAGTCGTTTTTTGCGTTGTGGTCATGCAACACTCCTGTATTTCTCATGTTCTTCCAGCCAGGCTTCCAGGGAAGCCATCTCCGGCCCTGATTTCTTCCACGCCAGCTGCCACACCGCCTCATGAATACTCAGGCCCTCCCTGCGTTTCTGCTGCACAAACTCAAAATCCGGGCCGTCAGAGCTGTACATGGCACGGCTTAACGGGTCCACAAACAGACGGTGCCAGGAGGAGTGGTTTTCCACCTGCAGCAGGAAGGAACTGAACCACTGGTCTTTGGCCGCACCAAACTTGCCAATCATGTCCCGCTGCAGTGGCAGGAACTGGTCCGGGAATAACTGGTTATATTTCGCGAACTCCTTTGCACTCTGTTTGAGGATAATTTTGTAGGAGGAGTTACCCCATGCCGCACGGGCAGCACTGGAGGCCTTGTCAGAGTCAAAGTCGACGATGTTCTGTGTGATGGTGATATAGGCACCGGTATGGCGGCGACAGGTGCGGTAACCTTTTTGAATAAACTCACCGACTTTACGATTTTTGAAGTCCAGCAGACGCCAGCCTTCATCAATGACGTTCAGTTTTTTGAGAGTACGCGGCGTGCGGTACATCCTGTTCTCGATGTAGATAATCAGGGAGAACATCACCGCAACAAGCAGGGACGGACGGTCTTCCAGTCCCCCCAGCTCCAGCACCACCATTCTGGCATCATCCCGCAGGGACGGCTCATCAGAGTTAAAATACCGGCCATAAGTGCCGTTGGCAGTGTACTGGTCAAGCAGCACAATCATTTCATCCAGACGGCTGCGGATGGTCGGTGACTCGGCATACTGCTCGCTGTCACTGGCGTTTTTCAGGAAATTCACCACATCATCAATGCGCGCCTGATTCTTTTTGGCCAGCCAGGAGGCTTTGACCGCCTGCAGCAGCAGACCTTCATGCACTTCATCCAGGTTACCGTTGGGGCTGGCCATCACCGACAACTGGTCGCGGACACGCTCCGCTGACTGGTCGATATCGGTGATGTTCGCAAACGGGTTAAAACGCAGGGTTTCACCGTCCAGATATACGCCCCCCATGTTCTCACACAGGGACTTGTAGCCATCCCCCATGTCGAACACCACGGCAAAGCCCCCGGAGTCCAGCACGCTACGGATAAGTGGCTGTATCAATCCGGTTTTACCGGCCCCGGAGGTGCCACAGACCGCCATGTTGTAGTTGGTGTTATTCATCCCCTTAAAGAAGATATCGATAAACGCCAGCTGGTTACGGTAAGTGGGTGCCAGCAGGCCTGCCGGTGTCAGGGGGTTATCCGCCACTAACGGCATCAGGTTGGCCACATTAAAGCTCTCTGCGCGCTGAACCACACCGGCCTCTTTCAGCTGTTTAAACAGCCCTTTCCCGGCCATAAAGGGCAGGCAGGTCAGGAAATTGCGCATGTGGTTAAAGCGCGGTGAAATCAGCTCAAAACCGTTTTTACGGAAGCTGTTCAGGATGTCCTGCTCCACTTCCAGTGCCATTTCATTATTGTCCTTGCAGAAGGCTGTGATGTTGAGGAAGTAGGACACGACAGAAGACTGGCCGGAGCCCAGCCGCTGGCGCAGTTCCCCCCACTCCTTCGCCTCTTTTTCAACTGACGGAAACCATTTGGCATAGGAGGTCTTCGACTTCTTCTCCAGGTCCATGTACTTCAGGTTGGCTTCGCTGTGGGTTTTCACCTGGTCTTCCACCACCAGAGTCAGCGTCAGGATGAATGGGCAGGAAATGGACATTTCCGGGTTCAGCAGATTGCTGTAGTTGTCGGCCATGTTCCACAGGAAGGCGATTTCCGGGTTACGGGCCAGATGGAAATTCAGGATGCGGGCCGTGCTGTTCCTGCCGTTCTCACGCAGGCCCAGCGTCAGGTAATCAGCCCGGGCTTTCAGGTCAAAACTGTCCTCCACACACTGATAATTCAGATCAGAATACGGGTCCAGCTGACGTCTTTTCGGGTACAGAGAGTCCGGATTATGGTTAATCATCTCCCCGACAATCTCGATGAAAGCCTGTGCATCCACTGTCTGTGTGGTAATTTTTGCGCCGTGAAAAGAGGCACGGATGATTTTCACCAGATTTTCCATTTCCAGAATGTCAGCCCGGCTTTTTTTCTTCGAGGGAGAACAGTACGAGATAAACACCCGGTAATGGCGCAGGGTCAGGGGCAGATTCATCCCCTCCGGCAGCGGGAACTGTGTCGCTGCCGCTTTCATATAATAGGCACGGGTAATGGCGTTAAACCGTTCAGCCTGTTCACCTGACCAGGAGAACTCACGCAGCCCGTATTCAATCCTGTCACCAACCAGCTGACTGGACATCAGATGGATACACAACGGAATACCGCGCGGCAGTTTGGTGCGCAGCATATGATCGAGAGCCTCCACAATGGACTCATTCGCACCATTGATGGGAATGGCTTCCAGCATAAAGCCCATCGTGGTGTCATTCATGAACAGGCCGGACTCCTGGTTGTAATCACGGTACGGCAGCAGACGGCTGAACTGCGGGAAGCTCATCTCACCGAGGATCTGATTAGCCTGAGAGGATTCATCTGGTAATTTAAGCGCAGTCAGCAGTGAATTAACCGCCTGAGTGACGGTCTCAAGTGGGTTTTTACTCATATGAGTATTCCTTAGTGCGTTTAAAAAAGGAAAATATCAGTCTGTGGGCCGTGGATATATCACGCAGTGCCATTCTTAAAACCACAGCACAAATAAGAGATGGAGGCTTTTAACAGGAAAACAGGATTAACGTTCCTTTACTGAATGAGCATCATTTAATGCCTGAAGTTGTTTTTCGCGAATCTTATTGCGCTCATTTTCTCTTACCCGTTTCACCTCTGCCATTTCGTTTCTTTTTCTACATTCTGATGCAATTTTATTTGCCTTACCAAGACTTAAAGGTTCAGGCTGATAATCAGAGGTGTCAGACTTAATGGCGTCCTTAAATGCTTCTGCTGCACAGGGGGTATCCTGTGTAATCTCTGTCAGTTGTTCTGGTGTTGCAGGTTGTTGCTCAAGGTAATCATTGTAAAAAAGACCACATATCAACATAGCCATAACGCCAACAAATATAAAAACCAGAACAAACTTTAAATATATCGACTTCATTTCATTTTAGCCTTATATAATTCCCACTATCGGATATACCCCTCATACTGAGCTACTGGCACATTAACGATGACTCCGGCACAGTCCAGTTTATTAATCGGTTCATCTATCGAGAATGACAGGCTTCTGAAAACAACATGCGTAATAAAAGCAACAAACACGGTAAATACATAACAATCAATGTGCTGCCTCTGTTGACCCACAGACTGAACTTTTCAGGGATAGCACGCTTCGACCTTTTATCCCCTGTGCTGCTTATTTGAAATTCATGTAAGTTTTGTTAATGCAGGTCATCGGCCTTTCTGTTCATCCTTCCCCCATCCGACAAAAGGAATAATTCAAAAAATAAAACATATAAAAGATAACTGTGGCTGTAAAAGAACCAGTTATTACTGATAACGTCAAATCAGGAGAACCGACCCACATATTATTATCTTTAAACACCATGAAAGAAAATAAAGAACTAAGACCTACAAGTCCAAGCAACATTAAAATATAGGCGAGCGTATCTTTTATAAAAACACAAATAATCACATAACCGTAACCACAGACAATGATAGCCATTGCATAAAACAGCCGCAGATTATCCTCAAGACTTAACAGGTACTCAGTCATTTATCTACCCTCAATCAATGTTCCCATCTTGTTTTAACTTCAATACACTCCCCTGTATTCCCGACGCCCCTGTCTCCGTGTGCTTCGATTGTCCGAAGAACCTGCACGCATACGTCCGTATTTGGCATAGGGGTAACATTCCAGCTTCCGCCACCGTTAATATTTTTTTATCAGCACAAGAAAAATAAAGGTATGCATTCTTTATTACCTCCGGTTAAATGTTAATCACTGAATATTCATTCAGATTTACTCTCTTCAGTAAACTTCCGGATGGTATCCTGTTCACGCTGACGGGTGGCAGACGCCTGCATTGCATCCACTTTCTCCTGCCAGAGACGCCGGATATCCTTTTCATCCCGACCAGTCAGTTTTTTACCGGACAGCAGACGGTTAAGCAGTTCCTGTCTCGCATCCGGTACGTCTTCAGTCAGACGCATAAGCTGAAGCAGGCTCTGACGGCTGAGGACCATGAGTGATTCTGGCAGGAGGGTGAAGAAGCAAATAAAAAAGCATACCGCACCACAGCAGGCAAGGACCGCAAACAGGATTTTCAGATATATACCATCAACGCCGAACGCAGCAATAATACAGGGAATCCATGCAATACACGCACAAGACGCCAGGATGTTATCTATTCGGTTATGTCTGCGATATATCTGTTGATGTTCATCCAGAATAGAATCTATTTTTTCAGTTTCTGATTTATGCATAGTGTTTCCTCTGCCTTTCCTGATACGCCTGACATTCAACACATAACGTCACACAGGGAAATATTTTCCGCCGGGCTTCCGGAATAGGATTTCCGCATGCTTCACAGAGATAAACAGGAATACCATGAGCATTTATTTTCTGGCGTATCCGGTTTATTCCTGTCATGGTCAGTTGTTCTGTTACTGAATATGCTTCATCGGCTTCATCACTCACGGAATATTCCTCCCGACATGTTCTGACACGCTACCGCCCATCCCTTTTCACGCACAGGGCACTCGTTTTACAGGCAGATTTTGAATACAGAAAGCCCGCCGGCATTGCCGGCTGATATACAACTTCAGGGCCAGTTAATTAATACGTGGTTTTCCCCACGCAGACGGTTTAATAACAAAAAACACGCTGGATGGCTGATGATAAACATCCTGATTATCAATATAAGGCGCTATCCATAATGCTGCCGTCTGCTCACCCGTTCTTAGCGGACGAGGAGGTGTTACCGGCGCAACTGAACTGACCGGAACGACCGTTTTCACTTCCCGGGCAGCGGTAAACAGCGGGCGTGGTGCCAGCAGTTTCTGCTCAGGAAGTGCCGTCACCGCAGGTCTGCTGCCGGACGGAGTGGTCGCGGTGACGGTCTGCACCGGCATTGTCCGGAAGTTCCCTTCAGCCAGGCGCGGCAGTGATGCCGCAACCGGCTTTGCCTCTGAGGTCTGCTCCAGTTTTTTGGCTTTCTCATTAGCCTGCTCCATCGTCATACAGGTATCTGATGTGGTGGCGTTACACTCAAATTCCGTATTAGTTCCGGCACAGCCAGAAAGTAATAACGTCCCCAGCAGAGAAATAAATAAAGAAATCTTTTTCATTGCCCTTCTCCTTTTTTATTATTCCCCACAACAGCAGAAATTAACTCTGCTGTCAGATTTGTTTTCCCTGCACAGGGTTGTCCGAAGACTACTGTATTTCCCGGAGAAGAAAATAAGCTCATCGACATACCCTTCTTCATCACACCGACAGCTGCCATATTAAAATTGTGCGGCAATGATTCAGAACCGAATTCCTTCAGTGCAGGAAGTACGATTCTTGTGGTGCAGTTACTGAGAACAGCATTCATAAAATCATCTGATACGCTTTTATCCGGTACAGAGCGTGCAGTAATAATATTAATATTACGCATGTTCATTTTTATCTCCGTTGTTTCTGTTTGTCCTGTCATCAGGGAAATAAACACGGCATTTCCTGATTTTTTCCGACAGAGAAGAATCTTCCGTATAAACTTCCTTCAGATATTCATCTGCAGTTGCCACCCGGACACATTTCATTTTTCCGGGTCGCACAGGATATTTTCCGGAGATCACCGCCAGCGAGACATACATCAGGGCCAGCGTTGCCCATAATGCGGTGACCAGTTGCATCAGAGACCGATCAGTCTCCCTGGCATATTCTGCAGCATCCCCCCGGCGAAAACCGCACGTTACAGACGGAGGCATCGCTAAATCGGAACCAAAACTGTTCGAGCAGTATCGGACCGGATACAGCCCGGCTGGCGTTCTGTCCCTTACATACTCGATCTCCTGAACCAGCAATTTTCCCGGTGTGGTGTTGTCCTTCCATAAAACCAGTAACGCCAGCAGAGCCATTGTGGCCAGCGGCAGAATGACGGCGTATTTCAGACACCAGAACAACCAACACAGGCCCCGGACAACAACATACCGGGTGGCATGGCATATCTGACGGAGTGACATATTATTTGCCATCGTTGCCCCCTCCCTGGCTGCCGGACATAAACTGCTGCGGATTCAGGTTGCCCAGCTGCTTCAGCATCTGGTCAGTATTAAAGCCGTTAAGATGACTTTCAGCCGATGGCGGAACAGGAACCGGACTTTCCGGATTGTCTTCTTCCGCTCTGCTCTGCGTGCGTTCCAGCGCCATCTCTTCCACGGTTTTCAGCTGGAAGCCGTCCTGGAACACCACGGTCACTTCGTTGCCCGCACCAATCGGTATCACCGGGTGATACTGTTCGGCACGTTTGATGTAGTAGTCACTGAGCGTCTGTGCGGCTTTCGATGCGCCGCCACCGATACCCATTTTCAGGACATCACCAGCCCCGTAAGCGGCTGTGGCACCCAGCCCGACAGCCGGCTGGGAGGCGCGCTCCATTCCCTGACCGATACCGTCAACAAATCCCGCGCCCCATGCCCAGCCGAGGATTTTGCCGTTACGCATCACCACTTCGCCCTTGATACCGTTTTTACCCCGGAAGCTGACATGCCCCTTAATCGGCATATCAATAGTTTTGCCGTCCTTCAGGCAACTGATATTGCGGGTGCGCACGATGGCACGCTCACTGGACACATCCCCCCAGGCTTCCAGACCAACAAAACATCCCGTTGCGTCATACGTCTTGCTGTTCGGCATTTCCACCAGGCCGGTGATACGCAGTTGCATCGGCACCGTGGATTCATTACCGGTGACAGAGGCATTGGCATCCGCCCCTTCAATCAGCATGGCTTTCGCAAAACTTCCTGACGGAATGTACGGCAGTGATGGTCCCTGTTTTCCCTCATTACGGGTAAACACCTTACGCTGTATCCGGTTAGGCACCGGCACAGACTGGTACGTCACCTGTGGTGGTGGCGTGACACCATTCCCGGGATAAAACGCCGTCGGCGGTGGAACAGCAACGCTGCCCTGCGGCGGGAAGGATACGGGGGTGTTTCCTGGCTGTGGTTCGCCTTCCGGCCCGGGCGGTGAGGCTGGCGTCTGCGGTACAGGCTCACCGGTCGCGGTGACGGGATTTGCACCCAGGGCTTTCACCTGCTCTGCCAGTGCAGCATTGTCCTGTCCCAGCTTTTCAATACGACGCTGGTCATAACCGCGCTGTTTGTTCAGGACATCCAGTTCACGACGGATTTCCTCATACTGCTTCTGCATCTGTGCCGCCGTCACCTGCATCTCTGTAGTAGCATGCTGACGCACCTTGTCATCAAAGGTCGTATCCACCACACCGGTCATATCCGGCACAGGCTCCTGTTCAGCCACGGTTTCACCGTTACCGGACATGTCCACATCAGACAGATACAGCGCACCACCAATCGCGGAGGCTGCACCGACAACCACAATCCCCAGCCACAGGTACTGCTTGCGTTTCACAATGGTATTGATACTGGCCATCAGTTGCCCTCCCCGTCACGGATGACATACACATCCATGCGCGCACCTGCCAGTAACTGGCTGGCAGGCTGGCTGAACATCACGGCACGGGTTCCCGGCTGCCAGAAATCACTTTCCCGGATATTCAGGGCAGACAGCGTTTTATTTTCCACGGCAAAGCGGACCATCTTCAGGTGATTCCCCGTCCATACGGCATCTGCCACTGAAGACAGCCCCGCCGGGGCCTGCAGGGTTTCCTTTGTCACCGGGACCTGATACCAGCCTGCGGGTAATTTTCCACCATGGACGGCCTGGCTGATGGTCACAAGCAGGGATTCGTAAGGCGTGGACGTTTCCCACGCACCGGCTTCTTCTCCGGTTCCGCGCAGGTCACTGACCAGCTGAATGGTACGCCCCGCGCCTTCACGGGGAACGGCCTGAATGGAAAGATTCAGACCACGTTCTGTTTCCAGAATGAACGTAAAGGGCTTTTTGTTGACGGTGGCAACCACCACACCGCCGGAGGCGGTCTGCTCATTATTGGTCAGGGCACCATCCAGACTGTTCACGGCGATAATCCGGTCACCGGGAACGGTAAACAGATTCGGGCTGGTATTGCTGATGGCAATACTGGCCTGACCACCGTTCACTATTGGCACCACGGTGGGGGCCAGCGTACCGTTTGCGGCCATCACGCTGCAGGAAAAAAACAGGCTGCCGAATATTATTGCCGTATTATTTTTTCTCATCGTCTGTTTCCCCGAAATTATCCAGCCAGGTCACCCCGTTTTCCCGCTTCAGAATAAGGATGTAATGTTTGATATCAGTGAAAGGTTTTGAATCACCAATCCAGGTTTTAAGCACACCACGAATTTCCACACGGCCATACTGAGGCCAGACACGAACACTGGTCTGGAAAAAGGCTGAGTTCACGTTATCGTTTTTAATACGCTTCGCTTCTTCAGCCAGAATAACTTTCATCTGGTTCTGTGCGCCCGGGCGGATATATTGCAGAAGCGCCTGATGTGAGGCATCGACGGTTTCTGATGAAACATTCAGACGGAGGGCAATAAATGACAGCGCCATCTGCTGTAAATAAGAGGCGTCGGCACTGTTCTGTGACACGGCAAAGGGGGCATTAAATGCCATTGGCGTCACGGCAGTGCGTTGCTCATTCTGAAGACGGTAGTTATTCACCCCCTGAATGACGTTAACAGAGAGGCTGAGAACAATAAGCACTGACATAAATATAAAGGCGATGGCCATTACACGACTGGTACTTAAACGGGCACCGTGTTCCATATAACAATCCTGGTATCAGTTCTATTTAATCCACTGCCGGAAACACGAATCGGGAACATTATGAAAAATACCGCGCAGCAGGGCTGTTGGCATATACCAGTAAATCAGGTCACGTAACCAGGAACTGCCCCGCCCTTTTTTCAGTTTTTTAATCCCGAAATAAACCAGAACCGCTGCACCAATACCGAACAGATATTTCGATGTTGTGATACCCCAGCCAATACAGATTGCTGCGGGGATCAGTTCATCCAGTGGCAGGCCAAACCAGCGGCTCTGGTTGGTCAGTGTTTCCGGGAAACGATATTTCTTAAGTTTATTCTCGTCTCCCGACATCGTTTTATTTCCTGTCAGAGGCCAACGACGGCCATACCCACAGCAATAAATACAGAGATGATGGCAAAACCGGCCAGGAACTTGACGTTTTTGGTCATCATGTACATGACCGCACCGACCAGAACTTCAGCCAGAACAACCCATTTAACAACACTGGAGTCCTTACCGAAGGTCGCCTTAACCGTGGTGTTACCGCTTGCCATCAGGTCCTGCCCACTGCTGCCAGCGGCCATCGCCAGCTGCGGGAAGAACATCATCAGAACAGCAGCCGGGATCACAGCGCGAGCCAGGCGAAGCATATTCAGACGAGTGAATTTGGAAAAAAACGACTTCTTTTTGACGGGCGCAGAAGCACCCTGAACACTTAAAACGGCGTCCATATGATTCCTCTGTTTAATATTGATAGTAAAAAATAAAACTCTTTATATATCGTCTATGTCTTCAGCTTCCTCCTTTACTAAAGATGAATTATAAAAGTCGGGAAAACGATTGAGATGATCTTTTAGTCTAATGAACACCTCATTAGTTTTTGTTCTTCCGCTACGATCCCTGGCTGCTAAAAGTTTCTGATTAGTTGTCTCATCCAGTATTAATAAGACTTTGTTACCTGGTGCGGCTCTGGTTCTCCCTCTGCTCACGTTCCCTCCGCATAATTACTTGAGATAATAAAACATAATCATATAAATCATCTTTAATGAAAACAAAAATAGAGTAAATTATATTAACAAAAACGGGAACCAATGGTTCCCGCAAAGTAACAATAAGTTAACAGCTTATCTCCCCAATATTTCTTTTACTTTAGCATATAAAGGAAGTATCTTTTCCGTTCTAATCATTTCATCCAACCAAAGATCTCTAGAACTAAATCCATATCGTTTAAATAATTTCATGGTTTTCTTCTTTGATTTAGACACAGTGATGTTCATCTTTGCTGATGAATAATGATGGCTAAACCCTATCAGATATGGCTCAATGCCTACATATTCATCAGAGGGTACAATTAATTCATTGGAGTATTTAGACACAACAAATGATGACAGATTATCATTTGCTACCCAAATAAACCTCCAGATGAAGAAATAGCCGCATGGTGTGATAACACTTTCTATGGTCACACTCCATAACACATTATTAAGTAATATGTCATTATTACAATTTACACCATAAATAGAAGAGCATGATTCAATCTCTGCTCTGGATAACTGTAATTTACATTCCAACGTTAAACTATCAAACCATTCATCACATGAATTAAATGACGATCTGATAAGTTTTTCAAAGCAGTTATTTTCCTTAATAAAAGAACCATCCTCGAAGCGGACACATACAGGATATTTTAAAAACGAAATAGCCTCTCCAAGACTATGAGGGAAATGCAATTGACTGATGAGTGCTCTTTCTCTACGATCCATCGCACACATAGGAACCTCCTCTAAGGATTCTATGGACAGTCGATGCAGGGAGCAGCCACTCCCTGCATCGGCGATTTTCAGTTTCAATTTTTAACGTGGCATTAACCACGTAATCAATATACTAATTATTCTGATTATTGTCATCAGTTTGAACCATAAAAAACTCTGATATTTGAACAAAGTCAAAATTTATTTCCCTTTATTCATCATCATTTTTTGAAAAGAACCTTTCCATCTCAACCGACACCTTCTCTCTGATATCTTCAACCATATTGGAATATTCAAACTTCGGGTTTCCGGAAACATGAGGGCTAAGAGACTCAATACCTAAAATCTTTGCCACCGTTGACTGCGTTTTTACAACACATTCAAGAAGAAGTTTATTAAACTCTGCCTGATTAAATGCTGATTCTTTACGCTCCATCTGAGCTTCATATACACGAAGCCCTAACTCAAGAAGCATTGAAGCTGTTGCTGAAAAACTGACATCTTTTTCTCTCGCCCCCTCCTGTCGACGTTTTTCAATAATCGCATTTATTTTTTCATAAGCATCATTGCTGATATACAGGTTCACCTTAGCCATTAGAGATTACCTTTTTTAAACATAAAACAAAGTTAATTTCGAAACACTAAAATTCACAATGAAAACAGGAACGCACCGCTAGCAGCGCCCCTAGCGGTATCCTATAAAAAAACACACCGCGCCGCTAGCAGCACCCCTAATATAAAACAATGTTTTTTATAAAAATAGTCAGTACCACCCCTACAAAGCGGTGCAGACACGGTGCCATAGCCGCGCCTGCACCGCTGTTTTAAATAAATCTGATTTAAACAATATAAATTCATGAATATAAGCACATGATATTAAAATCAAATCAGCAAAAACTTGTTTTTGCGTGGGGTGTGGTGCTTTTGGTGGTGAGAACCACCAACTAGTTGAGCCTTATTGTGGAGTAGGTTAAATTATTTCCGGATAATGTCACCAGAGGTGAAAAAATGAAAAAGTGGATGTTAGCAATCTGCCTGATGTTTATAAATGGGATCTGCGAAGCCGCCGATTGCTTTGATCTTGCCGGTCGGGATTACAAAATAGACCCGGATTTACTGAGAGCGATATCATGGCAAGAATCCCGTTACCGGGTTAATGCCATTGGTATTAATCCGGTAACGGGATATGGCAGCGGATTGATGCAAGTAGACTCCCAGCATTTTAACGAACTGGCCCGCTACGGAATAAAGCCAGAACATCTGACAACAGATCCCTGCATGAACATTTATACCGGTGCCTATTATCTGGCAATAGCATTTAAAAAATGGGGCGTATCCTGGGAAGCCGTTGGTGCATACAATGCCGGATTCAGAAAGAGTGAACGCCAGAACCGGAGGCGTCTTGCTTATGCATCAGACGTTTACCGGATTTATACCGGGATAAAGAGCAGTAAAGGCATCCGGGTTCCGACCACGAAGAAATCACTTCCCCAAATTAACAGTGTGCAGAACAATTAATATTGTATACATTGTCAAATACCGATTATGCCGCGACAGCGGCATGGAAGGCCACACACAAAAATATAATATGAGTGATAATGCTGACTGGCCGAAGCCCCGCAAAGCGGGAACCCATCTTATATATATCCGGTAACTGCGCAGCCTCCTGCCAGACCATTTTTCGCGGGCACAATATTTACAGACTACCGAAAAGCCAGTTGATGAAATTGAGGCATATCAGACGACACAGCAATGCCGCAGGATGATAATATAAGTAAAGCCCCGAAAAATTTTCGGGGCTTTACTTATATTATCATGACTTCCACTCCCTGAACTGTTCGGCAATCATCCATAATGCTTTGTTGATTCGGATATCACCGTCAATGCCTGTAATGG